>Ga0172371_10011746_pt1 | contig 11627 bp, 10 predicted proteins | sample Lak12m_FD_114543 | JGI IMG/M metagenome (GOLD analysis project Ga0172371, IMG submission 114543) | Freshwater microbial communities from Kabuno Bay, South-Kivu, Congo - kab_022012_12m | ecosystem: Environmental > Aquatic > Freshwater > Lake | place: Democratic Republic of the Congo: South-Kivu...
CATGCCTTTTCTCAGCGTCCTCTTTATCCATAGGCCTTACCTCTTTTTTCTTAGCCCAATAGACATAACTCACAGACATGCCTTTAAAATATCTTCTTATAACATCCATCTCGGGCTTTGGAAGAGGCTTTTCAGCGCATTCTCTTAGGGGGGTGTTTATCTGGACCTCTTTTATGCCGAGCTTTTTCGCCATCTTGACTATCTCTTTTGCGTACACTTTATTCCTTTCAACAAACATAATCTGCAGTGCCAGCCTTCCTCTATAGATCTCGCTGAACCTTTTTATGCCTTTTACGATATCTCCGAATCTTATGCCAGGATCAGGTTTGTTTACATCTATAAAAAGGTCTTCCGCGTTAGCGTCTAATTTCAAGATAACAAAATCCGCCAGCAAAAGATCATCCTGCACATCGCTCCTATTGATCAGTGAAGAATTGGTAATGACCGCGATTTTTTCTTTTCTTATTTTTCTGATACGTTTTATCATATCGCCTAAATTTTTAGCCAGAGTAGGTTCTCCGTTCCCGGAAAAAGTAATGTAATCTATTTTTGCGCTTTTAGGCAGGCTTGCTATCTCTTTTACTATAGCTTCAGTGGATACGAACTTTTTTCTTCCTGAGTTAAAAAGCCTGGTCTCGCCTATCTGGCAATAGGAGCAGCCAAACGTGCACATCTTCTCTGTCTGGGACAGAGGATCCACGCCAAGAGACCTCCCAAGCCTCCAGGAATATATAGGGCCGTAAATATACTTGAATTTTTTCATACTTTTTATTATAACATACTTGGAGGTGAATATGTCGAAAAAAGCTATTATATTACTTGCGACAGGTTTTGAAGAAATAGAAGCGGTTACCGTAATTGACGTGCTGAGAAGGGCGGGGGTAGAGCTTACTATTGCAGGATGCGACGGTATAAACATTACCGGCTCTCACGGAATAACAATAACCGCTGATAAAAAGTTAGGTGATTTATCATCTGATTTCGACGCTGTGATTCTTCCGGGAGGGATGCCTGGAGCGCTGCATCTTCATAATTCAAGCAAGGTCAATGATTTTATTAAGAAAATGCATTCCGCGGACGCTTTAATCGCGGGTATATGCGCTGCGCCAAGCATAATTATGGCTCCTATAGGGCTTCTGGATGACAAAACCGCCACATGCTATCCCGGAGACCGGATTAATTTTGGGAAACATACAAGGTATAAAAACAAAACTGTTGTAGTAGATGGAAATATCATTACAAGCCAAGGGCCTGCCACTGCAATGGAATTCAGTCTTGCTATAGTTAAAAAACTTATGGGTAACAGTACTGCGAAAAAGATTGCAAAACATGCCTTGTTGAAATAATTTCTTCCTTTCGCACCGAATTTTGCAAAGTAAAAATGCGTCCCGAACAGCTCTTATTTCTTCCATGATGCTGCGAGCATACTTGGGGACGTGTCAAAAAGGGACACACCTATTTGTTGAGGTGTGTCCCTTTTTGACACGTCCCCAAGAGTCCGCCTGCTGTCCAACCTGTTGAAAAAGCCGCCTGGAGGTTATACCCGCCCGTACGGCCGTCTATATCAATGACTTCTCCCGCGAAATAAAGGCCTTTCACTATCCTGGATCCCATAGTTTTCGGATCTATCTCTTTTACCGATACTCCACCACATGTCACCATTGCCTCCTGTATCGGCCGCACAGATTCTACGGTCATCCTGAAGCCTTTCAATTTTTCCAGAAGAACATTTCTTTCTTCCCTGGAAATCTGGGCGGACTTTTTATCCGGATCCATGCGCGCTGACTCAAGAATCTTTTTTACGAGCCTCGCAGGCACAAATTCTTTCAGGGCATTACTTATTTTTTTGGCGGGGTTATTTTTAAACTCTTCATGAAGAAGCGTCTCCAGCTCATGATGATTTACATCCGGTTTGAAATCTATCGAAAGAAAAACTTTTTTTCCGGAGTCCAGCGCTTCATATATTATGGCGCTCATATGAAGCATGACAGGCCCTGATATTCCGAAATGCGTAAATATCATTTCCCCGCCATCTTCATGAATAAGTTTATTATCAGCGTAAACGCCGATCTTGGCGTTTCCAAATGATACACCCTGCCACTCTTTCAAAAAATTATTTTTCAATATTATCCCGGTGAGTCCCGGCTTCGGTTTTATTACAACGTGGCCAAATTTTTTTGCGATATGAAAACCGAATCCCGAGGAGCCTGTCTGAGGATAAGAAAGCCCGCCCGTGGCTATTATTACCTTTTTAGCGCTGCACACGAAACCGTCTTTTGTGGTGATTTCAAAAATCTCGCCTTTTTTAATTATATTCGAAACCTCTTTCCTGTATAAAATATGGCACCCGGAATCCTTCATATACTTTACAAGTATGCGGAGGACGTCGCCCGCTTTATCAGTAATAGGAAAAACCTTGCCGCCGGGCTCTGTTTTAAAGTCCAGGCCTCTTTTCCTGAAAAATCTCAGGAGCTCTTTATTGAAAAATATGCTGAACGCATTTCTGAGAAATTTTCCGGTTTCGGAAAAATTATTAATGAAATCTTCCACGCTTTCGCAGCTATTCGTGATATTGCATCTTGAGTTCCCGGATAAAAGGAGTTTTTTGCCGGAGGAATCGGTTTTTTCCAGAAGAAGAGTTTTATTGCCTTGTTCGGCTGAGCGGCCCGCAGCCATCATGCCTGCCGGGCCAGCGCCTATAACTATTACATCAAACATCACGCCCTGATTTCTTTTAGGATACTGACACCGAGTTTTTCGAACATCTCCTTTAATTTAGCTGTAGGAAGCCCTAATACATTAAAATAAGAACCTTTTATGTTATCAAAAATAAACGAGCCCGGCCCTTCTATTGAAAATCCGCCTGCCTTGTCGTACGGCCCAAGCAATTTAAAGTATTTGGGAATCTCTTCATTTTTAAGCTTTTTCACGGTCACCAGTGACATTTCGTAGTCTGAAATCAGGTTTTCTTTTTTAACGTCTATTACGCAAAGGCCCGTATAAACTCCTATAGTCTTTCCTGACATTTCTTTCAGCATCTTTTTTGCGTGGCTTGCATTTCTTGGTTTGCCGATTATTTTATTGCCGAGTAGCACTACCGTATCTACGCCTATCACGTATCCGGATTTAATTTTTTTAACGACTGCCTCCGCCTTTATACGGGCGTTTATCATCGCGACCTGATCGGGAAGAGCACTAACGGTCATATACTCCACGGCATTGCTCGGCATTACCTTATGCCTTATGCCGCAGGAGGCAAGTATCTCATGCCTTCTCTTTGAATTAGATGCTAATATAATATTCATAGTTACACCAATATACTCTTAAACTCAAAATATCTCAAGCGTAAACTTGACAAAACTAACATTGTCAGAGTGTCAAGTTTTTAGGGTTTGAAGAGAAAATTTTTGAAGGCCCAGGGAGCTTTTTTATCAAGGTAAGTGCCTAGATTTTCTTTGAAAAATACTTGGTAGTTTTTGAACGGCGTCCAGTCCGAAGGCTCCGAGATAAACTTTCCAAGATACGACTTCGCAATATCAAGTATATATTCGTAAGGAATCTCGTCCGGCTCAAGCACTCCCTGCTCTGGATTTTCTATCGCCCACATGACGCCAGACACAACGCCTATCGCCACCTGCAGCGTAGTAGCGTTTTGATGCGGTACCAACTCTCTGGATTCGTCTATGCTCAAAACGCTTCCCGTCCACCACGAATTATAACGATGCCCCATGATCAGGGCTCCCAGAGCGTCCGAGCCTCCTATTATCTCGTCATTCATGATCCTTATCTTCGGCTGCAGCTCATAGTTCCTGCATCTTAATTCATAAAGCGAAGAAAGCGTATCGTCGGAAGGCATATACGCATAGTTAACCGTGGGCCTGTATACAGCCCTTCCTTTTCTCCACACAGTAAGCCTGTCTGAAATAGTAAATGCCTCTGCATGCCTTATAACCATGCCTACGATCTCTCCGCCAGGCACCCAGGAACGCACCCATGTATTCATTCCCATGCGCGAAAGAAATATTTGATTCCTCGGCCCTATCTCAGGCGCATTAGCCAGCTCCGGAAGCTCGTTCTCGTGCGTGCCCCATCCGATCTCTGCGGGAGAAATTGCCTCTTCCCTGAGGCCTTCAATACTCCATGTGCCCACAAACTCATCCACCTGCTTCGGCTTGTCGGAAATCTGAGTGTCCCTCTCGCTGCAATGTATGACCTTTACGCCCAGCTTCATGCTAAGCTCCGGGAATTTATCTTCCTTTAAAAGCTTTTCAATAACCTTTTTATCTTTTTTTGAGACAGCCTTGTCTTTAAGGACCTTGAAAGCTATGTCTACGATGCCTTTTTTTGTAAAATGCGATATAAGCCCGGGATTTGCGCCGTGGTCCAGAATAGCCGTAGCAGCCTTCTGGTCATTATTCCATTTGGAAATCGTTTTCCAGATTTCCATCTGCTTGTAATAAAGGGATTTTTCAAAAGGGGTTTTCTTATCTATATTCGCGTACGGGTCCCATTCTTCAACAGATGTATTAACGTATAAAACTTTATTATCATGGCACCAGTTAATCATGTTTACAGAATCTATATTCCAGGCGAGATCTACAAGTAGCCCGCCGGGAGAAAGATGCCTGGATAAAGTCTTCGCTATATTTATAGGGGTAATCCTCTCCTGAAAATATTTCACGCCTTTTCTTATCCAGGAGTTAAGCTCTGAGCGCTTGTCGGCAAAATCAATTACTGTGATATTTTTATAAGGGATGTCTATGTGCTTCAAAAGGAGAGGCAGCGCGCATCTTCCGACCGAACCATACCCTATCATCAGGACTTTATTTTTAAATTTCATCATAATTTTCTTTTTTCAGTTTACAACAATTCAATGCTTATGTCAAACATAGTAAAAATTTTATTTGATAAAAAAATTTTTTTTGATAGAATAAGTTTGTAGATTTTATACTATAAGGGAGGAATGGTGGAGTTCAAAGGAAAAATTCTTGTTATCGGATGCGGTTCCGTATCCCAATGCGCAATACCGCTTATATTAAAGCTTATAGATGCCCCGCCAAAGAATATCACCATAATGGATTTTACGGATAACAGGCCGCGCGTAAAAGACTCTCTAAGTAAAGGCGTAAAATACGTAATTGACCGCGTCACTCCTCAAAACTACGACGTCCTTCTGAAAAAATATGTAAGTCGCGGAGACCTGATAGTAGACCTGGCCTGGAACATAGACTGTCTCGCTATGCTTCAGTGGTGCAGGGACAACCGGGTGCTTTACGTAAATACATCCGTTGAGGTATGGGATCCTTACAAAAAAGGCGTTAACAATAACCCAGCCGACATGACGCTCTACGTAAGGCAGATGGAAATACGCGAACTTATTAAAAAATGGGGCGACAACAGCGGCACAACCGCTATCGTAGATCATGGAGCAAATCCGGGCCTTGTATCTCATTTTACAAAGATCGCCCTGGAAGACATAGCTAAGAAAATCGTTTACAGTAAATCAAAAAATAAACGCATAGGAATACTAAAAGAAGCCCTGGGGAATAAATATTATCCGGAATTAGCCAGGAGTTCCGGCGTTAAAGTTATCCATATAAGTGAACGCGACACCCAGGTTTCCGACAAGCCGAAGCAGGTGGATGAATTCGTAAACACATGGAGCATTGAAGGATTTTTCGAGGAAGGCATCGCCCCCGCAGAGATGGGTTGGGGAACGCATGAAAAAAATATCCCGGAAGGATCGTGCTTTCACAAAACAGGCCCCAAAAACCAGATCTGCCTGGAGAAAATGGGGGTAAATACGTGGGTACGCTCCTGGGTGCCTGATTGCGAGATTACCGGCATGGTCATCAGACACGGCGAGGCATTTGGAATATCGGACAGGCTCACTGTCTGGAACAATAAAGGAAAGGTTCTTTACAGGCCTACGGTTCATTACGCTTACTGCCCATGCGACGCCGCTATAAATTCTCTGCACGAGCTTGAGATGAGGCGCTACAACCTCCAGAAAAAACAAAGGATAATGAATAACGAAATTATAGGAGGAGAAGACAGGCTTGGGGTGCTGCTGATGGGCCATGATTTTAACTCATGGTGGACAGGAAGCCTGCTGGACATCAAAGAAGCGAGAAAGCTGGCCCCTAACCAAAACGCCACCACCCTGCAAGTTGCTATATCCGTAGTAGCGGCCGCCAGATGGATGATTGAAAATCCCAACAAAGGCTTTAACCTGCCGGACGATCTGCCGCATGAAGAAATAATGAAAATCGCGAAACCGTATCTCGGGCCCTTCGTCTCAAAGCCCGTTGACTGGACGCCTCTTAAGAATAACGATAAAACATTCAGGACGCTGGGTATTAAAAAACCAAAACTTAAGGACGTCTGGCAATTCACGACATTTCTTACGTCTAAACCATGAAAAATAAAACAGGCGGCACGGAAAACCTGATACGCAGGATGCTTAAAAAACATTCCTCTCCTCTTATGCTTATAGAGGAGGATGCGCTTGAAAAGCAATTCAAGGTTTTTCGCAGCGCACTTCCCGAGGTTACGCCTTATTACGCGATAAAAGCAAACCCGTATCCGGAGATTATTAAAAAATTCGTCGAGCTGGGAACTGGTTTTGACGTGGCGAGTGCGAACGAGATGAATACAGTCCTGGAGCTCGGGGCGAACCCGGAAAAAGTAATCTTCGCAAATACCATAAAATCCAACGAAGACATAAGAACCTCTTACAAAAAAAAGGTCAAGATGATGACCTTTGATAATGAGCCTGAACTCTATAAGATCGCCAAATACTGTCCCGGCGCCAGGGTCCTTATACGTATAAAAGTAGCGAATGTCGGAAGCATAGTGGAGTTGTCGCTGAAATTCGGCGCGGACCCGGAGCAGTCCATATCTCTTCTTAAAAAAGCTAGGTCCATGGGCCTTAAGCCGGTAGGGTTGAGTTTTCATGTAGGCTCGCAGTGCACTAACGCGGAAAATTACCTGCAAGCTCTTGAGATCGCATCCGCCATATTCAATGAAGCAAAACAATCCGGCTTATTCCTGAACATACTGGATATAGGCGGCGGATTTCCGATAAAACATTTTGAAAAAGACTCTCACCTTACATTCGAGCGCATGGCGGTTCAGATAAGGAAAAAACTAAAAAGGCTTTTTGATAAAAATGTGAAATTCATCGCAGAGCCGGGCAGGTTCCTGGTAGGGCCTTCCGGGCTCCTGATAACCCAGGTCATCGGCAGGACCTTCAGAAACAATAAAAATTATTATTATCTCAACGACGGGCTTTACGGGGATTTCTCGGGGATAGTGTTTGACCACTGCAAGTATGAATTTAAAACCTTAAAGCGCGGGCAAAGGTTCCTGAGCACCCTCGCCGGGCCTACATGCGATTCATTTGATACCATTTCTTTAAGTGAAGATCTTCCTGAACTAGACGTGGGCAACGTGGTATATGTAAAAAATATAGGCGCCTACTCATGCGCAAGTGCCGTACCTAACTTCAACGGCTTTAAACCCGCAAAAATCGTAATGTGCTGATTTAACCATTCCCGATCGTCGATCGGGTAAGAATACCCGATCGACGATCGGGAATGGTTTCAAAGAAAAAAACGCCTCCTGTATCGCAAAGAAGTCCGTCATATAACTCTATTACCTGTTTTCCTCTTCTTTTTATAAAATCCTTTATCGCTAAGCCTTCAGGATGTTTTTTCAGCGAGCCTGTAAAAAATATTTTATCCTTATGGCTGCCTGAAGCGCCTCCTATAAATCCTGTCTTGTAACCCGGAAGCTTTATATTGCCGGGCTTTACAAGCAAAGCTTTTTTGCCCCAAATATCTTTTATGTGTTTATCAGAGGTAATGATATATTTATCGTCCACAATTACCACGGAACACTTCGCATACCCCTGTTTAACTTTTATAAATTCTGCTTTTAAAGTTTCTATATTCTTTTCGACCCTACCATGATACCGGATTATGTATTTCCCTGCGCAAGCCGCGTCGTAAATAATATCGTCCGGATATTCCTTGGACTTGATGCCCTCTCCTTTAATGCATTCATAACCGTTATCTTTCAAAAGCGCAGCTATCTTTTCCAGACGCGGCTCATAGATAACCTTTTTACCGTAAGAAAACAGCATCATATCGGGGTGCCCCCGGACAGGCTTTGCCAATTTTGAATGCAAAGGGACTTCTATTACATAATATCCCATTTTCTTTAATCTTGTCTTTGCCCGGAGAGGCATCCCGGGATCAATAACGGCGATAACTTTTCTTAAATCTTCAATCCTTACCTTGGCTAACCTGCCAGGTTGCCCAACCGGCTCACCTGCTAGATAAACAGGCACGGCGTAATAATTCTCCAGAAACCTCTTTTCTTCCCCTTTATACCCTGATATAAAATTAAATAAATTTTTAGGCGCATGTATTTCTATCATCCTGCGATTAGGTATTTTTTTGGCTCCTAAAATATCCATTATCCTATAACGCATCACTCTCGCCCTTGCCATTTCTCCAAAACCCGGATGATAAGGCCCGGCAAGAATCGTTCCTTTTGAATTTAAATCCTGCGATGGATGAAGGCCTATGCGTATTACTTTAACAGCGCCTTTTTCAAAGATATCGCATATCCTTGCGGACCACTCTATCGCATCCTGCATTGACAAAGGCTTATATCCGCCTTTTTTAAATAACTCTCCGAGAACCGTGCCTTTCAAAACAACCGCAGGATAGATGCGGGCTGTTTTTGGTTTTAACTCTACCAGCTTTTCAGCTGTTTTTACCGCTTTCCTCAGTGTGTCGCCAGGCAAGCCGAGCATTACCTGGACTCCCAGATCAAGGCCTGATTTTTTTATAATCCGCGCCGCTTTCCAAATCGTGCCAGGATCCGCTACTCTGTTGGATTTTTTTAAAACTTCTTTATCCAGAGACTGTACGCCCAGTTCAACCAGGCGGCCTCCTCTAGTTTTAAACATCTTCATGGATTTTTCAGTGACAGCTTCGGGATGAGTAGACATCCTCAAGCCTTGTACTTTTTTATTTTTTATATAAGGATAAACCGCGTCGAGATATTTTTCCTGGAGATCCTCTTGCAAAAGCGTAAACGTACCTCCAAAAAAAGCAATCTCCGTGTCCTCGCTTCTTGAAATTGTCGCAAGGTTTCTTTTTATTATAGATTTTATTTTTTCTACGGAAGGCTGATTTAACGCGCCGGAAATCTTATGCTGGTCGCAATATATGCACCTGTAAGGACAGCCTGCATGCGGGATAAATATCGGTATGATCTTCACTTGCTACTTATGGAATAACATTGTAAAAACCATTACAAGCGTAAAAAAGAAAAAGTTCACAAAAGTAAAAGCCTTATAGACCATATCCTGGCTTTTTAAGCCGGAAGGGAACATTAATAGCAGGCAAACCCAGACGCCTAGCGCCCAGAAAATGCTTAAATCTTTGGATGAGCGGCGCTTTATAATTCTTACTATAAGCGGGATATTCCAGAGAGGTAAAATAATAGCCGCTATAAGAGCTATCTTATCTAACATAATTATCTCAACCGTGTTTTTATATTTATGCCTTGCCTGCGGAACCTACGACATGCTCATTTTTATGTTTATACATTTTTACGAGCTCGTCTCTCGCGGGGCCCAGATATTTGCGCGGGTCAAATTCTTTCGGGTTAACCGCAAAAACTTCTCTTATCTTGGCTGTCATCGCAAGCCTGCCGTCCGAATCAATATTTATTTTACACACCGCTGAAGTCGCCGCTTTTCTTAACTGTTCTTCCGGCACTCCGGCTGTATTTTCAAGTTTTCCGCCGTATTTATTTATAAGCGCCACATATTCTTCCGTTACAGAGCTCGCTCCATGTAAAACTATAGAAAAACCCGGTATCCTTTTCTCAACCTCTTCCAGTATATCGAACCTCAGAGGAGGAACGCTTTCTCCGGGCTTCAGTTTAAATTTATAAGCCCCATGCGAAGTGCCTATTGAAATAGCGAGGCTGTCAACGCTGGTCTTTTTTACAAACGCCTCCACCTCTTCGGGATGCGTGTAGTGGCTCGCTTCATGGCTCACTTCGTCTTCTATGCCGGCCAGCACCCCAAGCTCACCTTCTACCGTAACGTCATATTTATGGGCATACTCTACCACCTTTTTAGTAAGCGCTACGTTATCCTCGAATTTATGGGCTGAACCGTCTATCATTACGGAAGAAAATCCCGACTCTATGCAAGAAACACAAAGTTCATACGTGTCGCCATGGTCCAGATGAAGCGCCACTGGAATATTAGACCCGGCTTGTTTAATTATCTCCATCGCGCCCATCGCCATATGCCTCAACAATATCTGATTTGCGTATTTTCTTGCGCCTGAAGAAACCTGGAGTATCACGGGGGATTTCGTCTCTATACAAGCTGTAATTATAGCCTGAAGCTGCTCCATGTTATTAAAATTATACGCGGGTACGGCATATTTGCCCGCCATCGCTTTTTTAAACATCTCTTTTGTATTTACCAATCCCAATTCCTTGTACGAATGCATAAACTCCTCCAAATTTTATGAAACAAATTTTATCCTAAATCCATTTTGTCTATTATATCATACATAATTAAATATTGGTCAATTTTCTAAAAGATTCTATAATCTCTATCAGGGCATCCTTCGTTGTTGTGCGAAACGCCTTTTCCCTCAGGGGCCTTACATTCTGCACCCCTTTTGTGTACCACGCGAAAAATCTATGAAATTTTCTCACGCCGTGAGCGGCGTTATAAAAATCAATATAGGCATTAAGGTGCTCCAGCATAACGTCGGCTATCTCATCCTGAGAGGGCTTTTTCATAATCTTTTTATTTTTTAAGAATTCTTTTATCTCTTTAAACGCCCACGGATTTCCAAGGGCTCCGCGCGCCAAAAGCAGGCCGTCGCATCCTGTTTCGTCCAGCATTTTTTTAGCTTCTTCCGGAGAAAATACGTCCCCGCTTCCTATAACAGGTATATCAAGCGCTTTTTTCACATCCTTTATAGCGCCATAATTTACTTCCCCGCTATATCCCTGCTCCCTGTTCCTTCCATGGATAAATAAAGCGCTCACACCTGCATCCCGGCTAGCAAGAGCGGCTTCTTTCGCGTTTATAGAATCCTTATCCCAGCCCGTCCGGATTTTTACAGTAACAGGTTTTCCGGAATTTTTGACAAGTATTTTCAGCAAATTGTGCAGTTTCTTCAAATCCTTCAATAACGCCGCGCCTTCGCCCCTGCGGGCAACCTTCTTCACGGGGCAGGCTGCGTTAAAATCCAGTATATCGTATTCGTAAGAAGCGAGGACATCTATCGCCTTCAATAAAAAATCTTCTTCGCAGCCTATAATCTGTATGCCAAGCGGCCTGTCTTCAGGGCTCGAGGAAAGCATCTTCTTCGTCTTGCGCATCTTGTAACCTAAGGACCTTACATTTATCATTTCCGTAAAAGCAAACTCGCATCCAAATCTGCGGTTCAAAAGCCTGAACGGCAAATCAGTCACCCCCGCCATAGGCGCAAGTATAAGATTTGACTTTAATTTTAATTTTCCGATGCTAAGCATAGCCTTTATTCTGTCTTATTGTAATATTTTCAATGGCAGGC
>Ga0172371_10011748_pt1 | contig 11626 bp, 9 predicted proteins | sample Lak12m_FD_114543 | JGI IMG/M metagenome (GOLD analysis project Ga0172371, IMG submission 114543) | Freshwater microbial communities from Kabuno Bay, South-Kivu, Congo - kab_022012_12m | ecosystem: Environmental > Aquatic > Freshwater > Lake | place: Democratic Republic of the Congo: South-Kivu...
TCTTGCGGTCGGTGATGAAATAATAGCCTTCGGCGTCCCGGTAGCCGATGTCGCCGGTTAACAGCCAGCCGTTGCGCATTACTTTGGCGGTCTCCTCCGGCTTCTGCCAGTAACCCAGCATGACATTGCCCCCCCGCACACACAACTCGCCGATTTCATTCGTGCCCAGTTCGCGGCCGGCATCGTTCTGGATGCTGACTTCCACGTGCGGAATCGGCAGGCCAATCGAGCCGACCTTGCGCGTGCGGTCGAGGGGGTTCTTAGTCACTACCGGGCTCGCCTCGCTCAGTCCGTAACCTTCAATAAGCGGGATGTGAAACTTGGCTTCGAACTCCTTGAGCACCTGCGCCGGCAAAGGTGCGGCGCCGCTGATGCAAACCCGCAGTGGCAGGTGCGGATGGATTTGGGCATTGGCCATGCTCCGGTAGAACTGCGGGATTCCGGGCAGAACCGTGGCCTGGCGTTGAAAGATCTCCTGCATCACGTTGCGCACCGGGTGCAGGGACTTGACCAGCACGATGGACCCACCCACTAGCAGCGGCAACAGCATACCCACGGTCAGCATATAGCTGTGAAACAACGGAAGCAGCACCCCAAAACGATCGGAATCAACGGTCTTCAGCACGATGCGGCAGCTTTCAACGTTGTGGAGCAGATTTCCGTGCGAAAGCATCGCCCCCTTGGGCCGTCCAGTCGTCCCGGACGTATAGATGATGACGGCCAGGTCCGACTTGGCGCGGATCGCAGCGGTCACGCCAGGGTGTGCGGTGTGGCGACCGTCCTCCGAGGGCCGCGCGTGGGTATCCTCGATCTCCTCGACCCGGAACAACTTCAAGTGCGGTCTGGCTGCCTCGAGCGCTCGGTGGTGCGATCCCAACTCGGCGTCGGTGATCAGCACATCAATACCCGCATCATTCAGGATGTAATTGACCTCGTCCGCTTTCAGGAAGTTGTTGATCGGCACGACTACGCCGCCTGCCCTGAGAATGCCAAAGAAAGACGGCAGGAATTCGGGACAGTTCTTAAGCCAGATTCCCACCCGGTCACCGGGCTGCACACCGAACCGCCGCTGAAGCAGGTCCGCGACGAAGCTGACCTGATGCCACAATTCTGCGTAGGTGTATTCTCGCTCGCCCCAGAAGAGGGCGGTTTTCTGCGGGTGCTTCGTTACGGAGTCACTAAAGGCGCCTGCCAAATTCATAGCGCGGCGATACTACGCAGAACTCCACCGAAGGGCAAGGCATGATGAAACGCCAACGGCGCGGGGCAGCGCGTATTCATGAAAGGGGTTGGGACGGCTCGTCCCCAGTTCCGCCCTGCCGGTGTTCAGGAATCCGGGGACGAGGCCGTCCCCACCCCGCCATAAGGCTTCATGCATACGCGCTGGGCGCGGGGTCAACGGGCGTGGCCTGGTCCGCGGTGTGGCAACCGGTTCATGGTCCATGCGGTTTATTGCGCTTCACGAGCAGCCAGCGCCCGAACGAGAACAGCCGCCGACGCTGCGCCACCGGGCGAATCGGCGTCGTGAAGATTTGCTCAAAGAAATCAAGCACGCGGTCCGGATTGAAGAACTCGTTCGGCTGGTTGTGGTGGCAGTAGGGCCGGCGCATCACCTCCAGGTACTTGGCATCGTCCTGATCCAGCTCGATGATGCGCTCGATGAGGGCCTCCTCGTCCGCGAAGTCGAAGTAGTTCAGGAAGCTCGCCGGATTGAACTCCTCCTGAATGCGTGGGTTGCCCCAATAGATCGGCAGCGAGCGCGCCCACATCGCCTCCAGCAGCTTCTCGGTCGTGTAGCCCGGCAGCGAGGCATTCTCGAAGGCGATATTGAACTTGCACGTCTTCAGGAAGTTCAGCTTCGCGCTTGCCTGGATCGGCAGCGGTCCGCCGATATTGTTGAATGCCCGCCCGGCGCTATCCACCCGCTTGTAGCGGCTCAGCCGGTGAAAGAAGTCCACGCGCTTCTGCGTCTTGCGCTTGCCGGCATTGCTGACCACAAAACCGCAGAACCGGCTCTTGGCCCTCAGGATGGCTTCCGGGTCATCGCGCTGTTTGTCCAAGTACCTCGTGTTGCCGTAAAGCGCGTAGTACGGCAGCCGAAGGTGGCGCGGGTCCTGCAGGTAATGGCAGGTCATCGCGTAGTCGCACTCGCTCCAATCGGGTGGAAACGACTCGATCCCGAAGTAAATCCGGACGCAGTTGTAGAGGCGGTGCAGATGGCCCCCCGGCGTGGCATAAATCACGTAGTCCGGCTGGTCGGTTACCTCGATGTCAAAGCGCTGCTTGAGAACGTTGTAGAAGAAGTTGTTCGTTTTCGAATACCCCGGCCCGTAGTCGCAAAAATCAATGCGGATAGGCTTGCGTGCCGTCGTCATGGGGATCACGCGTTGGCGTTCACTTCGCCTGGGTCACCGTGCCGCCCGGCTTCCGGCCGGAGCGCTCAAGCCGGCGGGGTTTGCCCGGGCATGGCGATGGCGTAGCGGCCGTTGGCATCAGGCATGACCGGCGGGTTGGAATCCCAGGTGTAGTTGTCCAGCCCGGGCGCCAGCTCGGTCTGGCAGGCAAGGGCCTCGTCCCAGGTGATCATCTTCCCGGACTCGCAGGCCATTCGGCCCATGATGGCGGTGAAGCAGGACTTGGCGCAGCGTTCGGTCTCGTTGTAGGGCTTGTCGTTGCGGATCGCGTCGAACAGCAGGTCGTGCTCGCGCTGATACTGATCACAGGGTTCCCCCTTGTAGCTCCAGATGAGGTCTTCGGAAGTCTGCCGGTGCCCCTTGAAAAGGCGCGGCTTGGATTGGCCTTCGCCGAGAATCCCGCTGCCCTTGGCGCCGTGGAGGTTGCAGCCGAAGAAATTGTGACAATTGGCGATGTGCCGGCCTTGCGCCATGAAGCGTGTTCCGTCAGCGAACGTGTATTCCGCTCCGTAGTGGTCGAAGAGCTGGTCGGCGTCCTGGCGAACCTGGCGTCCGCCCATGCCCTGGACCGAGACGGGCCAGGCGTTCTTGGCCCAGCAGCAAACGTCAATGTTGTGGATCAGCCAATCCTCGAGGAAGCTGCCATTGAGCCAGGTGAAGCAACTGTAGTTGGCGATCTGGTAGGCCAGTTCCTTGGTGCCGGGTTCCCGGGCGCCGAGGCCTACGGGGCCGTGCATCCGGTAGGCCCAGCAGGTGATCAGTTCGCCGATCAAACCGTCGTGGATCTGCTGGATCGCCTCTTCGAGCGGGGTATAGTGGCGGCTCATGAGACCGCCCGCGATCTTGAGGTTCTTCTTCTTGGCCTCTTCACCCGCCTTGAGCACCCGGTGAATGCCCGGCGCGTCCACGGCAAACGACTTCTCCATGAACACATTCACGCCCTTCTGCACCGCGTAATCCAGGTGAATGGGCCGGAAGGCCGGCGGCGTTGCCAGCACCACCACGTCGCCCCGGTCGAGCGAGTCAATCGCCTTCTTGAACCCGTCCAGGCCGACGAACTGCCGCTCGGGCGGAACATCCATTTGTTTTTCATGGCCCTTGGTCACGTTCGCCAGGGTGTTCTGGAGGCGATGCTCGAAGACATCCGCCAACGCCACAAGCCGGGTCGGGCCTTTGGTGGATAGCGCCTGCGCCGCGGCGCCGGTGCCGCGGCCGCCGCAGCCGACCAACGCCACCTTGATCGTGTTGTCCTCGGCGGCGTAGCCGGGGCGGGCCACGGCGCCGGCCAGCGCCGCGCCGGCCAAGGCGCAACCGGAGGTCTTGAGGAATTCACGACGCGTGGTGAGACTTGATCCAGTAAAGTTCGAGGAATTCATACGTGGTTCAGTGTTACTACGAGATGCGGACAGTTCATGGTCGCAGGACTCATCATTCTCTTCCGCCCGGCTCTTGGCAAGTATGTTCCAGGAAGCCTGCCCCCGGTCTCTCAGTCGCCGAGGAGCTTCTTCAGCGTATCGCGCGCCTTGGCTTCGCGCGAGGTGTTCTCGGCGGGCGGCACGAACTCGCGCCGGATGAAGTCGAAGTATTCGCAGTAATTGGCCAGGTGCTTTTCCGAGACCAGGTCCGCGCGCCGGTCCCGGCACTGCTCCGCTACGCGGGGATCGTAGCTGACGCAATTGAGACAGACCCTCATGTCTGAGTTGCAGCGAGAGCAGGTTTCGCCGCGGCCCGGCGCCCCCGACAGACCGTATTCGGTGCCGCACTTCCAACAATGTCGTGTCATGGCCATGCGCTGCATGTTAATCCCCCACCCCAGTCCGTTCCAGCGGAAAGGGAGGAGATGACCACTCCGAATTGCATTGTCACAGGGCGTCGAGGCACTTCATCCTTTGCCCGGCCCATGGGTGCTACTGAAACCAATCCGAATGCGGAAGCCCCGCAGCGTTACACCTGGCCGAGGTGGGCGCTGGGCGCTGTGGTGCTGGGGATTCTTCTGGCCGTGGTGTGGATGAGCCGGGAGGTTGCCCGGACCCGGCGAATTCGCGATCTGAACGCGCCTCCTCCAGCGACCAACCAAAGCGCCGCGATCCTGCCCTCGCGCTGAGGCGAGTTGGGTGCGGATCGGCCCAAGCCAGGCCGCTAATCCTCCTTCTTCTTCTCCGCGGCTGCCGGGGCGGGCTGGATTGGCCACTGGTCCGATTCCGTGCGAGCGGTCTTGAGGCAGGCTTCGATCTTCGCCACGACTTCAGGATTCTGGCCCGCGACATCCTGCTTTTCCGCCAGGTCGGTCTTGAGGTTATACAGTTCCAGTGGCTTGCCGGCTTGAGGACGGACCGCTTTCCAGTCGCCCATTCGGACCGCCTGCTGGAATCCGCGCTCGTGGAACTCCCAATAAAGAAAGGCATGCTGGTTGGTCTGCGTTTGGCCCAACAGAGTCGGCAGCATCGAAATGCCGTCTATTCGGCCAGGCACCTTCGCCTCGGCCACGGCGGCGGCGGTTGGCAGGAAGTCCCAGAAGGCGAAAGGCTGCGTGCTGACTGTGCCGGGCTTGATGCGCGCGGGCCAGCTCACAATCAGGGGCACGCGGATGCCGCCCTCATACAGGTCGCGCTTGATGCCGCGGAACGGGCCGGAACTCTTCAGGAACTTCGGGTCCACGCCCCCTTCCTTATGCGGGCCGTTGTCGCTGGTGAAGATCACCATGGTGTTGGTCAGAATCTTCAGTTTCTCCAGTTGCTCCATGAGCCGGCCGATATCAGTGTCGAGTCGGGTGATCATGGCGGCCTTGTTCTTCTCGGTCTGCGGCCAGGGTTCGTCCGCATAGGGAGCGTCGGTGGGCACCTGCATGCCGTTGCCGCTGCGTCGGCCCTCTTCGTTGTTCGCGTGAGGGATGGTGTAGGCGAGGTAGAGGAAGAAGGGCCGGTGATGGTTGAAGCGGTCGGGCTTGTTGATGCGCACGAAATTCAGCGCGGCCGACGCAAACAAGTCGTGGCTGTATTGGCCGTGCATGCCGTCCTGGTTTTCGGGAAAGACCATTTGGCCTTCGTAGCCGGGGTTCCCATCGCTCGGCGCGTCGTAGCGCCAGAGGTGGTCGGGGTAGTAATCGTGGGCGTGGGTCTGGTCCAGGTAGCCGACAAACTCGTCGAATCCCTTTTTCCGGGGCACTCCGGTCGTGTTCTGGTTGCCCAGCCCCCATTTGCCGATGAGGCCCGTGCGGTAGCCGGCCTGTTGGAGCAGTTCGGCGACCGTAGCATCCTGCGGGCGAAGCGCCGACTTTGCGTTGCCGCGCACCAGGGCGTGGCCGGTGTGCAGCCCGGTCATCAGCGCGCACCGAGAGGGAGCGCAAACCGTGCTGCCGGCATAGAAGTCGGTGAAACGCATGCCATAGGCCGCCAGCTTGTCCAGGTTCGGGGTCTTAATCTTCGCCTGGCCGTAGCAGCCGAGGTCGCCGTAGCCGAGGTCGTCAGCGAGAATGAAGATGATGCTGGGCCGGTGCGCTGCGAGGGCCGGCAGGTTGGTAGGTTGCGCGCTGGCGCAGCCCAGCGCGGTGCCGGCTGCAAGAGCCAGCAGGAGACCGCGCCAGCTACGGCCCGGATGGCGCATTAGTTCACTCGTCATGCGCCGAAATCTGGCGCAGCCGCCGCGCGGCGTCCACCCCAAAACCCGCTGCGTTCACTGCGGCTTCGGCTGCGCCTTCTCCCATTCAGCCAGCGTCACTTCCTTGACCTCGTGTTTGAAGACGAATACGCCCTTCTTGTTGCCCACGACGACATCGGGGTATTTGGCGTTGCTGACCGTGCCGGCAGTGACCTGGGTGCCCACACCGGAGTCGTCGTCAATCAGATGCGGGACATATTCGGCCTGGCCCCTGGCGGGGCGCGTCAACCGGAACCAATAGAGCACGGCGGGGGCGTTGTCAGACTCGGGATCGGGGCCGGTCTTGCCGTGCGCCCAGAAGCGTTTGCCGGTGACAAGGTCCTTGAGGCCATCACCATCCATATCCGCCAGCGCCAGCGCGTGGGGTTGCGTGAACTGGACGCCGTAGCGGTTCTTCGAGGCGTCCTTGTTCAGGATTACATGCTCGCGGAAGGTAATCTTGCCGTTTTCGCGCACTTGCTCGTACCAGGACACCCCGTAGCCGTGGGCGTTAATGCAGGTGATCACATCATTCAGGCCGTCCCCGTTGAGGTCATACACAAGCAACTGCGCGGCCGCGGGCGCGAACTTGAACTCATGCTTGGTCCAAACGGGGGCGTCGGCCACCGAGGCGGGCTGTTCCCACCAGCCATCCTTCTCGAGCACGTCAATCCGTCCGTCGCCATTGATATCGCCGCAGCCGGTTCCGTGCGTGTAGCGCTGATAATCGCCTTTCGGTGAGACGGCGCGGAATTTCCAGGGCCGAGCCGGGTTGCTCCAATCCGCCTCGGCGTAGCCCATGTAACCCTTGGAGCAGCAGAGAATCTCGGGCTTGCCGTCGCCGGTAATGTCCAGGAAATCAGGCGACTCATTGTCCAGGACGTCGAGCACCGCGTGGCGCGGCCAATGGCCGGGTCGGTTCTGTGGGTTTTCGAGCCACACCGCTTCCTTGCCCGGGAAGCCATAAACCAGCACATCCGTCCAGCCATCGCCGTTGAAGTCGTAGGTGAAGGTGAGGAAGCAGTCCGAGTAGGCGTTATTGAAGCCCAGGGCGCCCTCGAAGCCGGCAATGGTCTCCTCCGTGCCGTCAGCCTTCTTGCGTTTGAAGCTGGCCGTGGCGGGGTAGATCTCGTGGCGATTCTTGAACTCCGGCCCTTCATACCAGAAGGCACCGGAGACAACATCCATCTTCCCGTCCCGGTTGAAGTCGCCGATGGCGGCGCCCTCGGCCCAGAATTGGTCGGTGGCGCGGATCTTCTTGAAGCTGTGGAGGAGGGCGGTGGTGGCCCCAAACGACGGAGCCACGTAAAGCAGGATTACGGCCAGCAGGAATCGAGTCATGCAGTCATGGATGGCACTTCCGGCGCGGGCGGTCAAGCCGGATCAGGACCCAGCCGCATCAACTCCGCCGCATAAACTCTTGCCTCGCGTCCGGAAATGACTAGCATCCGCCCTTCCTGCAGTAGGCGCAGGGTAGAGAAGACTGTTTACGCATGAAGAGTTACAATATTGCAGTTATCGGTGGCGACGGCACGGGGCCCGAAGTGGTCCGCGAGGCCGTCAAGGTCCTCGATGTCGCCGCGAAGAAGTTCAAGCTCAAACTGAACTACACAGACTACGACCTGGGCGGCGCACGTTACTTGCGCACCGGCGAAGCGTTGCCGGACAGCGTGCTGGCTGAATTGCGCAAGTTTCCCGCCATCCTGCTGGGCGCCATCGGCCATCCGGACGTCAAGCCGGGCATTCTCGAAAAGGGCATCCTGCTCCGCACCCGCTTCGAACTCGAGCAATATATCAACTTGCGGCCCGTAAAGCTCTACGACGAGCGCTTCTGCCCGCTCAAGGACAAGAAACCCGAGCACATTGACTTCGTGGTCGTGCGCGAGAACAACGAAGGGCTGTACACCGGTGTCGGCGGCTTCGTCTTCAAAGGCCCGCCCAGCGAGGTCGCTTTGCAGGAGAGCGTCAATACGCGCCGCGGCGTGGAGCGTTGCTTGCGGTATGCGTTCGAATTCGCCCGCAAGCGGAACAAGGGCAAGAAGCTGACTCTCTGCGGCAAGACCAACGTGCTGACCTACGCCTTTGATCTCTGGGAGCGCGCCTTCCACGAAGTCGGCCAGAAGGATTACCCCGACATCACGCGCGACTACGCCCACGTGGACGCCACAACCATGTGGTTCGTGAAGAACCCGGAGTGGTTTGATGTCATTGTCACCGACAACCTGTTCGGCGACATTATCACCGATTTAGGGGCGATGGTGCAGGGCGGAATGGGCATCGCCGCCGGCGGCAACATTAACCCTAACGGCACCAGCATGTTCGAGCCCATCGGCGGCAGTGCTCCGAAATATACCGGCAAGGGCGTCATCAACCCCCTGGCGGCGATCTGCGCCGGCCAGATGATGCTGGATTTCCTGGGCGAAACCAAAGCCGCCAAGGCCATTGAAACCGCGGTGATCAAGGTCACCCGCGAGAAGGTCAAGAGCTTGGCGGCGGGCAAGATGGGCTACAGCACGTCCCAGGTCGGCGATCTGGTCGCGGAAGCGCTCTAAGCCGGCGTGCCGGACAGGGGATGATTGACCGCGCTCGCGGGCGAGCGGACGGAGGTATCGGGCCGGCGGCCTTTGCTCTGACACGCCGTGCGGTAGCCAGTGCCTAGCCACCACCAAGACAGTACCTGGCTTAATAGAAATTCTATTAAGCCAGGTACTGTCTTGGTGGTGGCTGGGCGCTCCGGGACCCGTTAGGTGGGCAGACCAACCGCGGTGGGGTGGGCGAGTCCGACTCGAGGCTTCCCTGCCAGGGGATTGTGTGCTCATCTGCAAGTGCTTAAACCCGAGTGATTTAGGCAGGATTTAGGCCTTAACTAACCACCATTCGGGTCGGGCTGGCGTCCCATGGGGGCGGCTGCAGACGCTGATTGGCACTTGCGGATAATTGAGGGCGGTGGTTGAATCAGTATATGGACACACGGTTCTCGATGCCGCTTCGCACTGTGCAGAAAGGCTGAGATGAGAAGAGTGATTCTCCCCTTGTTAGCCGGGCTCCTGGTGCTGACGGGTTGTGCCAGTCATTATGTCATCACGCTCACCAACGGCGCTGCGCTCACCACCACCAGCAAGCCGCAATTGAGGGAAGGCGCTTATCACTTCAAGGATGCTAAAGGACAGGAGAGCGCGGTGTCCGCAGGCCGAGTGCGCGAGATTGCACCCGCTTCGATGGCTGGAAACGATAATAGACCGAAGCCCAAGTCCAGCCCAAAGCTGCAAAAGCGGAAATGGTATCTGCTATGGCTCGCGTGAGGGCTTGCCCGCTCTGCCCTGCCCGCAGGGCCCCGCGCTAGCCTTGCGCCCGGGCAGTGACGAACTTCTCGACGTACTTGCCGATCAAGTCCGCTTCCAGGTTCACCGCGTCGCCCACCTTTCGTTCCTGCAACGCGGTCACTTCGTAAGTGTGAGGGATGATCCAGATGCGAAAGCCTTTCCGGCTGACTCCGGCCACCGTTAGGCTAATGCCGTCCACCGCCATCGAGCCTTTGAATACCACATAGCGCATCACCTCGGCCGGGGCCGCGATATCCAGGACGTGGTCTTGTCCCATCCGTTCCCAGCGCGTGATCCGGCCGATGCCATCAATATGACCGGTGACGAAGTGGCCGCCGAGATTGCCGTCGGCGCGCAAGGGCCGCTCCAGGTTCACCAGCGCGCCGGGCTTGGCAAACTGCAGATTCGTCCGCTGCCAGGTTTCCTTGAGCAAATCGAATTGCGCCAGCCGGTGCTTGCCGCGCGCCGCCAGCTTCACCACGGTGAGGCAGCAGCCATTGACGGCCAGGCTGGCGCCCGGTCGCAGGCCGCGTCCGGACAGGTTCACCTCGACTGTCAATTGAATGGATTTCGCCGTTGGCTTAATCCGCTGGACGGTGCCGGTTTCTTCGACAATTCCCGTAAACATGCCTGGCCAGCTTGCCGGCCGCAGCTAGGTGGCCGCAAGCTATTTGCACCGCCATTTACACCGACTCCCGCGCCGAGCCCATGCGTTTTTCGCCCGCCCCCACCAGGTGAGGGACCTCCCGCTGTGCGCTCTGTTGCTGCCTGTGTTCCAACCGCCCCACGCGATGCCGCAACCGTCCGATCTCCCGGTACATTCGGAACATGATCGCGCCGACGAGAAAGAAGCAGGCCGGGAGGAAGGCGTAGAAAGCTGGCCGCCACCAGGTTGAATCACGAACCACCGAACCGAACAGGGCCGCCATCGAGATCACGGCGCAGAGCGTCGCCGGAATCCAAAAGGAAATCGGTTTCATAATGTGCGTGCAATGCCAGTCAGCCGTCTCTTCCGATACGAAGTGCCAAGCCATCTAGCCCTTATCAACCGTTCTTGCGTTCGATTGTATCCGGCCAACCGCCGTCTGCAAGCCTAAAGAGCGACCCGGCAGACGCTCGCGGCCACTCGTGGCCTCAGTTCAAATCGAGGCACCGTAGCTCGCCCTTGGCGTTGCGAACATAAAGCCGTCCGTTGGCCAGCGCCGGGGGCGTCCAGCAGACACGTTCCAGGACCTTGGCGCGCGCCAGCGGCTTGAATTCCGTCGGCGAAGCCTTGGCAACCAGCAGCTCGCCCTTGTCGGAAAGCACGATCAACTCGCCGGCTGCACCCACGAGCGAGCCGAAGGCGGGGTCCCGGCAGGTCCATTTCAACTCGCCGCTCGGCAGGTGCAGACAACGAAGATCCGTTTCCTGATGGGCTTCGCCATGGAAGGCGTAAACATAATCGCCAACCCGGATGCCGGGGCTGAGATGATTGTGCAGGACCTTATTGGTATAAATGACCTCCGGTTGCGCGTGGGTCACGGACATGAGCATGCACCCGCGGCTGAAGCTGGAAATCAGAATACGGTCTCGCTGAATGTACGGGTCGGTGTTGTTGGTGTCCCAACCGGTCTCCCACAACTGGCGCCAAAGTTCGCGCCCGGTCCTGGGATCGAGTGCGATCAGATGCTTCGCCGCAAAGACCAAAACCCATTCCCGGTCCTCGGCTTCAAACAGGGTCGGACTGGCATAGCCCCCCGCGTTGGTGCCGTTGGACCAGACCAGGCGGCCCGTGTCGCGCTCCAGGGCGGTGCCAGCCGCGCCCGCATTGAGGATCACCAGGTCGTGCCAGACCAGCGGAGAGCCGGCGAAGCCCCAGCGATTCGGCTTGATGCCGTCTTTGCGGAGATCCCGTTGCCAAAGGGCGGTGCCTTTTAGCGCATCGAGACAAAACACATCGCCCCACTTGCTGATGGTGAAAACCCGGTTGCTGCTCACAGTGGGGGTCGAACCCGGCCCGCCTTCGTAGTATTGCGGCCCCAGCGGTGAGGGGTAGGTGTGCCGCCAAACTTCCTTGCCTGTCCGGGCGTCGAAGCACCAAATCGTGTCTTGATTGGCTGCGTTGCCCATCGTGTAGGCGTAGCCCTTGCTCACCGAGACGGAGGAAAAGCCGGTGCCGATCGAGGCACGCCAGAGTAACTTCGGTCCCTCGGCAGGCCAATTGACGCGGACTTGCTCCGAGGAGATGCCGTTGCGATCTGGCCCGCGCCA
>Ga0172371_10011749_pt1 | contig 11625 bp, 10 predicted proteins | sample Lak12m_FD_114543 | JGI IMG/M metagenome (GOLD analysis project Ga0172371, IMG submission 114543) | Freshwater microbial communities from Kabuno Bay, South-Kivu, Congo - kab_022012_12m | ecosystem: Environmental > Aquatic > Freshwater > Lake | place: Democratic Republic of the Congo: South-Kivu...
AGCGCTATCAAGATGCCTACGCCAAAGCTACCGCACAGGGCTGCATTTAGGCAACAGGAGGCCAAGATGAAAACACGTACAGGTATTCACGCTGGAGCGGCCCAACCCGAGGCGGCGATTAGCGCGCTGCAAGCATGCAAGCAACAAAAGGAATACTGGATGGGTCAGGCCCAGTATATGGAAAATCGCTTAGCGAGTTGCCATCCCAGCTATCCAAGCTATCCGACTTACCCCACCAATCCTACTTACCCGACCACCGGCGGCGGTTATATCGGCGGTGTGTGGTATCCCGATCGCAGCGGATTGTGCGGCTAGTCTGGCGAAACTAGTTTCGCCGGAGGCTTGTAGAACCGGTCAGCATTTGTTCCGACCGTATGTGGTAGAAAGGATTGGAGTACAACTATGAAGGTTGAAACCGATCTCAAGTCTGGTGCGTTCTTACAGGATACTGCCCAACAGGTCAGTCAGGTTGCTGGCCAGGTAGCGACGCTGTTCACCAATGCCAACCAGCAAGCAACAGACTTGACTCAAGGCATGATTGACAAGACTACAGCATTGTGGAAGGCTCTGGTTAGCTAACCGCCTATCACTTTGCTTCACTCTCAGAACATGGCCCCTCCCAAAAGAGGCGGCCATGTTCGCGCAACAGGAGTTGGCGCGATGCGGCGGCGACTCCTGCTGTGTTTAACCGGTTACCCTGAAAAAATCCGGGGTTCAATTCTGGCATTCGTCATCAATCGGGGGTAAAATCTCATTTCGTATGCAAAGGAAAACCTTATGCCATTTACGCCAACCCGCGATCGGGTAAAAACTGAACAGATTGAGGCTAAACCCAGACGACGCCCGGAATGGATCCGGGTACGCGCGCCATCGGGTGAGACTTACCAACAGTTGCAAGAGCTAATGCGCAGTAAAGCGTTGCACACCGTTTGTGAGGAAGCCATGTGTCCCAATATGGGCGAATGTTGGGGTTCTGGCACCGCTACGTTCTTGATGTTAGGCGATGTGTGCACACGTTCGTGCGGCTTTTGCGACATTAAACGCGGCCAGCCGGGAGCGCTCGACTGGATGGAGCCGGAACGAGTGGCGTTGGCAGTCAAAGCCATGAATCTGAAGCATGCAGTGATTACCAGCGTCAACCGGGACGACCGTAAAGACGGCGGCGCGCCGATCTTTGCGATGGTCATCCACCATATCCGCCAGCTACACCCCGGCTGCTCAATTGAAGTGCTGATCCCTGATTTCAAGGGCAGCCTGGAAGCCTTGAAGATCGTCATGGATGCCAGACCTGAGATTTTGAACCACAATATCGAGACCGTCCCACGCCTGTATAAGGAAGTACAGCCGCAAGATCATTACGAATGGGCGGCTGCCACGCTCAGCAACGCGAAAAAGCTCGATCCTGAAGTATTGACCAAGTCAGGCGTTATGGTGGGGCTGGGTGAAACGTTGGACGAGGTCAAACAAGCGCTACGCGACCAGCGAAGTTGGGGGGTGGACATCTTGACGGTCGGGCAATACTTACAACCCAGCAAGCGCCACCTGCCAATCCAACGCTACTATACGCTGGAAGAATTTGACGAGTTGAAAGAATACGGTTTATCCATCGGTTTTAGATGGGTCGAATGCGGCCCGCTAGTGCGCTCTTCGTATCACGCTGCCGAACAAGTACGCGCCCTGAGCGCCTTGCACCATCAGTTATATGGCTCAGCCAGGCCGCCTGAAGCCCGGCGCGGAGGTTCATTTTGAAGAAATATAAGCTTACTGTTGTCGGCTGTGTACTATTATTAAGCATCTTAGCAACTGCCTGTGGAGCTACAGAGAACGGGACTTCGAATCAATCAACCGTGGCCCCTGAAGTGATCTACACCTCGGCGGCTAAGACAGCCGATGCCTTGCGCAAAGAACGCTTTGCGCAGACTGTTACCCTGGCGCCCGAGGCGCTGATCGCTACTGGCGTCGGCGCCTCTCCAACAGCATTGCAGACGCCCACCTTAGCCCCCACCACGCCCGTCCCGGCTACCGCCGTCACGACACCCGCCGCCCCGACTGGCGGCGACCGGGCCGAATTTGTGGCAGATCTTTCGATACCCGATGGGACGGGAATGGACCCCAACCAGACATTTCAGAAAGGGTGGCGGATTTCCAACTCTGGTCAGACCACCTGGACCGCCGCTTATGCACTGGTCTTTGTAGATGGGGCCTTGATGGGCGCGCCATCCTCTGTGCCTCTACCCGAAGAGGTTGCCCCTGGCGAACAGGTGGATATCTCTATTGACATGGTTGCTCCGGCTGAGGCGGGAGCCTATCGCGGGTATTGGGAACTTCAGAATGCGCAAGGAAAAATCTTTGGCTTTGGACAGAATGCCAACGAGTCGATTTGGGTGGATATCGTAGTGGGGGATGGGCTTACTTCTCTTTCAGAAACCGGAACGCCGGTCGCGGATACAGCCGTTGCCTCAGTAGCCCTGGCTGTGGACAACGCCCAGGTCGCCGTCGCCTGCCCGCATACATTCATTTTTACAGCGCAGATTGTGTTAACCAAACCCGCCACAGTTTCCTACAGCCTGGAGATGGGCGCGAAGGTGGGAGCAGAAGTCCGTCTGCCACAGCCCGCCACCCAGAATTTGAGCGTCGGCGCTCACACCATAGTCTATGAAATCACCGCGCCAGAAAGTATAGCGGGTTGGGCGCGTTTGCAAGTCACTCAGCCAGATCAGATCTTCTCAAATCAGGTTGATTTTATTTTAACCTGCGGATAAATTCCCCACAAAAAGAATGCCCTCTGATAAGAACGCCAGTTTATGCCAGGCGATCCATGAGCAAGCCCAACGTCTGGGCTTTGAACTATTTGGAGTAACCACTCCCGATCCACCAGAACATTTCGAGGTCTATAGCGCCTGGCTGTCCGCCGGACGACATGGCGCAATGGGTTATTTAGCAACCGAAACGTCGCTTGCCCGGCGCGCCGACCCACGCCAGATTTTGCCGGGTTGCCGTTCGATCATCGTGCTTGGAGCGCGCCATGCCTCCGCCAAAGTTCCGGCGCGGAAGGACTCCAATGCCGGGACAAGCAGGATCACAGGGAAGATAGCCTCTTACGCCTGGGGCTCAGATTATCACGACGTATTAGCAGCGCGCTTACAAACGCTGGCGCAGTTTATCACTGACGAGACTGGCATCACCACTCAACGCTGGTACACCGATACAGGGCCCTTATTGGAACGCGACCTGGCGCAGCGCGCCGGCTTGGGCTGGATCGGCAAAAATACCAGCCTGATTAACCCTCAGGCTGGCTCGTATTTCTTTTTAGCCGAGATCTTAACCGAGCTTGAATTGCCCATCAGCTCTCCTTTTGCGGCTGACCGGTGCGGGAGGTGCACGCGTTGTCAGCAGGCCTGTCCGACCGCTTGTATCCTGCCCGACCGGACGATTGACGCCCGACGCTGTATCGCTTATCTCACCATCGAATTGAAGGGGAGTATGCCGGTCGAATTACGGCCTTCACTCGGAGAATGGGTGTTTGGTTGCGATATTTGCCAGCAAGTCTGCCCCTGGAATATCCATTTTGCTGGTAACACTGGCAGCATTCCTGAATTCTCCCCTCAATCGGGCGTCCCGTATCCTGATCTATTACAAGAATTAGCCCTAGATGCGCGCCAGTTCAGCCAGAAATACAAAGGCAGTCCGGTGAAGCGCGCCAGGCGGGCGGGCTATATACGCAATGTAGCTGTGGCGCTGGGTAACTCAGGCGCTGTGGAGGCCATCCCGGCGCTCGAACAAACGCTGTCTAACGATCCCGAACCGTTGGCGCGCGCCCATGCAGCCTGGGCGTTAGGAGAAATAGGCAGCGCCGCAGCGCTTCGTGGATTGGCAATCGCTACGCCTCGCGAGACCGATGAAACTGTATTACACGAAATCCAAGCCGCTGAAATACGCGCCAGGCAGGCCGCCTGATTCCGCTGGTGTTGGCAATGATATAATCCCCAAACATGCGTAAACTTACCTTCTTCCTGGTTTTTGCCGCTCTGTTAGCGTTATGCCTGGCTGCGATTCTGATCTTCAAGTCGCCAGCCGTGCAAGAGCGGCTGGCCTGGCGAGCGGCCAACCTACAGGCGCAAGTCTTACGCTGGTTGAATCCACCTGAAGCGCTGGTTTTTATCCCAGGTGGGACGGCGCAGCCAGGTCTGGTAGCGACTATCGCAAAAGCCACCCAAGACAGACTAAGCGCTGCGACTCCTCACTCAACGAAATCGCCATCTCCGGCGGAAACGGCCACACCCGTCAATTTCAGCCCGCCCGCTTCCGATACGCCCGAAGCCACCTTAACCCCAACGCCGACGACCACCCCATTGCCCAGTTTGACACTGTTGACCGGCATCGTGCATGAATACCAGCAGTTTAACAACTGCGGCCCGACCAATCTGGCTATGGCGCTCTCATACTGGGGCTGGCAGGGCGATCAGCGTGATACGCGTGCCTATTTGCGGCCCAACCTGGAGGTGGACGACAAAAACGTCATGCCCTCCGAAATGGTCGCCTATGTCGAACAATTCACCGACCTGGCAGCCTTGACCCGGCTGGGCGGCGACCTGGATTTGCTGCGTCGCCTGTTGGCGGCTGGCTATCCGGTCTTGATCGAGGCCGGGCACGACCCACCCGACGATTCATGGATGGGGCATTATCTGGTCGTCAACGGCTACAACGACGACCTGCGGATGTTTACCTTGCAAGATTCGCTCAGCAACCCGGATGTCCCGATGGCCTACGATGACTTAACTCAGCGCTGGTGGCGGGATTTCAACTATGTGTACCTGGTCATCTATCCTCCAGAACGCCGGGCTGAAGTAGAATGGCTGCTCGGCCCGCGCCTGGATGAAAAATATAGCTACCAGCTTGCAGAACAAAAAGCCTTGGATGAGATCAGCAGGTTGCAAGGCCGAGATCTGTTCTTCGCCTGGTTCAACCTGGGTTCGAGTCAGATTGGCCTGGAAAGTTATGACCGTGCGGCGCAGGCCTACGACCAGGCCTTTGGGCTATATCAGGCATTGCCCGAAGATTTACGCCCCTATCGGCTAATGTGGTATCAGGATGGACCGTACCAGGCTTATTATTACACTGCACGTTACCAGGATGTGATCAACCTGGCAAATACGACTTTCACCTGGGCCAGCAAACCGGTGCTGGAGGAAAGCTATTACTGGCGCGGCATGGCTTATGCTACCATAGGAACCACTAACCAAGCCATCGCCGATCTAAAGAAAGCAGCCAGTCTGAATCCGAACTATGCTGCGCCTCGCCTGGAATTGGCGCGCCTGGGAGTTCCGTTTCCCTGAGATAAACGTTTATCGGTGAATGAATGCGTAAGATCATCCTACTACTGATTGTTCTCATTCCGATCCTGGTCTGTTTGTGCCTGGTAGGAATCTATTTCATCCCCCCCGTGCATGAGCGGTTGGCCTGGCGGGTTGAAGAGCAATGGCTACGCGTGGCCTACTTGCTCAACCCGCCAGCGAAAGCGGTTTTTGCGCCCACTCAGCAGGGCTTGAGCCTATCTACGGTCACACCGCCGGCTATCGCTACCACAGCATTAGCCGCTTCTCCCACTGTTGGGCCAACCGGAATGACGGATACGCCTGCCCCTCCGCTGCCGCCGACTGCCAGTCCCGCCCCGCTACCCGGGCATGTCGCCTTGAGCGGTGTCCGCTATCAAGACCAGGGCGGCGGACGGCTGAATTATTGCGCGCCGGCGAATCTGGCGATGGCGCTATCTTTTTGGGGTTGGCCAGGCGACCTGGATATTGTCGGTCCAGTCCTTAAGCCGGATAAAAAAGACAAGAACGTCATGCCGTATGAGTTAGCAGATTACGTCACGAATAATGCCAACTTGAACGTAGCCTTGCGGGTGGGCGGCGACCTGGAGCTAATCAAGCGTTTCTTGGCCGCTGGCTATCCCGTATTGGTCGAGAAAGGCACTTATTTACACGATCTGAGCGGTTTGGTCAGTTGGATGGGGCATTACCAGGTGGTCACCGGTTATGATGAAAACGGCGGCTACTTTATCGTCCAGGATTCATTTGTCGGCGCTGACCATCAGGTGAAATACGCCGATATGTTAGATGCCTGGCGCGCCTTCAATTACATTTACCTGATTATCTATCCCACAGAACGCGCATCGGCTGTGATGGGACTGTTAGGCGCAGACGCCGATGAGACAGCTAATTACCAGAACGCAGCCCTGAAGGCTTCCAATGAGATCTATGGACTCTCCGGCATTGACCAGTATTTTGCCTGGTTCAACCGTGGCTCCAGCCTGGTGAAACTGGAAGATTACGGCGGCGCGGCAATTGCCTATGATGAAGCGTTCAAGATCTATCCTACCATCCCAGAATCCAAGCGCCCCTGGCGCATGCTATGGTACCAAACCGGCCCCTATTTTGCCTATTATGGCGTGGGGCGTTACTATGACCTGTTATACCTGTCCGATGGGACGCTGAATGCCATGCAGAGTGACAAAAACCTGGAAGAAAGCTATTATTGGCGCGGCATGGCCCGCGCCGCTCTGGGCGAAACAGCCGCCGCAATTGAGGATTTCCAGCTTAGCCTGAAATTTCACGCGGGGTTTGAACCAGCTCTATATCAGCTTAGACTATTAGGCGTGGATGCCCCCTAGATAGAGAAGGCGTTGAAAATGCGTCAGTCTACCCGTTTCCTGATCGTAATCCTGTTAGCCATCATGTTCCTGGGAGCAACCTTGTTCGTCATTTCAACCACTGGTCTGGGTTGGCGGATCGAGCGGCTGCTGGCCGAGATCAATTACGCGCTTAACCCACCGGAGAGGATGGTCTTCGCGCCGATTGGACAGACGCCTGCGCCACAGACTGCTGCGCCCTTGCACCTTCCCAGTTCTACCCCCACGATCTCGTTGACAACCCCCACGCCTACCTCTCAACCGCCCGCCACACCTTTGCCAACCGTCCCCACTTCAGCGCCCACTCCCTTGCCAGACCAGGCCATGCTAAGCGGCGTCCGCCATATGTTCCAGATGTGGAACAACTGCGGTCCAGCCAACCTGGCCATGGCGCTTTCCTATTGGGGTTGGAAAGGCGATCAGCGCCAACCGGCGGCGTTTCTAAAGCCCAATGGGCGCGATAAAAATGTGATGCCCTATGAAATGGAAGCGTATGTTGAACAGCAGGCCGGGTTGGATGCTGCGGTGCGCGTTGGCGGCGATCTGAACCAACTGAAAGCCTTTATCGCAGCCGGTTATCCGGTGATTGCCGAAAAAGGCTTCGAAGGAGAGGGGTTCGATGGTTGGATGGGACATTATCAAGTGGTTACCGGCTACAATGACGCGGACGGGCAATTTATTGTCCAGGATTCGTATAAAGGCCCCGATCTGCCCATCGCTTACGACCAGTTTCTCAGCGATTGGCGCGCTTTCAACTACACCTACCTGGTAGTTTATCCCATCGAGCGCCGCCAGCAGGTGCTGGAGATCTTGGGCTTACAGGCTTATGATAATTATAATATTCGCTCGGCTACCCAAAAAGCCGATGCGGATGTAGCCCAATTAGCCGGGCGCGACCTGTTTTTCGCTTTGTTCAATCAAGGCGCCAACCTGGTTGCAGAACAGGATTATGCGCACGCAGCCGCGGCTTACGACGCTGCCTTCGCCAACTATGCTCAACTGCCCGAAGCCTCCCGTCCCTGGCGCATGATGTGGTATCAGACCGGCCCTTATTTCGCTTATTATTACACGGGGCGCTACCAGGATGTCATCAACCTGGCTACCCAAACCCTGGATGCGGCGAACGAGCCAATCCTGGAAGAGAGCTTTTACTGGCGCGCCCGCGCCGGGCTAGCCCTGGCAGACGCCGATGCAGCAGCTAAAGACTTAAAACAATGCCTGGTAGTCCACCCGGGCTTTGATCCGTGTATCCAAGAAATGCTCAAAATGGGCATCGAGCCGCCGCCCACGCCAGTCATTCGTCAATAGAGGCCAATATGCCGAAGATCCTTCATTTTGCCGACGCCCATATTGATATGGCTAACTTTGGCCGCCATGATCCGCACAGCGGTTTGCCCGTGCGGGTGATGGACTTCCTGAAATCCCTGGATGAAATTGTCGAGGCAGCCATTACCGAACGCGTGGATATGGTCCTCTTCGCCGGGGATGCCTATAAAGACCGCACACCGCCGCCCACTTTCCAACGCGAATGGGGACGACGTTTAATGCGCCTGTCTCGCGCTGGCATCCCCACTTTTCTATTGGTGGGCAATCATGACCTCTCGCCGGCCATCGGGCGCGCCCATGCGCTGGAGAGCTTTGCCACGCTGGAGGTAGCGCATATCCACGTTCTGGATCGCCCCAGTTTTCTAAGCCCAGAACAATTGGAAGGCCTTCCACTGCAATTGATCGCCTTGCCCTGGATCTTTCGCTCTGGCTTGATGGCGCTCATGGGGAACGAGGCTGCTGAAACCGCGCAAATCCATGAAAAATTGGGCGAAAAATTGGTCGAACTGGTGCAAATCTGGTTGAGCGAGGCAGACGTTTCCCTGCCGGTGGTATTGACCGCACATGGTTCAGTGCAAGGCGCGCTCTACGGCGGCGAGCGCACGGTCATGTTGGGCAACGACCTGGTTTTACCCCCATCTTTGGTGAAAGACCCACGCCTGGCTTATGTCGCCCTGGGACATATCCACAAGAGCCAGGATTTGAATCCCGATGCGCAACCGCCAGTGATCTATCCCGGCTCTATCGAGCGGGTAGATTTTGGCGAAGCGCAGGATGATAAATTTTTCGTGATTGCCCAGGTTGAGCGCGGCCACACCAGCGTAGAGTGGCGCAGGTTGGAGAATATCCGTCCCTTTATTGATCGTTATGTACAATTAACCAGTTCAGAAGGCGTAACAGACCATTTGCGGGCAGCTCTACCAGACGCCGAACGACTGGCAGGGGCGATTGTCCGCCTTGTGATAGAATATCCGCGCGACTGGGAGACGCTGATAGATGAAGCTGCGCTGCGTGAATACGCCGATGAGAGTTTTGAATTCCAACTTGTGAAACGTCCCCAGATGGAGTCTCGTATTCGGTTGCCCGGCGACCAGGCCATCGGCAGCCTGACGCCGCTGGAACTGCTCGATTTGTATTGGAAAGCCAGCCATGTGAATAATAACAGCGACGTGCAGGCATTAAATCTTCTGGCCGCGCAGGTGATCCGCGCAACCCGAGGCGGCATAGAAGACTGAACAGGATGTAATTAACCAACCAGGTTCATTTGGAAGAGTGCTATGGAAACGAAAACCCGACTCGAAAGCGATTTAAAAGACGCCCTGCGCGCTGGCGACGATCTGCGTAAAAGCACGCTGCGCCTGGCGTTATCGGCAATCCGGTTTGCGGAAATCGAACGTGGCGCAAAGCTGGATGAGAGCGCCATCATCACCATCGTGCATAAAGAAATCAAATCCCGCCACGAATCGATTGAGGATGCCCGGCGCGCCAACCGGCCTGAGCTTGAAAAAACCGCCCAGGCAGAGATTGAAGTATTGCAAGCCTACCTGCCTCAGGCGTTAAGCGCCGAGGAATTGGAAGGGATGGCTAAGCAAGCTATCGCCGAAGTCGGCGCCAGCAGCATCCGCGATATGGGGCAGGTCATGAAAACACTGTTGCCGCGCCTGGCAGGCCGCGCGACTGGCGATCAGGTCAGTCAGGTGGTGCGCAAGCTGCTCCAATGAGAGCGTCGCAATTGCCTGCCCGGCGGATAGGAAGTTCGCTGCGCAGGGTCTACCTGATCTTGCTGTTAGTCGCCAGCCTGGGCCTGACACTGGCGGCGATAATCATCCCCCTGTTGCAAAACTCTTTCTCTCCGGTACCCCAACCGGGAGAGGTGGCTTTACGCGATTACCGGTCGACTCAAGCAATTTCCTTCACCAGCGAAACTCTGACCCAACAACGCCGAGACGCGGTGGAGCGTAGCATCCTACCAATCTATACACCTCTCGATACGCGCATTGCCCGTCGCCAATTGGAGCAATTGCGGGCTGCCCTGGCATATATTGACAGCGTCCGCGCGGATCAATACGCCACCCCTGACCAAAAATTTGCAGATTTGCGCGCGCTGGACGATGTCCTTTTGAGCCAGGATAGACTAAACGCCATCTTAGGCTTGACAGACGCCCGCTGGCAGGAAGTGGAACAAGAAGCTATCGCCGTCCTGGAGCGGGTGATGTCCAGCGCTATCCGTCCTGAGACTCTGACCGATGCACGCAACCGGGCGCCAGCCCTGGTGACTCTTTCGCTGCCCGAAGAACAAGCCGCCATCGTCGCCGACCTGGTTGCAGCCTACGTTGCTCCCAACAGCCAGTTTAGCGAAAGCCTGACTCAGGCTGCCCTGGAGCAGGCCCGCCAGGCGGTAGAACCGGTCGTGCGCACATTTGTCCCCGGACAGACCATTGTGTTACAAGGCGAGGTCTTGGGCGCAGATGATATTGAAGCGCTTCAACACCTTGGACTGACTGGCTCAGAATGGAACTGGCGTGATCTGGTCAGCGCGGCGCTCATTTCAAGCTTGCTGATGGGGTTTATGGCTTTTTACCTGCGTCGCAAACAAGTATTTTATGGCGGCGAATTGCGTAACCTGGTCATACTGGCGCTCTTATTCCAAAGTTTCCTGTTTTCCGCACGGTTGGCCGCCCCGGCCAATCTGCTGGCGCCTTACGCCTTCCCGCTGGCCTCTTTTGGCCTGGTTACCGCGGCCTTGTTCGGAATAGAGTTGGGGCTTGTAGCTTCAATCCCGCTCGCCATCCTGGCGGCATTCGGCAATCCGAATCCGGTGGAACTGACTCTTTTCTACCTGATCAGCAGCCTGTTCGGCGTTCTGACCTTGGGACGCGCCCGCCGCTTGAGCACATTCCTGTGGGCGGGGTTGGCTGTGACGCTCTCAGGCGCCGCCGTAGTCTGGGTTTATCGCCTGCCGATGCCCACCGCTAACTTGCAAACCCTGGCAGTTCTCACCCTGGCAGCCGGCTTCAACGGCCTGGCCTCCACCAGCATCGCCATTCTGCTGCACGCATTGCTGGCCCAATTTCTAGGCATGGTGACGCCCATCCAACTATTGGATCTGACCCGCCCGGACCACCCGCTTTTACGCCGTTTATTGCGCGACGCGGCTGGCACCTACCAGCATAGCCTGCAAGTGGCAAACCTGGCTGAACAGGCGGCTGAGAGGATCGGCGTGGACCCGCTGTTGATCCGCGCCGGCGCGTTGTATCATGACGTCGGCAAGGCGGTAAATCCAGTATTCTTTATTGAAAACCAGCCGCCGGGATTTATTAACCCACATGATAGCTTAGATCCGCAAGAAAGTGCTCGAATCATCATCCGGCACGTCCCGGACGGACTGGAATTAGCGCGCAAATATCGCTTACCGCGCTGCATTCAGAGTTTCATCTCCGAGCACCATGGTTCCACGCTGACCAACTACCAATACTATAATGCGGTGAAAGCAGCCGGCGGCGATGAGGGGCGGGTCAACGCCGAGCAGTTCCGCTACCCCGGTCCGCCCCCCCAATGCCGTGACACAGCCTTGCTGATGTTGGCAGACGCCTGTGAAGCGCGCGTGC
>Ga0172371_10011752_pt1 | contig 11623 bp, 2 predicted proteins | sample Lak12m_FD_114543 | JGI IMG/M metagenome (GOLD analysis project Ga0172371, IMG submission 114543) | Freshwater microbial communities from Kabuno Bay, South-Kivu, Congo - kab_022012_12m | ecosystem: Environmental > Aquatic > Freshwater > Lake | place: Democratic Republic of the Congo: South-Kivu...
CAATTGAATCAACCACTCTTGTTTTTCCATCTGATGCAATAAAAGTAAACTCTGCTTCATAAATTTGATTTGACTGTAAAGTGAATAAATAAACTCCAGAAAAAAGTAAAAATAATACTAAAATTAGGAATAAAAGAAAACTAGGAACAACACTATCAATAGCATCAATTGCTCTATAAACAGGTAAGTGTTGATTTATTTTGTCCCAAAAAGCGTACCATTTCTCTTCGCCGGAATAATACAAATCTTTTACCATTTGAAACATTCTTAACACACCGATGCTCTAAAATAGAACGATTTCTTAATATTTAAACTTAATTTAATCGGCTAAGATTTGTTTAATTTCCAATACAAGTATTTTCTTTTGAAGCAATACTTGCTGCGATTGGTTCATACACTTTTCCTGAGTTCCAGAAATACTCTCCGCCAATAACACAAACCTCTTCACCAACAACTTTATCAATAACATCTTGGATACTCTTAATTCCGCCACTTCCTGTTACTGAAATCATTTGTCCTGAACCAAATGAACTTTCAAAGTTAGCGCTTTCACTTTGGTGTGTAATACTAATTGTTGTTGCAAGATCTTGTGGAGCATACATTGTTGAGTACAAGTATACACTTCCTGCGTGTGTTGCATTATTCCATCTTAAACCATAACCTTGTCCGATAGTGTCACTCTTTTCATCACTAGCACCAATCCAATTACCCATTCCTGCTCCTCTAAAATCAAAGCATCCTTGGCCTATTCCTCTCCATTGTAAGAAAGTAGCTCCCATCTCGTTTTGTGGTTGACCAGCAACTTCAGCCATATAATATGCATAAGCATCTCTTGCACTATTTCTTCTTACTGTTAATAGTAAAGGAACAGCAGTACTAGGACTCATCACTAAACTAACATCCTTACCTACTCTTGAAATAGTTAAAATATTTCCTTTCCTTGTAGGGCTATTCATATTGTAGAAAGATTTGTCAATACTTACAGTAGCATTTGATACTCCATTATTGTAAGGATCAGGTCTTGCTGTAATAGTATCAGTAATGTAAAGTGGGCTTTCACTTACTTGGGTAAAGTTAACCCCATAACCTTGTCTTCCGTTATCAGTCTCTACACCAACAAGTCCGTTAAATCCAATATTGTAAATTGAGTGGTATGGTTCTGGAGGACCCCATGGTTCAAGAACAACTCTTATACTTTCAATATTATTATTATCATTCCAACTCCAATTCTCTTTGAATTTAATAATAATTCTTGCATTATATTTTCCAGCTTCCCAAGCTTGTGGTCTATTAGGCCACTCTACTTGGAATTTATTACTCAGGAATAATTCTTTCAAACCTTCATCCTTATAGAATGATGGAGCATTAGCTATTTGCATAGAGTAAGCATCAAAGTCTGCTTTAAAGTCATTACTAAAAGCATCTCTAACTAAATTAACAGTGAAATTAGTGTAATTAAGTACAGTTGCTCCTCTTCCACTCAAAGCATTATTAGCTGCTAAAACTTTTTCGAAATAATCAGTCTTAGTTGAGTACTCTTGACAATCTTGAATATTAGCACTACCCACAATTAACATTGCATTAATAGAATCATTAGTAGTAACATTATTTTCACAACCCTCACAAAGAGTAGGAGCAGCAATTACTCTAACATTATAAGTACCACTTAAACCAGTAGCATCACAAGTGAACTTTTCTTCACTAACCATAGTCTTTGTAATATCTTTGCAAGCAGGAACACTAACTTCTGTACCATCAGTTTGTTTAATTACGAAACTAACCTTAACACTCATAGGTAACTCGTTATTACTCTTAACAATAGCTTCAAGAGTAGCTCCTCCACTAATAGGTCTAAATTGTGTTCTTGTAAGAGCAACATCTAAAGTATTCTCTGCTAAATCTTGTGTCTTAGTACCAGCTACATCAATAGCTTGTGGACAACTAGGTAAAGCAGTACTTCTAAAGAAAGTCTTCATCTCTTGTATCTTCTTAAGAGTACTTAAAGTAAATTGTGTAGTATCACAATACACATAATCCGTATTATCTTCATCACAAGTATTAACACTAACATCTCCCCAATTCCAAGCAAGTAACAATCTAGGTGCAGCCCCTGCCCCAGTACTACCAACTTTTCCATTATCAATAGTACAATTACCTATCTTTCCAGGAGGACAAGGGTAAGTAGTAGGACCACAATCAACATACTCATAAGCATTGAATAACAAGTGGAACTTCTTAGTATAATCTCTTGTTTCTTTAACTAGTAAATCCTCTTCTCTAATCTCAGCAATAGAAGTAGTTTGTGGTTTAAACCAATCCCCAATAAGAGGAATACTATCAAAAATACCTTTAGGTTCTTTATACTCTTCTCTAGCAACCGCAGCCTTCTTAATTTCTTGATAATCATAACCTGTCTCATAAACCTTCTCAGTAGCACCCACAGTTAAAATGGCAGCGAAAGGCTGGTAAGGAGTCTTATTAACAGCTTTAGCTGAATTAGTGAAAGTTAACTCTCTTAACTCAACCAACCCTTGAGTCGCAGTTAAAGCTTGTGGATTATAAGAAACCCCAGTACTAAAAGTCTGTGCCTGCATTCCGCCTTGAGCACTATTAGTAGTTCTAGTACCACCAGAAGAACCAGCAGTCTCTCCAACAGTAGAAAAACCTTTTCCTGAAGACTCAAAATCATAACTCACATCTCCAACTTCCACACTAATACCATCAGGAGAAGCAAGAGAAATATCTCCAATAACAACCTTATCCATCTCCATAGTATCACTATACTGAATAGCAGTATCACTAGCCATCAACATCTCAAGCAAAGCAGAAACAAGAGCCCCACCAAGACCACTATTAGATAAAGCACCCCCACCAATACCAGGAATATTATTAGTCAAAACACTAGTCAAAGTACCACCCAAACTAGTATTAGCCTGAGCAGTATTAGTTGCAAGAAGGAAACTTGCTTGTACTTGATTTCGTTTATCATAATTTGCGGGAAGAGAAACTATGTTTACTCCCGTTGCTGAAGTTGCTCTAAAAGATCTGTCAGTTTGATCATAAGTGTATAAATTTGTTACATTGGGATTGTCGGATGTACCTTTTGTAACTATTTCTACTTTATCTCCTTTTACTACACAGCTTATAACTATTTCGGGGGACGACATTGCGTGACTACAAAATTTAGTTGAATCTGTGCTAAATGTATGTTGAACTGTAGTGAGTTTTTCTTCTTTGAGAGTAGTTCCTAATGCCTTTTCTGCTTCGGCTTTTAATTCATCTAATGTATTTCCTTTAACAATTACTATTATATTTTGACTTTGAAGTGTTGCTCCCTTAGCACTTGGATTTGGTATTGATGCTGTTGCGCTATATTTTCCATCCTGTCCTTTTGATTGTATTGTGAATTCAGTATCATTAATTGTAAATTTTTGACCTATTAATGATTTCTCCTTGGTTTGTTGGGGGTTAGTTCGATCTTGATCTGTCCCTGGCGCTTTTTCTGCTGCTGCTGCTTTTGCAGGGGTGTCATTTAATTTATCGCCTGCGTTTTGTGCTTTTTCTAAATCGAATACAACTGCTGCGATTGCAGTATTTATGTCACGCATTTTTGGTTCGATTAGGGTCTTACTTAGGGATAATTGTTTGTTGCAGAATCCTTCAAAGCTGCATGTAAATGCATCTGTAGTAAAATCTGCGGTGTGTGCTACTCCTTGTGCAACCCACACTACTGGTGCTGCAATCCAGCTTCCGAAAGTTTTCATTCCTGAAACAAACTTTCCTCCTCTTGTTTGAGGGGTAGCTGTAGCTATTTGTGCAGGTGCTGTAATATTTTTACAATCGCTACAATCTTGAGTATATGCTTCAAGTAATGCTTGTTCTTGTTCTTTTAATTCTTCTTTTATATCCGCAAAGCTATCCTTAACTGCTTGTTCATTAGGATTATCTTCATTACATTTTCTTGTGCTTACTCCGTTGTATTCAGAAGGGCATCCTGTGCATTGATCGTAACTACAGCAAGAGCTAGTTGGTTTCCAATTATTATCTTTTGTACATCCTGCAGCTAAATTTTTATTTACCGTTGCAAATTCAGTGTTCATGTCAGTTAGTGCAGTTTTAACTTTCGGTAATTCGATAACTATCATTTCTTTTGCTGCTTTTTTTGCTGTGTCATAATCTGGTTTGTATTTTGCATAAGTGTTATCTCTTGCTTTACTTGCTGCAGCGCTTGCTGTATTAAGGGCTGCTGCTGCTTGAGCATGAGTTATTTGTCCTTTAGAACTTGTCCCTATTCTTTCTAAAGCTCTATCAAATTCAGTTTGTTTTACTTCAAGGTAATTGCTTTTTATTTCACTAATCATTTTGTCATTTATTTGAAGTAGTGCTGATATTTTTTCATCAATTTTTTTATAAGACTCTTTTATTTTTGTTGATTGATTTATAGTGCTTGTAGGTGATGAAAAGAATAATTTTACTATTTTTTCTTCAGTGTTACTAAACTTTCCTATTACATTTTGTACTGCGGCCTTTGATTCAGTTACACTATGGTTGTTGTTTGCTTGTTGAGAAGTATAGTTTCCTGACCCTATTGTTGCAAGTTCATTACTGCTTGCTTGGATACCTTCAAGCATATCCATTGTTTCTTTATCAAGTTCTGCTTTTATCTTGGGAGTTAATGCTCCTGCGGCTATTTCAGGATTTTTATTATTATTTTTTAAATCTTGTTCAGTAACTTTTCCGGCTTCTTTATTCTTATCACAATCAATTAATCCGAATAAGTCTCCTGTTAGGGCGCACATTCCTGTATGTTTTGATTTTAGGTATCCTATTATTCCTCCGAGTAGTGCTTGTTGCCATACTTCGTCTTTATCGTAGGGTTCAGTTCCTTCTACGCTTACTCCTATGTTTTTCTTTGTGCAGTGGTTTCTTACGTATGCTCTGTCTATTCCGTCTATATCATTGTATTCTGAATCGAATACATCAAATTCGTATCTTGATAGTGATATGCATCCTTCTGCTGGTAGGATTGCTTTTACGTTTTCGATTAGTTCTTGTTTTTGGTTTCCTTCTCTTGCGTAAATTAAAATGTTGTATGCTCCGGGTAAGTCTCCTTCGTTTCTTGTTATTGTTACATCTTTTGTTTCGTTAGCTTTTAGAGTAAATATTTTGTCTGATAGGGCTAGTTCTGAATCTATTGAGAAGTCTGTTGTGGTGGGGCAGTTGTTTGTTACGGAGAAGCTACCACTACTTTCAGGTTCTATTTGTACTAGATCTGCTCCTACTACGATACAGTCTTGTAAGTTTATTACATTCATTGTGTAACTTAGTGATGTTGATATTTTTTGGTTCTTTGAGTCGGTTAAGTTTTCTGCTTCAAAAATTATTTTTCCGCTAGCAACTCCATTAACTCCTCCGTATGGAGTGAATTTTAGTGTTACTGGTATTTTTTCTCCAGGAGCTACGCTTACTTTAAATATTCTGTTATAGCTTCTTGATAGTTCTGCGTATGCTGTTATTGCTTGTACACTCATTGTTCCTAAATTATTTCCTGTTGTTTCGTTTCTTGCTCCTAAGTTCTTTAGGTTTACTAGTTTTGCATCAGCCATACAGTTATTGATAACATCAAATGATACTTCCATTTCTTTTCCTTGTGTTGATGCTGTCCAATTATTTTTAGTTATTTCAAGGCATGCTGGGTCGTCAACATCTTGTCCTAATCCTACTCTAATTTTTACTGGTATTTTCTTTGACCATGTGTTGTACTCGTTTCCTACTACTACTTCAAATTCTCCTTCTAAATCATCCGCTTGGGGGATTACTCTTCCAATGAATACTTTGAATAGTGTTTCTAGGTAATCGTTTGAAGGAATCTTTATTCCTTTGTAAGCATTAAAGTATGATTCTGTTTGTGATTCACTTATTAGTCCTTTTAGTTTTCCACTTAATCTTATTTCTTTAATAGTTAGTTCAAACCCTGTAGAGTTAATTATTCTTACTGTTTTTGAATCTTCTATAGTTGTTTGTGGGTTTAGAGTGAATGATAATGTTGTTGGTTTTATTTCTACTATGTCTTCGCTTATTGAGAATTCTTTTTCGTAAGTCTCAAATTCTGGTCGTTCTATTTTTATCTTTAGTCTTTCTCCTGGAAGTGCTGCTGGTAAGTTAATTGTTGTTACTCCTACTTTGTTTGTTTCTTTTTCGGTAAGTTTTGTTCCAAATCTATCATATAGTTTAACCATCGCACCCATTATTTCAAGACCAGTGCTTTGATTAATTGCTTTAACTGTGATGGGTTGTTCTTTTCCACTAACTAGTTTTGGTATTTCTGTTTGGAATTTTCCATCATATAAGTATTGTACGCTCATTTTTTTGTCAGAAGCAATTCCTATAGTGAATGTTTTTTCAAAAATTAGTTTACTATTGTCTCTTATTCTTAGTAATATATTTCCTGCTCCTACTTTTCTTGGGGTTACTTGTAAGTTACTAAATGCGATTGAAGAGTTTGGAGCGTAGCTTGGTGCATCTATCCATTCTGTGTTGTATCCATTTACTGTTCCGTTTGTGATAAAGTTTCTTGGAGTAATTAGAGTATATCCTCCTAGGAATAAATTTTCTTCTGCGTTTTCAAGTTTTATTTTTGCATCATCAAATGTTATTGTGGATGCGTTCATTACTTTGATTGCTACGTTGTATGGGGAATTGTTTTTAGCTTCAAATCCTCCTTCAAAGCTTTGAGTGAATCCGTCAGGGTCAGTGTAAGTTGAAGTAATACAGAATGTATTGTCTGTTGTTGCTTCGCATAGTGCTTCTGTTCCTACCCATGCGTATGCTTCTTTTGTCATTGCGTAAAGTTCTTCTTTAGCGTTTGAGCTTCTGCTTGTTCCTAGTACTGAATCTATTAAGTCTCTTTCATAAACTCCATCAAGTACGCCCCATGCTCGGTAAGCTATTATTAGTTGTTCATTTTGTTGTGCATTTTCTTTTATCTTAACTAGTGCTCCTACTCTTATTTTTCCTTGAACGAAATTATTTTCTCTCCAAACAGCTTTACCCCATTTGCTTTGTTCTAGGTTTAGGTATAAATCATCAATAGTGTTTCCTTTTGGTGGATTGTATGATGTTCCTGTTTGAATAGTGTTTACTCCGGGAGCAATAATATCTTTAATATATAATTTATCAAGTTCTGTTTTTGTTACATTATCTTTTCCTGCTCTTACAAAGAATCCAAGTTCTTCGTAATCTTTTGGTGCAGTGATTTCAAATATTGCCATATATTCTTGGCCTGGTTCTACTCTTAGTGCTTTTGCATCATTTTTGAATAATCCTAAAAAGTTGATTGCGATTTCTTCTACTGGTGGTTTTGTTAGTGTTACTTCGTAACTTATTGTTCCGTCTCCTATCATCATTTTTGGTAGAGTTGTATAACTTTCATATCCTTCTTTTTTAACTACTGCATAAACTCTTCTTCCTGCTTTTAGGTTGAACTCTATTCTTCCATCTGTTCCTTCCACAATTTTTTTGCCTGTTAATCTTGCATTATCATAATCTCCAAACAATTGTACTTCTCCAAATTGTAGTGGTGAGGAGTCAGAGTCTTTTACTGTTACTATTACTCTTCCCATTGGGATTTCTAGTCTTACTCTGAAGGGTTCTGCTTCGTTTGTTGCAATAAATTCTCTTCCAGTACTCCATCCTGAGTATGTTCCTTTGAATGCAAATACTTTGTATGTTTGTCCTGCTACTGTGTACTTTACTGGGTTCCAGTAGAATTCTCCGTTATAATCAGTTAGTCCTTCTTCGTAAGCTGCTTTTTCAGCATCTCCTTCTGTTTCTTTAAATATTAATACTCTTGCAAATGGTACTGGTTTTCCATCTCCATCCACTACTTTTGCTACTAATTTTCCTCCACAATCTCCTGTGTTTCTTTTCATTGTTAAAATAACATTTGCGGGTACTGTTGCGTTTGCTACTGCTTCACAATAATTTTGTTTTGTAGCGTATATTGTATAATTTCCTTCTTCAGCTAAATCAAAGTGTGTTGTTCCGTTTGAGTCTGATTGTTTTGAATTAACTTCTGAAGTTCCCTTCATTATTGTTACTTTTGCATCTTCTATTTTAGCAGTTGTTGTTTTTACTTCAACATTAATTCTTCCTACATAGCTTTTTTCAAGAGTTAAAGTTACTTGTGCTGTTCCTGTAGTTGATATGGTTGTAAGATTTGATTCTTTTGCTTTGTATCCGTGATCAGTAAGTGTTTTGAACTTGTAATCTCCTTGTGGTAAGTTAAAAATTGCTTGTCCATTTTCTGCAACAACAGTTTCTGCGGGTGCGATTAAATTGTTTATGTAATATGCTTGTACTCTTATCGCTTCTGTTACTGTATTTCCATCAGTATTTTTTAGTGTTATTACTACTCTTCCTGTTTCTGTAGGTACACTACTTTCAAGTACTATTGTTGTGGTTGGTTGTACCATTGCTGTTCTTGCTGTTTTGTATTTTTCTGAAATAATAGTTGCTGTTAGGGTTCCACAATTAGCGGGTGATTCAACATTTGTTGTTCCTTCAAAAACATCTCTTGATGTTGGGGGAGTTACTCCTGCAGAGCATTCAAAATTAACTGTAACTCTATCAGTTACTCTTGTTCCTGTTTCTGTTAATATTTGTAAAACTTTTGATTCAGCAAATTTTAAGGTTAGTCCTGATAATTTAATTTCTTCTACCTTATTATAATCATCAATTCTTACGGGGACCGTTTTTGATACATTATCTTTTTGTGCCTTAACTGAGATGGTTGCTCCAAATGGAACTGATAAGTCTGTTATTAAACCAAAATCATTAGTGTAAAATACTTCATCAATTCCTGCGAGTTCAACACTTGCTCCGCTTACCATATTTCCTTCTTCATCAACAACAGAAAGACTTAGTGTTGCTTGGCTTCCACCAATAAAACCAAACACTCCTAAAAGTAGGGAAAGAAGAATTATGAAAATTAGAATTAAGAATAAAGCAAAACTTGGAAAAACTTCATCAATTTTGTCTACAACTTTATAAATAGGTAAATGCTCGTCGATTCTATCAAGAGTGTTGTACCACTTTTCTTCCCAAGAATAATAAAATTCTTTAAGGTTTTCCCCGACACCCATCAAAATCACGAGTAAATTATAGCGCTCTATAAAACATGTGGTTAAGTAGTATTTAAATGCTTTGTTGCGTGAAAGATTATTTGTTTTTTTTAAACTTTTTTTTAATTTTAGTGAAAATATTTTATTTAGAGTTGATTTTGTTTATTTTTTTATTGATTGTTGTTTTTTTAGAAAGAGTTATCTTGTTCTTATGAATTTTGATAAAGAATCAGCTATTTCTGCAGTGTTTTTTGTTCCTTTTATTTCAAGCCCTGTCATATTTTTTGGCCAAAGTTCTATTATTTGTGGAGTAAACACTTCTATAGCAAGTGCTATTATTAGGGCTAGGGCTAAAAGTAAAAGTGTCTTTTTTAGTTGAGCCGTTAGATATTTTTTTCTTTGAAAATCATCAAGAATAGTGTTTCCAAAACTTATTCCTGCATACGTTGCTATTAGTATGGGAAAAAAGTAAATAATAATTCCTGCATTTTGAGTAGCTCCAAGGGTTAGTCCCATTAGTATGTGGGGGATGAAGGCAATAAATCCAAAAAATATTGTTCCAAAAATAAAAAATCCTAGTACAGCTATAGTTAGTGGCACTTGGCCAAAGATTGAAACTGTGGAACTATCTGTGTAAAAGAAAAAACCATTAATAAAAGAACCTAAAAGAAAAAGCATGCATATTAGTACTAATAAAATAGTTTTTTTTTCCATTTGAATTTCCCTTGATTCATTTTGGGTTTTGTTTAATTTAAACTTAATGGTTAAATAAAATCTGTCCGACAATTAGTATTTTATTGTGTTGGGTTTTGTGCTTGAGAATTATTTTAATAATTTCTTTTCGTTCCAAGTAATTTTTTGTCCGTCAGTAGTAATACATGCTTTTCCTGTTTTAACATAATCCACAACTTTAGTTAATCCTAGTATTTCTTGTGTTCCTACTTCCATTGCTCCTGTATTAGCTTCTCTTGGTTTTGGAAGAACTATTTTTGCAGGGCTAACACTTACTCCGTCAACTTTTGCTACTGCACTAACTTCTCCTCCGAAATTTCCTGCTTTGAATACTAATCCAGCATTGTTAGGGGCATAGTATATTCCTGTAATTGTTTTTGGTTGTAGGCTTGTATATCCAAGAGCATAAACATAAGCTCCATCAATTGTTTTTGCATCAGCTTTCTTTTGTCCATTATCATACCAACTTATTAGTGATGTGCCAGCGGTAGTTGCTGCTTGTCCTATTGGTTGGTATACAATTCTGTCTTCTCCTCCGTAAAGAGTGGCAGTTAATTTAACTGGAGTTCTTGAGTAAATATCTAATTTATCTTCACTTGATCCAAGTAATACTCCTTCTGCAGATAAAGTAAAGTCTTGGTTCTTTGGAGTACTTGTTTCAAATCCTTTTTGTAGGATAATATTTTTGCTTACTAATTCTAAAGCAGTTTCTTTAATTTCAACAACTGTTATGTTAACATCAACCGCTTTTTCATCTAGTGGTTTTGAACATAAATTCATGTCAAGTTTAACGTTGTATCTTCCTGCAACAAGAGATTCAATTGATTCATTTTCATTTGACTTGTAACTCAAATCATACTTGTTGTTCCTGTAGTCATTAATTCCTTTCTTTGAAGCTAAATCTTCATTTAATGCTAATTCTAAGTTATCTATTTGGGTAATGTAAGCATTAACATCAGCAAGATCCTTTATCTTCTTTAAATCTGGATATGCATTGTAGATTTTTTGTATCTCTTCAGGAGTTTCTTTTCCATCAACCTTAATTCCTCTTACAAATCCTTCAATGTTTGAGTAAATCCATTTTAGTGATTCTATTTCTCGTGTGTCTTTTGTTGATATTTTTCCGTTAGTTCCTACTTGGCAGTAAGCATTAATATTTCCGTCACTTTGTATTGTTGAAAATTCTTTGTTTAATAATTCAAGATTCTTTATTGGCATATAATATTTATCGCCAACAGCATATATTCCGTGCATTTGGAGTGTAAGTTCTTTGTTTGCTCCACTTTTCCATACATTTTCAGGTAACTCTGTTTTTGTTATTTTAATAAGTACTTCTCCATCAGTTATGTTGTCTATTTTTTCAAGTAAATCTTTCATATCAGCATAGCTACTTTCTGGAGCATCTTTTCCTTTCTTTATATCAGTTATTTGTGTAGGGTATTTATCGGTTATTTCTTTTGGTATGGTATATGGTTCGGCTATTAGTGATCCATTATCGGCAGTATAAAATTTAACTGTATCTGCAGTTGCGCTTGTTCCTTTACATTCTTTTAAAGATGAACCAGTATCTTTTGCAGCTTTGTATAATTCATTTATTGTAATTGTGCTTTTTTCGCTTGGGCATTGGTATTTTACTTCTTGTATTTTTGATATTTTCTTTCTTAAGAATATTTCAAGCATGTCTTTGTTGCAGAAGTTGTTTTGGCAGTAATTATCATACTCTAGTGTTGTTACTTCTTCAGCAGTTGTTTTTCCTATGAACTCAAATC
>Ga0172371_10011754_pt1 | contig 11621 bp, 11 predicted proteins | sample Lak12m_FD_114543 | JGI IMG/M metagenome (GOLD analysis project Ga0172371, IMG submission 114543) | Freshwater microbial communities from Kabuno Bay, South-Kivu, Congo - kab_022012_12m | ecosystem: Environmental > Aquatic > Freshwater > Lake | place: Democratic Republic of the Congo: South-Kivu...
CTACGAATCCTCAAATTCGGTAATATACTTAGCCCCAATTATTTTCGACGCAAAATCTCTAGATGAGTGAGCTGTTACGCTATCTTTAAAGGATGGCTGCTTCTAAGCCAACCTCCTCATTGTCTAAGAAATTTCACCTTCTTGTTTTACACTTAGTATATATTTAGGGACCTTATTTGGAGATCTGGGCTGTTTCCCTTTTGACATATGGAGCTTCGCCCCCATTGTCTAACTGCCAAGCTCTAACCTTCGGTATTCGGAGTTTGATAGGTTTAGCGATCTTTCGACCTGTCCAAACCTTCCAGTGCTCTACCCCCAAAGGGAACACTTGACGCTAGCCCTAAAGCTATTTCGGAGAGAACCAGCTATTACAAGGTTCGATTAGCTTTTCACTCCTTACCACAAGTCATCCGAAGACGTTATACGATCTACCGGTTCGGACCTCCATTCGTCTTTCGACGGACTTCATCCTGCTCATGGCAAGCTCACCTTGCTTCGGGTCTTATGCATACTACTTATTCGCGCTATTAACACTCGGTTTCCCTATGACTCCGCCGTTTTAGCCGGCTTAGTCTCGCAGTATGAATAAACTCGTTGGCTCATTCTTCAATAGGCACGCCGTCGTGGATATAAATACCCACTTCGACTCCTTGTAGACATACGGGTTCAGGTCTATTTCACAGTCCTAATCGGACTTCTTTTCACCTTTCCCTCACGGTACTAGTTCACTATCGATCACAAAGTATATTTAGCCTTAGCGGTTAGTTCCGCTGGATTCCCCCCGGCCATTCGTGTCCTGGGGTACTCAAGGATAGTAATAAAAGAGATAAATTGTTTTCGTTTACGGGACTATCACCCTCTATGGTATTGCTTTCCAGCAATTTCAACTAACAAAATTTATTTTTTGACTCTTCTAGTAAGCTACATTACTACCTTACAACCCTCACGTATTGCTACGCGAGTTTGGGCTCCTTCCTTTTCGCTCGCCACTACTTAGGAAATACATATTTGTCTCTTCTCCTCCTGGTACTGAGATGTTTCACTTCCCAGGGTGCGCTCATTCATTATAAAAATGAAAGTTATTAGGGTTTACCTAATAGGGTTTCCCCATTCGGAAATCTCCGGATCAAAGGTTGCTACGCACCTCCCCGAAGCTTATCGCAGCTACGCCACGTCCTTCATCGCTACTTTGTGTCTAGGCATCCACCGTACGCCCTTAAATTTCCTGTTAAGAAATTTGAAAACCATATTGCCCCGCTCTCCGCGAGGCTGATATTTAAACATTGGAATATTTAAATATCGAGCTCGAAATTTGAAACCGCTTTCCTATTTCAAGCTGGTCTGTCTGCGACTCGAAAAGACCCTACCATTGTCGCGACAGCTTTAAATTTTCAATATTCTAGCCTTTCTTATCAAACAAAAAACCGCCTTTCGGGCGGCCAACAGACAAAAGAAAACGTCTATAAATGCCGCCTTTTGAACTTGTTTTTTGTAATATTCATACTGATGGATAGAGTATATACTAAGGCCTAAAATAAGTCAACTTGTCTCTAGTAGGCATACTGGGGACAAAGCAAAAAGCCCCCTAAAGGAGGCTTTTTGGGTTCGACTATTTATTGGATTGTGAAGTAATTGTCACTTGAATCGCAAACATTCGTATCGGATCGGCAGACGGATATTTTGTATTGGCCTACCGAAATTCCTCCATTGGGATAATTTATATTCCCCACCTGCCAATTATAAGCGGTACCGTAAACATTCTGCGCGATTCGATAAGGAGCAGGAGCCGCAATTAAACAATTAGTAGCGGTGCACGGAATCGGTTGTGCAAACAGGTAAATATCATAACTATAATTGTTTGGGATGCAACCAAATCCGCCATAGCTTAAACAATTAAGATTCCCCGTATCCTGCCAAGTTATCATTTGAGTATTTCCGCGATATAAAGTTTCCCCACCGTTCGGAGAGAGAACAGTAATCACAGAGTTTTCTATTGTACTTTTTACTTTTACACTCAGGCTAGCATTTGCGCTCTGCCCACTGGCATTGGTTACAGTAAATTTCGGGTTATATGTTTTTGCAACATTATAACTGTGTGTAAGAGTTGCAGATTGCGAAACTTGATAATTGTTTGCAGAACCTACCATCGGAGCTGCGGTCACTCTATCTCCCCAATCAACGGAGTACGAGAGGGTTCCCTTGTTTGGATCGTATGCGGAAACCGTCCAAGTTCCTACCTCGCCCACTTTCAAATTTTGCGGACCGGAAATTCCGGAGATAACCGGGGCGTTTCCGTTTGGAAAAATTCTTCCACAAGAAATATCTTTGATCTTACCTCGGGTAATCGCTCCGACATAACCGGTCGGACTAATATTGTTCTTTTTTTGGAAAGACTTTACAGCTTTCACGGTTAAAAGACCAAAGTACCCGGTTGGCTCGTTATTCAAGTACTTGTTCGCTTGCAAAAAATCTTGCAAGGTGGAAACTTCTCCGCCAGTAGTGGCATCGCGGTCGCGATAGCGCATATTATTGTTTAAGGTCACACAATTCGACACCGAAGGATTCGGGTCCACATCCGCCACTTGGGCTAAGGATAGGCCAGGAATCAAAAACAAACCGACTAAAAACAAACTAGCAATATATTTTTTCATAATTTTATATTATACTAATAATTACCTGCTAAACTCTCTTACAATAGTTTAGACGCACCAAAATCGAGATTCTTACATAAGTAAGAAATACAAGGGTAAAACGTCACATTATATGGAAACAAGTATTACCGAAACATTCAAAAAAATATATGGGGAATACTCGGATTCGATCTTCCGATTTTGCCTTTCCCGAGTATCGGCTAGAGAGCAAGCCTTGGATCTAACCCAAGAAACTTTTTTGCGCCTATGGCAAACCCTGCTCGAAGAAAAACCCATCAAGAACCAGCGAGCTTTCCTTTTCACGGTGGCGCATCGTTTGATTATCGATTGGTACCGGAAAAAGAAATCATACTCACTGGACAAAATGATGGGTGAAGAAAATTCATTCTTTGATCCGCCGGATGAGAAATCGACTAGACAGGTGGAGCTCGGAGCCGAGGGCAGATATATTTTAGAGAAAATCAATTCTCTATCCGATTCGAACCGAGATGCCCTGTACCTGCGCTTCGTGGAAGACCTTTCCCCGGAAGAGATAGGTAAAATCCTCGGCATCTCCGCCAACGCCGCTTCGGTCCGGATTAATCGGGGGTTGGAAGAACTACGCAAGTTAATGGGCTATAATAGTAAAAAATAATTTTTATGACAGAAAATGAAAAGATAGACAAAGGAATAAAAGAAATTAAGGACATGAAGATGACTGCCCTGGAAAAAGAAAATATTCTGGGTAATATTTTGAATTCCGGGGTCCCAGAACAAAAGCCCATCCGAAGTCCTTATTTATTTGTTTCTGTTTTTGCTCAAAAGCATTTCGCTTCTTTTGCCGTAATTCTTCTCGTAATCATTATTTTCGGCGGAGCCGGCTTTTCCTACTTTGAAAGTCAAAGTCAGAATAGTCGAGTTGCCCGGCTGAACACCGGAACACAGAGCCCTGTGCCCGGAAATATTTTTAATAATCTCTCTCTGCCAACCTCTCAAACTCCGGAAAATAATATTCCAAACAATTCTTGGGATAAAAGAACCAGTGTTTCCGAGAACAAAATCGCCAGCAAACAAAAAGCTGAAACAAATGGTCATAAAACCACTTCCGCTTCGCCACAAAACCAAAGCATCAGTGCCGCAGCCCCGTCCTTAATGACAGCCCCGACAGAAGAAAACAAAACCATTCATATCACTAAAGGGTTAAAAAAGGCCTTCAAGCTTTACAAAAATGGACAGATTTCGGAATGCCAAACAGCCGGCCAAATATACTATTCAGCCAGCTCAAACGTCTATGACGGAGGAGGCCAAACCTTTGATGTAAATGGAAAGGTCGTAGGTAAATACCAGGGATTTACTGGAACCTATACCGGGGTAAAATTGGAAAACTGTAAGACAATCTATGTTATTCCCGACAATATTTGGGGACTCGATGCGCTAAATACATACAATCTGAAATAAATTAAAAGAAAAACCCTCCGACTCAAATCGGAGGGTTTTTCTTTTTAGATATAACTACTTGCGCATTTCGTCTCTCAATTTCGAGATCCAATTTGAAGCAGCGTCCTTTCCGCCCAAGCCGAATGCTAGTGCTCCGGCTACGGCAAACATTCCGATGATTCCGGCAAAGAGGATTTGCATATAAGCCGGGGCTACCCCCAATTGTCCGAAAGCAATAATGAAAGCAAAGACCCAGATAGCATACTTGGCAACAGTGCCAAGCATATTAGCCGAATGAAGATTCATGGTCTTGGCACCAGCCGAGATAGCTTTCGAAATGGCATCAGCCACCACAGTGGCAATGATCAAAATGAAAGCGGCTACAATCACTCTAGGCAAGAAACCGAGAACATCGGTCTGCAAGAATCCAGAGATGTATTCCAGGCCAACTAGATTAAGGGATGGCAAAAGGAACACAATGATGATGAACCAGCGTACTATCTGTCCAACAAAGAAGCCGGTGTTCAGATTCATGCCGGCGCGGTGCATAAAGTCATCCAACTTGATCGATTGGAAGAGCTTGTCTACTTTAAGTGAAGCGAAAACATGCTCGAAGGCCTTGGCCACTAGAGATCCCAAGATCCAGCCGATGATAAAAAATACGATAGCTACGATGAGCTTTGGTGCAAACTGGATAAAGCCCCACCACAGACTCTGAAGCGAACTATTGAAGACATCACCCCAGGAAAACCAGATATTATTCATAAATATTATTGATAATTATTAACTAATAAAGACTTCTAAGTTTCGACCTTATAAAGTTCTAATAGCTATATTGTATCAAGTTTTTAGGCTTTTTTTAAGGTTTGTGTGGATAACTCTTTTGTCTCAAAAATCACGCTATGAGGAAAATCCAGGATGTCCCGAATAAGCTTGTCGTACATATTTATTCTATAGGTGAACTCTTTTGTCTCAAAAATAGCATAAGAAAGCTCCATCCCGATCTCCGCCTCTAGCTTTTTTATCCCCTCTTCAATCTTTGATTTACGTATCTTATCCCCAACAATGAGGAGATCTACCCGGGAATCCTTGTTTTTGATGAAAACGCCGGAAACGATGAGCAGTTTTACCTTGCCGGCTTTTTTGAAAGTGTCTAAAATAGAGTTTTTGTCCAAAGAATCCGAATTAATCAGGAGATCTTCCACTTCCACGGTATACTTAAATTCCGGGCTAAAATACCAACGGTCATTTCTTTTTTTTATGAAATTTATGGAGGCGAGTGTCCGAAGCTCTTTACCAAGAAGTGTCTTTGGTACTCGGCTTCGTTTTTCGATGTCTTTGGTAGCAAAACCAGTTTCGGGATTTAAGAGAAAAAGCCGCATGATCTTCACTTTCGCGGTATTCCCCAATATTTTCCCTAGAATTTCCATCTTTACTTTATACCGCTTCCCCAACAAAAATGCAAGCCCGCACACTTATTCTTCCTCAGTAAAAATAAGTGTGCGGGCAAGGAAAACCAGCGTTAGAAATTGCGGTTACCGAGATAGTTTTCCGGGGTGATTTTCTTCAATGTCTCTACAGTTTTTTTGTCTAAATGATACTTTAGGGCAACGGCGCCGACAAAGGAATGCATCGCCTCCCGGTCAGAAATTTTCCCTCGGGTAAATTCTTTTAGCATTTCGTAGCCGTCCTTTACCCCGACCGAGCGCAAGATCACCTGGTAGGCTTCGGAAACTACCTCCCAATGACTTTCGAGTTCTCTCGCTATCGCTTCCCTATCAACCCGGATCCGTCCCAAGCCTTTTTCAAGGAACACGAGAGCGGTTTTGGTATGCCCAAAAACCAGTCCAAAATTCCGCTCCACGGTAGAATCAGAAAGGTCTCTTTGCCAGCGCGAATTTGTCAGCTTCTCACCCAAGAACTCGCATAATGCGTTCGCTAGGCCCAGGTTCCCTTCTGCATTTTCAAAATTTATTGGATTTACTTTTTGAGGCATAGCGGAAGAACCTACTTCCCCAGCCTTTGGTATCTGCACGATAACCCCACGCGAAATATACATCCAAATATCTCGGGCAAAATCTATCAAGATCAAGTTGGCTCCACGAATCAGATCGAAAAGTTCCCGATAAGTATCGTGTGGTTCGATCTGAGTAGTGAAAGGATTATTTACGAAATAGAGTCCATTCTTTTTATTATTTAATTTTTCAATTAAACCATTCGAGAACTTACGCCAGTTGACTTTCGGGTAAGCGGCGTAGAGTGCGCTGTCCCCGGCCGTAGCACCATTTAGTTTCACACTAAGCTCGAATTTTTCGAGTTGCTCAAGTACTTTCTCCAGTCGGCGAGCAAAGACATTCATCTCCCAGCCGAAAGTAGTCGGGCTAGCCGGCTGGCCATGAGTCAGGGCAAGCAGAGGAACTTTCTTGTTCTTGGTAGCCAAACTAGAAATTTCTTTTAGTACTTTTCCATAATCTTCTTTTAAAATCTTAAGTCCGTCTCGAAGCATAAAAGCGTACGCGAGATTATTGATGTCTTCCGAAGTTCGGCCCAAATGCACAAATTCCGCGCAGTCGGACATTTTATGCAAACGCATCTTTTCTTTCAAAAAATATTCCACCGCTTTGACATCATGGTTGGTTATTTTTTCAAATTCTTTTATTTTCTGGTAATCGGAAACATAAAACTTGAGGGCGACGGAATTTAAAAAGTCAATTTCTTTTGGGGAAATTTTGCGCGGTAAAATAGCAAGCTTCGCAAGCCCCAGGAAAAATTTCACTTCCACCTGCGCGCGATATTTCATCAAGCCAAACTCGCTGAAAATAGGACCAAGCTCCGAAACTTTTTCTCGATACCGCCCGTCGAGCGGAGAAATTTCAAACATCAAATTATTTTTCATATTAATGCCAGGCAAATCCCCGGGCGACTTTATCCGGGAAAGTTATTAATGTAGCCCCTTCTTTCACACACTCGCCCAATACTTCTTCGTCATGCACCGAGCCAGAAGTGGTAAAAATAGTTTTGATTCCTCGACTAATCAGCACTTTTGGTCCGTCGGCAAACGGAAAAAAGCTGTCACTGTAAGCCACTGCCCCCCTGAGATCTGCTTGACTAGTAGCATTGCCTCCGCTTGGAAGCGAAGCTTCCAAGTTGGTGGCGGCATCATCGGCTCGTAATATCGCAAGCTTGGCAGCGCCCACTCGGTCTTGCTGACCTACGCCGTTACCAATTAGTTTGCCGTCTCGAACTATCGTTATGGTGTTGGAGTTGGAAGTACAACCGATAGCCCAAGCGAGCACCAAGTCAGTCAAAACTTTTTCGTTTGAAATTATTTCTTTGTTTCCAGCTATCTCTGCGGTTTTAAGATCGGGCACGAAAGTATAGTTCGGTTGAGTCAAAAATCCACCTCGGACATAACGAAAGCGAGAAACAACATCCAGACTGTCGTGGTTTAATTCTAGCAGGGCTGGATTAGCGAGAAATCTGCACTTGTCGCCTTTTCGTTTCAATTTTTCTATCGCTCCATCCGAAAACTCGGGTGCAAAAACGCTATCCAGTAGTCTCTTCCTTCCTTCGGGCATTTTAAAACCAGAAAGAGTGTCTGCTTCTTTTTCACCGATCGGGAAATTTACCATAACCAAACCTCCGAAGATAGCTCGAAGATCTCCGACTAACATTTTCTCTAAAACTTCTATCGAATCATCCCCCACCGCCACCCCACAAGGGTTGCCGTGCTTTACCCCGATGGCAATTTTGGGAATTTTTTTTACATTTATATCAAACCCCGCGGCAATATGGGTGATGGTTTGGAGTAGTCGATCGAGATCAACCATATTATTGTAACTCAAGGGTTCTCCGGCCAAGCGCTTAAAGTTGCCTTGAGCCAGGGCTAGAGGATCTACGGTTTTAGTTTTGAACAAAGAAGCAGGAACTTGCCAGGCGTTTTCTCCATACTTGCAAGTCATAGTTTCTTCTCCCAAGAGTCCTCTGTACTTTCCTTCGCTCAGATATTCGGCTGAAGTAAGAGCATATTGCGCCACTATAAATTCTGCTTTGGCTGCCAGATTTCTCTTAAAAGCAATTTCTTCCGGCATTCCATCTTTGAGCCAGGTGGTCACTTTTTCTCTATCCGTCGGATCACAAATTACAATTCTACTCCCCTTGGCTGCAGCCCGGAGCATAGTCGGCCCGCCGATATCCGTTTTTTCGATCACTGCTTGATAGGAAGCTTCGCTTCCACTTGGAAGCGAAGCTTCCAAGTGATTTTGTTTTTTGATTTCTTCTAGAAGAGGATACATATCACAGCAAACGAGAGAAACGATTGGCAAGTTTAGTTTTTCAAGCTCTGCCATATCATCAGCATTCTCCGGCCTGGATAGAAGCATCGCATAAAATTCGCGAGACAAAGAAACTACCCGGTGCCCTAAGATAGGCTCACCCACCACACTAGCCAGATCAGAGCAATTTACCCCGTTTTCTCTCAAGTATTTAGCGGTTCCGGAAGAAGACATTATCTCCCATCCCAAAGCGACCAATTCTTTGGCAAATTTGTCGATTCCGTTTTTGTGGAAAACCGAAAGAAAAGCCACTTTTTTCATAACATCACTATAACATTTAACGCAAAAAACCGAAATATGAAACTTTTCGCCTGCGGGCACTGGCTTCGTTTTGTTCGCCAGAAAAGATTCATATTTCGGTTTTTTGCTTTTGGGATCGTTTTTACTTCAATTCCACTTTGGCCACGCATAAATTTCTACTGAAATTTTGCGCAGCCCCCGCCTCGGCGCCGTCGCGCCTCTGGCCGAAAAATTGAGCTATTTTATTTAAGCTCAATTTTTCCTCCGACTTCTTCGATTTTCTTCTTCAAGTCTTCAGCTTCGGCTTTCTTCATACCTTCCTTCAAGTTGGCTGGAGCGCCGTCCACCAAGTCCTTGGCATCCTTGAGCCCGAGACCCAAGACTTCCTTGACCACCTTCATGACGGCGATTTTTTGTTCTCCGGCAGAAGCCAGGACCACAGTATAAGAATCTTTTTCCTCGGCAGCTTCGGCGGCTCCGGCGGCTGGACCGACAGCGGCCACAGCAGCGGCAGAAACTCCGAACTTTTCTTCTATTGCCTTGACGAGTTCATTCAGTTCTACGACTGATGCTCCTTCAAGGTCTTTCATAAACGAATCAAATTTTGACATAATATAATTAGTTATAAAGTTTATAATGTTTAAAGTTTATAAAGTTCAAGCCAATTTTACTTGATTACTTTATAACTTTTTACTTTCTACTTACTCTTCGCAACCTCATTAACTGCAATAGCCAAGCGCTGCATTGGCGACTTGAGCAAGAATGCAATCTTAGATAGGAGTACTTCCCGAGAAGGAATCGTGGCAATCTCGATCATGCCTGCACTCCCCACAAATTTCCCTTCAAAGATTCCACCCAAAATAGCAAGCGGACTCTTGTGAGCCTTGGCAAAATTATAAACCCCACTAGCGCTCCCGGTCTGATCTTTGGAATAGGCAATAGCTACTTCTCCCGGAAGTTCCGGTATTTCACCTTCCGCTTTCCCTTTTAAGGCGCGGGCCAAGAGAGTTTTTCTCGAAATTTTATAACCGACCCCAGTCGCGCGAAGTTCTCTGCGAAGCCTGGTTTCATCGGCTACCTTGAGTCCGTGGAAATTTACGAAAACTACGGACTCTGAATCTTTGATCACTTTCTCAAGTCCCTTGATCATTTCTTCTTTTTTTGATTTTAGTAACATGCTGTTTACTGATCAACTCTGATTCAAAACTGATCAACTCTGATTCCATCAGTGTTAATCCGTATAAAAAATCGGCGTTGATCGGTGATTAAATAAAAAACGGCCATATTAAGCCGCAAAATAAAAAACCGATCGACCACTAAACAGGACTTACTGTTCGCCTGTCTTCTTTGCGGTATAGAGAATATAACACACGGGGTATTATTTTGCAACTGTAGCGCTACTAGGAATAGTAGGAACGTCAGCCTGGTCGGACTTATCAAAATAGTTCACCAAATAAACACCCAAAAGCCCGACAAAAATCATGGCCGCAAAGATAATCAAAGTTTTAATAAAGTGTTTTATATCCATATTCTCTATCCCGGATCAAAAAGATTACCTAAATAATTATCAATTACTCGCTGGTCTGCATCATAAAAATTTAACTGGTTTGAGTGCAGATAAGTCGCCAAACCGACTCCGACAAAACGCCAGTGCCACGGTTCATAAATATAATACTTGTTCCCTTTCGGATATGACAGGACAAAACCGTATTTATAAGCGTTGGTCGAGAGCCAGGCGTATTCCGGAGTTTTATCAAAACCGGAAAGCGCTCCATCCGTTTTCTCTGTGGTTAAATCCATCGCAGTGCCGAGCTGATGTTCAGAATATCCTTGGTCAGCAGAAAAACTGTTGGCCGTACCAGCGCCATAGGTAACTTTGTAGTTTGATTTCAAGATTACCTGCGTGCCAAACGAACGATAAGCCGAAAGAGACAGAATCGACACTCCGTCCAAGTGCCCAGCATCAACCATTTTTTGAAAGAAAGGTAGCGTGTCGGCAAGAAGTTGAACACTTTTGGCTTTGGTACTTGCGTAACCTGCGGGGATATCGGAAAGAGCAAGTGGCACATAGTGTTCGTTCAAGAAATATACTTTGGAATATTTTTTAAGGAGTTCTGGATCGGTCTTGCTCAATTTTGAGAGGGCGCCCACCGTGTCGCTGACTGCTCCGAGCGCGGTGACCAGAGAACTGTTTTTGACTTGTTCTCGATAAATATTTTCTTGCGTTCCTTGTATCGAATTTCCTAGGTTGGATATCTTTTTGGCAAGAACTATCTGACTAGAAACCACAGTCTCGATCTGCTCATAAACGAGATTCTCCCGATAATCAATATATTTAAAAAGCCCAAACAAAACCACCCCCACTAGTAGGGAGATGCTGATGTTTTTGACCACGGGTCGATCGAAAAAGTCTTTCACGCCCATATTATAGCATATCTCTATCTATGCCCCGTCAGCCATAAAACTACCACTAGAAAAGAAAGCAGAATGATTAAATACTCCGGTAAACGTCGCCAGAATTTCCCCCAATCCACATTTTCGGACACTTCAGACAGCATCGCCATGGCCTTTTTAATAAGAAAAAGTGGAAGAAAGAAAACCAAAAAAATTATTACTTGAAATGGGTTCACGAATAGCGTTATAACATAAATATCCCAAAAACGCAAAAACCCCGTCGCGTAAATCGCGATCGGGGTTTTTGGAATACTTTTTAAGGCGTATTAAACCAAAGATACTAGAGACTAAGCTGAAACATATACAGTGCTAGTCTTCAGGTCTGCCATACCCCAGGTCTGAACAACAGCGTCTGTTGCAATGGTTACATTGTCAGCATCAGCCCAACGAATACCATTGGTGGCCATTGTCAAACCGGTCATTCCAGCAGTACCTCCATCAGCAATATACCCTGTAACGGTAAATGTTCTGGAAGTGCCAGCGGCAACCTTAGTCCAAGTAGCAAGAGTTCCTGAGCCCGTAGAAG
>Ga0172371_10011755_pt1 | contig 11621 bp, 6 predicted proteins | sample Lak12m_FD_114543 | JGI IMG/M metagenome (GOLD analysis project Ga0172371, IMG submission 114543) | Freshwater microbial communities from Kabuno Bay, South-Kivu, Congo - kab_022012_12m | ecosystem: Environmental > Aquatic > Freshwater > Lake | place: Democratic Republic of the Congo: South-Kivu...
AACCAATCTGGTTAACCTTCCGGGCAGGAGTCTCCGGATTGCTGAGCCAATGGGGACTTCATTGATAATCGGCACCTGGAATTATCCCTTTCTGCTGACTCTCAAACCTGCAGTTTCCTCTTTTGCTGCGGGCAATACCATTATCCTGAAGCCCAGCGAACATGCCCCGGCATCGGCACAGGCCATCGGCGAGATAGTCAAACAGGTTTTCCCAGAAGAGTGGTTTAAGGTTGTCCAGGGTGGAATTCCGGAAGTTACTGAACTTTTGAAGTTTCCATTTGATAAGATTTTCTTCACCGGCAGCACCAGGGTAGGAAAGATAGTTATGAAGGCTGCTGCAGAAAACCTCTCCAGCTTAACGTTGGAACTTGGCGGAAAATCACCCGCATTGGTTTTAAAGGATTATCCCCGTAACGTAACGGCACGGCGCCTTATCTGGGGTAAGTTCCTGAACGCCGGTCAGACTTGCATAGCACCGGATTATGTTCTGGTGGATCAGGAAGTGGCAGAGGAGTTAGTAGAACAGATCCGGACCGGGATACAAAAAATGTTCGGACAAGATCCGTCAGCTTCATCTTCTTATGGCAGAATAGTTGATCAGAATCATTTTACCCGCTTAGCCGGAATGATCGACCCGGAAAAAGTGGTTGCCGGAGGAGTGACTGATCAGGCTGGAAAATATATCAGTCCAACAATCCTGTATCCCTGTGGGTTTGAGGATCCGGTGATGCAAGAGGAGATCTTTGGCCCTGTTTTACCGGTTATCCCTTATGCAAATCTCGAAGAAACCCTCAAAAAACTGAAAACTCTTCCAAAACCGCTGGCATTCTATGTTTTTTCATCCAACAGGGAATTGTCGGATAGAATTCTTGAACAAATTCCTTTTGGGGGCGGATGCAGCAATGATACCATTCTCCATATTGCCAATCCCAACCTTCCCTTCGGCGGGGTTGGACCTTCGGGCATGGGAAGTTATCATGGTAAGGCCGGATTTGAGGAGTTTTCACACAGAAAATCCGTTCTGAAAAAATCCGTTCTAATGGATCCCTGGTTCCGGTATCCGCCATATACCAGTCTGACTGACAAGATTATAAGAAAACTGATGTAGATCTTCTGCCCACTCAGACGATATGCGGGTTTTTTGTAAATTTGACGGCAAATCAGACTCCGATGATCCTATTTTATCAAACCCCTGCTGAGATATTTGCTGTTGGAACCAGGCACGTGCTTCCCGATCATGACCTTGAAAAGCTTTACTGGCTTTTCGGGAAGGCAAACCGTTTGGATGCACAGGCTCTGAACGGTTTTTTTGTGGGTCCGAGAAAGGAAATGGTCACCCCGTGGTCGACCAATGCGGTTGAGATTACCATCAATATGGGAATCTCAGGGATTGAAAGGATAGAATCATTTGTTCCTTCGGATACACAAAATCCGCCTCATGATCCAATGCTTCAGGTGGTTTATCATGGACTCGGTCAGGATCTTTTTACGATTTATCACCAGCCTGAGCCGATATGTGAGGTGGAGAATATTGCGTCATACAATGAAACCGAAGGGCTGGCACTAAGCCAGGAAGAGGTTGAATATCTTGAGGATCTGTCAATAAAACTTGGCAGAAAGCTGACCGATTCCGAAGTTTTCGGATTCTCCCAGGTGAACTCTGAACATTGCAGACACAAGATCTTTAACGGGCAATTCATTATCGACGGAAAGCCGATGCCCGATTCCCTTTTTGCCCTGATCAAGAAAACCTCATCGGTAAACCCGCGGAATATCGTTTCGGCGTATAAGGATAATGTGGCATTCATCGTGGGTCCGGAAATCCAGCAATTTGCTCCGGCTTCCCAGGACAAGGCTGATTTTTTCACAATCAGCACCATAGAATCGATCATTTCGCTGAAGGCCGAAACTCATAACTTTCCTACCACCGTTGAACCCTTTAACGGAGCAGCCACCGGATCGGGTGGGGAGATCCGTGACAGGATGGCCGGTGGTAAGGCCAGTATTCCATTGATCGGAACAGCTGTTTACATGACCTCCTATCCAAGAATAGATGAAAACAGACAATGGGAGGAGAACTGGCCCGCCCGGAACTGGCTCTATCAAACTCCGGAGGAGATCCTGATTAAAGCATCAAACGGAGCCAGTGATTTCGGTAATAAATTCGGGCAACCTCTATTGTGCGGAAGTCTTCTGACCTTCGAGCATCATGAAAATTCCAGGTCGCACGGATTTGATAAAGTTATTATGCTCGCAGGCGGAGTGGGATTCGGCAATGCAGCAGACAGCCGTAAGGATGTGCCTGAGCCGGGTGATGTGATCGTTGTGCTCGGCGGAGATAATTACCGGATCGGCATGGGCGGCGGAGCTGTTTCTTCTGTTGCAACCGGTGAATATGGCAACAGAATTGAGCTCAATGCAGTTCAGAGATCCAATCCTGAGATGCAAAAACGGGTATATAATGCGATCAGGGCATTGGCTGAAACCGGAGCAAATCCGATCCGTTCAATCCATGATCATGGTGCCGGCGGGCATCTCAATTGCTTATCGGAGCTGGTTGAAGAAACCGGAGGAGAGATACATCTGGATAAACTGCCGGTAGGGGATCCAACCTTGTCGGCCAAAGAGATCATTGGCAACGAATCACAGGAACGAATGGGGATGATCCTTGCCGAAAAGGATCTGGATACTCTACGCCATATTGCAGCCCGAGAAAGGGCTCCGATGTATGAGGTGGGGAAAATTACCGGTGATCACCGACTGATCTTCAAGGATCAGCGATCCGGTGAAAAGCCCATCGATCTCAGGCTGGAGGATTTCTTTGGAAAACCTCCGAAAACGGTTCTGACCGATGAAACTACCGGGGCTGGTTTTCAACCTTTGAAATATCAGCAGGAAAAGTTTGCTGAATATCTGGAACAGGTTCTGCAGCTCGAAGGGGTTGCCTGTAAGGACTGGCTTACCAACAAGGTTGACAGGTCGGTGACCGGCAAGGGTGTGATCCAGCAGACTGCCGGTGAGATTCAACTGCCACTCAATAACCTGGCAGTGGTATCGATTGATTATCAGGGCAAATCCGGTATTGCAACCTCCATCGGGCATGCTCCCGCGCCTGCATTGATCTCCGCCGCCTCCGGATCGCGACTTGCAGTGGCCGAAGCGTTGACCAACCTGGTCTGGGCCCCTCTGAAAAAGGGGATGGATTCAGTGAGCCTGTCGGCAAACTGGATGTGGCCTGCCAAAAATCCGGGTGAAAATGCCCGGTTGTATGAGGCGGTCAAATCCCTGAGCGATTTCTGCTGTGCACTGGGAATCAATGTCCCCACCGGAAAGGATTCGATGTCGATGACCCAGAAATACCCCGACGGTTCTGTTGTCTATTCGCCTGGAACTGTGATTGTTTCCACGGTTGCAGAGGTTACCGGGGCAAGAAAAACCGTTAAGCCTGTCATGGGAGCTGATCCGCCTTCCACACTTATTTATGCTGATCTTTCGGATGGTCGTTTCTCCCTGGGTGGCAGCAGTCTGGCCCAGATTCTCAATCAGCTCGGGAATGAAACCCCTGATGCAGCCGAAGCGGAATCATTCAGGAATGGATTTAATGCGGTTCAGCAACTGATCGGCCAAGGTCTCATCATATCAGGTCATGATATCTCTTCAGGAGGATTGATCACTGCACTGCTTGAGATGTGTTTTGCCAATACCACCGGCGGCGCTGAAATTGATCTGTCGGGATTTTCTGTTACCGACCCGGTGAGGCTTTGTTTCTCGGAGCAGCCTGCGCTGATCCTGCAAACCGGTGACCCGGATCAGGTGGAGAGAATTCTTGGTTTGGCAGGAATCAGGTCCTGTATTATCGGTAAGCCTTCCTTGGGAAGAGTGCTGAATGTGAGAGGTAATGGCTTTTCCTTTGAGCTTGATATCGACGAGTTGAGAAATACCTGGTTCAGGACCTCCTACCTTCTTGATCGCAAGCAGTCGGGACAGGCTCATGCCAGGAGCCGGTTTGAGAATTACAGCAAACAGCCGCTGAAATATACCTTCCCGAAGAATTTCAGCGGAACATTTGATCAATACGGAATTGTTGCGGGCCACCGGAAACCCTCAGGGATCCGTTCAGCAATTATTAGGGAGAAGGGTGTTAATGGCGACCGGGAGATGGCCTATGCGATGTACCTGGCCGGCATGGATGTAAAGGATATCCACATGACGGATCTGATCGCAGGCAGGGAGACCCTGGAGGATGTAAACATGATCGTTTTTGTGGGAGGATTTTCCAATTCTGATGTGCTCGGTTCGGCCAAGGGGTGGGCAGGAGCCTTCCTTTACAATCCCAAAGCGAAAAAAGCGCTCGAAAATTTCTACAGGCGAAAGGATACCCTTAGTCTGGGCGTCTGCAACGGCTGCCAGGTAATGATGGAGCTCGACCTGGTGTACCCTGACCATAAGGCACATCCGAAGATGCATCTTAATCAGTCGGGAAAATTTGAGTCGGGATTTATCAATGTCGAAATAATTCCGAATAACTCTGTCATGCTGGGTTCACTTGCAGGCAGCAGACTGGGTGTGTGGGTAGCTCATGCCGAAGGGCAGTTCATGCTCAGCGAGCCGGTTTCTTCCTATAACTCACCCATGCGTTTCAGCTATTCCGGATATCCCGGCAATCCCAATGGTTCTCCAGCGGATATTGCAGGGTTATGCTCTGCCGATGGGCGGCATCTGGTGATGATGCCTCATCTGGAAAGGGCATTCCTGCCATGGCAATGGCCTTATTATCCGGGTGAAAGGCTGAACGATGAAGCAGCCCCCTGGCTGGAAGCCTTTGTTAATGCCAGGGAGTGGATTAAAACCTGCTAGATCCGTCCCAGCAGTGGGTACAGAGCTTTTCCTTCGGCAAGCCGATGGCTTTAACCAGATCGGGTAGATCCTGGTACATCAGTGAATCAAGTCCGAGGTTCGAGGCAATTTGCTCAACCATAGAATGATATCTGTCGCTGTTGGGATCGGCAAATTCTTCCAGGTTCCTTTCTTCACCCTCAAGCTGTTTGATTGCTTTGCGGGTTGCCAGTTCCATGGTGCTTCTTGACTGTGAGAAATTGAGGAACATGCAGGGAAAGGTCAGGGGTGGACAGGCGATCCGCATGTGAACCGCTTCTGCACCGCAGGCATGGAGGTCCTTGGTGTTGTCTTTTAGCTGCGTGCCCCGCACGATGGAATCATCCAGAAATACGATCTTTTTACCTTTTACCAGATCCGCATTGGGGATCAGCTTCATTTTTGCCACCAGGTCACGGGTAGCCTGATCCTGAGGCATAAAGCTCCTTGGCCAGGTTGGTGTGTACTTGGTATAGGCGCGCTTGTATGGCAACCGTCTTTCATTGCTGTATCCGAGTGCGTGTCCGACACCGGAATCCGGTATCCCGGATACGAAATCGGCTTCAACATGATCCCTCCGGGCCAGTGCAGCACCGCATTGGTAGCGGGTTTCATCCACATTGATGCCTTCATAGTGAGATGGCGGGTAGCCATAATAGATCCAGAGGAATGAGCAGATTTGCATCTCGGCATTTGCCGGCCTCAAAACCTCCATTCCTTCGGCGGTCAGACTGACGATCTCACCAGGTCCGACATAATAGTGGGTTTCATACCCAGTATTGGAAAATGCACAGCTTTCAGAGGCGGCGCAAAATCCTTCCTCATTGCTGCCAATGATCACCGGAGTTCTTCCAAGTTTGTCGCGGGCCGCGATCAGACCCTGTTCAGTCAGGATCAGCAGTGAACATGATCCTTCAATGTGCCTGTAAACATTCTCAATCCCCGATACGAAATCCTTTTCCTGGCAGATGAGCTTTGCTATCAGTTCTGAGTGGTTGGTAAAACCCTGACTGGTCTCCATGAACTGATCCCCCCGGTTGAGGAACATCTGCGTCAGTGCATCGAGGTTGTTGATCTTGCTAACGGTTACAATGGCGAATTTACCGAGGTGGGAGTTGAGAAGGATCGGCTGACTGTCGGTATCGCTGATGATCCCGATGCCCATCCGGCCTTTATAATGAGGGATTTCGGTTTCGAATTTGTTTCTGAAATAGGCATTCTCCAGACTGTGGATGGATCTCTGGAATCCATCATCGGCATTGAAGAAAGCCATACCGCCCCTCTTCGTGCCAAGATGGGAATGATAATCTGTTCCGTAGTACACTTCATTGACCACATCGTGGCGCGAAACTGAACCGAAAAATCCACTCATAAAAAGGGTTTGGATTTGGATTATTGTTTTTTGAGGACAAAGGTCGAATAGGGCTGGAGATAAATGGCACCCCCGCCTGATTTGAAGATATTGTGGGTGGACCAGGCAACCGTGTATCCGGTGATATCGGCCGGTGCCGGCACTCTTTGTATCTGCCCTGAAAGATTGATGAGAACGATCATCTGGTCTTTTTCATGGATCCTTTTGAAGCCGAGAACTTTTCTTCCCTCCAGCATCAGGGGTTCAAATCCGCCCTTACTCAGGGCCGGACTCCCTTTTCTTAATCCGATCAGGCTTTTGTAATGATGATAAAGAGATTGCTCATCCTGTTCCTGGAAGATCAGAGGTTTAACAGTCTCTGAGGAACTTTTGTAGGGGATTTCCCACCTTGTCTGACCTTTGTCTTCGCCTTCAATGTTCCAGAGGAACGGCTCCCTGATATATTCATCGGGCTTTTCACCCAGCATTCCGATTTCCTCACCGTAATAGATAAATGGGTTGCCCGGCAGGGTCATAAGAATGGATGCGGCCACCTTAGCCCGGTTCAGGTTATCCCCGACCTCCGTCATGATGCGGTTCTGATCATGGTTTGAAAGGAACACTGCATCCTGATAGGACCGGTTTACCTTTTCATACTGATCCTTAACCTGCCACCAGGTCTGGAGAATGTAATGATCGGTTTCGTCCTTCAGACTCAAGCGGATACTGTCGGCAAGCTGAAAATTGAAGCAGGCGTTCATGCCTTTATTCAGATAGGGTGCAATTTGTTTGGAATCGCCCCAGACTTCACCGATAATGATGCAATCCTTTTTGATTTTATCCACCTCTGTCCGGAACTCCCTCCACCATTTCAGGTTCTTTTCCTCCTGATTCTCCGGATAGATGTATTTGGCGGCATCCAGCCTGAAACCGTCAACCCCGACTTCTGTCAGCCAGAATCTGGCAATCTTTACGATCTCCTGCCTTACCTGCTGATTGTCAAAATTAAGATCGGGCATTTCCCACCAAAAGAATCCGTAGTATCTGGGACCCGGCATCATTTTACCTGAGGCATCCCTTACCTGATGCCAATGATAGGGTTCTGCCTCAAAGTCGCTTTTTTTATCAGACCAGATATAATAGTTCCGGTAAGGATTGGAAGAACTTTTCGAGGCTTCCCTGAACCAGCTGATCCGGTTGGAGGTGTGATTTACCACCAGATCCAGAAGAACCACCATCCCTTTTTTGTGAGCTTCCTGCACCATTAGTTTGTAGTCATCCAGGGTACCGTAATCGGGATGAATGCCATAATAGTCACTCACATCATACTTATGGTAGGTAGGTGAAGGATGGACTGGTAGCAGCCATAATCCATTAATACCCAGATTGCTGAGATAATCAAGTTTGGAGGTGAGGCCGGGAATGTCACCAATCCCGTCTCCGTTGCTGTCATAAAAGGATTGGACAAAAACAGAATAATATACCCTGGTGTCGGGTTGTTCAATGGTTTCCTGTGCGGCAACTCCATTTATCATGGCCGGTATCAGGATCAGGAGGTTGAGGAGGACAGTTCTGAATTTTATCATGCAAATTATTTTCTGGTAAAAATGAGGTATCCCCAGGGTGCCAGGCTCAGCTCACCTGAGGCAGGTTTGCTCTTTTCCCCGGTCATGTAATTTGTGAAGGATCCCTTTATGATTTCCGGATCAAGCTGAATTTTCACCTCCCCGGGGCTCAGATTCATAATGGTTAGTACTTTATTGGTCTGGTTTTCACGCAGGAAGGCAAGAACCTGCTGATCCTTTCCGGTTTTGAGACGGGTGTAATTGCCACCGAATCCAGGATTCCACAGGGCAGGATTATCCTTTTTCAGCTGATTCAGCTTCTGGTAGAGAGCAAAAAACGGATGATCATTCCATTCTATTGGATCTCTTTCAAAGAATTTCAGTCGCTTGGAGGATCCGGCTTCCTGTCCGCTGTAGATCAGGGGCATCCCGGGAACTGTATAGGTCAAAACAGTCATCACCTCAGTGGCATTGCCCATTCTTTCCCATTCGGTGCCGTTCCAGGAGTTCTCATCGTGATTGGAGGTAAAATACATCCTGATATCCCAGCTGTTGTAATCTTTGGCTGCCCGATCGAAATAGCCGTCAATTTCGCTCACATCACCTTTGCCCTGAGCCACCTTGTTAAGCAGGTGGTGAAGTTCCCATCCGTAGGTAATATCCATGGAGTGTTCATGCAGGAACCTCTGTTCGGCCTCTGCCAGCATCAGCACATCGGGTTTAACCTTTTGCAGTTCAGGCCTTACCTCATTCCAGAAATCAACCGGAACCTGATGGGCAACATCATATCTGAACCCGTCAAGGCCGGTTTCGGTGAGCCAGAATTTCATTGTTTCGATCTGATAATCCCTGAGGGCCCGCTGTTTATAATCAAACTGCACCACGTCGGTCCAGTCCCAGGGAGAGTACATTTTACCCAGGCTGTCTTTGGCATACCAATCGGGGTTTGATGTCACCAGCGGATTATCCCACGACGAATGGTTGGGTACCCAGTCGATGATCAGGTACATACCCAGTTCATGGGTTTTCTTCACCAGTTCCTTAAAATCATCCATGGTACCGAACTCCGGATTGACTGCTTTGTAATCCAATACACTGTAATAGGAGCCAAGAGGGCCTTTCCGGTTGACCTGGCCAATCGGATTAACCGGCATCAGCCAAAGGATATCGACTCCCAGTTCCTTGATTTTCGGCAATCTGCCGATCAAAGCCTGGAAGGTTCCTTCGGTGGTATATTGTCTTACATTGACCTCGTACATCACCGATGACTTAATCCATTCAGGATGCACTACTGTGGTATTCGGTCCCGTCTGCTGGACGATAACGGGCTTTTGGCTACATGACGTAATGAATATCAATGAGATAGCCAACATTGATACAATACTGATTCTCTTCATATCTATGATGATTTAAAGATTTTGTTTCCCACCCCAGAAAAATAATGAAATAATCAACATATTCACAGCAACCTAACTGTCCATGGAATACGATTTTGTGATCATGGGATCCGGTTTTGGCGGATCCGTAAGTGCGTTGCGTCTGGCTTCTGCCGGTTACAGTGTCCTGGTCATTGAGCAGGGACGACGTTTTTCGGCCGATGATTTTCCGAAACGTAACTGGAATCTGAGAAAATGGTTATGGATGCCGGGAATGCGTTTTAACGGTTTTTTCAGGATCAGGATGTTCCGGCACATAACGGTTTTAGCGGGAGCCGGTGTGGGCGGTGGATCCCTGGTATATGCGAATACCTTGCCTGTACCCGATGATCTGTTTTTCCGGTCGGGCTCCTGGAAGGACCTGGCCGAATGGAAAAAAGAGCTGGAACCTTTTTATAAAACCGCATCTGAGATGCTGGGTACGCATTTAAATCCCAGATTCGGTCCGGGGGATGAAGCTTTGGGGAAATTATCGGCTGAGATTGGAAAAACTGAATCATTTCATCCCACCAATGTGGCCGTTTTTTTCGGAGAGGAAGGGAAGGCTGTGAATGATCCCTTTTTTGACGGTGAAGGTCCTGAACGCGAAGGATGCCGATTCTGCGGAGGATGTATGGTGGGCTGCAGGTATAATGCCAAAAATACCCTGGATAAAAACTATCTGTACCTGGCTGAAAAAAGGGGAGCAACGGTATGGGATCGAACCAGGGTGACGGACATGATACCTCTGGGCAATCAGGGAAGTGATGGTTATCGGGTCAGGGTAAAGAGGCAGGGAACCTACAGCCGGACGGAAGTAAAGGCACGCCATTTTATTTTCTCTGGTGGGGTTTTAGGAACCGTTCCCATGCTTCTGAAACTTAAAAAGCGGCACTTGCCCGGCTTGTCATCCCGGATTGGTTCGGGGGTGAGAACTAATAATGAGGCCCTGATCGGGGTGGTGAGCGGTGACAAAAGCAAAAAATTCTCAGAGGGCATCGCCATTGGCTCCATTGTACATACCGATGAATACAGTCACCTTGAACCTGTCAGGTATCCTTCCGGATCAGGATTCTGGCGCCTGTTGATGGCACCGATGGTATCGGGCCGGAATTTGCCCGTCAGGATTGGCAGAATCCTGAAGGATCTCATCGTTCACCCCATTGATAACCTTAAAGTTTATTTTACCGGAAACTGGGCCGACCGGACTCAGATACTGCTGTTTATGCAAACAAGAGATTCGACACTGAGTTTATCCAGGGGGCTGTTTGGTTTGAAAACCAGGGTGGAGAAGGGAAGTGCTCCCTCAGCCTTTATTCCGGAAGCTCAGGAATTGGCCAGGAAATTTGCCGCGATCATTGATGGAAAACCATTGGTTTTACCTACCGAATCTCTGTTCGGTATACCGACAACCGCTCACATTCTGGGGGGAGCCTGCATGGGAAACGGCCCGGAGGAGGGCGTTATCGACAAGGATCACAAGGTTTTCGGGTATGAAAACCTGTTTGTCATTGACGGATCTTCAATTTCTGCCAACCCCGGAGTTAATCCTTCACTCACCATTACGGCACTGGCCGAACGGGCAGCAGCAAAGATGATTGAGCGGCTTAAAACTCCAGAATAATATTACCGTTTTTAGGAACTGCACGGTAAATGGATTCGGCGTCCCTGGAATTGATCAGGATTGAGATTGTTGGGTGATAAGGTACCGGCTTCTTGTTCAGTACGCTCTCTTTCAATCCTTTAAGGAATTTTTTGCGGTCCTGCAGATCAAATCTGAACCTTGGCCAGAATTGAGGGATCGTATCCGGCAATTGCCCGGTTATCTGAACCCGGATTCCATGATCGAGATATAGACGGTACAAAATAGGTTCTCTCTGGATGGTGTCCGGAATGATCTCCGTCCTCTGTTCCGCTTCAACTGAGTCCTTTGGGGCTATCACCTCAGTAAACACGTCTTTGGCGATGTTTGATTCATCAGAGTTAATCTTCATGGGCTTGTGAAACAGGACATATTTCTCTGCCGTTGTCAGGTTCTTGAAAAAGCTGCTGGTATGTTCCTCGATGATTGGGGTTTTATGGAGAACGATTCCCTGGATCTCCAGATACATTGCCTTATCCTTAAGGCTGATCCTGAGACCGATTGAATCGTCGTCCGACATGGCAAGGCGGGCATCCAGACTGGTTTTTTTCTTCAGCAGATCATCGGGGTAGGAAAGAACCACCTGGTTGTTTTTGATTTTGGAGGTTTCCTCCCGGAATTCCTGCATGAACTGATCGGGAACCTTCATTGCTGTGATCAACAGGACGCTGAGTCCCCCAAGGATGAGAAGTCCTAAAATCAGGGCTGATATTTTCAGTGCTTTCAAGACTAAGGGTATTTAATAGATGATGACTTTCGAACCGACAGGCATA
>Ga0172371_10011757_pt1 | contig 11620 bp, 10 predicted proteins | sample Lak12m_FD_114543 | JGI IMG/M metagenome (GOLD analysis project Ga0172371, IMG submission 114543) | Freshwater microbial communities from Kabuno Bay, South-Kivu, Congo - kab_022012_12m | ecosystem: Environmental > Aquatic > Freshwater > Lake | place: Democratic Republic of the Congo: South-Kivu...
CAAATCGCATCTTCCGAGTCTCCTGTAGCCATTCTGTCCGTTTCATCCCGCCCTCCTTGGGACGGAATAAAACCGGACAGATCATGTGCTACAACCCCGGACAGTTTATTTGCTCGCGACACTTGCTCAGGTTTTTTGTTGACAAGCATTTTTCCCGCTGTTATACATCTGGCGTTTTTCGTACCCGGCAAATAAGCGGGAATAACTCAGTGGTAGAGTGCAACCTTGCCAAGGTTGAAGTCGCGAGTTCGAATCTCGTTTCCCGCTCCAGTATCGTTTTCTTCAATAGCCCGTCCTGCGGTTGTTACGCGGCAGCACGGGCCGTTTTTACTTTGATTAAGTTTTCTGGTTCGCGAGGGTTTTGTCATGAAAACACATTTGACCCCGGTCAAAGATATCAAACGTAAATGGCTGGTGGTTGACGCCCAGGACAAGGTGCTTGGACGCCTGGCTTCCGAGATCGCCACCCGTCTGCGCGGCAAGCATAAAGCCGATTTCTGCACTTTTCAGGATGTCGGCGATTTTGTCATCGTGGTCAATGCCGACAAGGTTCGTCTTACCGGCCGGAAGCTCGATGACAAGGTTTATCGGCATCACACCGGTTACATGGGTGGTCTAAAGGAGAAGAGCGCCAAGGACCTTCTTGCGGAAAAGCCGGAAGAGCTTCTCCGCAAGGCGGTGCGCGGCATGCTGCCCAAGAACACCATCGGACGGAATCAACTGAAAAAATTAAAGGTTTATGCCGGCGCCGAGCATCCCCATGCCGCCCAGCAGCCTGAAGCCCTCGAACTGTAACTGGAGCTAACTTGCAATGGCAGATAATCGTTTTTACGCAACCGGGAAAAGAAAGACCGCCGTGGCCAGGGTATGGCTCAAGCCAGGTTCCGGCAATATCGAAGTAAACAAGATGAGTGTGCCCGATTACTTCGGCGGCGGCTTTGATTACCTGCAGAAGGTGGTAAAGCCCCTGATCCTCACCGACACCGCGGCGAAGTTCGATATCCTCGCCACTCTTTCCGGCGGCGGCAAGATGGCCCAGACCGAGGCTCTGCGCCACGGCATCGCCAGAGCCCTGCTGGTGGTTGACCCGGAACACCGTGTCACCCTGAAGAAGGCCGGTTTCCTTACTCGCGACCAGCGGATGAAGGAGCGGAAAAAATATGGCCACAAGGCGGCCCGGGCCAGGTTCCAGTTTTCCAAGCGTTAATTTTTTCATATATTGCTTCGGCAATGTCTTATTGTGTAGCATAACCATCAGGGGAAGGCGTTCCATCGCTCTTCCCCTGATTTTTTTTGTGCTTTCATCTGTCTTCAAGGGGAGGGCGTGAAATGATCAGAGTCGGGATTGTCGGAGCATCCGGTTACACCGGGGCGGAGCTTGCCCGTTTGCTGTGTAATCATCCCCAGGCGCAGTTGACCGTGGCCACCTCCCGTCAGTATGCCGGCAAGCCTCTCTCGCAGGCTTTCCCCAGCTTACGGGGCCGGGCCGATATAGTTTGTGAAGATCTGCCGGTAGCCGACCTTGCCGGGCGGGCCGATTTTTTCTTTACTGCGGTGCCGCATCAAACGGCGATGGATATCGTGCCCCCTCTTCTGGACGCGGGCAAAAAGGTGGTTGATCTCTCGGCCGATTTCCGCTTGCATGATCCGGCGGTTTACGAAGCATGGTATCAGCCGCACAGCGCCAGAGAGCTTTTGCCCAAGGCGGTTTACGGCCTGCCGGAACTGCATCGGGGCATGATCGGTAATGCCAGCCTGGTGGCCAATCCCGGCTGCTACCCCACCGGTATCATTCTTGGTCTGGCCCCTCTACTCAAGGCCGGGCTGATTGACCCCGACAGCATCATCGCCGACTCCAAATCCGGAGTCTCCGGCGCGGGCCGGGCCGCCCAGACCGGCACCTTGTATTGCGAGGTAGCCGACGGCTTCAAGGCTTACAAGGTGGGCGAGCATCGCCATACCCCCGAAATCGAGCAGGAGCTCGGCAAACTCTGCGGCCGTTCGCTGACCGTCTCCTTCACCCCGCATCTGGTTCCCATGTCGAGGGGGATTCTTAGCACCATATATGCCAGGGCTATCGGGGCCATGCCCGACCTTGCCGGCCTTTATCAGGATTTCTACCGGGGCGAGGAGTTTGTGCGCCTTTGCACGGCAGGGGAATTTCCTGCCACCCAGTATGTCCGGGGCAGCAATTACTGCGATATTGGTCTGAAGTTTGATCCCCGCACCGGCCGAGTCATCGTGGTTTCCGCCATTGACAATGTGGTCAAGGGAGCCGCCGGACAGGCAGTGCAAAATTTCAACCTCATGTGCGGTCTGCCGGAAGGCGCCGGCCTTGGTATCGTTCCCTTTTTCCCATAACATCCGTGTGTAACCTTAAGCTGCTTTTGGCCTACGATGGAACCGCTTACGCCGGTTGGCAGCGACAGCTTGGCCAGGCAACCATCCAGCAGATATTGGAAGAGGCCTTGGCCGGTCTGACCGGGGCGGAGGTTATTTTGCACGGGGCCGGGCGCACCGACGCCGGGGTGCATGCCGAGGGAATGGTGGCCAGTTTCCACACCGCCGCGAGTATCCCCGAGTCCGGCCTGCTCTGGGGCCTAAACAGTATGTTGCCCCATGATATCCGGGTTCTGGCCGTTGAAAAAGTTGCCGACGATTTCCACGCAAGGTATAACGCCAAAGGCAAGGTGTACGAGTATTCTTTCATCGCTGCCAGGATCATGCCGCCGCGCCTGCGGTTGTACACCGCCCAGGTTCGAGGGCCTTTCGCCGCTGAGCCGGTGCGGCAATGTCTCAATCTACTGGTCGGTACCCATGATTTCACCAGTTTCGAGGGAGCCGGTTCCCGTGATCCTTCCAGAACCGAAGGCCGGGGTGCGGTGCGAACCATTTTCTCCGCCGAACTTATTGCGGACGGCGCGGAACTCTACCGGATCGTGCTTAGCGGAGACGGTTTTCTAAGGCACATGGTGCGCAATATCGTCGGCACTCTGTTTGTCGTGGGCCGCGGCCGAATGGAGCCCTCGGAATTTGCCGCTTTGCTTGCCGCCAGAAACCGGGTTCTGGCCGGAGCCACCGCCCCTGCCATGGGGTTGTGCCTCAAAAAAGTTTTTTATTGAATATTGCCTGAATCCGTGAGCGTTCGAGAAGGGTGCAGGCTGAAGCACGGCGACGATGTTGATAATACTAATGGTATATCAACGAGTTGCCAACGTAGCGAATGCGCCCTTATCGGACACCCCGAAGGGCGGCGGGTGAATCGAAGTATTCGCCCAGGCTTTTGTCGTTATCTTGTGGTTACGGTTGGAAACGACCGAATCGGCAATAAGCCGTCACGGATTACGGATTTAGGTATTGTTCAACCCGGCCGGCAATAGCCGACTTTCTTCATTTTTTTCTAAGGAATCGGGAAATGAGTACGGAAATCGTCAGCCTCGCGGAAAGAGTCAAGCAGATCAAGCCGTCGCCCACCCTGGCGGTGAACGCCAAGGCCAAGGCCCTTAAGGCGGCCGGAGCCGACATCCTTAATTTCAGTGTTGGGGAGCCCGATTTCGATACCCCGGCCCATGTGCGCGAGGCCGGGAAAAAAGCCATAGACGAGGGCTTTACTCGCTACACCGCAGTGCCTGGCATCCCGGAACTGCGGGAGGCCATTGCCCGGCGTTTTGCCGAGGACCGGGGCTGGATTTACGAGCCGGAGCAAATTCAGGTTTGCTGCGGCGGCAAGCACGGGCTTTATAACATGGCCCAGGCCCTGTTCGGGCCGGGCGACGAGGTGCTGGTCCCCACTCCCTACTGGGTGTCCTATCCGCCCATCGTCCAGTTGGCCGGGGCCACCCCGGTGGAGGTGCCGCTTAGCGAGGAGAATGATTTTGATTTGACCGAGGAGCTTCTTGCCCACTACGCTACCCCGAAGACCAAGGCCATCATCCTGAACAGCCCCTCAAACCCGACCGGCGCGGTCTTTTCCGCCCAGGCCCTGGAGGCGGTGGCAAAAATGGCTCTGGCAAAGGGATGGCTGGTGATCTCCGACGATATCTATGACACCATTGTCTATGGCGACGGCAAACTGACGCACATCCTCGATGTGGACAAACGGCTTGCCGGGCAGACTCTGGTGTTGAACGGGGTGTCCAAGTCCTTTGCCATGACCGGCTGGCGCATCGGCTATACCGCAGGACCCAAAGGAATAATTGCGGCGATGAACAAGATCCAAAGCCAGAGCACCTCCAACCCCACTTCCATTTCCCAGAAGGCTGCTCTGGCCGCGGTGAGCGGACCTCAGGATTTTCCGCGCATGATGCGGGATGCTTTCGTCCCCAGGCTCGAATTTATCCTCTCGGCTCTTGCCGCCATTGACGGGGTGACCTGCGTGCGGCCCAAGGGAGCTTTTTATGTCTTCCCCAATGTGTCCGCCTACTTCGGCCGTTCCTTTAACGGCAAGGTCATCGCCAACTCGGTTGACCTGGCGGATTATCTGCTGGATGAGGCCATGCTGGCTACGGTGCCGGGAGCGGCTTTCGGAGCGGACGCCTTTATCCGTTTTTCCTTTGCCACCAGCATGGGGATCATTGAAGAGGGGATGAAACGGCTCGCCGTGGCCCTGGACAGGCTGGCCTGAGGTTGGGTTCTGGAGGGATGGGCGCGGAGCGGGGCGGTGAATCCCTGTTCCGCGATAAGCGGCCACAGGGCGGGCGTTATTCGCCGGGACCGAAATCTTTGGCAGAGGCTTCGCTCAAGGCCCAAGTCCAGGTGTCAAGGGGGCGCTCCTTGGAGACGGCTTTCTGGCCGTTTCTGGTGTAGCACTGGTAATACCAGTCCATATTTTTTTGCGATATTCTTATCAGGCCAATGGTTGGGTGGGTAAACCAGCCTTCAGTGTATGAGCCTTCCATCTTTTTCGTTCTTCTCCTGGCACGTTTTCCGTCGCGTCGGTCTTTATTTAATTTTCTGGTTGAGGATTATTTATCAAGGCAGTGGGAGATGCATTCCCGGCATTTATCATCCGTTTTCCCGCTCTGGCAGTACTTGCTGAACCCTGAGATGAGGTCATTGCCGCCTCGCGGGCACTGCTCAATAAAGCTGACAAACTGGGTCAGCCGGTCTATGATTTCCCGTGGGGCCGCATGCTCTATCCGGCAAGCTCCTTCTTCCGCCATCTTGTCTTCGATCGCCAGAACCTTGACGAAGAAATCCTTCAGGGCCCGGTGGCGAAGGATGACATCCTTGGCCATCTCCTGTCCGGCCGCAGTCAGGGTGATCACCTCGTAGGGGGCGTAGTTGATCAGGCCTTTCTGGGCCAGAGAGCGGAAGGCCTCGGTCACGGAAGAACGGCTGACCTTGAGGGCGCTGGCGATCTCCTTTGCTCTGGCCACCTGCTTTTCGGCTATGATATGGAAGATGGTTTCCAGGTAATCTTCCAGGCTGGCGCTTAATTGTTTTGTTTTCGGCATGGCAGCGTTACCCTGGTGTAGTGTTTGCCGGAATCGTAAAAAGCCACGCTACCGACGTGGCGCGTCATGTAACCTGCTGATTTACTTGGGGTGAACCGCCGCACTTTGTGATTCCTACGAGTTTATCGTATTTGGGACAAACTCTGCTGGTTGGCGGCACTCTACGGCAAACGTATAAGGAATCGTGGGGAAAGTCAATTTTTTGATGAACTCAATGGAAAAAGGAACAGAGTCACTGGGCAGAGACTGGCTGCTGACTTATCCTGCCGAACTGCGTCAGGCTTTGCGCCGGGTGGCGCGGCAGGTAGGCAAGCCTATGTATGTGGCAGGGGGGGCGGTACGGGATTGGCTGCTGGGGTCGGCGGCCTGGGACCTTGATTTCACCGTGCCCAGTGGCGCGGTGGCCTGTGCCCGGGAACTTGCCCGTGTGCTTGGCGGGGCCTTCGTTCTTCTCGACGCGGATGAAGATGTGGCCAGGGTTGTCTGGCATGGTTTAACCCTCGATTTCTCCGGTTTCAGAAACCGGACCATCACCATCGAGGATGATCTTCGCCAGCGTGATTTCACCATCAATGCCATGGCTGTTCTTTTCGACCCCGAGAGAGGCAGGCTGGCGCCCGGGCTGACGCTTGTTGACCCGTTGGGGGGAGTGGCCGATCTGTCCGGGGGGACCCTGCGCGCCACGGCAGCGGCCAATCTGCTGACTGATCCGCTCAGGCTTCTGCGGGCTTACCGTTTCATGGCCACCCTGGGTTTTGCCATCGAGGAACAAACCGCCGGAGTGATCATCGGACACGCCCCGCTTCTGCGCAAACCAGCCCCGGAGAGAGTGCGCCATGAGCTTGATCTGCTTATGGCCTCTTCCGGGGCCCATGCGGCGATCATGCTCATGGCGCAGCATGGTTCACTGGAGGTGCTTTTCCCGGAACTTGCCTCCGGACGCGGGCTTGCCCAGCCGGCCAGCCATCATCTCGATGTGCTCGGGCACAGCATTGAGGCGTTGGCCTGCATGGAAAAAATTCTTGCCTACCCCGGGCGTTATTTCCCGGGGCAAGATGATGCTTTTTCCGGAGATGACCGGGGAAAAAACGCAAGGCTGCTGAAGTGGGCCGCCTTGTTTCATGATCTGGGCAAACCCGAGGTTCATCGGCTGATTGACGACAGGATAACCTTTTACAACCACGACCAGGCCGGAGCCGAGCTTTTTGCCGCCATTGCCCGCCGGCTCCGCTGGCCGACGGATGACCGGGAGCGGGTGGCAAGGCTCATTGCCCTGCACATGTGGCCTTTTCATCTGAGCAACGCGCGCCGTCGCCATCGGGGCATAAGCCGCCGGGCCTGCCTGCGTCTGGTCCGGGCCGCAGACACTGATCTGAGCGCGCTTTTTGCCCTGGCCATGGCGGACAGCCTTGCCGGGCAGGGCGTTGACAAGCCCCCTGGCATGGAGGCTGATCTGGCCGCCCTTTTTGCCGAAGTCCGCGAGGTTTACCAAGCGCATATCCAGCCGGTGCTTGCCGGACCGCCTCTGGTCAACGGCCATGATCTGATTGATGTTTTCTCTCTTGAGCCCGGCCCGGTTTTCAAGGAGATACTCGAAGGCCTTCTCGCGGCCCAGGTTGAGGGGCAGGTGACTGATCGCGCCGGCGCCTTGTCGTGGGTAAGAACATTTCTTGCAGACAGAGCGGGGGAAACAAGCGAAAGCGATTGTCTTCTTGATAAGGAAAGGGCATAAGGAAAAAAGAACAGCAGCGAGGTAATGGATAAACCTGAATCCGTGAGCGTTCGAGAAGGGTATATAAATATAAGGTTCAAGGTCAAAGGCGAAAGGTTCAAGGCACAATGAGTCGTGTCTCCCTTTAGCCTTGCTCCTTTCACCTTGCGCCTATTTCTCCCCCGGCAATAAGCCGTCACGGATTCAGGATAAAGTCACCAGAAAGCAAAGGCCGCAGCCATGAACGAGAAAACTCCGCGGGGTCCTTATTGCGCTCTTTTCAGGGCATTGAGCAGGGATGACTTCCAGAGTACCCTCAAGCATCATATTTTAAGCTTCCTTGGCAGGGACCCGGAGCGGGCCGGGAAACGCGGCCTGTACAAGGCCATCGCTTACACTATCCGTGATTTCCTCATCGAGCGCTGGGTGACGACCCAGAAAAGCTATTATGCCAAAAGGGGCAAGCGGGTTTATTACCTGTCCCTTGAGTTTCTCATCGGCCGCTCCCTGGGCAACTCCCTGATCAACCTCGGCCTTTACGACGAGATGAAGGACGCCCTTGCCGAGATGGGCTACGATCTCGAAGAGATTCGGGAGCAGGAGGAAGACGCGGCCCTGGGCAACGGCGGTCTTGGCCGGCTTGCCGCCTGTTTTCTTGATTCCCTGGCCACCTTGGGCGTACCGGCCTACGGGTACGGCATTCGTTATGAGTATGGTCTTTTTTTTCAGCGTATTCTCGATGGGTTCCAGGTTGAGCACCCGGATAACTGGTTGCGCTACGGCAGCCCGTGGGAGTATGAACGGCCGGAGAATCTGTATCCGGTCAAATATTATGGCCGGGTACAGCAATGCCGGAACGGGCGGGGAGAAGCTGGGGTCGAGTGGGTGGACACCCAGGAAGTAATGGCCATGGCTTGCGATGTGCTGGTCCCCGGTTTCAATAACGACAATGTAATCAATATGCGGCTCTGGACCGCCAGGGCTTCCCGCGAGATTGATCTTGGCTCATTCAACCGGGGCAATTATATCTCGGCGGTGCAGGAGAAGGTAAAGTCTGAAACCATTTCCAAAGTTCTTTATCCGTCGGATGATATTCGTGAAGGTCAGGAGCTCAGGCTCAAGCAGCAATATTTCTTTGTCGCGGCAACATTCCAGGACATAATCCGGCGGCACAAAAAAAGATATAGTGATTTCAATTCGTTTGCCGACGAGATCGCTGTACAGTTAAACGACACCCACCCATCCATCGCTATCCCCGAATTCATGCGCCTTCTGGTGGACGAGGAAGAAGTGCCTTGGGAAAAGGCCTGGGATATCTGCATCAACACCTTCGCCTATACCAACCATACCCTGATGCCCGAGGCCCTGGAAACCTGGCCGGTTGAACTGCTTGCCAGGGTGCTGCCACGGCATCTGGAGATAATTTACGAGATCAATCGCCGCTTCCTTGGGGAAGTGGCTCTAAGGCATCCCGGCCGTGCCGATCTCTTGCGCGACATGTCCATCATCGAGGAGGGGGTCCCCAAGAAGGTGCGCATGGCTCATCTGGCAATAGTCGGCAGCCATTCGGTCAACGGGGTTGCCGAGCTGCATACCCATTTACTGAAGACGAAGATATTCAAGAATTTTCATGAATTCTATCCAGGGCGTTTCAACTGCAAGACCAACGGCATTACCCAGCGGCGCTGGCTACTGAAGTGCAATCCCGGCCTGGCCGGGCTGATTACCTCCACGATCGGCGGGGAATGGGTGACCAACCTCGATCATTTGCGCAATCTTGAAGTTCATGCCGATGACCCTGATTTCCGGCAAAAATGGGCGGCCGCGAAGCGGGAAAACAAGAAACGGCTCGCTGCTCTGATCCTTCAGGACTGCGGAATCAAGGTGAGTCCGGAGGCAATGTTCGACGTGCAGGTCAAAAGAATGCACGAATACAAGCGGCAGCTCCTCAATGTCCTCCATGTCATAGCTCTGTATCACCGGATTGTTAATGGGGAGGGCGCGGATTTCCCTTCCCGGGTGGTTATTTTCGGCGGCAAGGCCGCGCCTTCATATTTCAAGGCCAAATTGATCATCAAGCTGATAAATTCGGTGGCCGAGGTCGTAAACCATGATTCACGGGTTGGTGATCGGCTCAAGGTGGTTTTCGTCCCCAACTACGGGGTTTCGGTGGCGGAGAAGATATTCCCGGCTTCCGATCTTTCCGAGCAGATTTCCACGGCCGGCACCGAGGCCTCGGGCACCGGCAACATGAAGTTCGCCTTAAACGGGGCGCTTACCATCGGCACCCTGGACGGGGCTAATATCGAGATTCGCGAGGAGGTCGGGCCGGAAAATATCTTCATCTTCGGGATGACCGCGGAGGAAGTGGCGGCGGCCAAAATGGACCACGGCCGCAATGCTTTTGATGTTTACCGTGACAACGCGGAGGTGCGCCGCACCATAGACAGCATTCGCAGCGGTTATTTCAGCCGGGGTGATACCGCGCTTTTTGCTCCGGTGGTCGAGGGATTGCTCAGCCTAAGCGACCCGTATCTGCTGCTTCTTGATCTGGAAGATTATCTGCGCTGCCAGCAGGAAGTCGGCCGGTTGTATCTCGACCAGCCGGCCTGGATTAAGAAGTCCATCCTCAATGTGGCCCGGATGGGCAAGTTCTCCAGCGACCGGACCATAAGGGAGTATGCCCGGGATATTTGGGGGATCTCAGTGGATTGAGGCGTCATCTTGCATGTTTCCCGGGCTTTTCCAGAGCAGGTCCTTCGCCCCTCAACCGCTCCGTCTTTCCCCAAAATCATTGACTTTTCCCCCCAATATTGATAGCTACCACAGGATGCTTCCGCTTGCCGCAGTTTGCGGCTCACCCGGCGAACGGTTACGCTTTTTTGTTGCCGGTTGTTCGGCGTTTATCAAGGCTTTTATTCCTGGTTGTTCCGATGGTTGATGAGCAGACAAGAAAATTTGCGGCCAACGGTCTGGCTACCCTGATCGGCAGCTTGCCGGTCAGTGATCCGGACGCGGCGCTTGAGCTGATTTTCTCCCACACCCCGGAGATTCCGCTCTGGCCGCAACTGCCGGGCAACCCCCGGGAGGGGATGCTCAACCAGTTCAGCGAGGGCATCCCCGGCATCCGCGAAGACCACGAGCGGATCTGGATTGACCAGGGCAGCGGCGATTTTGCCGGCGAGACCCTGAGCTTTTATGAGCGCTATCTCGCCGCCCTGGAGTCCCCGGAAGAGCTCGCGGCCTCGCCCTTTGCCGTGAGCCGCGAGCGGGCGCCCGGCCTTTTCGCCTTTGCCGAGGCGATGGCCGGCCGCCCGGCCGCGGCGGTCAAGGGACAGATGACCGGCCCGTTCACCCTGCTCACCGGACTCCATGACCGGGAAGGCCGGGCCGCCTATTACGATCCGGCCATGCGCGAGCTGGTGGTCAAGGGCCTCTCCCTCAAGGCCGCCTGGCAGGTTCGCTTTCTGGCCGCCCTCAACCCCCGGCCCATCCTTTTTCTCGACGAGCCGGCCCTGGCCGGGCTCGGTTCCTCGGCCTTTCTCACCGTTTCCCTTGCCGAGCTCAAGGCCGAACTCGACGAGATCATCGCCCTGGCCCGCGAGGCCGGAGGGCTTGTTGGGGTGCATGTTTGCGCCAACACCGACTGGGATTTTCTTCTCGGCACCTCCCTCGACATCGTCAGCTTCGACGCCTATGGTTTTTTTGATCGCTTCGCCGCCTGCCGGGATGCGGTTTACCGCTTCCTGGACCGGGGCGGGATCATCGCCTGGGGGATCGTGCCCACCTCGGACAAGGAGGCCATCGAGAAGGAGACGGCCGAGTCCCTTCTGGCCCGTTGGGAAGAACAGGCCGATCTTTTAGCAACCGGCTCCCTTTGGGAGCGAAAAACCCTGCTTGCCCGGACCTTGATCACCCCGAGCTGCGGCACCGGCGCCCTGCCCCTGCCCCTGGCGGAAAAGGTTCTCGCCCTGACCCGTGATCTCTCCGGGCTCTTGCGGGCAAAGTATTTGTAACCGGACCGTTTCCCACATCCGAATAATTTTCTACGAGAAGAAGCAATGGAAGAACCTAAAGCTGAGTCGAGCAGCTTGTCTGCTCAAACGAAACTTATACCCGAAGGGTGCAAAGCTGAGTCGAGCAGCTTGTCTGCTCAAACGAAACTTATACCCGAAGGGTGCAAAGCTGAGTCGAGCAGCTTGTCTGCTCAAACGAAACTTACACCCGAAGGGTGCAATCAGGTTTTGAAACAACGCCGGCAAAAGGCTAATGAAATGGCCGAGCTGGGCGTCAACCTCTACGCCAACGATTTTCGCCCCGCGCACCGGATCAGCGACATCCTCGCCAAAAACGACCGTCCCGAGGCCCCCCTCGAAGACGGAGTCAAATCGGTGGCCGGCCGGATCATGGCCCTGCGCCGGTTCGGCAAGGCGGCTTTTCTCCATCTCCAGGA
>Ga0172371_10011758_pt1 | contig 11619 bp, 7 predicted proteins | sample Lak12m_FD_114543 | JGI IMG/M metagenome (GOLD analysis project Ga0172371, IMG submission 114543) | Freshwater microbial communities from Kabuno Bay, South-Kivu, Congo - kab_022012_12m | ecosystem: Environmental > Aquatic > Freshwater > Lake | place: Democratic Republic of the Congo: South-Kivu...
CCTTTTTCGAGGGATTGCTCGTCCTTCGCTTCAGCACTCCGGCATCCCGCAATACCCGATAGACGCTGGTCGGGCTCGCTGCCACCAGGTCGCGATCAATGAGCATGTAGGTCAGCCGGCGATGGTCGCCATGCTGGGTATCGGCCTGTTGGCCGGCGCATTATTTACCCGAAGCGCATGGGCGCAACCCGGTAATTATGACATCACGCTTCGAGGTCCAAATGGTGAAAATCTGTCGTATGCTTCTCAGTATCAGGTTGTCCCAGTAGCTCGATTGGACACCAGGGATCCCCTGGCCGTGATCGTAAACATACGCGATGGCAGTTATAAAACAATATCGAGATAGCTCCCGATGTGTTCCGGCAAGCCTTTCCCTCTAAGTCCGAGATCGGATATTATGGACCGGAGAGGAGGCTATCATGCCCGAACAATACGCTCCCCCTACCGCGCAGGAGATCGACGCCGCCCGCGCCGCCGGCAGGCGCAATGCGACGATCAAGACCGAGCGCGGCGACATCGAGATCGAGCTATACGGCGACAAGGCGCCGCTGACGGTGGCGAACTTCGTCAAGCTGGCAAAGGCCGGCATTTATAAGGGAACCACCTTCCATCGTGTGGTGCAGACCCCGCAGTTCTGGATCATCCAGGGCGGCGACCCGCGTGGCGACGGCACCGGAGGGCCGGGCTACCAGATCAAGCTGGAAATCGCCCCCGAACTGAAGCACGAGCCCGGCGCCATCGCCATGGCGCGCAGCGCCATGCCCGACTCCGCCGGCTGCCAGTTTTACATCGCCCTCAACCGCATTCCCCACCTGGACGGCCAATACGCCGTGTTCGGGAAAGTGACGAACGGGCTGGAGAACGCGCGGCAGATCAGGCAGGGGGATAAGATCATCGATGTGACAGTCGGACAACAGTAATGGGGCGCGGACTGCCAGTCCGTGCGAGTCGGGGGAACGATATGCGCTGGGGTAAAATTGCCTGGTTCATCCTGCTGTCATTCGGCTTGAGCTGGGGGATCGCGCTGGCCTATTTCGGGTCGGGAGGCACACTCACTTCACCATGGGCGCTGCCGGTCCTGCTGCTGTATATGTTCATGCCGATGACGGCGGCGCTCGTTATACAGAAGGGCATTTACCGGGAGCCGGCGCTGGGGCCACTGGGGATCCGGCTCGACCGGCGATACCTGGGGTGGTTCGTGTTGGCGTGGGTGCTGCCGGCGCTCATCGCGCTGGCGGCGTTCGGCGTCTCGCTGCTGCTGCCGGGAATCCGCTTTGCTCCCGGCATGGAGGGGATGATCGCTCAGTACGGCGACCGGCTCACCCCGGAACAGTTGGCCGAGATGAAGCGGCAGCTTGCCGCCATTCCCTGGCCGGCGCTGCTGGCCCTCATCCTCGCGCAGGGGCTGATCGCCGGCGCCACCATCAACCTGATCGCCGCCTTCGGCGAGGAGCTGGGCTGGCGCGGCTTCCTGGTGCGCGAGCTGTCGCCGTGGCGCTTCTGGCCCGCATCGCTTTTGATCGGGGTGGTCTGGGGCATCTGGCACGCGCCGGTCATCCTGCAAGGCTACAACTACCCGGAGCACCCGCGCCTCGGCGTGCTGATGATGACCGCCTTTGCCGCGCTCTTCACCCCGTTGATCACCTACCTCCGCCTGCGCGCCCACTCCGTGTTTGCCGCCGCCCTCATGCACGGCGCCTTGAACGGCGCCGCCGGAGTCTCCTTCGTCTTCCTCGCCGACGGCAGCGACCTTACCCGCGGCGTGCTGGGCGCGGCCGGATTCATCGTGCTGGCGGCGCTGAACCTGGGGCTGGCGATTTATGATCGGCGGTTATTGCGGGAGCCGCTCCGCGCCTGGTTGACAGAGGAAAAGACAACTGCGGCCTTTACCAGTCAGGCTGATGAGTAAGAACGCCGTGGAGAGATGGATGGAGATCGAGTTGCCGTAGGAATGCGGCTGACAACCTGTCCTCACGCGCGGATTGGGAGGTCCGCGTTCCATACGTTTACCACTTGAACTTCTTCGCGGTTTGGTGTCTAATCAGCATATGAGTGAAACGACCACTGCCGTCCGCCAGGTTTATTATGCCGACGCCATCCGCGAGGCGCTGGCGGAGGAGATGCGCCGGGACCCCAACGTGGTGCTGTTCGGCGAGGATATCGCGCTGTACGGCGGGGCGTTCGGGGTAACGCGGGGATTGCTGGAGGAGTTCGGGGCGGAGCGGGTGGTGAATACACCCATCTCCGAGGGCGGCTTCACCGGGCTGGCCATCGGAGCGGCGCTGACCGGACTGCGGCCCGTGGTGGAGTATATGTTCATGGACTTCATCGCGCTGGCCGCCGACCAGATCGTCAACCACGCCGCCAAGTTCCGCGCCGTTTACGGCGAGCAGGCAAAGGTGCCCATCGTCTTCCGCGCGGCGGCGGGCGCCGGGCGGGCTTACGGCGCCACCCATTCGCAGATGCTCGAAGGGTGGTTCATGCACGTGCCGGGGCTGAAGGTGGTTGCCCCCGCCACCGCGGAGGATGCGAAGGGGCTGCTCATCTCCGCCATCCGGGACGACGACCCGGTGCTGGTGGTGGAGCACAAGGACCTGTATAAGGTGCGCATGCCGCTCTCCAATGACGCCGGCCCCATCCCCTGCGGCAAGGTGCGCGTGATGCGCTCCGGCGACGACGTGACGCTGGTTGCCTACTCCAAGGCCTCCCACACCGCGGCGCTGGCGGCGGTCGAGCTGGCAAAGGAAGGCATCGGCGCCGAGGTGATCGACCTGCGCTCGCTCAAGCCGCTTGACACCGAAACCCTGGCCGCATCGGTGCGGAAAACCGGGTGCGCCATCGTCGTCACCGAAGCCCCCGCCTTCGCCGGCCCTGCCGCGGAGATCGTCTGCCAGATCCTCGATCAGGCCTTCGACTACCTGAACGCCCCAATCACCCGCGTCAGCATGCCGGAAATCGCCGTCCCGTTTTCGCCGGTGCTGGAAGGGCAGATCATCCCCTCGATAAAGGATGTGGTGGAGGCGGTGAAGAAGGTTTTATAGGGATGGATTGAGTACACGAGTAAGCGAATGAAGGAAAACCACAGAGACAGAATGATTTTTTCGTCTCTGTATTACTAATGCTGAATTTCTCGCCAACAGGCGCAGATTTTGTATTTGGTTGCGGCGTAGCCGCCCTGTGCCTCTGTGGTTCTATGAGGAAGCAAGGCCCGGGAATTACGTTAAGGTGGCAGCGGGTGCAATCTTTTGATGACAACATGGCGATAGGGCGCGAGAGGCTGGCGCGGGGCGATTTCGCGGGGGCGCTGGCGCGGGTGGACGCGGCCCTGGCGCTGCATTCCGATTCTTTCGAGGCGCTGCAATTGCGCAGCAGAGCGCTTTTCATGCTGGGACGCGATATCAAGGCGCTGCAGACCCTGCGCCGGGCGCATGTCATCCTGCACAAGGTGGCGCCGCTCGGGCAAGAGCGAGACGACGAATTCGAGCAACTGGAGATGCCGGAGCCGCCCAGCGCGGAGGAAATCGCCGCCGGCGCCGACGCGCTGGAGACGCTGCTGGCGCTGCGCGAACGATACACGCTGGATGATGACCTGCTGATGCTGCTGGGGGAACTGGCGGAAGACGCGGGCCGTTACCCCGTCGCGCGGGAGGCGTTCGAAGAGCTGTTATCTCATGATGGCGAGAATATCGACGCGTGGGAAGGACTGCTGCATGTCACCTGCCATCAGGACCTGGACGCGGGGCTGAAGGTTACCAATGCGGCGCTGGCGCTCCATCCGAGACACGCGCTGTTTTACGAGTACCTGGGTTTCATTTATACCCGCCGTCACCTATACCGCCAGGCGCTGACCGCGTATCGCCAGGCTATAGAATACGGCGCCGATCACCCGGATAACTACGAAGCCGTAGTGGAGTGCTACCTGGCGCTGGACGAAACGGAAACCGCGCTGGCGGTAACCCGCCGGCTGGTCGAGCAGAACGTCAACGATGCGGAAGCGCACCTCTTCGCCATGGAGGTGGGCATGCAGTGCGGGGATTACGAGATGGCGCTGCGGCACACGCACCAGCTCATGCGGCTGGAGCCGTCTTACGCGCAGACCTACGCCTGCAAGGCGCACGTCGAGATCGCGATGGACGATTGGGAGGCGGCGGAGCGCACGCTGAAGCTGGGCTTTTACAAGGCAGTGGACGGCGAGTTCACCCTTTTGGACCTGGCGGACGAGTTGATTGCCGGCGGCGGCCTGGAGCAGGCGCTGCGCGTAGCCGAGCTGGCGTGCGAGCTGGCGCCTGAGCACCCGGAAACTCACGCCGCGCGCGGCAAGGCGCTGCGCGAAATGGGCGAGTTCGACGATGCGCAGGCCGCCTTCACGGAAGCGGCGGCGCTGGCGCCGCGAGACGATGCCTATCAGACCTGGCTGGGGGTCATCATGGACAACCGCGGCGACTACCAGGATGCCATCGATCAGTTCAACCGCGTGCTCATGCGCCAGCCGGACGACAGTTGGACGCTGGCATACCGCGGATTGTCATATATGGCGCTCGGTTTCTCCGACTTTGCGCTGGCCGATTTCACGCGCTGCATCGAGCTCGATCCGGAGGACGCCCAAACCTACTTCTGGCGGGCATGCGCCCACACGAATCTGCGTTATTACGATGCCGCCCTGCGCGACCTGCGGCGGGCGGTAGATTTGAGCGACGACATCCTCCCCATGCTCGACCAGGAGCCCGCCCTCGACCCGCTGCGCGAGGATCCTCGGTTTCGGGCGCTGTATACGCCGGAAGAGTAACTGCTGGGAGCGCGGACCTCCGAGTCCGCGCGTATTGTTTAAATAACTATACGCGCGGACTCGGAGGTCCGCGCTCCTATAATGACTACCATCTTCCGCCATATTCGGTTACCATAGATTGCGATGGACATTATTGCCCGATATTCCCTTGCCGAAGTGGACCCGGGGAACCGGTTGCTGGCGGATTACCTTACCGAGCGGCTGGCGCCCGGGGAGTTTTTCGGGCAGAGCCCGTGGGACGACTGCGCGCCGGCCTGCCCACCTCGGCATGCGGCGAAGCCGGAGGCGGTGAGCGCGGCGCTGGCCGCTTATCAGGAGCGGCTCGGTGCGGACCGGGCGGCGGTGGAGAATGCCCGCCGCCTGGCCGATCCCGCCGTGCAGGTTATAACCGTGGGCCAGCAGCCCGGTCTCCTCACTGGCCCGTTATATACCGCATACAAGGCCGTCACCGCCATCTCGCTGGCGCGGCACCTGGGCCGCATGCTGGATCGTCCCGCCGTGCCGGTATTTTGGGCCGGCTGCGATGACGACGACCGCGCCGAGGTGGACCACTGCGGCTGCTGGGACGGGCGCGGAAACCTGAATAGCATTCATTATCCGGCGGATGCCGGCAAGCCAGGGCAGCTCGTCGGCAGCCTGCCGGTGCGCGAGTTTGCCGGCGAAGTACTGGCGCAGCTCGACCCGCTGCTGGCGGGGCTGACGTATGCCGGTTATACGCTGGAGCTGGCGGCGGAGACAGCGGAGGCGAGCGCGGATTTCGGCGAGTGGTTCTGCCGCCTGATGGCGCGGCTGTTTGGACCGCTGGGGCTGGTGGTGTGCGATCCGCGGCTGCCGGCGATGCGCCGCGCGGGGGCGGAAATACTCCGGCGCGAACTGGCGGAACCGCTGCGCACCACGCGGCTGGTGAACGACGCGGCAGGCAAGTTGCAGGACGCGGGCTACCCTCCGGCGCTGACAAAGCCGGACGATGCGCTGAACCTGTTCCTTTTCGATGGCGGTCGACGCCACCGCGTGACGTGGAACGGTAATTATTTCCAAGCGGGCGGTAGGGAATATACGCGCGAGGAATTGCTCGCGCTGCTGGACAACGACCCGAGCAGCCTGTTGCCCAACGCAGTGCTGCGGCCTGTGCTGCAGGAATATATCTTCAACAGCGCCGCCTTCGTGGCCGGGCCGAACGAGCTTTGCTACTGGGCGGAGCTGCTGCCCGTGTTCCGCGCGCTGCAGGTGGAAATGCCGCCGGTGATCCCGCGTGCCGGAGCGACGCTGCTCACCCGCCACGCCGCCGAATTCCTCCGCGACACCGGCATCGACCCGCTGCGCCTGCTCCACGCGAGAGACGAGACGCGGTTGAAGCTGCTGGAAGGCGCGCAGCCGCCGGCGTTACGGCAATCTTTCGCGCGCGCCCGCGAAGAGACGGAGCGCCTGGTGGCCACCTTGTCGGAAGCGGTTTCCGGCTACGAGCCCACGCTGGCCGGCTCGGCGCTGGCGACAAATCAACGCATGCTGAACGAGATCGAGCGGCTGGAGCGCAAGGCGCTGAAGGCGGTCGAGCGGCAGTCAACCGAGCTCTCCGAGCGCTTCGAGCGGGCCGCCGGCCACCTTTATCCGGAACGCGGGCTGCAGGAACGCCTGCTCAATTGCTGCTGCCTGCTCGCCCGTTTCGGCCCAACCTGGCCCGCCCAATTGCTCGAACTGCTCGACGGGCAGGAGGGGTACCACCTCTTTATTGCATCATAGGTTAAGGCTATGGTACTAAAACCGTATATGTTGTATATTGATAATAGGCTCTGACGGGGTGACAAAGCAATGGGTAATGCGGATGTCAATAAAATACAGTGGGAATCTCTTATTAAGTCGCGAGTTGACCAATATAGTCTTATAAAGCTTCTCAATAATACCAGTCATTCAGGAATATTCCTAGCGAGACCAATAATTGCTCATCCAGAAGAGGGTATTCAAAAAGAATATCCTCTTCCTGATATTGCTATTAAATTGATAGTATTAGATCCATCACAAGGATTTGAGAGACAAGTGCAGGAAGTCAGACATGCTTTAGATTTGCGACATCCTAATATTATTGAACATTATAGCTCAAATTGTTGGACAGATATCGAATCTAATATACGCTATTTATACCTGACTATGGAACTAGCTTCATCGTCACTTCAAGATCGATTTGCTAGCAGTATACCAATTTCCCAAGAAGAAATTTACACTATTGCTTTAAAGTTGGCAGATGCTTTGGAATATTGTCATTTAAATGATAAATGTCATCTTGATATAAAACCAGCAAATATTATGGATGTGAATGGTGTTTGGAAGCTTGGTGATTTTGGAATAATGCGAAACTACGAAAGGCAAGGCGAAACCATTTTGGCAAAAGGAACTCCCCCATATGCTTCACTAGAACAGATGAGAGGAGAAATAAATTATCAGTCAGATCTATGGGCTTATGGTATTGTGTTGATTGAAATGCTCATTGGGAAAAATAAAAAAAGATCGGCTTTATGGAGAGCTATTCAAAATAATGATTTTAATAAAGCAAGAAGACTTGCTAAGAGATTACCTTTGCCATATAATTTCATCGTCTGCCGATGTCTTCTAAATCCTGAAGAACGCCCAGCGGCACAACAAATTAAAATTGCACTGGGCAGATTCAAAAAGATATCCTTACAATTAACCAATATAGGAATTCATCTTGCGTTACAGTCTGGGTATTTGTTTAATAGTGAAGATTTATTATGGAATAAAATTGATGTCTCAGAATTCTTTATTAATAATCTGAAACAACAACAAAAAAGCGTTATAGCTGAAACTAGTCCCAAACAATCTAAACCCGTTATTAAAATTGAAAATAATTTAAATAATGACGAAACCTATCTTTTTAAAAATAAATATCATGGATTTTCAAATGTATTAGGAATTGATTTAGGTACATCAAATGCTGTTGTTTCAATTATAGAACATGGAGAAGTTACAGTTGTAACTAATTCGGAAGGTAGCCGCCTTACACCATCGGTAGTGGCGTTTACCAAGTCTGGTGAACGACTGATAGGTCAACCGGCAAAACAACAGGCAACCATAAATCCCGAAAACACGATATTTTCTTTTAAGCGTTTAATGGGCAGGCGATATGCTGATGTTACTAATGATTATGACTTTATGCCATATAAAGTCATAGCAGGTCCAAAAGGGATGGCCAATATAGATATTCGTGGAGTGCCTTATTCGCCCGAAGAAATTTCTGCAATGATTCTGCAAAAATTAAAAACCGATACAGAGGCATTTCTTGGTACGAAGATTGAAAAGGCCATTATAACCGTACCGGCATACTTCAACTATGACCAACGTACGGCTACAAAAACGGCTGGCGAGATTGCCGGATTGAAGGTGTTGCGCATTATTAATGAGCCGACTGCAGCTGCACTAGCATATGGAATTGATTTCAACGGAATTATTAACAAAAAAAATGAAAAAATATTAATATGGCATCTCGGAGGAGGTAGTTTTGATATTTCTATCCTTGAAATCGGAGATGGTATTTTTGAAGTAAAGTCAACCAATGGCGATACCCACTTGGGTGGCGATGACTGGGATGAGTGTATTGTAAACTGGTTGGCAGATGAATTCAATAAGGATCATAATATCGACCTGCGCCAGGACCGCCAGGCCTTGCAGCGCTTGCGCGAAGCGTCGGAGATGGCGAAAATAGAACTTTCCAGCAATATGCAGACCACAATAAGCCTGGCTTATCTTGCCACCGACCAGAATGGCCCGAAGCACCTTGAGATGACACTCTCCCGGAAGAAGTTCGAGAACCTGACGCAATATCTTATGAAAAGAATGGAAATTCCATTCAAAAATGCTCTACGTGATGCAATCGGTCGACTTGTTCGGCTCGATATTTCGCAACAAGATTCTATTGGTATGAGTCCTGCCGATCTGGATGAAGTGATCCTAGTAGGTGGTGCAACCCGTATGCCGATGGTTATCGAACTCGTACGTAAGCTGACAGGAAAGGAGCCGCATCGTGGTATAAATCCAGATGAAGCGGTCTCCATGGGTGCAGCGATTCTTGGTTCGGTATTAGGTGGTATGCGTGCTGACATTGTGCTATTAGATGTGACCCCGTTGACTCTCGGAATCGAGACGGCGGGCGGTGTGTTCATGCGCATGATCGAGCGTAATACGACTATACCCACACGACATTTGGAAACTTTTACCACTTATTCTGACAATCAATCGACAGTAACGATTAAGGTTTTCCAAGGCGAACGTGATATGGCGCGTAATAACCGATATCTAGGCCAGTTTAACTTGACTGGTATCCCGCCCGCACCGCGCGGCATTCCAAAGATCGATGTGTTTTTTGATATTGATGAAAATGGCAATATTGTTGTTTGCGCAAAAGATCAAGCGACAGGTTGTGCGCAGAGCATAGTTTTCACCGACTCCAATACGCTAAATAAGTCGGAGGTAGACCGCATGATACGAAACGTTGAAAATGCTGCCGAAAGTTCTCGCCAACATAATGAGTTGGCCCCAGTGCGTAGTCGGGGTAATACCCTAGTTGATAAGATGGAGAAACGGATCAAAGATTGGGGTAATAAGATAAGCGCCAATGATAAGCTGACTTTAGAGAGTAAGATCAATAATTTGCGCATCGCAATATCCGGTACTGATATCTCTCGCATTAAAACTACAATGCGAGAGATAACCAATTTCGAAAAGGGATTAAAGTTATTAGTCTTCCCACCACCACCTGCCGCTCGTCGGTAATATCGTTTGGATTTGTGGTTATTCTTGGAGGTTATTATGAGTTTGATTCAAGATCTTCGCGAAGTATTTGCCAATTTCATCAATAAGCCTGATGATCTTTGGCGAGAATTGTTAAAAGCGCTTGAAGGCGTAGTAAAAGATAAAAAGAGGCGAATAGGAAATAAACTTTTCGCGCCATGCCTTTTTGTCATTCAATTGCCTCAAGTAAAGATGGATCGACTTGTTAAAGAACATCTTGACCAATTGTTTATTGAGAAGTTAACATCAGCACTCGACCGATATATTCGTAGCCATAACTTACAAATAACCACTCCAACTGTTATTGTAAAACTTGAAGGGAGAAATAATTTAATCCATGAGGCGAAGATTCTTCACGATTTCATACCTGAAAGCGAGATAGTGAGTGAGACTGAAGTGAAAATATGTAACCAACACAGAGATAATAGTAGTAATATTAACATAATAGCAAATACCACTAATACCGACGAAGGTGAAACCATTAAACTGATGACGAATGTGTTTGATGACGGAGAAACAGTCGTTTTTGCTCAAGAGAAAGCTTTTTTTGAAATTATTACTGCGCCTTCAGGAACAGGGTTAATAAAAGGGAATATGTTTCGTTTGGCAACATTCCCTACTACCGTTGGAAGAGAATTTAGCGATTATCATCCTATAGTGTCTATTCCTCATTCCCCAGCTTCAATCATGGTGTCTAGAAATCATGCTCAAGTGAATATGCAGAAAGATAAATATACTATTATTGATTATAGCAAAAACGGAACGCTCATAAACGGAGTTAAGCTTAGTAATGGAATCGCAGTACCCTTAAATAGTGGAGATATAGTTGACCTTGCAAATTCTATAAAACTTATTTTCAGGACTGATGAACCATCAAATAGTAAAGATTTAACAAGTTCCGACCAACTTTATTCATATTCACTAATTATTGCGGATAGAATTGCTACCATTAATTCGATTCATCGAATTAAATATGATGGTCATAATCTATTTCGTATTTATGATAAGGATTCGGTTATACTACTCCGCTTAGCCAAACCTGTAACTGATCTAGAAAGTTTTAATGTCTTCATTGACGCTGCATACATGACAATATACGATCGAACGGTAGCAAGGGATAATAAAAGCAAGTTACCAACTAATAGTATCATAGACGATTCTATAATACAAGAAATCAAATTACTGCGTAATACAGAACGACATATAACAAATAATATTATCAAGAGATATTCAATTTATAAAAAATATTTAGAAAATCCTTCTCATAATTATGAATTAATAGATACTGAATTCATAACAATGCAAAATATATTTCTTATTCAGATAATTAACTATTTAGAAAGGCTAGAAGATTATTTGAAAAGTTAAAATTGTTATCAAGTATTAACGATTATGTTAAGCACTTTTCCCATATACCCCTCCCTCCTTGCCTTCGACTTCACCCGCCTTACCGAGCAGGTGGCGGCGGTGGAGGTGGCGGGGGCGGCGGGGTTGCACTTCGACGTGATGGACGGGCATTTCGTGCCGAACATCAGCTTCGGACCGATGGTACTCGGCTGCCTGCGCCCGCGCACCCGGCTGCCGTTTTACGCCCACCTGATGATCTACACGCCGGAACGGTATATCGAAGCGACAGTTAAGGCGGGGGCGGACCGGGTGTATCTGCACCCGGAATCAACGCCGCACATCCACCGCGCGCTGGGCATGGTGCGCGAGGCGGGCGCGGAAGTGGGGGTGGCGATAAATCCCGGCACGCCGCTGGAAGTATTGGTGCCGATCCTCGGGATGGTGGACGGGGTGCTGATCATGTCGGTGAATCCCGGGTTCGGCGGGCAGGCGTTCATTCCCGCGGCCATCGGGCGGGTGGCGGAGCTGCGGCGGATGATGCTGAAGCTCGATATTTCGCCTGACATCGAGGTGGACGGCGGGGTGGATTACTCGAACATCGGCGCGCTGGCGGCGGTTGGGATGACCGGCGCCGTGGTCGGCACCGCGCTGTTCAACAGCGGCGATCCCGCGGGCACGCTGCAACG
>Ga0172371_10011759_pt1 | contig 11618 bp, 11 predicted proteins | sample Lak12m_FD_114543 | JGI IMG/M metagenome (GOLD analysis project Ga0172371, IMG submission 114543) | Freshwater microbial communities from Kabuno Bay, South-Kivu, Congo - kab_022012_12m | ecosystem: Environmental > Aquatic > Freshwater > Lake | place: Democratic Republic of the Congo: South-Kivu...
CGGCAGGGCGGGCGATTTATAGAGACGCCTGCTGTTCGGCGGGGCCGGGGCAAGCAGGTTAAGATAGGCCGCCCAGGACAGCGCCTCCTTTGTCATGATCTCCGCCAGGGCCGCGCCCCAGGCCCCGTCGAAAAAGATGTGGGACTGATCGAACACAAAGGTCTCACCCGTGTCGAAAATTGTCAGGGGATGATCGCCAGCGCCGCGTTCACCCCGGCGCAGTTCGGAAAGCGGCAGGGCGCGGTTGCGCGGGTCGTTATTGAGCAGGATCGGGGCATAACGCAATTGTTCGAGATCCCTGCGTAAAATTGGATTCAGTTTTTGGCGCAGTGCAGGCTGGCTGGCGCGTTTGACGCGCACCAGTTGGGTCAGGTCTGTGCGGGCGGGCGCCCCGGAGATCAAAATGGACGCGACCTGGGCGCGCACCGAAATAACGTCCAGCGGCTTGCCTGTCCCTTCCTCGCAGACCGGGAGCAGGTAATAATTCCCCTTATGGATGATCCCAACGTGTGCCTTGTCCAGCCCGAAGGGGACGCGCGTCTCACCGTATGGGCCCGGGTCGAGGTATGCCAAAATGGACATCTGCCGCTGGTAGGCCGATAGATCGCGTTCCCCGGCGGCCTTGAGTTTGGCCTGCCAGTTCGCGTGGACAGGCGCGTGAAGCGACTGCAAACTCTTTTTCAGGAACTCCTCGAATTTTTTGCGGCGATAACTTGGGTAATCGTAGCCTGCCGCTTCGGCATCGCGCCCATAGGGACGCCGCGTTTCCCACTCCCGGTACAGGCGCGAGTACCGCGACGAACCGGGTGTCCCAGCCGTGACATCCTGCAAAAGCGCGGTGGCGGTGCGTTCATACCATTCATTCGCGAGCAGGGAATCGTATCCGTGCAGGCAGGTGATCGAAGCCATCACCCAGGCTGTCAGGCGGTCGACCGCGCTCAGGCGGATGTCATGCTGTTTGAGCGATGTATCGAAACCGTGGGTCTCATTCGCATGGCGGGCTGTATCCTCGCGCAGGGCATAATCCACGTAGAACTGCCAGGTGCCTTCCGGGAATGATGCTGCTGGATCCTTTCCCGCCAGTTTCAGGATATTTTGATATCCCCAAATGACAGCCGCAGGCCCGGCGAAAAATGCGCCGTATTTTGCCTGGTCTATCAAGAGGTCCATTTCCTTGAAGAGGATGTTGACGTCCTGGCGCACTTTTTGGGGCTGGACGCGCTGTCCCGACAGCCGCGTCAGGCCGCTCAGGATCATGCCGGGCACATTGCCGGCAGGGATGACCTTCGACACCAGATCCACGACTTTATCGATCTCGGGCAGGGACAACCTCGAAAGTTGCCGCACCGAGGGGGACTGCGCGGTATCCCTGAGGTTTTTGGCGGTAAGGTCGGTTTGTTTTTGAAAATCGGATTTAGGTCTCATCTATGCAGTGTGTGAAATTATATTGCATTTCCCTGTTTCATTCCCATCAAAACATCATTACCATTTTGTAAGGTCGGGGGGATGTCTCATTTTGAATTTTTCTCTGTCAAGTTCATCATTTGAGATGAGGCATTTCTCACGTCCAGTGTGAATATTGACAAGCGAACTAAAAATGTATAAAATGTGAACTAATGGTTCATAATTCATTCTTCACTGATTGGACTCAAATCCATACCTATATCCTGAAGTTCGAGCAGGAGGGGGTGGTCACGCGCACCTTCCGTCGGCTCGACCCCGAACGTCAGCAGGCGATTGTCGAAGCCATCCTCGACGAAGCCATCGAGAGGGGACCCACCTCAATCAATATCAAACAGGTGGCGGAGAGGGCAGGGGTGGCGGTTGGGTCGCTGTACCAGTATTTTAACAACCGCGAAGGCTTGCTGGCCTTCGCCACGAGACTTTCCACCAGCCTGATGACCAACGCCTTCCAGTTGATCGAACCTTACCTGCGCGACATGCCCCTGCGGGACGCCCTGCGAGCCTACCTGATGGGCGGAATGGAATGGGGCGGCACGATGACGGGGCTGGTGCAATTCATCGCGCGCGCGGCTTACACGGGTGACCCAGCCCTCTCCCAAACCGTTGTCCAGCCCATCGCTGACGCCATGCTGGAGATCGTGAAGAACCTGCTGAAACTTGCCCAGCAACGCGGCGAACTTCGTCCCGATTTGGATTTGACGGCTTCGACGCGGGCGGTCAACGCGCTCATCGTTGCCACTGCCGATACGCAACTGCTGCCCTATCTCAACCGCTATTTCAAAGTTACCGACGAAACCATCGGATTCGAACGCGTTGTCGATGCGCTTGTGGAGTTGATCGTGAACGGCATCGGCAGGCGGGATTTGTGAAATCAAACATAACTCCGCAAAAGGTAAAAATGACAGATACAACCGCACGCATTATTTCTGGTTTACTCTTCCTTGTATTTTCCCCCCTCTGCCTCTGGTGGCTGCGGCGGGAATACAAACAACAGGGAAAACTCAGCTGGTTTGGCTCGATCCTCCATGTGGTCATGTACGGCTTCCACGGTATGTTCTGTGGAATGCTGGCGTGGGGAGCGGGAAGCGCCCTGCCACCCATGAGTGAATTTGCCTGGCTTGGCATACCGCTGATGGTTATCGGGGCAGGAATTATGTTCTACGCGATGGACCTCTTTCAAAAGTTTTCGCGCTGGCTCGGCAGTAACACGCCTGGCTTGCAGATCAACGGCTTGTATCGCTACAGCCGCAACCCGCAATTCGTCGGCTATGGACTTCTCATCCTTGGCTTTTTTATCGCCTGGTGGAACTCGCTCTCCTGGCTTGCCATACTATCCTATGCCGCGCTTGTGTATGCCGTGACCCTTGTCGAGGAGGAACACCTCATCCGCACCTACGGCGAGTCCTACCGCGAATATTGTCAGCGCGTGCCGCGTTATCTTGGCTTACCAAAAAGGAGTTGAATCATGCCACCGCTCATGCGACGTATCTTCTGGTTCGTCAACAAGTTCTTCATGGTGCCCATGTTTCGGCTTGGCTTCGGACCGTTCTTTGGCAACCCATTCACAGGCTACATCATGGTGATGAAGGTCATCGGGCGCAAAACGGGCAGGGTGTACTTCACGCCCGTCAATTATGCCATTTACAATGGGGATGTCTACTGTATCTCTGGTGGACGTGCAACCTCGGATTGGTTCCGCAACCTGCTTGCCAACCCCGAAGTTGATTTAATGCTGCCTGTAGGAAGCATTCATGCCCATGTGGAAGAAGCCACCGACCCTAAACAAAAACTCGCCATCACTCGCCAGATACTCAAGAACGCTGGCTTTGCAGGCTTCTTCGAAGGCTATAACCCTTTCACGATCACCGATGATGAATTGGCTCGAAAAATCGAAGACCTGCCGCTTCTGCGTTTCCACCCGCTGGGACTTGGCAGCGGACCGTCCGATGCTGGCGGCTGGGCTTGGATTTGGGCTTTTGTCGTCACGATTATTTTGATACTCTTGCTTCTGCGTTAACGTTGTAGCGATTTTCCTAAACCTGTCCACTTGGGGAGGTACAGCGGTGGTTTCCACGAATAAAATCGCCATCAACGTAAAAGCGTAAAAGGATTGAATGAACACCTCCGTCTTACAAACCAAAAATCTCACCAAACGCTTCGGCGCGCTCACCGCCGTGGACGATCTCTCACTCGAAGTCTACGAAGGCGAAATCTTCGGCTTCCTCGGACCGAACGGCGCAGGCAAGACCACGTCCATCAGCATGATGTGCGGACTGCTCAAACCCGACGCGGGTCAGGTTTTGCTGCACGGCAAACCCGTCCACGGCGGCAACCCCGAAGTGCGGGTGCGGGTCGGCGTGTGTCCGCAGGAGGTCATTATTTGGGACAAGCTCACCTGTCTCGAACAACTGGAATTCATCGGCGAAAGTTATGGCGTTCCACGCAAGGTGGCACGTCAACGTGGCGCGGATTGGCTGGAAAAGCTTGGGCTGGCTGCCAAGGCTGGGGAACTGGGCGGCAGGCTTTCGGGCGGAATGAAGCGCCGACTCAATATCGCGCTGGCGCTGGTTCATGATCCGCAAGTCATCGTCCTCGATGAGCCAGAAGCGGGCCTCGATCCGCAGAGCCGCGTCCTCGTCCGCGAGACCATCCGTTCGCTGGCACGGATAAAAACCGTTATCCTGACAACTCACAACATGGACGAAGCCGAGCGCGTTGCCGACCGTGTGGCGATCATCGACCACGGGCGGCTGGTTGCGCTGGATACGCCCGACGCGCTCAAACGGACGATAGGGGAGGGGGATGTGCTGGACATCGAACTGGCTTCGCCTGCCGACCTCGAACCTGCATCTGCTCTTTTGAGCAAGTCCACGCTGACGGTCTCGACTGTTAATCACACGCTGACCGCGAGGGGCAGGGGACTGATCGACCAACTGCCAGGTGTACTTGAAAGCCTGCGTTCAGCAGGATTGAAACTTGGCGACGTGCGCCTGCGAACCAATACGTTGGAAGATGTTTTCCTGTCGCTGACGGGAAGGAGATTGCGCGAATGATGAAGCGCTTGTGGAGTGTTTTTCGGAAAAGCGTTCGCGAGCAAAAGCGTGACCTGTGGGTGGTTGGACTGAGCCTTGCCTTTGCCCCGTTGTTCGTTTTCATTTACTGGATGATGACGGGAGGCAGCGGCACAACCTCGTACGGTGTGCTGGTCATCAATCAGGATGTGCCCGTCCTTCAAGCGGACGGCTCGACCCTCTCCGCTGGGCAGGATATCGTGGACGGCTTGCGCGAGTTGACTTATGAAAACGGCGGCGCCCTGCTTCGAGTGATCGAGTCCACCGACCGCGCCGATGCCGAAACCAGACTCCGCAATCGTGAAGCCGCCGCTCTCGTCATCATCCCCGAAGATTTTTCGGAGCGGCTTTCGGCATTTAGCGCAGGAGATTCATCCGCCAACACCGACCTGACCTTCATAGGCGACTTGACCAACCCCACTTATACCGTCGCCGCTGTGATGGCGATGACCGTCGCAGACAATTACACACAGGGATTGACCTCCGCCGCGCGTCCTGTCAACCTTGTGGAGATTCCGCTCGGCGACTCCGCGGCGCGGACTGAGTTCGAGAATTATGTGCCTGGTTTGCTTGTGCTGGCTGTTGTCCTTATGATCTTCCAGGCGGCAATGACTCCCGCGCGCGACATCGAAACGGGCGCGATGAAACGCCTGCGCCTGACGCGATTGACTTCCTTCGAATATCTCGGCGGGACAGTCCTCTGGCTGGCGCTGGTTTCGGTCGGCTCGGTTTTATTAACTTTTCTCACGGCAGTTGGGTTTGGATTCCGCAGCCAGGGTCCGCTGTGGCTGGCGTTTGTGATTGCGGCAATCACCAGCCTGTCCATCATCGGCATTGGGTTGATCGTGGCTTGCTTCTCGAAGACAGTCTCGCAGGCGTTTGTGATTGCCAATTTCCCGCTTGGATTTTTGATGTTCCTGACAGGCGCGGCTTTTCCGCTTCCGCGCTTCAATCTCTTTACGGTTTGGGGCAGGGGAGTCGCAATTGCCGACTTTTTACCGCCCACACATGCCGTCGTCGCGCTCAACAAAATATTCACCCTCGGCGCGGGCTTTGGCGATGTGATTTACGAACTATCCGCGCTGGTCGTGCTGACCGTGCTGTATTTTGGGGTGGGGGTGTGGCTATTTCAGCGGACGCAAATGCGGTAATGATTACTCTGGTCGCTTCTCGAAGACTTCGTAATACGCCTTGTCAAGTTCGTCATTTGACAGGTGGGTATATCTTTGCGTAACCTGTATATTCTTGTGCCGGGCAAGTTCCTGCGCGTACCTGAGGTTCCCGGTTCCGCGCAGCACAGACGTGACAAAATAATGGCGGAAGGAGTGGGGGGTAATTTTGCCGGCCATTTCCTTCCCCAAAAACTGTTCCACGCGTTCCCTTACAATGTTTCGCCCTGTGGTGGGCGTCATCGGTTTGACCTTTTTCCCCGCGCCTTTGTCGTGACGGGCAAAGAGGGGCAGGGCGCTCAATTGTTTCCCCGAATTCCCATCAAGAGCGGCCCGCTGTAACAGGTAATCCTTGATGGCTTGAAGCGAACGCGAAGTAAAACGGACGACAGCCTGTATGTTTCCCTTGCCGATGATGACGGCGCGTTGTTCGTTCCAGTCAATGTCGCCGCGCCTAAGGCTGCATGCTTCGTGAACGCGAAAGCCGGTATCTGCAAGTGTGAGCAAAAACGCCCTGTCACGGTATGCGCGTAGATTAATGTTGGGCGTCCCATCCTCGGCCGCGGCTGAAACCAACAGGTTTTCGACATCCCTGACTTTTTCCAAAAGAGTCTCGATGTCGTCGGATGGGAACTGCGGCAGGCGGGCGCCGGGACGACGTGAACGCTGTCGTATAAGCACTGTCAGACGGGACTGGCTAACCTGAATCAACTTTTCCGCATCCACAAACAGGTAAAAGCCCTTGACCGCTTGCAGGTACAGTTGCTCAGTGGCGGGGGCGTAATCGTTGAGGTGTTCGACAAACTTTGTAAATGAATTTTCCTCCAGTTTTTCGATGGGGGTGGTATCGGGCTTGAGTGATCTTTTCTCCAATACTTCGCTGAAAACTTTCAGGGCATTCTTATACGCAAGCATGGTGTGTTTACTGCGTATGCGTTCCACCATGCGTAAATACCGGATCATCAAGTCGGAAATGGTCGGGGAATTTACTGGAGTGTCTGTCATGGCGTTCATTATACGAATTTTCCCTGGATTGTCAATGCTTTCGATAATAATACTTATCGAAAGCATAGGGTATGATGTCATTGCGAGGCGAAGCCGAAGCAATCCCCCACTGCTGGAAATGCGGACAATGGACGCGGGCACAATGGATGATAAAAAAAGAAACGCTTCACACGCCGACCTGAGGTTGGTTGCCCAAAATCTGCATGTTTCCACGCGGACAGAGTTACCTCCCCCACCCCGCCAGGCGCGCTCACTTCCTCGTGATCGGCATCAGCCTGCCCCTCCCAAAAGACTTCGCGCTCACCTTCAAGACCACTCCCATTTGCCAGCGTTTATGTTCCGACGCACGCATGGCCGCATTGCTCCGGGAGTTGATGACCAGTTTCTCAACCTCCGGCGAAATCGCTTCGTAATCAAACGGATCCACCTGGTTCATCTTTAACTCCGCGCTCGGTTTTCTCTCCATCACAAACCCGGGAATCACCGCGCCCTCTGAATTTATCCATCTCGCCAGCGCGTACACTTCGGGTTTTGTCAGATCCCCAAGCAGACTGACTGCCCCCGCCATGTCACCGTACAACGTTGAGTACCCCAATGTCAGTTCGGTTTTATTGCTTGTGTTCAAGAGCAGTCCGCCAACCTGGTTGACATAACTCATCAGGACGATCATCCGCAAACGTGCCTGGATATTTTCCCCGCCTTTTCCTGCGCTTCGCTCCGAACCCAGGACCTGCTCGGCCGCCAGATGCATTTTCTCCAGTTCGACCGTTTCAAAACCGATCCCCAATCTCTCTGCCAACTCCCGCGCGGACTCTGTCGAACGCGGGTCTGTGTAGCGTGACGGAATGGCAACTCCCAGCACGCGTTCAGGGCCGACCGCTTTTGCCGCGATCACAGCCGCGACCGATGAATCGATCCCGCCCGAAAGACCGATCACGATCCGTTTCTGTCCGTTCTTGTGGAAGAAATCGCGAACCCCCAAAACCAGTGCGCCAAAAATATCCTCTTCAAGCGGACGTGGCCGAACATCAAGCCTTTTTTCCGCCCCTGGAAAATTCACAATGGAAATGTCCTCCGTGAACAGCGGCGACTGATGCAGCAACTCCCCCGCCCCGGACAACATGAAGCATCCGCCGTCAAAGACCAGTTCGTCATTTCCACCGACAAGATCGACAAACGCGATCGCCAATTCCTGCCGGCGCGCATGGTACAGCCTGTTCTCCAGCGCCCCCCTCTCATACGGCGCCGCGGACATGCATATCAGCAAGTCCGCGCCCATGTGTTTCAGGTCCGCGCCCGGGTGGACGGGGTATTGCTCGTCCCACATATCCTCACAGATCAGGACGCCCAACTTGCGGCCCGCGATCTCGATCGGCGGCAGGGTTTCCCTTCCCGGAACGAACCAGCGCGGCTCATGGAAAACATCGTACACAGGCAGGAGCCGCTTGATTTGCGCAATGCGCGTCCCGCCGTTTTGCATAAGACAGGCGATATTATGCAAAGCCGGGTGTTCAAGCAGACTCTCCCCCGAAGGCGCAAATGACCCAACCAGCATGGGCGGCAGTCCCTTCGATTGATTCGCCAGGTCCTGCGTTGCCGCCTGCACGGCTTCCACAAAAGACGTATCATATAAAATATCACGCGGCGGATACCCCGGGACGGTCATTTCGGGAAAAACGACCAGGTCAGGCTTTTGGTGCTCAACAGAACGCGCTGCATCCAGAATGCGCGCAACGTTCCCCGCCAGGTCGCCAACCGTTGTATTGATCTGCGCAAGCGCGAGTTTCATGAGCAGGCACCGTCTCCAATTTTATTGAACATTTTGGCTCTACCATTTTTAAACACAAAGTCCACAACACTTGCACCGCACTGCGTTTGGTGCAGTGCAGGTGAGGCTACGAAGGGAAAACGCCTGTAAAGTCAGCCCCTTTTTCCCCCTTTGTGTACTTGGTGTCCTTCGTGTTCAGGCTCTTTCCCGCCAGAAACGGGAGAGCCACATTTCTCTTGCCCTGGCGGGCGGCGCCAGATTCAAGGGGTTTCTTTGCGATCTTTGCGGGCTTCGCGGTTCGACTTTGTCGTTTGCATTGCAGGGAATCAAGCATAAGAGTCCGCGATGGCCTCCAATAAATTCAACGCCTCGATCACAGAGTCCCGCTTCAAACAGACCTGGTCGCCAAACATGAACGTGCGGTATCCGATCTCGAGCAGGAATGCCGCATCCCCAATATCCGCGCTGACCGGGACGGGCTGCCACGCCAGCGAATCAAAAATGCGGCTTGCCGCGATGGCGTTCCGGTCCGAGTGAATGACCGTCCTCACCGCGTCGATGATCTTGTGCGGACGCAGCACTTCCACATACAAATCCCCGCGCGCCGCCATGAGACGGCCATGCCTTGCGCCATGCTTCCCTGCAAAATCCAATCCGCGTTGAGTTTCTATTTTCAAAACCACCTCCGCGCCGGGCAGTAATTTTTTCACCTCTTCCACATCGTCCGCGGATTCAACGTACGAGAGCATGACCCTGCCCATCCCCATCTCCTTCATCGCGGCAAGATACGCCTTATCCGTGTCCGTGAGCGTCCCTTCTATTTCGAGGGAGGGATGCATGATATTGACAGATTCGCCCGGTCCGATCATGCGGCGCGGACCCTCCTCCAGAATAATTCTATCGCCATCGACAGCCGCGACGCGGGCGCGTTCATTGCCGTCCGAAAAGTACGCGTCCACGGGTGTCTCCACTTTTATTTTATGGCTTAACTTGATCTCGGTAAACGGAGGCATCGCCGCGCCGGCCACGCGCAACTGCCGTCCTTTCAAGTCCACCCATACAGGCTGGCCGTATTTGTTTAGAAGTTCCAACGCCTCACGCGGACCCGTCCTGAGCGGCATGACCGTATTCAAGCGGAATCCAGACACAAGCGGATGCCGCGCAACTTCCTCGAGAAAGTTCGCGTAAGGCGGCGCGGTGACAATGGCGGATATTTTCATATTTTTCCCGCACGGACGGATCGCGATCCGCCCGTGTTGAACGAAAGCGCAATTACAACTTCAACGTTGTCCCGCAGAAACCGCACTTGAACATCCCATCTGCATCGACGGGGATCGGCGCGCCGCAGCGCGGGCAGATCATCTCGATCGGCTTGCTGACCTGTTTTACCTTCGCGTCGTTCTGCCTTGCGCGCATGTTTTCCTGGAAATCGCCGAAGTATCCCCAAGACCGCGCCACCAGTCCCATGGCGTAATCCACTGCGCGCTGCTCATCTTCAATATGGAATATCTTCTGCGCGCCGATGGCCTTTGCCCATTGCGCATCGATGGCATCTCCTTTTTTGCCGCCGGGCCGGCGCAGGAACCACGTATTCCATTTTTGCGTCACCTTCTGCCACTCAGCGATGGAATCGGCGCCGCCCGTCAGCCAGTCCTTTAGGTCGTTTTCCCCTTCGCCGAGATAATGCTTAACCTGCAGGACCGGGATTTTGGCGTGCATGCCGATGTCCCCGAACACGATCAGGAACGGCGCCTCCTGCGCGTTGGGAATCTCCACATGTGTATTGACCCAATGCGCGAACAAGCCGTACGACTCGGGCGCGTCCCCTCCCCCGCCTTCGCCGTACAAGGAGCCGAGCAATTGCTCGAGATCGTATCCGCCTGCAAAGGACGTCACCTGCAGGGGCCATTTATCCACACCCGCGTCGCCGATCGCCGCAAAACAGATCTCGACGTCGGGACGGTATTGCGCGAGTGTGTTGAACAACAATGGCAGGCGGTCGAAGATCTCGGCGGGCCAGGAGGACATGGAACCCGTCACGTCGATTGCAACGATCAACGGGTTGGCGGATTGCGTGCTGACGATCTTCCTCGGGTCGATGACCTTTTCGTTCGGAGCGTTCCTCCCCTGATAACTGCGGGGCCCCGCGGCCTTTTCCCTTTCCGCCGCGGCGGTACGCACAGCCGCCGCCGTGGGGCTGTAGCGATATTTTGCCGGGCCGAACCATTTGCTTGTGTCCTCATCCCACGAATACATTTTGCTCTCCTTTGTTGTTATTCACCGTCCCGAAGGTTTTGATCATTAACCTTCGGGATGTTCCGCGTTATTCGACGATTGTCGTCAACGCCAGTGTCTCCAGGCCGAATTCCCGGCGAAATCTTTCATCCAGTTTCTTTTCCCGGATGTAACGCGCACATCTTTCCTCGACCCAAACCTGCCAGCCCTCGCCGCGCGCCATCATCGCCCGGACAGTCGCCCCGTCCACGCGGACCTGCTCCTCGGGCGGGACCAACTCGACGGGCCGCACGATGCGATAGTCGTTCCGCAGAAGATTCGCCACGTACGGATTATCCGTTACGAAGAGATCGAGTTCCCCAAACAGATCCAGCACCAGCCTGCGCCAGCGCGGACCATCGTCCAGGTCGCGCACGGGAATCAAGGTATGGTTGTCGCATCCATGCAGGGCGAGACGCAGCATATCCCGGGTTTCCTCGAGGGTGAAGGGATTGCGCGCATTGTAGCGATTGGATGAACCGATGCCGATGTACGCATGGCCGGCATGTGCGCAAAGCGAGCGCAAAACAACCGCCTGCCCGACATGCACGGGCTTCCAGCGCGCGATCATGCCGATCCTTCCGAAATGTTCGTTGAGCACGCGGCGATTATAACGTACGCCGTCCCAACCGCCATGGCCTTTATGTCACTCCGAGCGCTTCGGCCCAGGGCGACAATTTTCATCAAGTTACAAAGAACCCGGAGGCTCGAAAATCTCCGGGTTCATGGTCTATTGCGTGTACGGCCCGCTACTTCTTGGGCGCCTTTGGTTTCTTTTTCTTCTTCTTTTCCTTGTTCTTTCCTTGTTCCTTGTTCGCCATCATTATCTCCTTTCCAAAAACCAACCGGGTTGATCTTTGAATAAAA
>Ga0172371_10011760_pt1 | contig 11617 bp, 5 predicted proteins | sample Lak12m_FD_114543 | JGI IMG/M metagenome (GOLD analysis project Ga0172371, IMG submission 114543) | Freshwater microbial communities from Kabuno Bay, South-Kivu, Congo - kab_022012_12m | ecosystem: Environmental > Aquatic > Freshwater > Lake | place: Democratic Republic of the Congo: South-Kivu...
CTCGGGCTCCCGCGGCCTGACGCGGCGCAGGTCCCCAAGCAGCGCCGCGAACCGGGCCACGATGTCCGGGTGCCGGGCCTTCGCCGACGAGCCCCTGCCGATGTACCCGGCGATGGCGTCAACTTGGGGAGTGTAGAGGCGCATTGCTGCTATCCGTAGTCCCGACGCGAGCCGCCGTCGGGCCCACTGCCGTATGCGTGCCCCAGGCCCTCGGAATGCGCCAACGGCAACGGAGCTCGCTTTGCCTATACGGTGAAGGGCAAGTCCGGCGGCAACATCCGGCCCGAGTCAGTAGCTGTGGCATCGCGGCGGTGCAATGTGCGCGCCTGTGTAGGATCACATCGCCTGCCACGTTGCCCGGACCCAGTGTGATGGTGAATGAGTGATCATGTGCGCAGTCACGTCCGCGCCCAACGCTGATCATTGCTGACGCGCATTGGAGCGAGCGTTGAATGCCCCCTCCCTCAATGCTGTCAGCTTCCCCGTTCGGCTTGGCGGCGCGGGGCGGGTTCCGGTCGCGCGCCGAGCGTGCGGCCGGGATCGGGTAGTCCTACTCCATGACGGTGCGCACTCACGCCTCTCGCTGGTTGCGCGTGGAGTTGATGCCGCGCAATGCTTGTCGCAATCACTGGCCAGAATTGCGCGCAGAATTGCGACGGAGCAATACGACGCGCAATTCATGGCTTGCTCCAGAGGTAGCGGGCTCCGGCACCGTGGCCTCTGGTCACCACCTGCGTGTTCTCCGCCCGCAACTCCCCGAGTAGCCGTGTCACCTGGTTCCGGTCGAGCCGCGTGATCTGGCGGATCTCGCGGTTCCTTAAGCCCACGTCGCCGCGCTTGGCCCGGTCCATGAGGACACTCAGCACGCGGGTCTTGGCGGCTTCCCAGTCGATACGCCGGTCGCGCTCCGGGCTCCCGTCGGGTGCCAGTCTCTGATGGACCTCGGGGCGTAGTGTCCAGTAGGCACCACGGCCGGTCCCGCCATGCTCGACATAGCCGGCACGTTCCATGGCAGTCAGGCGTTCGCGCATCCGTGCATCGGAGAGCTGGCAGAGCCGGGCGGCGGCGGTGGTCTCGATCTCGGGGTGCTTGAGCAGGTACTGCAGCACGAGCAACGCATCCACATTGAGATCGCGGCCGGCGCGACTCTCCTCGGCCACGAACAGGCGGAAGGTCGGCAACAGGTCCCGCTTCACGAAGGTGATGGCGACGGAGTCACCGATCTCGCGGATGTCGGGGGGTTCCTTGCCCTCCATCAGCAGGGCGGAGAACATGCGGCCGACCCCCAGGTTGCTGCGGTTGACCAGGCGCAGGCGAGTGAGAGCATCGACCAGTAGCGGGTTCCGTGCGGCAGGCTGATGGTGGAGGATGTTCTCCGCCGTGATGCCGCCGATGAAGCCGCCGTTGTTGCTGATCTCGAGGCGATCTGGGTAGAGCTTGACCATGATCGGGCCGGCGATACGGAAGTCCGCGTGACAGAAGGCATTCATCAACGCTTCGCGAACGGCGACGTCCGGCCACGTGCGGTACTCGAAATGGAACAGGCCCTGTTCGAGAGTGGTGATGGGATTGAACGGTACAAGCAGTTCCTCAAGCCGCTGAACGGAAACGGGGATCGCGCTCACACGGTCTTCGCGGATGCGATACGCGGTGTCCGACGTCATCTGCAGGAAGGTCCAGTTGTGGCCATGCAGGCGCTCGCGCAGGGCTTCCTCGTTCCCCGCCAACAGCAGCGCGGCGCGTGTGAAGCGTGCTCCTTTCACGACGCCGAGAGCGGACAGCATCTCCAGGTCTCCGAGCCGCAGAAGGTCTTCCGGGGCCCGTTCGGCCTTGGCCATATGCCGTAAGGCCTCCAGCGCGACGTGGGAGAGACGGCCCGGGTCGGCTGCGCCCACAAGCTCGGCGGAGAAATCCGTCTCCCCAGTCTCGACGGCAAGGCGACGCCGGAGCGTACCGGTCAGAGGCTGGCAGTCCTTGCCGATGCGGATGGTGCCGCGCCCGGCGGTGTCCGTGTGGGGTGGCATGCCGGGGTAGACCTGCATGACCAGGAGCCGTCCGGTGCCCTCGAGGACGCGGAGTTCCTCGAAGGCCGGGGTGATCTTCGGGTCGGTCTGGTCGTAGACGGCCTTGCGGAGCCGGTTGACGTCGATCTCGGGAGGCACCCCGAGGATGGCCTGGGCGCGTCCCACCTCGCGATCCGCCACACCGAGCACGACCGTGCCGCCGCCGCCGTTGGCCATGCAGACGGCCATCTGCACCACCATGTCGGTAGCATCCTGGAGGCTCCGGTGCGGCCAGCGCTTGAAGTCGAGGTCCTGGTCTTCGAGCTCGTCGGCCGGACGCTGGTCCAGTTCCGCGAGCAGCCTCTCGATGTCGCTTAGAGTACGCACGGTCCTACTCCGTGGGGATGCCTGTGGCGCCACGGAGCTCCCGCAGCAGGGCGGTCTTCCCCGATCCGGGCATGCCCACAAGCAGAAGCACCCGGTAGCAGGCCCCGGCAAGGCGGCCAGGGGCCCTCTCGACATCCGCAACGGTCAGACTGCCTTTCGCCTGCACTCGCGCTGACCTCCCGGCTTGGGGGCCTGCCGCTCCATACCGCAAGCGAATGTAGCTGTCACTGAAGGGCCTCGCCAGCCACACAGCGAGGCAGACATCGCGACGGCTGCACCTGTCACCGGAATGTCACCATGGCGGATCCGCCACCCTTGGCCAGACCTTGGCCGTTTCCGGCGTAGTCCCAACACCCTTGCCTGACCTTGTCTGTTGCCAGGCCTGCGCGGATCGGCGCCAGGCGTCTCTACGCCTGCCACTGGCCTTGGGCGATGCCCGGCGGCGGCCAGGCAGGAGTGACCACTGGCGACGGCCGCGTGCGCCAGGGCAGGGGCGACAAGTCTTCATCCATGCCGGGACACATCGAGAGCCGGCGGCGGAGAGGTAGCGCCCGTGTCCGGCCCGTACCCGCTCCGGGAGGGAACCCAACGCGTTGGGTTGGCGCTCCTGGGACCCACGCACCAGGTGGGTCGCTAGCTAGCGACCGACCTGGCAGACCGCACCGGCGGAAGCAGCCAGGAGCGAGCACTTGGCGGTTCGGTTTGCATGGCTCGCTGTAAACCAGTGGTTGACATCCGTGGTTCCGCGATGAACCGCCGTCTTGCTGCGGTGCATCAGGCGCCATGGCCTCGTTCTCGGTCGGCGTCGCGAGGTCGCATGCCGGGATTCGGACTAGTCCCGGTTCGGCGGTTGCGCAGGCTGGGCGGCCCCGCGTGGGCGGCTGGTCCCAGGGCGGGTCCCGAGGGAGCGGGTGGATCCGCACTGGCCGACGATGGGATCCATGCATTCAGTGGGGCGCTATCGAGCCCGAGCTGGCCGCGGCCCGGCGGAAGCTCAAGGTCGCCGAGGACGCCTTCTTCACCGGGCTGGTGACTCCGGCCAATGCGGCCCACTGGAACGGCATGATGTCCGACGCCCTGGCGCGGATCAGCGAACTGGAGGCCGAGCAGGCGGCGCTGGGGGCACTGCAGGCCGGGAGCGACCTCTCGGCGGAGGCGATGGTGGACCGCCTGCGCTACTGGGGAACGGTGCTGGAAAGGACCGAGACCGACGACGCGCGGAGGGCGTTTCTGCAGGCCCACATCTCCCAGGTCGTCATCGAGGCCGACGGCACTCTCCAGCTACGGCTGGTTATGACTAACGAGGGGTGTTGGCTACCCCGCCTGGATTCGAACCAGGACAAACAGGACCAAAACCTGTTGTGCTACCGTTACACCACGGGGCATCAGGCAGACCGGCGCCAGGCGAGACGGGGGCGCGCCGCCGCAGTCCTTTACTATAAGCATCCGCGTTCAGCTTCCAACCTGCGCCCGAAGGCTGTCAGGGCGGAGCCGCGAGGGTGACGGTGGCGGCACGGCGCGTGCCCGAGGCGATGTCGCGTAGCTCCCAGCGCCACTCTCCAGGCGGGTCGCTGAGGGCGAAGGGGATGTCGGCGGTGCCAGCGCCCTGCGGGCAGGAGATGTTCCGGGAGTACTGCCGGTGGGGGGTGTCGCAGCCGGGGGCGAAGACGTCGAGCCGCACGACGTGGTAACCGGGGGTGGCCGGCGGCGCCGTGACCCGCACGCTGAGCAGCACGGCGTCACCGGCGGTGGCTGCGGTGGGCGCCTGGAGGTCGAGGGCGGCGACGCGGTAAGGCAGCAGGGCGAAGATCAGCGGCCGCCCGCGGGAAAGGCGCACGGGCCACTCTTGGACGGGCCCGTCGGCCAGGGGCTTGCCGGCGCGCATGTCGACGACGAAGGCCGGCCGGGGAAGGCTCAGGACCGCCTCCTGGTCGGCCAATCCGGGCAGCAGGAGGTCTTGCTGGACACCAAGGTACTCCAGCGTGCCGTCGGCGAACCGCGAGAGACGCACGGCGCGCGGCGGGGTGCCATCGGGCCGCCGCAGGCGTGCCGGGGGCTCGACACCGGCGCTGTCGATAGCGGCGGCAAGGACCGAGGTCAGGGTCCTGTGGCCTTCGGTGAGCCGCTCATCGGCGAGGCGTCGCCATGACGTGTTGAGGGTGAGACAGAGGCCCTTGCCGACCCGGTTGGCCACCAGGAGCGGGGTCCCCCCCGCGGCCGTGGCCAAGGCCTGCCCGGTGGCGACACGCAGGCCGGGCGACAGGACCCCTAGGGAGGTCTTCGTCAGCTTCAGCGGAGACGCCTGGACAACGCCGGGGATGGTGACCTCGCCTTCCAGGGCGGCCTCGGCGGCGGTCTCCCTGAGGGCGGCGAGACCGGCGGGCGCGGTGACTCCCAGCAGTCCGTCGAGGACGGCCGCATCACGGATCCGGCCCTCACCCGTCAGCAGCCCTGCCCTGGCGTCGACCAGGAGCGTGCCGCCGGCCTCGGCGAACGTGCGCAAGGCGTCGACCTGGCGGTCGGAGAGGCAGGTCGCCAGGGACAGGCAGAGGACCCTGAACTCACCCTCGGGCAGGCGTCCGGCCTCGAGGTCGTCGTAGCCCACGAAGCGGGACTCGACACCGAGGTCATGGAGGCCGCGGGCGAGGGCCTCGTAGGAACTGAGCACGGCCGCGTCGCCGGCGTCGTCCGGCGCGCCGCCAAGCCGAGCGATGAGCGCCCCGGCGAAAACGTCGGGCTGGGAGTAGAGGATGCCGATGCCGGAGTGTCGACGGGCCGCGTGGAGCAGCAGTTTCCCCGGCCCGGCCGTGACCTCGCGGACCGCGGGGAAGAACCAGCGGCCGAAGGGGCTGAGGGAGAGGTCGGGGTTGAAGGGGATGTAGTCGCAGCCCCAGGAGGTCCACCACCAGACGGAGTTGTCACCGGCCAGCAGGCAGTCCCAGGGCCAGGCGGAGAAGCCGGCCTGGTTGTCAGCGATGCCATTGCCCCACTTGCCGGTCAGTGCCCCCGGGCGCTTGAGGGAACGCACGAGTTCGCCCTGGAGCCAGTTGCTGGTGTAGGTCTGGTTCAGGAGCAGGTTCTCGCAGAGCCGGGTGAAGTCGTAGCCGGCCTGCCAGTGGTAGCCCAGGAAGCCGTCCCACCCGACCTTGGCCTCGGGGAGTTGCGCCTGGATGACCCTGGCAAAGGTCTCGTGGGTCGCGACGAAGGCGTGGTCCATGAAGCGCTTGTGGTCGATCCAGGGGGCGAAGCTGACGGTCTGTCGGGCGGCCTCGTCGAGGAGCATGGGCGCAGTGATGTCGGCGACGCTCGCGTAGGCAGTACCCCAGGCCGCGTTGAGGGCGGCGATGGTGCCATAGCGGGCCTGGAGCCAGTCGCGGAAGGCGGCGACGGAGGCCGGTGCGTGGCAGCCTTCGCGGCGGCCTTCGAGGAGGTAGTTCTCGTCGCCGAGGGTGAAGGCGGCGGGGCCATAAGGCGCGGCCTGGCGGGCCTGGACGGCAAGCTGGGCGCCGGTTTTCTCGAGGTAGGCCGGGTCATGCAGGCAGGGGTTGCGGACATGGCGCTCGTCGGCGTCGCCGGCGATGCGAGTCACGTAAGGCACCACGCGGAGCCCCGAGCGGGTGGCGAGCTCGTACTCGCGGCGGGCACCGGCATCGGCGTAGCCGCCCATGTGGCAGAGGTCCATCATGTCGGCGCCGAGGTCGTAGCAGGTCCGATTGGTGCGCTGCAGGACGGGCTCGCCACCGGCGTAGCTCCACACCAAGGCGGTGAAGTCGTCGTAGGGGTACGCGACCGGCCGGGTGAAGCGCAGGCGCTCACAGGCGAGGAGGTCCTGGCCGCGCAGGACAGCGGCATCGAGACGGTGGCAGACGGTCACCGGAGCCGGGAGCCGCAGGGCCGCCCGGACCTCGCCGGGAGCGCCTGCGAGGGGGGTCTCGGCACGGGCCAGGAGCCGGTCGAAGGCGTCGCGGACCTCGCAGCGCAGCAGCGCTCCATCCAGGGGAGTGGCACAGCGGAGGTCGAGGCGGACGTCCAGGACGCCGGCGCCGGGGAGCGGAACCAGGGGTGTGGCCAGCTCATGGGGCTTCTCGGCGGGCGAGATGTCCATGTGGACAATGGCCGGGGTCTCGGCAGAGGGCAGCAGAACGGAGCGCAGGTCGAGGGTGCGCTGCTGCGGGTCGCGCAGTACCAGGTCCAGCCAGCAGCGCCGGCCGCCGGGGAGCGTCGGCAACGGCACGGGGACCGCCGCGGTCGGGTCCAGGAAGGCCTGGAGCAGCAGTTCCTGATCGAGGTCGGTGGTGACGCGGCAGAGGAGCGTCGAGCCGGGGGCGGGATCGAGGCGGACGGTAGCCACGCGGCGATCCGGGGCGAGGTCGACGCTACGGAGGCCGACGGCAGGGGTCCGGCCGGCAACGGCGAGGGCGGCCCGGGCGCAGAGCGCCAGGGCGCGGTCGGTGGCGCCTTCGAGGCCCTCGGTGGCGGCGTTGCGGGGGACGAGGGAGCTGTAGGCGCCAAGGCCCGCCCGGAGGGCTGCCACGGACCCCTTGCCGTAGCGGCAGATCTGCAGAGGCCGGTCCACCACGCGCCCCGGTTCGCCCTGACCGTACCCGGGGATGCTCTCCCAGGCGAAGGCGTCGAGGACGGCGGCGGTCCTCTCGGCGTCCGGCTGGGCGAACAGCTCGGAAGGCCAGGAGTCGACCAAGCCCGGGGAACCGCTGAGGAAGAGGCCGGCGCCTGCCTCGACCCGGGCCAGGAGGCGTTTGAGCAAGGGCGGCGGCAGGGACTTGGCCGAGATGCCGACGCAGAGGAAGAGGGCCGCGGCGGGGTCGTCGCACAGGGCGTTGGCAATGGCACTGGCGGCTCCCGATCCGATAGGCCCCTGCCCGGTCTGGCCAGCGTAGGGCCAGGCCTCCTGGGTTGACATCTGCTGGGGGTCGTCCCAGTAGAGGTGCTTCACCTGCAGGTCGAGGCGTCGGGCCAACTCCATGGTCTCGAAGGCATCGAAACGGGGAACGAACAGGACGGTCTGGATGGGCCCGCCCTGGTGGGGCCTGGCCCAGGGGAAGCGCAGGGGGGCGGGGTCAGGCTGCCAGCGCTCGACATCCCGCGCCAGGGCCTTCTCGGCAGCGCTCCGGATGGCGGCCGTGCGTTCGGCCGAGACGATCCCCGGGGGCAGCGCCTTCGCGAAGCCGTCCGCAGCGGCAGCGTTCAGCCAGCCCGCCTCGGCGTCGCCCTGGGCGCGGAAACTGGCGCGGTTGCCTTCGAGGTCCGGGAAGGCCGGGAAATCATAGAAGCCGAGGGCAAAGGAGCGCGCTTCGGGCTTGAGACCGAGACGGGTATCGATGCCGTAGTTGCCGACGGGGATGGTGACGGTGGAGAAGGCGTCCGGGGTGCCGATGATGAGCCCGGCAGGGCCGCCGCCGGGGCGCTCGGGGGTCGTGTCCTCATAGAGCACCCAGCGGTCGCGGGCCAGGTCAAGGGCGACGGTGCTGCCCGGCGAGGCGGTGCCGGCGGCGGTGGTGACCGCCCGCTGGCGCGGCGCGGCGAAGCCGGTGGGGTAGCAGGTGAGCTTGAGCCAGCTCTCCCGGACGGGCTGTTTCGGCTCGTAGTTGCCCCACAGGAGGAGCTTGTCGCTGTTGCTGGCCAAGGCGAAGCGAAGGGTAGCCCGGACCGTAGGGGCATCCCAGGTGTACTCCACGACGCCGTCCGCGCCGCCGGCACGGACCACCCTGATGGCGGCCGGGCGGTTGTGTAGCCCGGCCCCGTCGAAATACCAGTTGAGGAACCCCTGGAAGTACCAGTTCGCGGTACTGGGTTCGGTCATGCCGAGGGTGACGTAGGCGAGGGTCCAGATCCACCAGTGCGAGGTGATCTCATCAGCGCGGCCGGGGAGCCGGATGATGTCATAGGTCAGGGTGTAGTGACAGACCTCGTTGGCCAGGGTCACGGCCTGGACCGTGCGCTGGCCTTCAGCCGCCTCGAGCTCCTGGACCGGCGCCACGGTGACGATGACCTCGCCACGGACCACCAGGACGACCCCCAGGCCCACCGTCAGGGCCGCCAAAGCCAGCCGCCTCGACGCCATGGCGCACGCTCCTCTCGGGTCGGGGTCTGCGGTGTTGTCGCGACCCGTCATCGCGATGGCACGGCACGCGCCGGGGAGCCACTTACCGTGCCAGACCACAGCCAGAACCCGTGGCCAGGCGTCAGCGACGATCCAGGCGCCACACGCAGCAAGGCCCCGAGTGTGGGTTGCCACTCCCAGACCATGGCGATCTCGGAGGCCGCCGGATCCGGCACGACCCATTCGCTGGCAGGCCCGACCAGGTTCCAGCCAGAAACCAGCCCCCAGGCAGACGGCTCGGGCGGGAGGCCCATCACCAGAACACGCGCCGGGGACAGCGAGAACAACCAGTAGCCGGTGAGAGCGTGCAGATCCAGCACCGGCGTCAGGCCTCCCGGGCCGAAGGTCCACGCGGGGCCAACCCGGAGGCCATCCCTGGCAAGGCGATCCCCGTCACCGGGACCCGGCTCAGCCGCCGGGAAGAGGTCGTCCAGACTGCCGGCAAGCGGCTCGACGGGAAGCGAGATCAGGTTCCATCCGGCCTCCAGGGAGGCGTCGAAAAGCAGTTCGGGGCCATACCGCACAACGAGCCGCCACAACTCCCCCGGCGGGACGACCAGGACGCCGGCCTCAGCCAGATGGCGCGCCGAGTTGCCGACGGGCGCTCCGTGCTCATCCACCCGATAGAGCGAGAGATACCTGCCGCCGGGGAGCCCCGCAAGTGCGGGCCAGGCCACCTCCACAGGAACTCCTGCTGCGTCCACCGCGAGCTGCCATTCGACCCCGTCGGCCTGGGGCCGGACGTCGCGGGCCAGGGGCGTGGCCACGTCCTCGAACCAGGCCCGGCCAGGGCCCGCATCCGTCAGCAGGTCGGACGCGTCGACACCGGCCGCAGCCTCGGCACTCAGCCCGAACTCCAGCAGGGCCGGCGAACACCCCGCGAGGGCCAGGCGCCAGAGGCTGAGGCCAAGCGGCAGCGATACGGCGAAGCTACCCAGTGGCGCTGATTCGGCCCAGTTGCCCGCGGTGTCGGCGACGGCTCCAGCCTGCAGGAAGACTGTGTAGGTGCCGTTGTCGGCGCGGTCCCAGGCGCCGCCCGGCGCCGGGATGGCGTAGGTCGCGTGCAGCACCGGCCCATCGTCGGCGCGGTCGGCAGCCACCGTCACCAGCCGCGCGTTGGCGTGGGACCCACCGGGGCCGATGACGACAATGTCGTCGCCATCGAGGCTGGCAATCGCCACGGCGAGCTCGTCGCTGTAGGTCACCGTGAAGCTGGTTTCCGCGGCATCCGGGACGGGGTCCGCGCTGCCCGCAAAGGCCGCCTGCGGCAGATCGATGCTACGGCTGGAGGCATCCCACTGCCGCAGGTAGATGTCGGTATTGCCCGCGGCGACGGCGCAGTCCCACGCCACAGTGACCTGCTGGGAGGCCGACTCCATGGCGAGGGCCGGCCGACGTGACGCACCGGCTGTGGCGCTGACCCCGTTGCCGGTGGCGCCCCCTGAACCTGCCTCGACCCACTGCTGCCCATTCCAGCGCCGGACCCAGACTTGCGGGATGCCGGCACCATTGTCCTCCTGCCATGCCGCGACAGGCACCCCCGCTGCCGTCACGGCCAGGGCGGGGCACACGGAGCGCCCGGCGGTGCTGGAGATACCGCCCGCCGAGGCACTGCCCGCCCCCACCTCGACCCAGGCCGTCCCGTTCCATCGCCGCGCGTAGACCTCGGCATTGCCACTGGAGGCGTCCGTCCAGGCGACGATGATCGCTCCGCCTGGCGCCGTGGCGATGGCTGGGGCAGCCTGGTCCTGGACGCCGCCGTGCGTGCCGCTGATGCCGGGGCCGGAGGCGCTCCCGGGGCCCACCTCGACCCAGGCGCTGCCGTCCCAGTGGCGGAGGCAGACTTCAGGGGCACCCGAGCCATCGTCCAGCCAGGCGACAACGGGCAGACCCTCGCGGTCCACGGCCACGGCCGGGTAGCGGGCCCGCCCGAGACTATGGCTGATGCCGCCGCCCGAGGCGCTCCCCGTGCCGAGTTCCTCCCAGGTGGTCCCGGTCCAGTGCCGCACGAGGATCTCGTCGTCGCTGGTGGTGTTCTCCTGCCAGGCCAGCAGCAGCCGGCCGCCGGGGGCCGCTGCCAACGAGGGACGCAGGGCCCAGCCGTTGGTCTGGCTGACCCCCCTTCCCGAGGCGCTGCTGCTGCCCACCTCGACCCACGCTGTGCCATCCCAGCGCCTGACGAAGACGGCGAAGCTCAGGGTGGTGGTCTCCTGGACCCAGGCCACCAGGGGAGCCCCGGTGGAGTCCACCGCCAGGGACGGGTAACCGGAGAGCAGTTCGTCGGTCCCCGCCGGCGAAGCCGCGCCCCCGCCCAGACGCGCCCATGCGGCACCATCCCAGGCCGAGACCCACACATCGTGGAGGCCCCGATCATGCCAGGCCAGCACCGGCAGACCCGACGGCAGCAGGACCATGCTGACGTACTCGGAGGCGGTGGCGTTGGCGCTGATGCCACCACCGGAGCCACTGCCTGTACCGACTTCATCCCAGGACTGGGCCGGGCACAGGGCAGCCGCCAGCACCGTCGCCAGAGCAGGAAGCCAGGCGGGCCAGCGGTCACGACGCCGCGTCGGGGCACTGCAGAACGCTCTGGGCATTGCACGCCATGGGTTGGGTCGTGGACGGCCGTGGGCAAGCCAGTACCGACAGGCACCCCCTGCCGGCCGCATTCAAGATGGAGGTGTGTCCAGCGGGGTCGCGGAACCTACCCACCGAGCGCGACAGCCGACCCCGGCCGCCGGAGACCGCTGCATACCATACGACAGCCGGCCCTGCTTGTCGATGCGCTCCGGCGGCAGGGCCGTTCCATAGTCGCGCCGTCCATCCGCTGCCCTTGGGCCGCCTGCGGCCTCGCGGCCGCGGGAGCAGTGGCCCCGCGCCTGCGGGGCAGGGCTGTTTCAAGAAACCGTTGTCAGCCTTGCGATGGGGCCCCCGGTAGGTCGCGGCTGCCCGTTCGACGCGCTGCGCTTGCTCAGGGCCCTGAGCTGGGTCGAAGGGGCCACCCGCCCGCATGCGGGCGAGAGCATCTTCTGGATGTCAAGGGTTCCCGCGAGAAAAAGGCGCAGCAAGGGCTGGGTGCCTCCGTCGTCCGTGTCTTTGTGAGCGA
>Ga0172371_10011761_pt1 | contig 11614 bp, 13 predicted proteins | sample Lak12m_FD_114543 | JGI IMG/M metagenome (GOLD analysis project Ga0172371, IMG submission 114543) | Freshwater microbial communities from Kabuno Bay, South-Kivu, Congo - kab_022012_12m | ecosystem: Environmental > Aquatic > Freshwater > Lake | place: Democratic Republic of the Congo: South-Kivu...
CGGAGATGAACAGGGCAAGGTGATCAGATGGGAGCCACTTCCGGATGTCGGGCGGAAGCAACAACGGCTTATCCGGCTCGTAGGGTTTGAATCGTTGGTCTGTCATGAACAGGCCCTATACCGGTCCCTCGCAAAAATGTAAAGCGTTCTGCGACAGGCTCCTAGTCCCGTAGAACCATCTCACAGAAGTGGTTTTGCCGTTATACCAAAACTGCTTCTGAAGCATGCCCAAACGATTGTAGAGTTCGAAACTACCGATGTCAGCCAGAATCTCCTCAAGCTCTCGTTCCCGCGGCGAAATTGGCTGAGTGATGTCCCAACGATTCAGTCGCGTCGGGTGCCCTGTAGAATGAATCAGTTCATGGAAGGCTTCCTGGAAGTGGTCAAGAGGATTTCGAGGGATACAAAGCTTATCCTTGACAGGATCGTAGCAACTGGCACCAGCATCGAACCTTTCAAGCTCCGGTCCATTGGGGTAAGAGGCGAGGATCTCTTCGATTTTCTCTATTCCCTTGTCGACAAAATTCATCGTGATTCCCCCTTCCAGGAGGTGGCGGCTGATTCAAGAAGTTCTCTTGTCAGATACGCCCCGAACATCTTCGACTACACCAGAAAGTTCTCGATACCACGAGAAGATTTGCAGGGGGTGGAGATGCGTGCGGATCGGCGCGTAGCGGTAGCCGGGACACGACTGGTTCGCGGAAGGTATCCTGTCCATCAACCCCTATAATCACATTCACAATCCGTGAGAGGCCCTCGGGGGGGGCTCATCCTCTCCGATGGTCGTTACCTTCGAGTAATCCTGTTTGCTGCGGGCCTGCTCCACATAATGGTGAATAATTCGCCAAATCCGCGTGTCATGCACATTTACGATACAAGCGATTGCGTTCGGCGGCATCTCTTTAGCCATAGCCATGATGAAAGCCTGAAAAAGCAGAGTGAGCCCGCTGCCTTCTCTTGCCCACGGCGCGAGCACCTGCTTCACTCCGCAATTCGGACAGCCTATCCGAGGAACGCGAGCTTGCAGGTAGCTGATATGTTGAACTAAATTCAGCAGCCGCCAAGTTTTATTCACTGTGTCATAGGCTTTGCAGGCCGGATAACCACATGGCGGACAAGAAAATGTTTCGCCTCTGGAGAAATCTATAGAAATATCCAGCTACTTCTTCTCAGGATCAAACGTACAGCTCTCCACGAACCATGGGAGAACTAATCCAAGGGCCATTTGAAAAAGATCGGTATCTTGCAAGCGTGAACCTCCTGGGAGATCCCCTATGGTATATCTCGACATAGCAATTTACAATGAACAAAAATGACACTCGACACACAACAGCGAAGAGCCACATTCATTGGTACTAGTCAGATATGGAGAGAGCCTGCGTCAGCAAATCCACTATTCTTCTTGCCGCCTTTTCGCCCGCTCTTTGTTTGATAAGCCCTTCCTTTGCGACCCCGTGCACGGAAATCCTCGTGCAATCCTCGGCAATTGGTTCAACTTGCACTCTTACCAAGGCTGGGTTGAGGTTAAGAAATCCCGAACCAACTATGGCTGAAATGGATGGCAACTCACCGGCCCGCTCTGGATTTTCTATGATCTGGCCTTCTTTTTCCATTATGCCAAAAACTGTCTTCAAGATAGCTTCAGGAGCAGTCCTTAGCTCAGTTGTGAACTCTGCGGAGTTGTTTGGTAACAGCCGGGCTGCCCAGCTAGCGCCCAGCGCCGATCCTAATCTCTCATAGGCATTCCCGCCTCCGATTCTGGCTCCCAGCGCTCCTATCTTGGCCAGCTCTCTCGCTAGAATATCTTCATCGCTCTGAGTCCTAGGACCCTCCTTGTTCGAATCGGAGTAAGAGAACAGCCTTTCTTGGTAGTGATTTTCTATCGCACAGGCCAGCTAAACCATAGCGGAAGCGGATAGTTGACCCCGAGACTGAGCCAGAGAGCGGTGCATTATGTCATTTAGGATTGCGATTCTGGATAGTTGGCTATCTCTTGTTGAATTTCAAGAAGCTCTTTCTCCAGCGCTCTGCACTGAGCAAGTTTTGAATCTTGAGAAGCTCCGCTGTCTCCAATCTTGTTCATTTCCACAAGTTTCTTCTCAAGCAACTCACGAAGTCTCTTCCGTGGATCCTCGTCCTTTATTGTCCCGGCGTCATGGTAGAGTCCGGTCCACATAAAGTACAGTGTCTTGAGATCCGCTCCCATGCGTTCGCTCCCTTCGCAATCATGGTGGGCTGTTTAGCAAGTAGCTGGAATTACATAAGGGGCCCTCAGGGGGCCCTGGATTACGGTTTTGACAATCCGCTTTAAGTATGCTATGTTGAGGTTTACACTTGATTTCAGTTGGTTACGCTGGCAGTCCCAACCGGTTTCGAACCGGTGTCTCCGCCGTGAGAGGGCGGAGGCTTTGCTAATCATATCAATTGTTTACCCGATATCACGGTCGTTTCAGGTCAAGAGAGACCCAGCAATAGAGCCATTTTTATAACCTAAGGGGCCCGGAGGGGCCCTGGATTTAGATGACTAAACGCCTCATACCACCCGATTTTTCAAAATCACGTGAAACTGTCTCCAGCACTCACTTTGCCATGGATTCGGAAGGTTGTCCAGAGGATTTTCGGAAGTCAGGGTAGAAATGGGACGGGGATGAGCACGTGAAGGGATCTGCTGAAAAGGTTTGCTCGAAAAAGAACACGACGGCACGAAAAAAGAGCTGCACCGGCCGGAGGGGACTACCCACGGGAAAGGTACAGTCGCGGGAATCTCTTCCCATGAGGCCGCCGGGATGAGCAACCCCAGGTGGTGGTCATGGCGCGCAAGAGGGGACTACCAGTGTTAACAAGGGCAAACCGCTCGGCGGGGATGCGGCGAGGAATTTCCCTTCGCACCCGGCGGCAGGTACCGCGCCTGTCCAGCCGTTCCTTATTAGAATGTGTCCAGGGCGGAGTGGACCACCAGACCTGGGCATGTCCCCACTTCGCATGCCCCCGCATCTATGGGCGGCACTCCCGGTAGCCCTCCTGGTCGCGCATTCAGACATAACCGTCGGCGGCACGACCATGGATAGGTAAATCCCCCCCCCTCGCCAACAATTTTTTGAGGGTAGATCGGGAAATCGGGCTTGCCATTCGGCCGTACAGCCACGATCTCCGTCGCTGCAAGGTTGAGGTAAGGGGGCAAAGACAGGCTCCTGTAATCGCCCCATAACGCTTCGCCCGATTAAACCGCTTATGAAGCCGTCCCCCAAGGGCATGGTGAAGAGGACGATGGCCACCACTTCCCGCGACAACCCGAGCGTGGCCATGTCCATCGGGAATGGCGGGAGGAATGGGTGGAATAGAAAAAGGCCGCTTCCTGGAGCGACCTTTCTCTGTTCATGCTGTGATTAAGATGGGTGGGGGCGGCACCGGGCCGACCCCTATTTGACGATGCCCAGCTTAGTAAGCCGGGTGTTATGCCCGCGTTGAATGAGGTCTCGGTCCACGCCCTCCAGCGCCCAATAACCAAAACGACGGATGGCGGCCTGCACGTAATCCCTCCAGAACCAGAACTTCGGGCGGTAGGAGAGCATTCTCTTCATGTTCACGGTGGACCCACCGGTGTAGTACTGGTCGCCCAACATTCTGTTGATGACCACCCCCATGCAGGGCAGGACAATCCGAGGGTTCTTCCCATTATCATAGAGTGGAACTGCCTGGCAGCCTTCATGGCCTTTTTGGATTTTTTCACTACCCCACGGGGAGTGATGATGCAATGTGGGTACGTTGAACATCTTCGCTACGAAGTAACCCCTGGTCCAGTGATGATGCCCGAGAAAGATGTCCTCATAACGGCCGGGAGTGTCCAACACGCTGTCCGGGAAAATCGTGGTACAATCGCCGTCGCCAATCATACGCACTACGACGCCGCGCTCCAGGAAGGAAAATCCCCCGAAGGAGGGACGAATTTCATCGCCCCATTTGGAGCCGCCGAGCGTGCCTTTGCACTGGACTAGGCCGCATTGATCAATCTCCATCATATAGTCCACAGCAGAATCGTAGCACTGGCTGGACCCGGATCGAAATTCCATATCGTCATCGGCCACGAGGTGGATGGGGTGATCCCTCATGACAAGGCACGTCTCATGCCGGATTCGGGCCAAAGGGGCAGTGGGTTTAAGATATTCGTTGGTGACCAAAGTAAACCCTCCGGGCACCAATCTCTCACAAAGGGAACGGATTGAGGTGATTTGCGATTCCGTATATCCCTCAAGATTAAGGACAAGGTGGTAATCATGTCTGCCCTGTCCACGCATATGCTCTGCGAAGGACGGCAGGAAGATTCTGGTCAACCGATCAAAGGCTTTATAACTAGGTGTATCTACAGGGATTCTCATTTTTCACCTCCTCTCTGAGTATCTATTAATGAATTGATGGTCACGACAGGGGCTCGTCCAGTTGCACGCTCGACGGTCACGAGACCTGCACCCTCAAGCCGCTTGAGGGCGAGCCCGTAAAGTCCAGCACTTATGCCGAAGGTCTGGCGTAACTTCCTGGACACCTTCACAGTCGAGGATTTCTGAAGAGCCACCATATGTCGGAGGGCAAGGGCCACGTGTAAGGTACGTCCCGGCAAGCAAGCGGCCATGGATAACCAATCCAGAGGGACTGGTCCTCGGAAGAACGGACGAGGCTTATGGATGCCCATGTCGCGGTCAATACGGAAACGGTTGAAGTCCATCACCAACCTCCGTTTCCAGTCTCTCAACGAGCTGCCACATTTGATCCCACATGGGACGACCTCTGTCCTCCATGAAACGGCTTGGATGCTCAAAAGTGGTAGCCTCCACCCTGAGTGGGAATCCATTGAGAACGATTTCCGACGCCCGGACCATGGCACCAGTCATAGCGGCAATAGCAGCGTCGCGTTCTTGTAAAGGAAACTGAATGAGCAACGCGTCATGCACCGGAGCGAGAATTTGCACGCCTGCCTGGAATCCCAAAACTACGGCCAACCGCAATATCTCTGCCGAGTTGCTCTGGATCGGGAAGTTCCGCATGGATTGTGGTTCAACATCGGAGTAGTATCGTTGCCAACCGAATACGGTCCATAGGCGACCAAAAGCGGCCCCATAATTGACCACTGAATCGCTCCATTGCCAGAAATGGTTGTAGAGCCGTTTATGCTGACGGAGCAAGAGTTTGGCCTCAAGAGTTGATGTCCCAGTTCTCTCTGCTATTCCATCTATCCCGAGTCCATACTGAATTGCGATGGCTAGCTCTTTGTAAATGCCTCTCTCTCGAGGGTGAGTGAGTTTTGTACCTCCTGTGGGGATGGCTCCAGATTGTATTGCGAATGCTGTGTAAGCGTCACCCGCCAGGTATGCTGCTATCATGAGATGATCGCCCGACAACGCCGCGGCTGCACCGAATTCCGCCTGCTCGTAGTCGAAGTAACAAAGACCGTAGCCCTCCGGAGCTAGAGCCCAACCTCTCATCCAAGCAGGCATAGCAAATAAAAATCCCCGAGTGCTAGGTGCATTTCGACTGGTACGAGCGGCGAAAGGTCTCAGTGAGCACCGCGCTCGGCCATCCCGTCCAACTGCCAGTCTGTTCAGACGCATCTGACCGAGAGTCTCCCGAAGTTTCAAAAGAGGAATTATCTGAGGATACTGGGCACTCATGGTCACAAAGGTCTCATACTTCGTATCCAATACCCCCGAAGTCGTCCTCGGCCATGGTATCCTGTTCTTTGCCAGCCACCATTCGAAGAATCGTCGGCGGAAACGTCGGCCTTTGTATATTCGGTCGTAATCCCAGTTAATTTCCTCGATCAACGCCAACTGGAGCTGGTTCCAATGCGCCTGGAACATGTCGAACTTTTTCAGATCGAGGGGTATACCCAGGTGTTCCATCCGGGCACAGCAGACCATGTACTCCGCCCGCATTAATGCCCGGGGTAGATCAATATCGTTCTTCATGGCCGGGAGCAGGTCCCGCAGGGCGTCGGCGTCCGTTTGGCAGTAGGCTAAAATGTCCGCCTTCTCCTGGTCCGACCATGGGCCGCCGGTGAGGATAAGATCGACCATTGCCTTCTTCTCAGTCACGCTGATGCCGTCCAACCCGTGGTACATCAAGGCGCCGAGAAGGCCCGCACCGTGTGGTAATATCAGCCCGTTGGTCTTCCACCGGAACTCCACGAAGAGATCAAGCCAATAATGCGGTATAGGCCAATTCAGCGCGAGAAAACAACTGGTTTCCGCTACGCAATTGTATGCCACAAACAAAGTGTCCCGGCCCATTGGTAATGGAAACCGGGACACAACTTGCGAATCTAGCCATAGATGTGTGTACTGCCCGGAGAGTAGTTCCAGTATGACCACACATACTGGAACTACTATATCTCCGAGCTGTCTTACATAGTACTCGAAATCTATGGCGTAGATCCGCGAAAATCTACTGAAATCGCGGATCATATCCATAGGTTTTCTACCTCATCCTAGTTCTATCTTCATTGTATGCTGCGAAGATGGCCGGGTGATCGAGAGACTCAATGAGACAAGGAGGAAAGGCCTGGTCTAGGATTTTCTCGAACGTGAGGTCTGCCGGCCATTGAGGTTCTGCGGCATGATCACGCAGTAGGTCAAACATGGCACACTCTAATTCATCATTGTACGCGAATTTGATCCAGACTCCGCGTGCTGATACCGCAGCATCTAGCGCAGTTTTGTTGTAGGGATCATGGTGCCCTTTGGCATTAGGTAGACGTATGGGCCATAAAAAGACTTTACCCATCGTGGTGATGCAAGGAACCAGAACCACTTTATGAGCGATACCTACAAGATGGAAGCGCAGTGCAGGATCGATTACAAAGTACTCGCCAAAGCCAATACGGATGACCCAACAAATGAAACTCCAAAGGGCGTCCATAGGCGTCTGGAAAATCTGGTTCGGTCGCGGTTTTGCGATCACAATATGATTATCGACAGGGGTTGACGCGAGGACCGGGCTGGCTGGATCGACACGGAATTTTTCGTAATCGACCCGTGCCTCTCCGGCGGCACTTACCGACTGGTGGGAGCCAGGATCAGCAACGGCGAATTTCTCAAAACCCGCCTTGCCTTCCTGGCCATCCTCTGTTACATTAGACATAGGATTAACCTTTTGTTTTTGGTCGGGGTGCTGTTGACGCAGCATTCCCGACCAGTTGGCAGACCAATAGTGTTCTGGTTCTTCCACCAGTCACAGAAGTTGCCCATCTTTGAGACCCATCGATTTAGAGATCGATTCATGGGTCCCTACTTACGCCTTCTTTGAGACACGCCCCCGTGCCTCTCACCTACCCTCCTTTCATCAGATCAGTATCGCCATGTATCCGAGGTTATCCTATTCGAAAGATCCTGTCAAGGTATTTCGCTCGTTATTTCAAGTGCTTAACTCTAGTAAACCTATTAGAACGGATTCGGAGCTTCAGAACCTCCAAATTTCTTACGTACCTTAGAAAATAAATAGTCCATTAGGATAACCATCAGTAAAATCAATTGGATAGTTAGGAGTGGATTTCTGTATCTCTCGGAGACGCGAGGGGAACTTAAGCGGCATCCCTGCGCGTACGCGTACGCGGTGGGAGGAACGAGCAGCCTCCTGCTGGGCCCTCTCATGGGAGAACTGAGACTAACCTATATCCACCTTAAAATAGATCTTCTTATTATATTGGGCGGGTCCATGGAAATCCTGGGGGTCCCCCCTCATAAACCCTGGAGGTACCCCCTGAGAAACCCTATGGGTTCCCTATGAATGAGGGCTCTAATTTCCCGATGCGGGAATGGTGGGATTCCGACGGTTGAGGGGTTGCGGAACGGGCGGGACTTTTCCGTGGACAACGTCCTGAACGCTTTACCGCCCTTCATTTAGCTGGGAAAATCTTTGCGGGCAGAGCGGGCCGCGGGAAGGATCTGACAGGAGATTTCGGTGATTGAGGGCTTGCAGAACTGGGTCGGTTGTATGGGGGTTTATGATGGATAGAGTTCTATCTAACGGACTTATCCACAACGCCGTGGGGAGAAGTGCTCCCAAAGGAAGGAGTTGGATAGATTCGCATTGGGTTTGGATCTACGGTAAGCCTGACACAAGTGGTGTCCGGTTCACCAAAATCCCAGGGCACTATGACCATACCCGGGGTATGATGGTGTAGGTGCCGATTATACCATCATACCCCGAGACTACAGAGGTAAAGTGATTGCCCATCGGTTGCGGTCCGCATTACTGCGTAGGTTTCGGTTTACCCTTTAGCCCTCTTGTTAGTAAGCGGAGTTCATCAAGCATTTTCGCTGCGATTCGCGTCTGAATGAGATCCAGCGCTTGATCGCTTGGTTTCCCTCTGTATGCCGCCGGTGTTTTCTGATATATTTTCTTGACGTTTTTGAGAAAACTATCGCTCGTAGGGGCTGGGGGTGGAGCCGGTATTTTGACCGTGCCGGGAGCAGGCAACTCCTCGTGCAAATCCAGGAACCGGTGTGCCCGTGAATCAGGCTCATCTTCCATGAAATTGTGCAGTTTTGGTTTTCCCTTTATCATACACGGTTCCCTTCCGAGTAAACTTTGGCCCTTAGCGTTTTCAGAAACACAGTTTCAAATCCCCGCATTCAGGGTGCCAACATCAATTTGTCTTTGTTCCAGCGCCTCGGTTACGAGCCACCTCAGCGTCGCCGCTATCGTGGTCTCCTTTTCCAGCGAGAGATTCTTAACCACGTCGTACATTCTCTGAGAATCCCGAAACTTCAGCTCTTTGGTCCTATCCTTTGTGTATCCGCCACGTTTCATAGCTTTACTCCTAATCTGGTTGAACTGTGTTATGAACGTCCATTGACGCCCTCGAACCTCTGTTGTTTTGTGGCAATGGTGGTCGATCCTCGGTTCGGGATCGACCACCGCCCTTGATTAATCAACCTGAAACGTCTTTTCAATAAACCGGATTCCGTTCGCCACATCAAGTGGAGTCTGAACTATTTCCTCAAATTCCACCTGTACCTGCTGAAACACCTGACAAACTTCATCTCTCCAATCCATGTAACTTTCAAACCCATCTAATAACCCCTGTCGCTCCAGTTGTTTCCCTCGTTGGATCAATCGGAAGAATTGTAATTTGCTTGAACTCATCGTGGTAACCTCCTGTTGTCTAAGGAAACACACTACAATTCGAGTTGTTTTAGGGCTAACCACACTCAGAGAAGTGTATTTCAGGCAGGCCCGCTTGTGGCCTATGCGCGGTGACCGGTCCGGCCAGACTGAGAGGCCCCCTCCGTCCTACCTCTTCGTCACCGCGCTTCTTCCTCAGTAGCAATATGGACGGAATGGTCACCTCTGCAAGGACGGCAGATATGTTACTTCCGAAACCACTCAATCTATCAATCAGGGAAATGACCATTCTTGAGCACGTCCAACCCGTTTCGCATGCGGATGAGTTTGCGGGCTTGACAGGTCAAAGGGTTTGCGAATTCAAGCGTCCGTTTGCAGTTCTGGAGGCAGCTTACAGCGTAGTGCCAAAGGTCTATGCTTTGACCTCTCACACCCGTAAAGCAATTACCGAAATGAGAGTATCTTTGAGCTGTCCGGTCAGCTCAAACGATAAAGGCATTTTAGCATCGTATTACGGGTTCTGGAGCTGGTTACCCTCTCTTAGTGGCAACTTTTGTTTGACCCCGCAAGCCCGGAAGCCGATATACATGTCATTTCATACCTGTATTCATTTCAGGGCGTGTGGGGTCGAAGATAGAGTATGGCTAAACGTTGATTTGCGGCTTCCGAAGCCGTCTATAACGTTTCACGAGGCATATATCTTTGAGCTGTCCGGACAGCTCAAAGGTTAACACACCGATTTCCGTATATTACAGCTTCCGAGGCGGGTTATGACGCTTTTGCGACGACCAAACTTTGAGCCAACCATTATTCTTAATTGATTGGATGAACTGGAAGAAGAATCAGACTTGGTATTCTTATTACTTAATCAATTAAATAGTTTATTGGTCAGGTCAATCAGAGAAAAGCTAATTTCGCAGCCAACTACTCACCAGCAATTATAGCTGGGTCATATTATCCCTTGGTAAGAGCAGGGATCTGATTTATTAAAAGCGGAGGATTTTACTATGTTTGCCAGCACATTGCATTTGACGTTAGAAGCATTACGAGCGATAGCAGCAATCTCTCATCTGCTATCCTGGAGAGAGTTTAGAACGTACACATTGATTCTGTCGGGCGTGGATCAGAACACCTCGTTGATTCGTGTCAACCAGGCTGAGATTTCTGAAGCGTCCGGGTACTCCCTCAGTACCGTAAAGCGTCACCTCGACACATTCCGATCATTAGGTTTGATGCGTATCTGGCGAGGCCCTGGAGGATCAAACTATTATCGCGTCATATTTCCTTTGACCGATGAAGTGGTTCAAGCCGTTCAGGAACGAATACCTGAGTTTGGACAAGAGCCACAACGTCGTCAACGGAAGAGATTACCGGCTGAGTCTGCCACAACCATCGTCTTACAGAATGAAGGATCTATAACAGACCCCATAATCCCGGAAGAAGTCATCCCCGTTATCCAAGATACTTTGCCAACCACTCCAACATCTCTAGGTCCAGCGCTTGATCCAGAGATCTCAGCTTTGTTAGGCGATCTTGAGCGCCGTCCCGTCCGCAATGCCGCGATAAACTTCCTAGCGTCCCTTGGATTTGTTGAACCCCAATTATCCTTGGAGCAGAAAACCATTGTCGATAGGGAGGGTCTGCTCGCATACCTGCTTGAACACGATGCGAATTCCGTCACAAGATTCTGTGGATTGATCCAGAGCTATACAGAAGCATCAGACAGGGAGCAACTTCCCTATATCGATGTCCCGATTATGGACCCAATTACGCTATATATCTACCGCAAATTGGATCTTTACCCTTGTGGAATACAGTGGTTGCGTAAGGTAGTGGCATGGAAGGATATCAACGGATCTTCCCTGACAAACCGAGAGATCCGGCAGAATCTCTTCAATTTTATGAAGGAGAACGGAATTATGACCTTCGACGCTGTAATAGCAATGGCAAAAGAGAAACATTGTGAAATAGTGGGTGAGAAGAAAGCCGCTCGGGATGTATCACCAGAGCAGTTCGGGATCGAGCAGTATGTCCACTGAGCCGACAAAATGTTGTTACGTGCGACAAATTACCTTGTAGGCCCTTACGCGGTAATCCCATCGAAAGAGTACTGGTAAGATTATGGTAACGGTATGTCATGATCGCTCGTTCTCTATACCGACGTCGTGTAAACTCCGTAGACGAAAATCTTAGCCTGCCCGGCCCGCTCTCCGGCTTGGTAGCTTTCAGGGCTTGACGGAGGCTTCAGAACGTTAATTCACGGTCTATCGGGTAAAGCCCGCGGAGGCAAGCCTCAGCGTGTGCGGAAGATTGGGCCACAGACCCTCATCCAAGCGGAATGCCGCGTGAGATACCGACACGGGTAACTTGGCTATATCTCTGCAAGTTAACCTCCGGGTACGTCCCCGGAGTTGGTTTCAGGTCAGGTCTTCTTAGCCTGCTTCTCCTCCTCTATCTCTTCCAGGTCCCGCTTGAATGCCTCGTATAGCTGTACCCA
>Ga0172371_10011765_pt1 | contig 11611 bp, 11 predicted proteins | sample Lak12m_FD_114543 | JGI IMG/M metagenome (GOLD analysis project Ga0172371, IMG submission 114543) | Freshwater microbial communities from Kabuno Bay, South-Kivu, Congo - kab_022012_12m | ecosystem: Environmental > Aquatic > Freshwater > Lake | place: Democratic Republic of the Congo: South-Kivu...
GCCTGGAAAACACGCTGCGAAGAACTCCACTGTAGCGACTTTGGGGTCTTGGACCACCTGAGCCGATCTGCATAGCCCCCTTCTTTGACACTGATTTCCAGTGTCTTTTTTTATTTGCATTCCCTTTTGTGATGGCACATAATACGGTTACCTATGATTGAACGCCAAGAGGAAAATTCACAAGAACCGGTTGTGTTGCAAGCCTCTCAAGAAGAGCGTGATTTTGAGTGGTCGCTTCGGCCAAAAACCCTCACGGATTTCATTGGTCAGGATGGATTAAAAGAAAATCTGCAGGTGTTCATGCAGGCTGCCAAAAAACGAGAAGAGCCGATTGAACACATTTTGCTGTATGGCAATCCAGGACTTGGAAAAACCACTCTTGCACACATTATCGCTAATGAAATGGGTTCACAAATTCGTGTAACCTCTGGTCCGGCCCTTGAAAAAGTTGGTGATCTTGCTGCCATCCTTTCTAATCTGCAAAAAGGCGATGTTTTATTTATCGATGAAATCCATCGCATTAACAAAACCATTGAAGAGGTTTTGTATCCGGCCATGGAAGATTTTGCTCTGGATATTATCGTTGGCAAAGGACCAACCGCGCGAACGCTGCGATTAAATTTGGAACGATTCACCATTATCGGGGCCACCACACGCCTTTCCCTGCTTTCCGCTCCACTTCGCGACCGATTTGGCATGGTTCATCATTTGGATTTTTATACACCAACTGATCTTGGATCCATTATCAAACGCAGTGCCCACCTTTTGAACGTCCCTATTCATGATGAGGCGGTTGATTTACTTTCGGTCAGGTCACGACTCACACCACGTATTGCCAATCGCCTGCTGCGACGAGCTCGCGACTTTGCCGAGGTCAAAGGCGATGGATCAATCAGCACAGATATGTGTGAATCTGCTCTTGCTATGATGCGGGTGGATGAACAAGGATTGGATGCGGTTGATCGCCGCATTTTGGAAACCATTATTGATAAATTCAATGGCGGACCAGTTGGTCTTTCAACCATTGCCGCTGCCACACAAGAAGAAATAGAAACAATTGAGGATGTTCATGAGCCGTATTTGCTCCAACTTGGATTTTTGCAACGCACACCTCGCGGCCGTGTTGTGACCGAGCGCGCACACACTCACTTGAATCGCCCGTATTCTGGTTCGTAAACACAGCTAAGGTTTATCGGTGCTGCATAAGCAAAATGCAATGATGGTTTTCTGACTTGGGGCTCCGACCACGGAAGAAAACAATTATTGTATTTTGCTTATGCTTATGAGGTTGGTTATGTTGTGCGATGGAATGAGTGGCAGCCGAATGGGGCCCCCGACGGCGCGGAATGAAATGAGCACCGGCGGGGTGATGAGGCTGACGAGGCTCGTTCCATCCAACTTGAACCGACTATATTCTAGTTTATAAGCACAATGAACACGGATGGGTTGTTTTGAAGCGCAGCGAGGACGGTTGTAGCACCATTTTCCAGCTTGAAAAGCGCAGAAAATGGGCGCCCTTCCGCAGCCAGCGAAAAAATAACCCATCCGTGTTCATCACAAGTCTGCTATAATGTTTGCATATGTTCTCCATGCCTCAAATCGGTATTCCGGTTCTTATTTTTTACGGACTCTTTGCCATCTATCTGATTGGTTACACACTCTTTGGTCTGTTCAATCTCCTGCACCTGGTAAAATTCGGTGTGGCAAATAAGGGATTGGTTTTGGTCGTAATCCTTTTTGTGTGCGGATCAATTGCCTTGGCCGCCGCATCCATCTTTGCTCTCTTAACCTATGATGTTTCGTATGTTTGGTCGCCGGATGCTTCGGCTTCCTTCATCCAAAAAAACGTCTTTCCCGGATTATGATACATCTTTCTCATCTCCCAAGCGCCAGAGACAATGAACAAGTCGTCTTGTTTTTACGGCGTCATTGGTTTGCGCCATTTACCATTGTGTTTTGGTTTGTTGCCTTGAGTGCGATTCCGCTTTTGATCACATGGTATTTTGCAGATCGTGTTGAATCCTGGTTGACTGATCCTTTTTTTGGCCCCCTTGTTGTGGTGATCGCGAGCATGTACTTTTTGTCGGTTTGGTTATTTGCCTTTATGGAGTTTACGGATTATTACCTTGATACCTGGATTATTACGAATGAACGAATTTTAAATAATGAACAGGAAGGATTGTTCAAACGAACAGAGTCTGAATTGGATCTTGTTTCCATTCAGGACACAACCGCAGAAACACATGGATTTTTACAAACCATTTTTACGTTTGGAAATGTGGTCATCCAAACTGCCGGAGAAAAAGAACGATTTGTTTTCAAAAATGTTGATAACCCCGAAAAAATAAAAGCGATCATCATGAAGCAGGTGGAAGATAAGCGCGCTCGTATGAGTCAACAAAAAACAGCCTCCTAACGGGAGACTGTTTTTACTTCCTTTTTCCAAGCATAGGATTTCCAGGCCCAGTTCGCAAGCATTTTTGTGTCCTGAAATGATTGGGCTCTTGATGGGGACCCAAACACCACGATCAGCAACTCTTTTTGTTTTGTGTTCGTGGGGCGCAAGGTTGTGACAAAGTTCCAATTTGATTCTTCCAAATATCCTGTCTTCCCGGCAGTGACAAAAATCGCTTTATATTCAGGTCGTGTGAGCATCCAATTTGTATTTTTGATCTCTTTTGTTTTTCCTGAGGTCAAAACCGCAATCGTTTTTTTTGGTGTGGTCGTCCATTTGCGAATCAAAGGTTGTCGAAACGCGGTTTTAGCGATTTTTGCCATGTCTAAAACCGTAGACGTGTTTTGTGGATCAATGCCGGTTGGATCAACAAATGCGGTGTTTTCCAAAGCCAATGTTTTTGCTTTCTTATTCATTTTTGCAACAAAATCCTCTTTGGATAATCTGCTTGTTCTTGAAAGAGCATTGGTTGCATTGTTGGCTGAGCCCAAAAACATCGCATAAAACAAATCTTGGATGGTTAACTTGTCTCCATTTCGCACAATGAGTTTTGCTCCTCCCACATCATCCTCTGACACAATGGATTGTTTTGATTTCAAATTTGGTAACTCATCAAACAACACATTTGCCGTCATGAGTTTAGTAAGCGATGCAATCGGCCAAGACAAGTTTTCCTGTTTCATGGTCAAGATTTTTCCGCTTGCATAATCCATGACCACATAGGCCTGTGCCTGAACCTGTGATTCAACATCTTCTTCGCTTGTACGTTTTGGCTCCAAAGCCGCAAACGAAGCCGCCGGAAACAATGAGGCAACGAAACAACAAGCGATCATGAAAACTCGGACATGTTTCATACTTATAACCATCGTTTTTTGAGTTCAATACCTTGGTAAAAATATTTCAAAATTTCATCCCACTTTTTTCCTTGTTCATCTGCCATGCAAAGAGCCTCTGTGGCTGACATCCCAATACCATGACCCCACAAACGTCTTCCATTTGCTTTATCACACGGACATGGTACGGATTTGGCCCAAGCCACGGTTCCTCCCCACACCTCGCTCCAATCACGCGTACGACCGTCTGATCGTGAAAAATACGGAGTTATGGCTGTTCTTCCTTCATAATTAACCGTGATACCTCTGGTTTCATCAGCGGCTTTTCCAATGGATGGATTACGAACCTCATAGGAATATCCCTTATAAACCTGATCGTCTGCGTAGGCATTCATGTGAAAATATTCGCTGGCATGTTTTGTGGCACGCTCAAATTGATACAAAGCAAAGGTGCGTGCGGTTGTGATAAGGGTTTTTTTGAATTCGTAGGCGGATGATTCAGATGTTTCTCCCAATCCATGCAAATAATATTCCATGGGGAGCTCATTGATGACCCATGTACGATCTTTTGCTGAGTTATATCTGAGCTCCAACACGTTTCGAAATTGATTATCTGCATACTTGGCGCGACGTGTCAGACGTTGATCAAAATTTTCAATCGTACAAACAGATGCGGCTGACTCTGGAATAAATCGCAAGTAAAAAGAACTCTGTTCTAATCCATTTCCACGATTGAAATAATACCGTCCATTTTTGTAAAAGGCGGTCACGGGCGCACCACTCATCTGTTCTGACAAAAGCGCCCCATTTCCATCAATCAATTTCCATGGTGAATCGCAACTGATACGAACCTGATTGTCCGTTTCATCATCAACAATCAAAACACCAATACGCATCATTGGTTCATCAATCACATTTGCGGCTTCGATCTGCGATGGATCAACCGCGAGTGGACTTTCCAAAAGCGTTGATGAGTCCGCTGTAACCTCAACTGGAATATCAATGGAGACATCTGGAACAATTTCATCGTTTACGGCAAACCGATAGTGCATGGTGTAGGACCCCTTTATGGTCGGGGCTATAAAGGCAAACTTCAAAAAATCAATGACACCGGGCGCGATTTCCCCTTCTGTATTTAGGGCTAATTGTGTTGAGTTTGGCGTATCTCCAACGGTTGCCATCACCACATCGGATGTGCGAACCTCGCGTTTTTTCCATGCGACCGTTCCTGTGTTTTTAATCCCAACTTGGAAGGCAATTTTCTCTCCAGCTTCTGCCACAACACTTTTTTCACTTCGCAGCAAAAGAAGCGCGGACAGTTTTTTATCGGAAGCTGTTTTTGCTTGTGTTTTTTCTGATTTAGCCGTAGGTTTCTTTGGGTCCTTGACCACCAAATGAAACACCATATCCGAACCAGGAATCCAGGTTGTATTTTCCGCCACCAATTGAAACGATTCTGTGTATTCTCCTTCTTTTTTTGGAGCCGTGAGAATCAAATTGATATGTCCGGTCTTTCCTTTTGCCACAGAGGTTTCTTTAAGAAGCGCCGCGTGCGTTTCATCAAACCAATTGGCGGAAGCAAACATGCTTTTGCGATAGGTTGGTTCTGTGGTGTAAAGCGAAATATAGTTTGTGCCTTTTCGTTTCCAGGTTTCTTTTCCAAGATTTTTAAAATTCACCTCAATGGTTTTCTTCTCTCCAGGTGACAATGTGTAAGCGAATGTTTTATTCACGATTTTTGCTTCGTATCCTTTTCTTGAAGCCGCAAAAACGAAAATTGGGGTTATTATTTGAAGCAAACAAACAAAAATAAAAAACGCGATACTCAAAAACCGCGCCCCATTCATTTGATGTGTTTGCTGTGAAGAAAAAACAGTCTTCATAGGTATACATCATGGTATCAAAATTGATCCTCTTGGTCAAAACAATCCCTCTCCTATTTTTGGTTTCCTGCTGCTACAATACAAACACTATGATCTCAGGCAAATCCTTGGCAAAAAACTTCTTTATTCAAACAACCGGAAAAATCACCTCCATTTGTATTGGGCTTGTAACCATTGCTCTTATTACGCGTGCACTGGGGGTCGAACACTTTGGAGAATATACAACCGCCATCACCTTTTTGCAGTTCTTTGGCGTGATTGTGGACTTTGGATTAAGCCTCATGCTGGTGATCATGATTTCAGAACCAAACACGCATGAGAAAAAGCTGGTTGGAAATTTTTTGGGGCTTAGGCTTGTCTCCGGTTTAGTGCTTTTTAGTTTGGCGCCCATCATGGTTCTCGCCTTTCCTTGGTCTCACACCATTAAACAAGCCGTGCTTGTTGGATCGTTTGCCTATTTTCTCATGGGCGGGGCCACCATGCTCATTGGCATCTTTCAAAAATATGAATCCATTTGGCGAAGTTCTGTTGCTGAACTGATCAATCGTCTTGTTTTGCTTTTGACCATTCTTGTTTGTGTCTATTTTCAGCTTGGAGTGATCGCCATGATGGTCGGTTCTGTGATCGCCAACGCGATTTGGTTTGTGTGTATCCTCTTATTTGCGCGGCCATTTGTTCGTGTTGTTCCCTTGTTTGATGTGGATGTGTGGAAAAAAATTCTTGTGCGCAGTTGGCCGATTGCAATTTCGATTTTGTTCAATTTGATGTATTTGAAAGGCGATGTGTTGTTGCTTGCTTACTTCAAAACCCAAACCGATGTGGGAATGTACGGAGCTGCTTATCGTGTCTTGGATGTTCTCACGGTTTTGCCAACCATGTTTATGGGACTCTTGCTCCCATCTTTAGTCCATGCTTGGAAAAATGGCGATCACACAACATTCAAACAACGACTGTCGCGCACCTTTGATCTGTTTATGCTAGCGGTCATTCCTCTCATGGTTGGAACACAAGTGGTTGGGGTGCCGCTTATCCAATTCATTGCCGGAGATGGATATGAGCAAGGTGGCGAAGTGCTGAAAATTTTGATGTTGGCCATGTTCGGCGTTTTTATTGGGACACTCTTTGGACACCTGGTGGTTGCTTTGGATAAACAAAAAACCATGATCTGGGGCTATGGCATTACCGCGATCATCACCCTTGCCGGATACACGCTTTTCATTCCAGCCTATGGCATCTGGGGAGCTGCATGGATGACGGTTTTTTCTGAACTGCTTGTTGCTATCATCACAGCTGTGCTTGTTTACAATGCGTCAAAAGCTCATGTGCACCTGTCTGTGTTTTTCAAATCTTGTTTGGCCTCCGCGGTTATGTATACAACTCTTTTGTCTGTGCCAAGCTGGCATGTCCTTGTTCAAATTCTATTTGCCGTGGGTATTTATCTTGTCTGTATGCTCCTTCTTAAAGGCATCACAAAAGAAGATCTCACCATCATCATGCCTCAAAAGGCACCACGCGTATGAACCAACGTTTAATCTGGGCTCTTAGCATCTTTTGCGCCCTGCTTCCAACGTATCTTATTCGATTTTCATTGTTTGGCATTCCAACCACCATGCTTGAATGTTTATTTTTGATGTTGTTTGGTTGGTGGGTCTTTGAAAAAAAGATGGGGGTTGTAGAGACATTAAAGATTTTTGCTTCGTTCAAAATCACCTGGCCAATCTTTGCTATTTTACTTGCCGCAACTATCAATATTTTTGTATCACCAAATCTTGCCTCAGCGCTTGGTATTTGGAAAGCGTATTTTATTGAACCGTTTTTGTTTGGGCTTATCTTGTTTGATGTGTTAAAACACACCTCACCAAACAAACTGTACCTGTCGCTTGGAGCGAGTGCTCTTTTTGTTTCTGTGTTTGGCCTCATTCAGCGACTCTTTAATCTCCCAATTCCAAAACCTTGGGATGTTGAACATCGCATCACCTCAATCTATCCGTATCCAAATGCTGTGGCATTATTTGTTGCCCCGATCATGATGCTTGCCTTGTTTGAATCCACAAAAAAACACACAACAAAACACTGGCAACGTTTGTTTTGGGTGAGTGTGTACCTGTTTGCATGGATGGCGATATTTCTTGCACAATCTGAAGCAGCTATGGCATCGGTTTTGTTTGTCACGTTTCTTTTTTTCTTATCAAAAAAACAAACACGCATCTTTGCGATTATCGCATCTGTGCTTGTCGCCCTTGTTTGTTTGTTTTTCCTTCCTGCACACGAGGCTATCACACAAAAAATCCAATTCAAGGATTGGTCTGAACGCGTGAGAATCAGTCAGTGGACAGAAACTATGGAGCTTTTGAAAGATCATCCGCTGTTTGTCGCCGGGTTGAATGGATACCCAACAGCGCTCAAGCCATATCACAAGGCAACCTATTTGGAGATTTTCCAATATCCGCACAACCTCTTTCTAAACGCTTGGGTTGAGCTTGGGCTGCTCGGACTCTTTGGTCTTTTAGTTCTTATTGGAATGATGAAATGGTGTGTGATCACCACAAACCCATTTTATCTTTCCGGCTCAGCCTTAGCACTTACTCAAATTGGCATTCACGGCCTGGTCGATGTGCCCTATTTCAAAAATGATCTTTCCATGCTCACGGCTATACTCCTCATTTTGTTCTTTTTCGATTATGTCTATCCAAGACACGCTTCAAAAAAATAAACCATTCACACTTTCTGTTTTTTGGGTGTATCTTTTGATCATTATTCTTTTGTGCACGGTTTTTTTGCGCATTTATCAATGGAAAAATACTGACCGCACCATTCCCTTGCTTTCACCGGCAAAAAATTTGGTCCATTTAACAAAGATTGAGGATATTGCGTCCTATTCTCAGACACGATTTTCTCTTCCAACAAACACGTTTGGATCAGCGGTGTATGCAATCGGTGTTTACAAAGATCCAACCAAAGAATTTCCAGAAGGAACACTCGCGTTTGTCTACACAAAAAATCAAACGCGCGTGGCAGAATTGGACATCTTGCCTTCCGGTTATTTGGTGGAACAAAAAGATCATTATCACACCTATAAACAAGAGGTTGTTCAAATTCAAGAACCGTATGATGGATTACTGATTCATCTTCGAAATGAATTTGATTGTCTTGCGGCAAAAAAAAATCATCCGGCTCTTTGCCAAATCACCAAGCTGTTGTTTTGGAAAAAAGGTGATGCATTATACCAACTTTCAATTGACGGTCGACACTTATCCGAAGGTGAGGCTATTGAATGGATGCGTTCCGTACAAAAATAACCGCTTGAGGCGGTTATTTATTTTTTGGGGTAAAAAAGTAAGCGGTTGCGTCTTGCATCAAAGTATAGCGTGTATCTCTTAACCCTTCTTGAATAGTTTCATCTGAAAACTCGCCCTTTTTTTGATCAATAATTTGCTGAATCGTGCGCAATTGTTTTTCGAGCGTCCGGGTCATTTGTCGTTGTCCAAGTTTTTCTACGAATTTTTTTTGCGCTTCAAGTTGAAGATAAACTTCTTGCATGAGCGTTACTTGAACCGAGTGTTTTGCCAAATCCTGTTGGCGACCTTCCACCCACAATTTTGCAATTTCGATGACTTTTTTTCGATCAATCGACAAAACCACACGCGGTACATAATTCAATTTACCTTCCACTTCTCCATCCACGGTTCTAAAATACTTTACGGTTCCCATTTTGCCTTCTACAAGTTGCTTGCGAATTTTTCGGAATTTTTTGTCAAAAGAAACGTGCCCACCAAACGTTGCATCAATGGCAAGACCCAAAAACTGGTTTCCATCATCTCGTTCAAATTCCACAACACTATCAATCCCGTTCAAATAATCATCATAATCTGTTGTTTGTTGTGTGCGAGCTCCTTCGCCAAACCAGTTGTTCAATTCAATTTGCTCGTTCACAATCATCTCCAAAATCTTTCCGATTTTTCTTGCTTCAACCGAACTCTCAACATCTCGTTCCTTAAATACTTGTTGCAATTCTTTGACCTTATCTTTGTCTGCAGCAACAGCTTGTTCACCATACAATTCCACGAATGATTCCATGTCAATTTGATCACTTTCGGTTTGCAATGCTTTTTGATACGCGGCCTCTAAAATCACCGCTTCTTCTTGTTCTTTTGTTTCCGGTTTTGGTAATGATTTTTGGGCTTCTTGTAAAAATCGATCCGAACGAATGCGCTCATTCATACATTATTTTTTTCGTTTACTAAACACAAAGATATACAAAATTTCGAGCAGTCCTACTGTATTGGCAAGCAGTAATACCACAAACCAGACGCGGTCATTAAGTCGCGCTGATTTCCAAAGAGCATATCCTTTCCAAGGAATGGCCCAAAGCATGAGAAGCACCCACACAATGGGTGGAATGGACTCAATAAAGGTATTTGTCTGAAGAAGAAATGTGTTTATATGATTAGGATAAAAAGATGAGTAAACCTCCGGCAGAAAACATAAGGATGGTTACTGCAATACCCAGCACGTTTGAATACCATTTATTTGTGTGCTTCCCCATAATCTTTTTGTTGTTGGAAATGTGCAAGATAAAAATCAACAAAAACGGAGCAACGAGTCCGTTAAAGACCGCTGTGTAATACAGCATCTGAAAAGGTGAAAAATGAAACAAATTTAAACAAAATCCAATCAACATGGAAAATCCGATGACAGCATAAAATAACGGAGCCTGCCTCCAGGTTGATGATAATCCGCTTTTCCATCCCAATGCCTCTGATACCGCATAAGAAGCAGCCCCTGCCAAGATCGGAACAGCCAACAATCCAGTGCCAATAATACCAAACGCAAATAAAATGTAGGCGCCGTCCCCGGCAAGTGGTCGCAAGGCAAGAGCGGCCTGTGTTGCATCTGCTATAACCACCGGACCGTGCGCACCAATCGTTGAAGCGGTTGTGACAATAATGAAAAACATCATGAGATTTGAAAAAAACATTCCCATGGCTGTATCTTTCCACAAATCATTCAAATCTTCTTTTGAAATTTTTGGGTGTCCAATGCCAAAACCCAGCAATTTGTTGTGTGAAATTTCTTCTTCCACTTCTTCATCCGCTTGCCAAAAAAACAGATACGGCGAAATGGTTGTTCCCAAAATAGCAACAATGTTTAAGATCCATGCTCGATCAAAAACAAAAATGGGCAAAAAGGTTGAACGCAAAATAAGTCCCCAATCTTGATGAACCAAAAAGGTGGTGATCATGTAAGCCAAGAGCGAAAGTGTGAGGTATTTCAAAAATTTTGCATACGTTGGATACGGAACAATGATTTGCAAAACAAGCGAAAGGATTGTGACAAAAATCAACCATGCAAAAAATGGCAATCCGAAGATAAGTTGCGTCACGGATGCCATGGCTCCCAAATCCGCACCCACATTGAGGGTGTTTGCCAAAAACAATAATCCAATAATGAAGAAAAAAACAATTTTTGGATACTTTGCTTTCATAACACCGGACAATCCTTTTCCGGTTACAGCCCCAATTCGACCGCACATTTCCTGGACAACCATCATAAGAGGAAAAGAAAAAAAACTCACCCAAAGCTGCCCATACCCAAACTGGGCACCGGTTTGTGAATACGTAACAATGCCGGATGGGTCGTCATCTGCGGCACCTGTAATAAATCCAGGTCCCAAACGAGACCAAAATGATTTTTTCTTTTTCATAGGTATGTGCAGTATAACAAACTGTGCACAAAACTTCTAACAAAAACAACGGGTTGCCCCGTTGAAATGTGTTTAGTGAAATGGATTTAAATTAACCGTTGGTTGAAAAACAGTATTGTTGTCTGATACAACGCCATCTATGGCACGAATGATAATACCTGGAGTTATAATCGTGTTTCCATCTTTGAGTTTTCCGCTCGCGCTTAGTACCCACGTCCCAATTGACGGAATGTGCCAATCGGTTGTCACAAATGACGTTCCGGGATTTACAACTTGCCCAACCACAGTTTTTGATCCATTTAACGGTTCCGCATAAAACACGATTTGTGAAAAGGCATTTGGGTTTTTTGTGGAAACCACCAGGGTATACGGCTCATTTTTATTTAAGGATTGTTGATTTTTTGGATCAATGAGTTCAATTCCCGAGGTTGATGCATCTTCATCAACAAACACATCAATGGTCGCGGCACCGCTGTTATCAATATCATCATACGCCACGATTTTGAGTGTGTGTGCTCCTTTACTTATGGACGCAGGAACATCCAAACTTCCCTCAAACGGCAGTTGTTTTTTTGCCCCAATATATTCCCCATCCATATATAATTCCACACGAGAAACTCCGCGAGGTGCTGACGCATTTACGGCAAATTGCACAACACGATCGGAAAGATGTGTTCCATTGCCCGGTTGAACAATTTGAAGCGATGGAAAATTTGCCGGAAGGTGCACATCATCA
>Ga0172371_10011767_pt1 | contig 11611 bp, 9 predicted proteins | sample Lak12m_FD_114543 | JGI IMG/M metagenome (GOLD analysis project Ga0172371, IMG submission 114543) | Freshwater microbial communities from Kabuno Bay, South-Kivu, Congo - kab_022012_12m | ecosystem: Environmental > Aquatic > Freshwater > Lake | place: Democratic Republic of the Congo: South-Kivu...
CTGATAACAAAGACCCCGGGGAGGTCGGCACCAGGGATCGGTGCCCGATTGGGGGTCGCACCGGTACAGAGCACCAACTTGTCGTAGGGGAGGTCCTCTGTCTGACCGCTGTCCAAGTTGGTGACAGATACCCGCCGCTGCTTACGATCGATGCTGTTGGCCTGCGTCCGGGAGCGCACGATAACCCCCTTGGCCTGTTCAAAGAATAAGGGATCCCGCACCGCATGGAAACTAGTCGCGCGAAGCTCCTTTTCGTCCGAGACATCGCCCGAAACATAGTAGGGGATACCACACCCCCCGTAGGAGATCAGGTTGTCTTGATCGACAACGGTAACTTCGGCCTGAGGGTTGAGGCGTTTCAAACGACAGGCGGTCTTGGGGCCAGCCGCCACCCCACCGATGATGAGAATTTTTTCCGTCATAATTAGGTATCCTTATCTTGCTTGAGTGAATAGAACGGCACACAGGATTTTGCCCGAAGGCGGCCTAAGGTATCCCTAAATCCAGCCGCTGTCAATTTTGTCTGTCGAGCTGGAAAATTTCTTTCCATCTCGCTCAATCCATGGCACACTCAGGCGCTCAAGCAAACTATCGCAGACAAAGGCCACGATCGATGCCAAAAAGAAAGCAGCAACAAGGTTTTACCATCCTAGAGATCCTGGTGGCGGTGACCATCATGGGCCTGGCCTACGTTGCCATCCTCCAGAATTTTGCCATGTCGGCCCGCAGCATTGCCAGAATGGATGAAGGACGAACGGCCTTGTTCACCACCTCCTTGGCCTTCGAGCAGACCCTGTTACGCCTGGAGGAGGCAGACCGGGGCGGCAGTGATGAGGTGGTCGCCGCTGGCGGGAGCTACCAGCTGACCCAGGTCGTCGATGAAAACGACGAATTTATGACCTTGAAACTCCAGAAGAAATAGACATGACCTCATCTTCCCCAATGACCAAGAACGAGCAAGGCTTTGCCCTGGTGCTGGTCATTGTCGTTGTCCTCCTGGCCAGTTTTCTCGCCTCACAGCTCATCTTAGAGGTACGAACGGAGCTGACCATCTCGCACAACATCAAGGCCCGGGTCAGCGGCCATTTCCTGGCCGAGGCCGGGCTCAGCCTCGGCCTCTTTCGCCTCTTGGATCGCCCGAGTGAGACCCCAGCCTTGGGCCAAGAAGAGGACTGGGAGGACTTCTTTGAAGGCTACCCCTACGAGGTCCAGCTTGCCAAAGGCAAGGTGATCTACACCGTGACCAGCGAGGGCGGCAAGATCGATCTCTCCAAGATTGGCGAGGCCCCCAACACCCAGGCCCTGCTCCGGCTCTTTCTCGAATACCAACTGGGGGAAGACAATACCGAGGCCATCGATACGGTCATCGCCTCACTGCTCGACTGGCAGGACAACGACGACGCCTACCACGAGATCAACGGCATGCAAGGGGCAGAAAGTGAGTTTTACGGGGCCTTGGACGACCCCTATATCGCCCGCAACGGCAAGATCACCGACCCCGCCGATTTTTTCCTGATCAAGGGCACCCGTCCGATGCTCGGCAAGTTCTCTCCCCAAGAGGTTTTCACGGTGCATAGTACCGATGGTAAGATAAATTTTACGAGCCTCACCCCGGCAATGCTTGATTTTCTCACCGGAGATGATAAAGAGAGGGCGACGATGTACTATGAGGCCAAGAAGGAATTCAAGGGGCATTTGACTGCGGCCATGGCCTCGGAGATCTTGGGCGATCGTTACGAAAAATTTCAGGCCTATCTCACCTACGCCACCAACAATAATCCCTACTACTTCATCGTCGGCACGGGCTTCGCTGGAGCGAATGAGGAGATACGGGCGGAGGGCGAGCCCCCTGCCCCCCCCCCAGGCACTATCGACAGCATGATCATCAAAAAAGAAGGCAGCGGCTTTACATGTCTGGCCTGGCAGGAACGATCCACATGAAAGAGCCCCTGGCGATAGTCATCCTCAAAAACGGCCTTGCCCTCTGCCACCCAAACGATGGCGGGGAGACGGTGTTCGTGGCCCGTGAGGAAAAGGGGGTCGGTCTGCGCATTGCCGAGCGGATCGACCAACTCAATGCCCATCCCTCACACCTGCACCTCTTCGTTTCGGAAGACCTCCTCTACTTCAAGGCCTTTGATCTCCCACTTGACACCACCGACATCGCTGAGGCGGTGGGTTATCAACTGGAGATGATCACCCCCTTTGCCGACGAAACCACCTGGCACAGCTTCGCCGTCCAAAAAGACGATACCGCTTACCACATCACCCTCTACGCCGCCCAGAGCGGCTATATCGATGCCTATATCCAGGAGATCCTGGAGGGGGGCTTGCAGCTCTCCGGCCTCTATCCCGAGAGTCAGCGCTACGTCAACAAGTTGAATCGCAAGAGTGATTGGGGGCTCATTTTGCCCGGCCGCTACACCAAGGCCTTCATCTTCCAAGGCCCGATCATGGTCGATCGGCAGTACTGCAGCGCCGAGCCCTCGTTTGAAGAGGCGGTCGAGGTCTGCAAGACGGATATGATCTTCAAATTCAATCCCGAGCTCGGGCAATCGCTGGTGACGATCGAGGCCTTGCCGCCCAAGCCCTATTTCGACTATCTCGACGCCCGCCTGCTCCTCAGCCAACGGCCACACGTCAAGACCTACAACATGCTGCCGGCCTCCTACCAACGGCCGGACTATCTGAAGATCATCATCGGCGTCCTGCTGGTCGTTAACGCCCTAACCTTTCTCTTCTGGGGAGGAGTCAAACTCTACAAGGTCAAAACCTTTAACAGCCAGGTCAACCACGAAATTGAGCAGATCATGCCCTTGGTTACCGAGATGAAGGAACTCCGCCACAGAGAGGAGGGGGGGCTTAAGGCGGTCGCCCAAATCGAGGGCATCGGCAAAAATTTTGATCTGATTAAGTTCATGCAGCAGTTGACCACCGTGATGCCCGCCAACTCCTACGTCGACCAACTACGCTTAGACGAAAAGACCCATATCGTTTCCCTGCAAGGCTATACCGATGAGGTGAGCGCCTTGACTGCTAAGCTCCAGGAGATCGGTTCGGCTCAATTGAAGTCGACCAGCAGCCGGCAGAACAAGACCTACTTCAACGTGGAGGTCAGTCTGCCGTGACCCCTCTCTTGCCCTCCCTGACCAAGCTCATCAGCCTGGCCCGCACCCGCAATGGGCTGCTGGTGATCGTCGGTCTGCTGGTGCTCTTAAACGCCGTGCGCCTGATCAACAGCAAGTACGCCGACATCCTGCAAGGGGTGGAGAGCAAACAGGCCCTCCTTGGCCAATACCGCATGTCCACCAAGGACATCGACACCCTGCGCGCCAAAATTCAGCAACTAGAGATCAGGAAGGCTCAATTTGAGACCCACCTGTTTCGGGGGGAGACAGAAAAGGACGTTACCTCGGCCATGCAGATCAAACTTCAAGAGGTGCTCGGTCGAGTGGGGCTGAACCCCGAATCCCTCAGCCCAGCCACCAAGGGAGGCAAAGAGGATGGCACCGCCTACAGTGAGGTGGTGATCAAAATCCGTCTGGGCGGGACGCTAGAGAATTTCATGAAATTTTTGGCCGAGCTGTACAAAATGGATTCCCTCTTCCGCCTCGAAAACCTGACCATCAAACCGCTGAAGAAAGAGGAAGTGAAGATATTTCTTGAGTTGAAGGGCTATTATCTTTTGAACGACCCTCCTAAAGAGGAGTCAGCCAACAAGGACACCGTAAAAAAAGAGGCCGGCAAGAAGGTCCCTGCCAAAAAAGGCGACGCCAGCAAAAATGGGGATAACGCGCCATGATTCGTACCCTTGTTGTCCTCGCCCTACTCCTCTCCTCGGCGGCCATGATGCGCGGGGTTGCCCACGATTGGCGGCAAGGGCCGCCACCAGTCAAGGAAGGTAGTGCGGCCAAGAAAGCGGGCGCTACTGCCGTTGAATCCACCGCCTTACCTCAAGTCAAGCCCCTGCAACCGCCGGTACCTGCCAACCTGCCCGACCTCAAGGATGGCTATCTCTTCAACCCTGAGCGGATGCTGGCCGGTGCCACCCCCCCAGCAAAGACCGACGAGCCCGAAAAACCCATCGACACCTCACTCCAACCCGGCCTGGCCGCCAAAATCAACGACGTGACCTACGCTGGTTCGTTGATCACCAAAAAGATCCGTCGCGCCCTGATTGTCTATACCGAAGCGGAGAAGGGCAAGGCAGCCGCCCCCGCCCAACCTGCCTCAAAATCATCCAAGGCCAAACCACCCGGCGGCGCCGCCCCAGGCGGGGAGAAACACGCCCAGTTGGAGCTTGGCGACCTGCTTGACGGCTATACCGTCGCCGAGATCCAACCCGACAAAATCATCTTCAGCAAGGGGGAAGAGACCGTTGAGAAGATGCTCCACGATCCAAGCAAAAAGCGTCAGGCCCCACCACCAATGAAGGCCAACCCTGCCCCCCCAGGTGGCGGGGCACAGCCACATCCAGCGGGGGTGCAATCGACCACCATCGGTGGCGCCGCCCCCACGGCGCCAGTGCCAGGCAGCCAACCGACCGCGCCTACGCCTGGGGGAGCGAATCCGCCAAACTCGCCGACTGCTCCCAACGTACCAAACCCAGGATCGCCGACCACGCCGGCCGCGCCGGCCATGCCGTCCGTGAAAACCCCGCCCACACCAGGGGCTGCGTCAGGGAGCTCCTCTTCATCGACGCAGCCAGTACGTAAGATGGTGATTTCACGTCAACCGTCCACAACCGGCCTGCCCGATACCAGTCGCGTCATCCGTCAGACCGACAACAGCGATGGTCCCACACAGGCACCGCCTACGGCCGTAGCTCCAACCACTAATGAACCTGTCGCCATGCCGCCCTCACCGGGCAGCAATTGAACCTATGCCGAATAAGTCCACTCGTTTCCCCTCTTCTGCCCCAGGAGCGCCGATGATTTTCCGAAGAACCTTACCCTTCCTCTCCTTACTGGCCTGTCTGCTGCTCTCGAGCTGTCTCGCCCAAAATGCAAAACCACACAGAACCTGGGTTGATCTTAATGAAATCAGCGGCAATGTCACCCAAACCAAGAGGGACAACGCCAACCGCCAACTCGATGAGGATCAAAAACAGGGGAAGGATGCCGCTGACAAGTCGCCCAAGACCCGTGATCTCTCGGCGGGTGAGGACGTTGGCAACCCCTACCTCAAAGAGCTGAGTGGAGCCAAGACCACCCCCTCTGGCGAGGGCATCGAGGGCGAAGGTGTGATGTTAAACTTCGACAACGCCGATATCTACGAAGTCATTCAAGTGGTCGCCGAGACCCTGGAGTTGAGCTACATCATCGATCCCCAGGTCAAGGGCACGGTCAATATCCGTTCAGGCTCCAAGATCCCTAAATCCGAGCTCTTTGTCGTCTTCAAAAAACTGCTCAACATCAATGGCTTAGACATCAGAAATGAGGGGGATCACTACTACATCTTCGTCGCCGCCAAGCCTTCATCACTGGTTATCTTTGACAAGAATCAAGCCGGAGAGCTCAAGCCCTCATCCAAGGTGGTAACTCAGGTGGTGCCGGTGATGCACATCGCCTCGGCCGAGGCACAGAAGTTGGTCGAGCCCTACCTCTCGCAACAGGCGGTGGTCTACAACCTCGCCGATCAAAACACTCTGGTGCTGACCGATTTTGAGGGGCAGATCATCGACGCCTTGACCATTCTCTCCCGGCTCGATGTCTCCTCGCTCTCTTCCATGCGGATTAAGGTGATACGGGTAGAACAGGCCCCCCTCTTCGACCTGCGTGACGAGTTGAAAGAAGTCCTGCTGGCGCTTAAGGTCAACAAGAAGGACTACGAGGGGGTGCAGTTGGTGGCCCTGGAGCGGGTCAATTCGCTGATGCTGATCGGCTATAACGATGAGTTGGTCGAGACGGCAGTCAAGTGGGTCGAAGAGTTGGACCGGGCCCCAACCGCCGGGCGCGATGGCATTTACATCTACAACGTCCGCAACTCAGTGGCCTCAGAACTGGTCGAACTGGTGGGCTCTTTGATCACCGATAAGGGGGCGACAGCGGGCACCAAGACGAATAAGACAACATCCATTAGCAATAAGAAGAAGACCACCCCGGGTTCCATTCGCCCGCCAGGCTCAACGGCGGACAATCAAGCCCAAAACCCAACCACGCCTACCCCCAATGCGCCTAAGACCTCGGCCACCGGACAGACCTTGTCCTCCATGGGCTTTGCCGGCGAACCCAACCTGATTGCCGATGACGCCAGAAACATCGTCTTGGTTCGCGCCCTCTTCCCCGACTACCAGCGAATCGTCAAGCTGCTAGAGCGGCTAGACAATATGCCCACCCAGGTACTGATTGAGGTGCTGGTGGCCGAGGTGACCTTGAACCATGACCTACAGTACGGGGTGGAATGGGCCTTGAAAAAGGGAGAGCTTCGCACACACAGCGCCGAGTTCAATTTTGGGGCTGTCGCTGGCGAGGGACGTCTTGGCCTTCAAGGAGGGATAGCCTTTGACTCGGCAACAGATATCTTCAAGTTCCTCAATTTCTTGGCCTCGGACACCGATGTCACTGTTGTCTCCTCGCCCCAAGTCTTGGTGTTAAACAATGAGGCCGCCACCGTCAATGTCGGCAAACAGGTGCCAGTGGTTACCAGCCAGATCGCCGACATCAACAATAACACGACAGCGACAAGTACGGTCACCACTGCGGCCAATCAGACCGTCCAATACAAAGATACCGGCGTCATCTTAAACGTCACCCCCCGCATCAACGCGGAGGGTATCATCCTGCTAGAAATCGACCAGCAGGTCAGTTCGGTCGAGGACGCCATCAAGGGGGGAGTCAACTCTCCGACCATCTCCACCAAGCAGATCAAGACCAAACTGGCTGTCAAAGACGGCCAATCAATCCTCATGGGTGGGCTGATTGCCAAGACGGCCTCAGACAAAGACAGTGGCCTGCCGCTGCTGAAAGATGTCCCTGGCCTCGGTTGGTTGTTCAAACAGAAGGGCACATCCAGCACCAAGACTGAGCTGCTATTAATGGTCACCCCCTACGTCATTGAATCGGAGGATGTCCTCGATCAATACATCCAAGGGTTCAAAGAAAAGGTGGATGTCATCCGTCAGGACTTGGCGAAGTAAGGGTAGCGAGGGAATGGAATATCTCTTAGTCTTTGTCGGCTACCTAGTTGGCTCCATCCCCTTTGGCCTGGTGCTTGGCAAGTGCCTGGGCATTGATGTCCGCGACGCCGGCAGTGGCAACATTGGGGCAACCAACGTCAACCGCTTACTGGGCAAAAAAATGGGGGCTATCACCCTCTTGGCCGATGCCGGCAAGGCCGTCCTACCGATGCTGGCGGCCTCGAAACTGTTACGAGGCAACCCCAACGCCCAGTTCTGGGTGGCGGCCACCGGCAGCGCCGCCTTCTTGGGGCACCTCTACCCCCTCTACCTCAAATTCAAGGGCGGCAAGGGAGTGGCCACGGCGCTCGGCATCTTTTTTTACATCCAACCACTGGCGGTATCCCTCTGTATCGCCGTCTTTGTCGCCGTAGTGCGGGTCTGGGGCTACGTCTCCCTCGGTTCGCTGGTGGCCTCCGCCCTGATGCCACTCCTCGTCTTCCTCCTCGAAGGCCTTGACCACAAGACCTATCTGGCCATGCTGATTGCCACACTCATCTGGGTCAAACACGCCAACAACATCAAACGATTGGTCAATCACCAAGAAAACCGCGTCAAGAGAAAGGCGAACAGGCCATAAGGACACGGCAAGACTATCGGCTTGGGCTACCCAACCCGGCAACACACCTTCGGCATCCGCTCACCAACCATCGCGGCTTGAAAACCGCTCCTCCCACCACCTTGCAAAGACAAAAAAAGGGGGCGTGTCTGAAGAACCTCAGATACGCCCCCTTTTGAGCTCCCCCCAAGACAGTTCCCGGTCTTGAGACAAAACTACGTTATCTTTTACAACAGCTTCTCGTTGGTGGTGATCTTGGCCTTTTGCCGCAGGCCATCAATCCAGGCGGTCACCAGGTCATTCTTGCGCTCATCAGCGAGTTTTTTCTCTAGCTCACCCTTCTTCCCCTCAAAGAGGGCTTGATCGGGTTCTTGGTTGGCGCTGTAGACCACGACATAAAAGGTATTGTTGTCGACAGCCACCTTGTCGAAGAAGCGGTTTTGTTCCGACAGGCCTAGGGCATCTTGCACAAGCGTGGCCGGCAACTTGGCCTCGCTGTTGTTGGCCCGCGAGATGAATGGCGTCGATCGCAGTTCAAGCCCCATCTCCTTGGCCTCTTCCGCCAACGCCCCCCCCTTTTTGACCTTCTCCAGCAACCCATCCGCCGCCACCTTGGCAAGTTTAACCGACTCGGCCGCTACAAAATCGCTCTCGACCCGCTCACGAACCGCCGCCAATTCCTGCTCGACAGGCGGCACCTTATCTTCAACTAAGAGCACAATGTAGCCTGAGGGGCTTTCAAGGATGGAACTCAACTCGCCTTTATTGAGGCTAAAGGCGGCATTGACCACCTCCGGCAAGCCCTGCAATTCCTTCGGTGGCTTCTGCTGAGAGAAAAGCTCAGTGGAGACAATTTTACTCCCCTTATTATCCTCGACATACTTACTGAGACTACCGGCGGCAATAATCTGTTCATAGGCCTCGTTTGCGGTTTGGAAGGCCTTGTTCTTACTCTGTTCGACGCCCAACTTAGCGATGATCGCCCCTTTGACCTCATCTAGGCCCTGGGTTTTGGCGGCCTCGATCTTCTCCAATTGAATCAGGTGGAGGCCAAAGGTGGTCTCCACCACCTCACTGACCTGCCCCTCCTTTAGGGCAAAGGTGGCGTCTTCAAAGGGTTTGATCATCTGCCCTCGGCCAAAGAGACCCAAATCTCCGCCCTGTTTGGCGCTGGAATCCTCGGAATACTGTTTCGCCAGTCCGGCAAAATCCTCTCCAGCCTTGACCTTGGCGGCGATTTCATCGATCTTTTTCCGCTTAGCCGCCTTCTGTTCGGCACTGTCGGAGGCCGTGGCCTTGATCAGAATATGACGGGCCTTACGACGCTCCGGCAGGCTATATTTTTCCACATTGGCTTGATAATAGGCGCCAATCTCATCGTCAGTAGGGGCAGCCTCCCCCTTGAAATCGGCCAGCAGAAACGGCATGTACTGAATCTTAACCTGAGGATCTGTTTGATACTTAGCCTTATTCTCCGCGAAGTACCCCATCAGGGCGGCGTCCGTCTTTTCGACTTTTTGCTTATAGGCCTCCCCCTTCAATTCCAGATAATCCAGCTTAACCCCCCGATACTGATAGGCAAAGATGTTTGTTAAGGCAGCAGGCGAAACGTGGCCAAAACGCCCCAGGTGATCAAGCACCTTGTTTGAGAGCAGGTCGTAGCGCATCCCGTCCTCGAATTGGGTGATGGTCATCCTCGAGCCGGTCAGTATCTGCTCATACTGTTTAACATCAAAGACCCCGTTATTTTTGAAGGCCGCCATATCCTTGATCGCATTCTGCAGTTCCTGATCGCTAACGTGAATACCAATTTTTTTCGCCCCCTGCCGAAGCAGAGTGGACTGCACCAACTTGTTGATCACCTGCTGTTTGAGATTTAGCTGTTCAAGCAGACCGCTGGGGATCGAGCCACCAAACTGATCCCGCATGCTGTTCATGGTCTGGTCGTACTGTTTTTGATAGTCCCGAAAAGAAATGGACTCACCGTTGACTGTGGCCACAACATTCTGGCCCTTATTACTATCGTTTCGACCAACCCCCCAGAAGATAAAGACTAAAATAATAACCAAAATGGTAAGTTGCAGGGTGGTGGATTGTGCCTTTCGACGAAATACAGCAAGCATAGCGATGTCCTTTATCAAGTGGTGGTGTAACTGTCCAGGAGCACCACATCTGCGTCGTTATCGGCCTGCTCATGTGCGACAAGCACACATCGCAGGCCGATGCCCGGCATATGCGGCACTCCTGACCAGTTACGGTTCCCGGTTTTGGCGCCTTCCTAGGCAAAAAGGTGGATAGTTACGTGGTGGTGGGTACGGTGAGAGTGGAGCGCATCCGCCAGTCTCGACTTGCGGATAGCAAACCCACAAAAGGCACCATGGTACGAAGTTTATGGGTGGCAGTCAATAAAATAATGCCTCCCAGATGACGTGGCCTGGGCCGATTTCAGCCCTTGCCCAGGCTCTCACTGACAACGATATTGACCAGGAGGGGGACAGCCAAATCGAGGGCGGATTCCATGGCCTCCTTGACCAAGATCGACGTCGGCTCAAGCTCGTCGATCGGCACCTCGATAACCAACTCATCATGGATCTGCAACAGGATCTTAGCCGCCAAGTCGTGTTGCTTAAGCCCCTGATCCACCTTAATGGTGGCAATCTTGATGATATCGGCGGCCGTGCCCTGAATGGGGGTGTTCAAAGCCGTACGTTCGGCAAACTCGCGCAGGGTTTTATTGGCGCTGTTGATCTCCGGCAACTCTCGCCTTCGCCCCAAGAGAGTTGTGACAAAGCCGTCGCGGTGGGCCTGAGCAATGATCGTCTCCATGAAGGCCTTGACCCCGACGAAGTGCGCAAAATAGCGTTCGATGAAGGTGGCCGCCTCCTTGCGGGAAATACGCAACTGCTCGGCCAGGCCAAAGGCCCCCATGCCATAGACAATGCCGAAGTTGATGCCCTTGGCCACCCGTCGCATCTCGCCGTTCACTGAGCGTGGGTCTACCCGGAAGATCTCCGCCGCCGTCTGACGATGGATATCCTCGCCCGCCTGGAAGGCCTGCACCAAGGCTTGATCCCGAGAGTAATGAGCCAAGACCCGCAGGTCGATCTGGGAGTAGTCAGCGGCCAGAAATCGCGAGCCAGGAGGAGGGATGAAGGCGGAACGGATGCGTTGGCCTTCCGAGGTTCGGATCGGGATGTTTTGCAGATTAGGTTCACTGCTACTCAATCGCCCGGTGGCGGTGACCGTCTGGTTGAAACTGGTGTGCAGTCTCCCGGTGCTACGGTGAACCATAGTCGGCAGTTTATCGACATAGGTCGACTTCAACTTACTGAGATTACGGTGTTCCATAATCAACCGTGGCAGGGGATGGCTGGCGGCGAGCTTCTCTAAGACGGCGTTATCGGTGGAGTAGCCGGTCTTGGTCTTGCGACCGTGTGGCAGGCCCAATCGCTCAAAGAGAATCTCGGCCAACTGCTTAGGTGAGCTGATGGTAAATGGGCCGGCAATATCGACGATCTGTCCCTCAAGGGCTTTGAGCTGGATCTCCAGTTCGCTTGAGAGGTCATTGAGCTTGGCGCAGTCGACGAGGATGCCGTGGGCCTCCATCTCCGCCAGGATGGGGATGAGCGGGACCTCCACATGGTTAAACAGCGGCCAGAGCCCCATCGACTCAAGCTGCGGTTCATAACGACGCCAGAGCTTGGCGGCGGCGATAACATCCTCACAGGAGTAGTCCTTGGCCGCCTCAATCTCGACCAAACGAAAACAATCCGGCTGCCCACTGGCCGCCGTCACCTCCGCGAAGCTGGTCAGGCGCAGGCCGAGTTGCTCGGCGCACAGGGCATCTAAGCCATGGGAGCGCCGAGTCGGTTCAA
>Ga0172371_10011772_pt1 | contig 11606 bp, 10 predicted proteins | sample Lak12m_FD_114543 | JGI IMG/M metagenome (GOLD analysis project Ga0172371, IMG submission 114543) | Freshwater microbial communities from Kabuno Bay, South-Kivu, Congo - kab_022012_12m | ecosystem: Environmental > Aquatic > Freshwater > Lake | place: Democratic Republic of the Congo: South-Kivu...
GATCAACTGCAGGAATGGTTCTTCAGCCCAGCCCTTACCCGCTGCCATGATGCGATTGACGGAAATGGTAGTGGTTTTTTCAGCAGCCAAAATTAACAATTCCCTGGTCAACTGCGAAAGATAATCCATCGGTTTTCCAACGACAGGTCGGTAGCATGCCTGGTAAAGGATGAATCCAGCCAGCCAGTCATCCCCGGATGGGGTCAACCCGCCGCCCAGCCCCAGCAGTTGGCTGGCTGCCTGAAGGCAGGAATCCAGGTCATCTTTCATATAGCTGATTGAAAACAACCGCGTATTGAGCCGGATGCGTTCTTCCACATCTTCGGGGAATGCAGCTTGATGATTGAAGAGAAACAACCATCCTTTGGCTGGGTCGATCGCTGAAATGCTGCTCAATACTGAATCCAGCAATTGCCGACGTTCATTTTGACCACTGCTGAGTGCCGCGGGAGGTTCTGGCGTCCAAATCTCAGCGTTTTCCGTTATGATTTGCAGGGATTGTTCATTGAAAACAATATCTGTCGTACCTACCTCAAACGGGATCCCTGTATTCAGTAATTTCATTAATCGGTCAAATCCGGGCACATAGATATTAAAAGGGCTTTTGTAAGGGGCATCGGTGATGAACAGGATATACCCCCCGCATTCAAGGAATATCCCTTTTGAGGTTATCCCTTTCACTTTGCCGGTGCGATTTTCCCCTAAAGCATCGGCAGCCATGATCCCCATGAAGGTAGCAAAAAAAGATCTAAAGGTCATTGATCACCTATTTATGAAAGACTGCCATATTACCCAGGACTCCCCACGAATTAAGAAATACCTTGTAAGGCACCTCAAAGAAATTACCGTTGTTCACATAACGGATCGAATCCTTGTCATAGCCGGTGAGGATAACCACGTGCTCATACGCGGCTACAATAGTGGTATTTCCTTTTGAATCTTTGTATTCCGCGGGAACGCCGCCAACCATGTTGCCAATGACCCAGGCGATCACCGGGTGCCCTGCCGCGATTTTTTCCCTTACCTGGTCCAGGGTATACCCTTTCCCTCCTTCAACATTTACACCATAATTCTTCAGCAAATCTGCCACCGGGGCAGCATGAACACCATAAGCATAGGGGGGTATCTGCCCCCACGGACCGTTGACGTCTCCGACGAATCCCAGATCGGGGTTATCGGATATCAGCAGTTTTTGTTGGAAATCAGCTTGGTAGATTGAAACATCATAATATCCCGCCAGGTCCACCGCTGCCGCGGCTTCACACCCCAGGTAATAATACTTTGGATGGGCGGCAATCTTGAGGTAAGCGCTTTCAGGAATGGCGGTGGCAGTAGGCGTTAGCCTGATGGTTGGGGTGGCTGTTGGGGCAAGCGTGGCAGTACGGGTAACCATTGTGGCTGTAGGCATCGGCGAACCGGGTGACGGCGTTGGAAAATAAGCCAGTTCAGACAAATCCCTGTTCAGGCTTGGAGTGACGTTTGGGTTCGCTGACGAAGCGGTATACCCGGGGTCCTTCCAGGAAGTTGAAACAATCACCACTACGACCAGGACGATAAGCAGAATGATGGCTATAAATATTTTAGAGTTTGTGAAAAACGCACTTACCTTTTTTTGCATACCGCCAATGATACCCTACTTGCGGGGAAGAAAAACACTCCCTTGCGAGAGTGTTGTGTGCCGAGGACCAGGATCGGACTGGTGACCCCACAATTTTCAGTCGTGTGCTCTACCAACTGAGCTACCTCGGCAGTGATGCCTATTCTACCCTGTGCAGGGTTGGTTGTCAAGAAATTGGTTTTTTACGCTAATCCAACGGGTTTATTTTAAACTCAAGGATATGGGTCTCCCGCCCGTCCTCAGGGCAGCAGACCTCAGCGGCAGGGAAGAATTTTCCACTGGCCGTCCAGCTGAGAAATTCCTGGAAAAGCCCAAGATAGAATGCGTATTCCATCGCATTGAACTTGTTTTCATTGGTGCATTGGATTACCACTTTTTCCTTTTGTTCATTCAGCTGGAACCTGGAGGTCGAATTGCGCTCGAGCCAGTCAGCGATATTTGCAAAACCACGCATAACCTTTTGCCTGAAGGATAAAAGCCGGTATTCAGGCGCCTGCCAGCCGTATTCCTTTGCCTGGTCACGCAGCCAGTAATACAGCCCTGCCCGACCAGCACGCTGCAGGATTCCACGCGTGCACTCCACACCATACTTTTGAACGCAATGGTCAATCTGCGTTTCACTCTCATCCCCCAGTACCTCGGCTAGTCCTTCATTTAAGTACTTCATGGTTGGATAAGTTGTTTGTTGATTCAATGATTTTTGTCCATTTCTTCGAGGATGCTGTAGAGTAGTTCCAATAGCACGGTCTTCACCGAGCTCTTTTTCTTCGCAATACAGGACAGGATCTTGATATTCTTATCCAACCGCAGCGCCAGGCGAATATCATCGATATCCCATGCGTCGGGCAGATCCTGCTTGTTGGCTGCCACCAGGTAAGGAGTAGGCGCATAGGCGTGGAAGGTTTCCAGGATGCTGCGAGCTTCCTTGAATGTTTCAGGCCGGGTGCTGTCGATCATTACAATAAAACCGAGCATTCCTTCTGAAAGGATCTCCCACATGAAATCAAACCGCTTCTGCCCGGGGGTGCCGAACAGGAAGAGCACCAGGTCGTCATCCACGGTGATGCGCCCAAAATCCATGGCGACGGTTGTACTTTCCTTCACCATCTCCCTTTCAGATGAAACCTTTTTCTCCGTAGATACGACGTCGATCTCACTAACCGAACGGATCAATTCGGTTTTCCCAGAGTTGAAAGGTCCTGTAACAACTATTTTGACGGTCTGAGTTTGCATAAATCGGGTCCTTCGTTAAATTGACCTTATTTTGTTAATCAATCGATTGACAAGTGACTTTTGTTCCACCGGGTCCTTGGTGGGGAACATTTTTTGCGGTAGAACTGCCGGAGCGCCGCTCGCACGTACCAGTTCCACCAACCCCGCCTGCAGCAATGCATAAACTACCCGGCGTATCTCAAGGTCGTTCAATTGAGTGGCTTTGGCGATCTGCTGAATGGTGTTCTTTGGATTAACGTAGTTGACTACGCGCCATTCCTCAACCGATAAATTCACATCCCGGATGTTCATCCCGGGTCGGTCAGTGAACTTAAGTGCCATTTCCAGGCTCGGAAGTTCGCTCTTGAGTTCCTCTAATTCCTGTGTTTGTCTCGCTCCCTCAATAATCAGGTTCTCAAGGTCAAGCCTTACCGGGATCTTTTCAACCGGTGTAAGTTCTCCTGTTTCGAAATGGAAGAAGCCTTCCTGCCAGGAGAACAATTGGCGGACAACATCGGCATAAACCTGTTCCAAGGTGGAAAGGATCTGTTCCTGGCTCAGATATCCCGCATTCAGCAGGAAAATCCCCATTTCCTTGTCGTTGGGGGTGGCGTGCCTGGCAGCGATTGGGGCTACCTGGGTTGCGGAGAGCGCCTCATGTTCCACCAGCTGCTGAAGTAATTGTTTACCATTTTCTGAAAATTCAGCAAAACTTAGTTTACCGTCACGAAATACCACCCGGGAATTGCTTTCAGGCCCTTCAACATAAAGCGCGCCTGTTTTGGTCGCCAGGTTGATCAGGTTGAGCAGCTGTAAGATTGAAAAATCCCGAATGTTGCCTTTAAGGGCCATGCCTACCTATTTCTCACACATTGATTTTGAAATTATACAGTCAAGGGATGGATGCGTCAAACTTCTACTTGTGTATAATAACCGGATACGGAGCACATTTATGCCATCACTTTCCAAATACCTCTCTTCTATTGACCACGATCTGCTGCTCCGGATCGCACGTCATTGGGAAATTAATGTTGAATCTGGGGAAGTCAAGCAAATCGAGTCTACTCTTCAATCAACTATGACCAACAAAGACGTTCTTGATGAAATGGTCAAGAATCTTTCAGTTGAAGCAAAAAAAGCCTGGCAATTGCTGCAGGCAAAATCCAATCGAATGCCGTGGAGTGAATTCACCAACAAGCACGGATCATTGCGTGAATTAGGTCCGGCTGCACGTGAACGTGAGCTCCCCGACCAACGCCCAGCGAATGTGACGGAGACCTTATTTTACCGCGGGTTGATCGGACGTGCCTTCATGGATGCCTCACCCGAACCACGCGAATTTGCCTTCATCCCTGACGAGGTTGCCGCTTTATACACACCTTCTCACATTGTACAACCCGGATTCGGACTCCGTCCGGTTCCTTCCTCGGAAATCAAGAGGCACCAACCTGGCAATACACGCCTTCTTGATCATATGACAGACTGGCTGGCACAACTGCGCATGCATCAGGACCTGGAGGATATCTATTTCTCTCAGGCGCAAGTAAGCAGGCAGTTTATCGTGTCTGTAGCAACCGGTGGGGGTTTCGTTACGACCTCAAAGGATTTGTCTCCTGAAAAGATTGGCGTTTTCCTCCAAACCGAGCGATTGACAGCCTTGAAAGAAGTTTTCCAATTATGGAGATCAAGTGACGAAATCAATGACTTGTTGATGATACCTGATCTCGTCTTTGAAGGAACCTGGCGAAACGACCCGGTTTTTTCCAGAAATGCGATTCTCGACCAATTACTGAATCTTGATATGCAAACCTGGTTCAGCCTGTCTTCATTCATTTTCAGGGTAAAGAACGAGATGCCAGACTTCCTTCGTCCGGCAGGTAATTTTGACAACTGGTCCATCCGGAAAAAAGGCAGCAAAGAATACCTGGCAGGTCGTGACCACTGGGATGATATTGAGGGGGCTTATGTCCGATATCTCTTTGCCGGTCCTCTTCACTGGCTTGGAGTCGTCGATCTTGCCTATGGGTCTGAGGATGCGTGTCCACTGGCTTTCCGTATTTCTCCGTTGGCTGGGTACCTGCTTGCCCCAGAGTCAACACCGCCGCTAATGGCAGCGGAATCAAACCCCAAGCTTTTATCTGACTTGACAATAGTGATGCCCGTCAATTCCTCAAGGTTATTGAGATACCAGGTTGGAAGATTCACAAAGGTGATCAGCAATTCCATCAGCGAGACCCGTTTTCAAATCAGCGCCGAATCACTGACCATCTCGGAGAAAAATGGCTTAAAGGTCGACCAACTGTTGCAATTACTCGAGAAAAATACTAAGCTTCCATTGCCAGTGTCTTATAAGAAACTTGCAGAAAGATGGGATCAACGGCGGATTGAAGTGAGGATAGAAAGGGCTACCTTACTAAGGGTTGAAGATAGCGAGGTAATCAAGCTCCTTATGGAGAATCCCCGCACTTCCCGCCTGGTCCGTGAAGCACTCACTGAAAAGACCCTGCTTGTGGAACCATCCGGGCTGGAAATCATCAAGAAAGTACTGCTTGAAGCGGGCATCGTTCCTCAAATTGAACTGGATGTATAATAATCTCGCTCAAAAATTAATTACATAATGAGGTGTTATGACTAACCGCTTGAACTGGATACAGGATGAAATCCACAACCTTCAGGAAGCCGGTCTTTTCAACCGCATCCGCACGCTCGGTTCGCCCCAGGGCGCATGGCTGGTGGTGGATGGCAAAAAGGTACTCAATTTCTGTTCCAACAACTACCTTGGTCTGGCAAACGATCCCCGCCTGGTAAATGCGGCCACTAATGCCATGACTAAATACGGTGTCGGTCCGGGCGCGGTTCGATCCATCGCTGGCACCATGCAAATTCACCTGGAACTGGAAAAACGCATCGCTGAGTTCAAAGGAGTGGATGCTGCCATCGTACTTCAATCCGGTTTTGCCGCCAACCTGGCTGCCATCCCCGCCATGGTGCAAAAAGAGGATGTGCTGTTTACGGATGAACTTAACCATGCCAGTATCATCGATGGATGCCGCCTCTCCAGTGCACGCATTGTCAAATACCTTCACGCCGACCCGAAAGACCTGGAACGGGTCATCAAGGAAAACGCAGGCACCTATCGGCGCGCATTGTGCATCACGGATGGGGTCTTCAGTATGGACGGCGATATTGCACCGCTTGATAAAATATATGAGGTCACCAGTAAATATGAAGTGATGCTGGCAGTGGACGATGCGCATGGAGAAGGTGTCATCGGTCGTAATGGACGCGGGATTGTTGATCACTTCGATTTGCATGGCAAAGTCGACCTGGAAATCGGTACCTTTTCCAAAGCATTTGGGGTAATGGGCGGCGTTTGTGCCGGTAATCAACTGGTGGTTGATTGGATCCGTCAGCGCGGTCGTCCCTTCCTCTTCAGTTCGGCTGCCACTCCGGCGGATACCGCTGCCTGTATCGCCGCTGTCGAAATTCTTGAAAGCTCGACTGAACTTGTGGATAAATTATGGGAGAATGCGCGTTACTTCAAAGCTGCCATGAAAGATATGGGGTTTGATACAGGCGTCAGCACCACCCCGATCACCCCGGTAATGCTGGGAGAAGCCTCCACCGCGCAGCAATTCAGCCGCGAACTCTTTGAGGAATCCGTTTTTGCCATGCCGCTCGGGTTCCCCACGGTGCCAAAGGGAAAAGCCCGCATCCGCGTGATGATCTCCGCAGCACACAGCCGCCAGGACCTCGACCAGGGATTGGCAGCCTTCCAAAAGGTCGGCCGCAAACTGGGTTTGGTAAAGTAGGTGGAAAACACAAAAAAGAAGACCTTTCGGTCTTCTTTTTATTTGTTTAAGAACAATCGCCTTCTTTTGATGTTGATCAAGGGCGAAACGATTTTCCTTAAGTAGTATTTGAAAACAATCGGAGCGAACCTGCTTCCGCCATCACGATAGTGCACCAGCAGCATCTCCGGCCAGCAGCGATCATCCGCGCTGACGGTTTTCGCGTCCGAATGCAGTCGAAATTGCGCCCACGGGTTCCCCGGGAGATATTTCAACCGGGTGACGCCAGCCAGGCGAACCCACAGGTCATAGTCCATTGCGAAGAAAAAGCTGGGGTCGAGCGGTCCCACTTTGTGCCAGTATTCAGCACGGAAAAAGGCTGCTGGCTGTGGAATATGCACGTATCCCTTGCGCAGCCTTTGAAGATCAGTCTGTGCGGCATTAAATCTACCAATAACTTTGTCATTTTCGTCAATGAAATCCAGATCTCCGTAGACCATGCCAATATCAGGATGTCCTTTGAGATATGCAACCGCAGCCGTAACTGCTCCCGGGTAAAGTACATCGTCTGAGTTAACCCAGGCAAGGATCTCACCATGGGCCTTAGCAAAGCCTTTGTTCAACGCATCCGTTTGACCCCGATCGGGTTCTGAGACCCAGTAAGCAAGTTTTTTGGCATAACGCTCGATTATGGAAACGCTGTTATCGGTGGATGCGCCATCAATAACGATATACTCGATGCGCAGGTAATCCTGCTCCAGAACCGAACGCATCGTCTTCTCCAGGAATCGCCCCTGGTTGAAAGAGGGGGTTACGATTGAAACCAGAGGAGTAAGAGAATCAGCCATCAATTACCTTCCCCCAATGGATGACGAAGGTCAAATAGATAATATCCATCGCCTTGTTCATAAGGATAATTGGCAAAAAGGTAATCATGCAGGTCAGTTTGAGCGTTAAAATCACCAACCAACGTGACCAAGAAGTAATCCATCCCATCTGTAGCTGATTTGAAAAACTCAGCAAACTCAAGGGAAACCGTACCGCCTAATTCGCTCACTACCATATCACCCCTGGTAGGCCAGTTCTTCGGTAGCACGAATCCCCAGTACTGCAGGCGGTATCCATAATCATGGGATAAAGCGATCACTGTTTTATCGGTGCCTATCTTTTCGCCAAGTGCTTTCCAATAGGCAGCTTCGTGACGGTAACTCTCCAGTTTAAGGTTATTGCGCGTCACCAAAGCGGTTAATACCATTGCTGCCATCAGCAACCCAACCACCAACACCCTGGAGAGTTTGTGTAAATTCAGCTCTTCCAGTTTTTGAAAGATTACATCTGCAATATTACCGAATCCGATGGCACAAATGAAAACAAGAGGAAGACTGTAATAATTGTGAGTATAGATGTGATATGCAAAAGTAAATCCAAGCAGCACATAACCAATCCAAAGGAAAACGTATAGAATACGCAGCTCTTTTTGGCGGATCAGGAAAAATGCCAGGAGTGCAAGGAACAACGGGAAGTACCCAACAATGGATTTTGCCATTGTGAACCAGCGGTGGTACCAGCTTGGATCAATAAATAATGAGGGAAAGAAACGGGAACCCAAGATAGATCCTTCATTTCCTCCCACTGTGGCACTTAATCCTGTATAAAGGACCGCCGGTATTAGAGCAATAAATGCCATCAGGTAAACACGCCAATCCATAATCCAATTTTTGAACCCTTTCATAATAACAAAGGCCGAAATAGGAATACCCACAAAAAAAACTGAAGTAGCCTTAATAAAAACCGCCAGCCCGGTTAAAATCCCCGCCAGGATTGCATTCTTCGTAGAACTCAGCTTGAACCAGGTGTATTGGAAATACAACGCCCACAGAATGCACATGATCATCAATGGATCCGGCTGGAAGGAACGGCTGGCATAAGTCCCAAAAGGTACGAAAAGATAAAACGCCAAAGCTGCCAGTGCACCATTAACCGAAATCAGTTTGCGGGTAAGGAGAAAGAGTGGAATGCCCCCAATGACCCAGAAGAGAATGGAATAAAACCTGCCTGCGTTAGACAATTCCTTTCCCAACAAGGCATATGTATAGGCAACCAGGTGTTCCATCACCGGAGGTTCGATAGCAGGCTGATCCTTGCCAGCCTGGATACCGATCTTCCGGATGGCAGGGTCCAATGCATTCGTTTGAGGGGTATCCATGCTGTAATAAAACCCGCGTGCCATTAACAATGAATGCAATTGACGTGTAGACGCGAAATCCAATGGCAGGTCATCGAAATCAAATAACCGCACTGCAAAACCGCCAAACAGCAGGATAATTACAAGGACCCATTGAGTGATTCGACTGGGTTTAAAAAATAGCGCTGTCTGGCTGTTTTCATTCTGCATTTGAGGTTTCCTTGTCAGTCATTAGTTTTGCTGCCTGATCCGCCTGTTGATGAACCAGGTCTTTAGTTTTTCCAATCCTAACGGCGCAAAGAAAGCAAAAACCATCCTGTACCATTCTTTCCCCAATCCCCGCGGGTTGAGGTAAAAACTCTTCCAGTATGCGCGGAATGCTCCCCGGTAATCCTTGGCATCCAGCAAATAAAACCCGTTGATACGGTTTGCCCCGGCGATGATTGGCTTTTTGTTTTGAGTATATGTAGGTGCCAAATCCGGTTGGGTTGGCAACCAATCCACTATGCGCAATGCCTCACGTCCAAATTCCGCCGCCTGCTTGAGATTTTTGCAGTCTTCGTGGTAGTGGGCGCACGCCCAGAGCTGCGGGATATAGCTCATCTCACCAACTGACGCGAGACGGATCCAAAGCTGATGATCGAGTAAGAAGTGAAAACTTTGATCCAAAAAACCGGTTTTCTCCAGCGCGCTACGCCGCATGAAAACAGCCGGTTGTCCAATGATATGGAAAGACATCAGGTCAACAAGCTGCCAGTCTTTATATGTCAGCGTGTTTAAGACCTTGCCTTCCAGAGTGACCACCTTGACGTCGCCGTAGACAAAACTTGCATTCGGGTTCTGCTGCAACGCCTCAACTGCAGCGGTCACAGTCCCGGGCAACAGGTAATCATCAGAATTCAACCAGGCAACATACTCGCCCTTCGCCCGGGCTAGTCCCTTGTTAATAGCCTCCGCTTGTCCTGAATCTTTTTCTGAAACCCACCAGGTCAACCGGTCGGCATATTTTTTGATGAGCTCAACACTGGCATCTTTTGAAGCCCCATCCACCACCATGTATTCAATTGCCGGATAATCCTGCTCCAATACAGAGCAGATGGTTTTTTCCAGGAAGGCAGCCTGGTTATAGGAGGGAGTGATAATGCTGACCAGTGGCGTTGTTGGCATCAAAACAGGCTTTCGTAATCCACTTTTGGAAATATGGTTAATTTACCGCCAACCGTGGCATCCAGAATTTCGCGTCCGGAACGGGAATAAGCCTCACGTGCCATAGCATATCCGATCTCGTTTCCCTTAAGGTCAGCGAGCTGCCAACGGAAGCCCTTGCCAAAATAACCGGGATGAAAATGATTGGGATCATCTCCGGTTGATGTGACAGTGGTGTTCGGTGTTCCCGTGGTGGCATAATAATGATCCACACCAATCAGGATGACATGTTCAAATCCCATGTAATATGCGAGTTGCATAGCGATAAATGTGACTGTGGACCCTTCCCAAAGTCGTCCTGCAGCATTGCCTGAAAATCGGGGAAGATCATAGGATGTGTACAGGTAATGCAGATTTGGTGAAGGCGCTATCCATTTCCTTCCCCGCCATGATACAAATGTCGGGATGGTAAGCTTACGCAAATCTTCCGCGCTTTGCTCGATCACCAAGTCATTCACTGTAAGGAGGCAGGAAGTCGAAAATCCAAGATCCGGAAATGCCATGTAAAATCGGTTCATCCCGATGGTGAATTCCTTCCGCAGTTTTTGCAGGTCTGTATTCTTGAGGCTGGGTCCATTGCCAATGATGAAACAACGTTCGCCTGCATGTGAATTTTTTAACAACTGCAGTTTTTTGATAGAATCGCGCCGCCAGGGGTGAAACTGTGCCTGGGGCCATGCGGCTGCAGCTTGTAGCATATGTTTACCCGTGCGCAGGGAATTAACCAGCGGTTCAGGCAGGTTATTGTAGATTTTTCCCGCCATCATCACTCCGTGCTCAAGCGTGCGGTGGCGCCGCCATCAACCACCAGGGCTTGCCCGGTCATGAAGGAAGATTGGTTTCCATCAGCCAGGAAATAGATCGCGCTGGCAATCTCTTCTGGCGTGCCAATACGCCCATTGACCGTCCTGCGTGCAAGGTTATCCAGGCGTTCAACGAGCGAACTTCCGCCTAGATGTCCGCGGTTAAGCCCGCTGCGCAGCATCGGGGTATCCACTGCCCCCGGTAATACCGCATTAACCCGAATATTGTTCGGAGCGAATTCAATTGCCATTGCGCGAGTAAGCGCCAGAATACCGCCCTTACTGGCAGCGTAAGCCGCAATGTTGGTTGAGGTCTGCACAGCGTGAACAGACGAAACATTGACAATTGCCCCACCGCCTGCCATACACAACAAAGGATGTTCAAACCTGGCGCCAACGAACACAGGCCGCAGGTTGGTGGCGATTACCTGGTCCCATTCTTCTACCGTGGTTTCCACCAATGGTTTGGAGATTTGCAGAGCAGCATTATTGACCACCGCATTCAGTGAAGAGGTAAATAATTTGACCTTGTCAAAGATCAACGGGAATTGCCTGGTCTCTGAAATATCCGCCTGGATGAACAAGCCATCTTCCGGAAATCCCTCACCAAAGGGCTTCCGGTCTACACCGATAACACTCCAGCCGCGGTTGGCAAATAACTTTACTGTTGCACGCCCAATACCCCCGGCACTGCCTGTCACAAGGGCAATACGTTTGTATCCTTTTACTGCTTCTTCACCTTGAAAGAGCTTTTTGTTGGTCATAGAGATCCTCGTGATCGATTTCCAAAC
>Ga0172371_10011774_pt1 | contig 11605 bp, 8 predicted proteins | sample Lak12m_FD_114543 | JGI IMG/M metagenome (GOLD analysis project Ga0172371, IMG submission 114543) | Freshwater microbial communities from Kabuno Bay, South-Kivu, Congo - kab_022012_12m | ecosystem: Environmental > Aquatic > Freshwater > Lake | place: Democratic Republic of the Congo: South-Kivu...
CGCATTGTATCCCGCGCCGGGTACTCTCTTTTGACCGGTGTTTTTATTGGACTAGGGGGCATGCTGGGTTACGTTTCGTTCATCGTTGAGCTGATACCGAGGGCTGTTCTTGCTCCCATCCTGGTCTTCATCGCCCTGGAGATCACTATTCAAGCATTTCTCCATACCCCTGCACGCCACGCAGCTGCGGTGGTGTTTGCGATGTTTCCCACGGTAGCTCGCCTCTTATCCATCCAGTATGAAACCCCGGAAATAGTTCCGCTGGCGAATCTGCATCATCTCGTGACAAAGGCGGGAACTGCCCTTCCCGAAGTGCTTGTGACCATAGCAGTAGGCAACGGCTTTATTCTAACGGGGATGCTCTGGGGGGCCTTCCTTGCGGAGATGATCAATCGCCGCCTTAAGGCATGCTCTCTCTATCTCGCGATTCTAGCCGTCTTGACCTTTTTCGGTATTGTGCACTCTTCGTTGCCCGATGCGGCCGTGTACCTACCGTGGACATTGACCGGCACAGCGCGCGAGATTCCGTATCAGTTCGCTCAGTCTTACCTCGTTCTGGCCGCGCTCATCTTTGCACTGTCGTTTACCAAAGCGGGCAACGAGCTGCCGCCGCAAGCCACGGACGTGGCGTTAGGGGAGGAGGCTACGTTCCAGGGTCCAAAGGATAGCCGGAACGACGCGTGACCGACGGGAAACGCGTCCTGCGGGTATGCGCGGCCATATCAATTAAATGCGGAACTACAGCGATTCTCAAAAGTGATGACGTATGTCGCATTGGCTTGGTAAGGACGGGCATCTGGCCCGCCTTTCTGGAAAGGCGAGACACCTGTCCCACCAATCTGTGGTTGTCTGATCATGACTTGCGCTGGCCAGAATCCGTTAAACCAATGCGCGGTCAAAGGAGTGACAATGAGTGAAGCCGGTCCTGCCAGATCTCCAAAGCGAAGTCAGGCTGAGCCGTTCGCAGCGGAGGAGACCAGGCAGGGCCGGCACTGAATCGGTCTCTCAATGTTACTTGTATGAAAGCGCATTGGCATTAGAACTGTCGAGAACCTCTATAAGCTTTTGGCACCGTCCATACTTCTCAATAGCGATTCCCGAAAAGATACCCGATATACGGGGACCTGCCGGCGTGCCTCTGGAGCGAAGTGAGGTGCGTGTGATAAGAAGCGACGAGGTACGCCGGCCGAGTCACCGCGCGGTCGCCAACACCGCCGCTGGCAGAGCCAGCTTCAATCAAAGTTGAACCACCGCAGTCTTGGCGACAGCTTTCGGAGGAACAGCCGACCAAGGTCAATATGCGAACGATCTGTAAGATCTGCACTTCCACCGGTATCCGTTCCACCAGCATCTGGGCGAGCGGTACCCATAAGAGGGATACCATCCATAGCGGTATGTCCGCCAATAGGGCCTGTTCCAACCTCCGTAGCGCCACCCTCTCCAACGGACGGTCGTACCGGGCACAGGATTGGCAAGTCCGTCAGGAGTGACCACCGTGTCCGTTAACACCGCAGTGGACGCTTGGCTCCTCGGGAGATTCCCGGGAGATTGCTGAGCATGCCCGGGACCGAATAAGACCAGGACGAGCCCCACTGACAACATCGCTGCGAGCACAGAGTGTCTGTTGATTCTCATTTTTCCTCTCCTACCGGGCAACGAAAGAAGTTCGCTGAGATTCTCATCGAGGATCTCAATCGGTTAGACGTAACCGGAGACCGGATGTTAGCCAAATTTCTGACAGCGCAGTGTCCGTCTCCCCCGGTATCTGATCGGCTCCCGTCTTGAACAAGTGCATGGTTTCGAGGTATTAGTGCCTTGTTCCCGGGAGGGGAAAGGACAGGGTAATGAAATACATCGCACCGTTGGCTGCACTGTGTTTGGCATTCCTAGTCGGTCAAGCCCGCAATGTTCTAGCGCAACCTGCAGAGCTGGAAGATCGCGTCTCGGAATGCTCCCGCGTGCTGAAAGAGATGATGGAGGCGCCTGATGGAAGCATCCCGGAAGACCTGCTTAAACGGAGCCGGGCCATTATCATTTTCCCTTCTGTTCTCAAGGCAGGGCTGGGCGTCGGCGGTCACTACGGCACGGGCGTAGTACTTCGCAGAGATCCGGCCTCGGGTCACTGGGGGCCGCCCGCGTTCATAACTCTTATTGGAGGCAGCTTCGGTTGGCAGGTTGGGATTCAGGCGACGGATCTGGTTTTGTTGGTGATGAACGATCTTGGTTTGAGGAGCCTGTTTCAGGAAAAATTTACGATAGGTGCCGATGCTTCCGTGGCAGCGGGTCCCGTGGGAAGAGACGCGTCCGCGGCTACCAGTGTGGACTTGTCCGCGGGGATACTTTCCTATTCAAGGGCCAAGGGTATTTTTGCCGGCGTATCGGTGAAAGGGAGTATCATCGAGCCTGATTGGCAAGCCAACGAAGCCTATTACGGTCCCGGTCTGTCCATCAGGGACGTGTTCTTCAAAGGGAAGGCAAGGGTATCGCCCCAGGCACACAGGTTGATGCAGCTCTTGAACAGCTATACTCGCCACAAGACGCCGCGCTGAGATGAAGGGGTCCGGAGGGAGTTTCGAAGACCGCAAAGATTCCTGAGGCGACTCGAGAAGAGGAATTCCTATGGACGATTTCGAGCAGTCAAAGATAGAGTTCACGGGTTACTATCCAGGAGCAATTGGCCAGGTGACCGAGAATCACGCAGTCTACTACCACAAGCACTGGGGGTTCGATGTCACCTTCGAAGCCCAGGTAGGGAGCGAGCTGTCCGAGTTCCTGAGAGAATTCCGGCAGGACCGCGATTACTTCCAGATCGCGTCGTTAGGCGGACGATTTGCAGGAGCCATTGCTATCGATGGCCGCAGTTCCAAGTCCGAAGGAGCCCGGTTGCGGTGGTTCGTCGTGGCGGAGGGCCTGCAGGGCAGAGGCATTGGAAAGGCTTTGATAAACAAAGCAATAGAACACTGCCGCAAGGCGGGTCACAGGAAGGTGTTCCTGTGGACGTTCAAGGGGCTCGATCCCGCCCGACATCTTTATGAAGACGCGGGATTCTCGCTTGCCGAGGAACACCAAGTGGATCAATGGGGAACGCGCCTCCTGGAACAGAAGTTCGAGATGACGTTCGAGTCAGAATGTATATGACGTTCGCGCAAAGGCAGGGAATTTGATGAATCACGGGAAATGGGGCCGATGATACTTGATTTTCCTGTAAAAATTCGCTAGATTCGTCGGCAGCCAAGTGGCGGTCAGGTGGCATTGGCAGACCTCTCACAATTGATCCTGCAGGCTTTGTGGTACTGTCCCCGCCCCGGCCTAAGGGAGGCCATGTGATCATTGAGTCTTGGGCCAAGTCTGACGTAGGCAAGCAGCGGGTGACTAATGAGGACTGCCACTACATCGATCCGGAGAGCGGGTTGATTCTGGTTCTTGACGGCATGGGCGGACACCGTGCCGGCGAGGTGGCCTCACGCCTCGCAATGGATACGATCTCGGCCTTTTACAAAGAGCACCGCGAAAGCGCCAACCCTAAATCCAGTATATTTGAGAGCTACGATCCCAGTTTTACACTTCAGGCAAATCTCCTTCGTGAGGCTGCCTTCATGGCCAACCGGGTCGTCATCGACATGTCCAAGGAAAACGACGACCTTGTCGGGATGGGCAGCACGATGACCGGCATGACGATTCATGAATTTACAGTGTCGATGATCAACGTGGGCGACAGCCGCATGTACCTGATCCGTAACGGGCGGATAGAGCAGATTTCCAAGGATCATACGCTGGCCGAAGATCAGGTGGAACGCGGTATCATGAGCCGTGAGGAGGCCAGGGATTCTCAGCTCAGGCACATTCTCTCCTCTGTGATTGGCGTGGATTCAAGAATAAAGGTCCACATGGATGAGCTCGCGGTATTTCCGGGCGATATTTTTCTGCTTTGCACAGACGGATTGACAGCGGTAGTCGAGGACGAGGAGATTCTCGCAGAGATTTTGAAACAGACGCCGGGCCCTCAGACCCTCGATCGGCTCATTGATCTAGTCAACGAAAGAGGGGGGCCGGATAACGTGACTTTGGCGCTTACAGTCCTCTCCGAGGACTCTAAGAAAATGGCCGAAGAAGACCCGGCTGGCCACCATTAGCGGCAGTGGATGGTTTCCCGCTGCAGGTGTGGCGGCCGTTAAGAGCAGACCCGCAAGCCTTTTTGGAGGACACCGATGTTCAAGCTGATCCTCAAATTTCAAAATAACGTGGTGGACGAGTACGAATTCAGATCGACTCCCGTTACCATCGGCAGGCGGGAGGACAACGACGTGGTCATCGACAATATGGCCGTTTCCGGACATCACGCGGTGATCGAGGAAGAAGAGCCCAACTTCTACGTGCTGGTGGACCTCGAGTCGCTCAACGGAACTTTTATAAACGAGAGCAAAATCTTCAGAGAAAAGTTGTTCGATGGAGACGACATCATCATCGGCAAACACTCCCTGAAATTTGTCGACCTACGCCCCGAGTCCATGAGGCCACAGAAACACGAGGAACAGCCCGAAGAGCGCCCGGCCAAGGAATTCAGGGACACGATGATTCTCGACACCAAAGCCCAGCAGGCCCTTCTGGCAAAACAAGCCGCGGAGAAAGGAATTACTCCGGAACAAATTGCGGCAAAGCCAAAAAAAGTGAATCTGCAGGGTTCCATAACAATAATTGCCGGCGGCACACCTCAGATCATAGAACTCACCAAGCGGCTAACTACACTCGGGAAATCAAATGACGCCGACATAAAGTGCTCCGGGCTTCTTGTGGGAAAGACCGCGGCCCTGATCAACAAACGGCCTAACGGATACTTTCTTGCCTACGCGGAAGGGCTGAAAAAACCGGAAGTGAATGGCGAATCCGTTACTACTCAGATGCAGCTCCAGGACGGTGATGAAATAGGCATCGGAAGCACGAGAATGACCTTCAACCTCAGCGAAGAGTTCGAGTAGACCGCTAGCCGCGATACAAGGCCGGCTCTGCTTTTGTCCCGCGTGATGGCACGCCTCCTGCGTTTCAGTTAGATTCGGGTGTTGACTGGCTTGGAATTCCGTTTTCTGTAACCCTTCCTCGAAGAACGCGCTCTCAGCATCAGACTGAATAACAACAGCAGACCTGCCAGCAACATAGCTATCCCTGCGGCCCTGCGGAAGGCCGAGACCGCAGTGGCTTCATCCTGTTTGGCCTGCGGCTTTGGAGCCGTCTGAACCACGTTCTTCCTATCCGGACCGAGGCTTATCTCGGAGGAAGCAGACATGACCTGAGCCAGGTTCATGGAAGACGGAGCGGAACTTGGTTCAGCATGCTTCGCCTCGGGATTGTTGTAGAACAGACTGTACGTCACTCCCGGTTTGTACTGAAATACCGCAACGGAAATGGATGCGCCAGCCTGAACGTTGCTGACGGCTACTGGCGGGCTGTGCGGACCGGAGATATCCAGCATTACGTACCTGCACGGGTCGGGCTTCAGGCCGAGTTTCAGATTCTCTCCCACAGCCTCCTGTTTCCTCATCTTGAAAAGGGTGGTTTCCGCCAAGTTCTTCCACGAGGCCGAATCAGGCGAAGATCCACCGCTTAACACAGCTTTCTTGACAAACTCCTTGGCCGGCGAAGTAATAGTAAGACTGGTCAGGGGAAAACGTTTTTCGCCCAGATCTGCCACAACTACTGTCGAGCCGGTCTTGGGATCGGTCCGGTTTTCCGTTATCCGCACTGGGATGGACCTGAGGAATGCCTCTACTGCCGTGGGCGGATAGCACGACACTGCGTCCACTTTTAGTGGAGGCTTGTCATCGTCCAGGATACGGATGTGTACATACTGAAAATTATTCAGGGGGTGGAACACGCTAAGAGAGCGTAGCGGCAGGGGAGAAGCGATATCCGCAATTAGGCCGTCCAATCTGATGATAAATTCCTCACGCGCGGTGTCCGACCCTCGAATCTCCACCTTTCGCGTGAAATCCCGCGAGCTCGTTTCAATAAGAATTCCTCTAGTGAGCACCTTCGCAGTCTTGTCTATCCAGATGTCTGTCCATTTCCCTGGTTTCTTGCCCACTCGATAGATTCTTGCCGGAAAGACCTCGGATTCTTCCTGCCCGAACACTCCTGCCACGATTGAAGGAACTACCTCTCCTTTTGACGTCACAACCCGAATGTCAGCCAGGTCAGGCCGGCTGCATTCGATTACCTCGGATTCCAAAGGGATGGCCACTAGCCTCTCGGCTATGCTTGGAGGGATGTTGACCTCGCGTAAGCGCTTCCAACCCGTGGAATCGAACTCCGCAAACGCGGGTACCGAGGCAGCTGGCAGAACGAAACAGGAGAAAAGTATCAGGAAACAGCAACCGCTAGAAAATGACCATCCAGGGATTCTAAAAGGCAGGGACCTTGTCGACATGGCCGCTGATTATATATCTGCTGGTGACCGGTATCAAGATTTAGTTCAGGCGGCTCCAGGACTGCGGCGAGCAACCGAAACGCGCGTCAAATCATGGTACGGAATCTTCACTACTCCCGAAACGGTGCCTCTCAGGCATGACAAAAAGTCCTGCTCCTCTATTCAGACGATCCCCCAGCCAAGCAGCACGCAAAGAATTACCGCGAGTCCCCAGACCGTGGCTATGAGTCCTTTCGTAGGGGATGAAATCACGGCGTTCTTGTAAAGAGCGTAAAAACCGAGCGGAAAGATGGCGATCAACGAAAGAATCACGAGAAGAGGATGATCGTACCAGGGGTGCTTCGTAACCGAGGTACTTCGTTCAACGCTCTTGGGCCGCTGTTCAGGTTTCTTAGCGTCCCGAGGGGGTACCTTGTCCGCCTTTTCTTTCGCGTTGCCGTTTGTATTGGTCTGCTCCGCTTCAAGAGCCGTTACAGCAGTTGGTGTCGCGGGCCGGCCGTAATCGAGATTAGCCAGGACATGACTAAGACTAAGCGTATCTTCTCTCAAATCCACTGTATGATCTGCGCCGAAGGCCCTCCGGCTGAGATCCAGCTGCGTGATCACGCCCACATCGAGCAGCTTGTCGAAGAGGCTTTGAAGTCCCTTGGAAGAGACCTTGTATTTGTTCATGAGAGCAGAATCGTCCATTCCCGATCGGACGTCCCGCGCGGCCTCCTGTGCATTTATCCACGCCGAAGATTTTACCCTGGGTCCCTTGCGTGAAGCGTTTGTTCTGCCCGTTGGAGGCGGAGCAAACGGGTCGGCTATGGCGACTGTTCCCAGGTAACCGGGCATACGGTCTTGCATCTCGGACACATCGATCAAGCCGGCACTCACGAGCTTGTCGAAGAGGCTCTGTAGTCCGGAGGGGGAGAGACTGTATTTTTCCATGAGAGCGGAATCGTCCATCCCCGCGCGTATATCGCCAACGGCTTGCCTTGCCACTATTTTTCTTTTCGCCATTAAGAGCACCCTTGCTGACTCGTCTTATACCGGCTTGTGTTCCACGGGGCGATACCTGCTTTACCTGAAAACGAAGGCACGCTTACCGTCCGCAGCAGAGGAGACCCGGCAGGGCCGGTACTGAATGAGTCTCTCAATGTCACTTGTATGAAAGGGCATTATCGGTCTGCAGATTGGTAATGACAGGTATACCGCAAGAGGCTGCCTCTTGAAAAGCTGTTTGATCCCGGTAAGGTTGATGGCCCGCGGGAAAGGTGGCTGGACCTTGTCGGATGGCGGTTGCCGCTGGTGTTGAACCCCGGCAGTGGGGTAACGTTGAAGCGTAGAGTCTGTTCAGAGAGTCTCGGCAATGGTGAGCAGATCGATCAGCTTATGCAACTCCTTGGCGTCCTTGGGTGAAATATCCGTGATATAAAATCCCGCTACGCAGACACCCTGCTCGTTGGTCTGCACCCAACGGCACTGAACGGTGAACGCGAAGGGAGCATGAGCATGGAACGGCTCGCCGCGTACCAAGAGCGTCAAAGTCTCATCAGCGCGCACCCGGATGCCTTCGACCTGAATTCCCTTCCTGGTAACATCATTTATGATCCCGTTATTATGAGGATTGTTCGCGTCGTAGATCGTTACCCTGTAGAGCGGCTGATTGCGCCGTGATATGCGCCGCTGCCTGGCACCAGGCTTGGTCTGACCAGGCGACACACGATCGGATCGTGCTGGCCGGCCGAATTGCGATCCTTGCTTGATCGCGCTGAGCTCATTCGGGGATATCCCGTACTTCTCCATAACGGGGATGTCACCCATGCCCTCTCTTAGATCTGCCAGAATGTCTTCGGGCCGATGTGATTTGGTGGCCATCTTCTGTGCCTCGTTGAGACGGAGCCGGAGGCCCTTCCTGGGGGGCCTTCGAGTCCTTTGAAAACGGAAATCGGGCTGCAAGTACGCGCGCTGCAATGATGCACACTCGGCCCCCTTCGGCTTGCAGATTCCCGTATGAGCGGGAATGCCGAACAGAGTTCAGTAAAGCCAGTTCAGAAAGCTTGCATCAGGAGGCACCGCCCGAGTCCATACCGGGTGGCCGAACTGTAGGAAGCCCGTGCCGCCGCAGTTGAGTCTAAGATAACAGTAATTATTGCATCCACTACGTTGGCTCGCCCTTCGCCCGGACAGTTCCCGGAACCGGAACACGCGTTCCGTTTGGGCGGTTCGACATCACTCCCGCGTATCTAATAATACCATTCGATCAATTCCGATGACTTTTTCACCGCCGAAACATGAGGTCGCAGGCCATCGTGAATAAAATTATAGCAGGTCGCTGAAAAAGAGGAAAGCCCATGGTCTGTCGACGGGAAACTTTTCACTTAATCGGGGCAGGTTCAGCGATTCTCGTCATTGCTTCTGGCTTGCGCCCTCGCAATGACATACCCCGGAAGTCGCTCGCCCGTGAAAGTGACTGCTTACATAGACCTGACTCATTTTGCTTTTTGGTCGGGGCTGGAATTGATAATATGTGATTTCAGGTCGACCGATTGGAGAGAACCCCGTGCCGGCTGAGAGAGGCCCGGAGAGCCATCCATCCCGGCAGGTCGGAAACATTTGATGGAAGTCATTACTACACATCTGAATGCGGATTTCGATGCCTTTGCCTCCATGGTAGCTGCCAAGAAGCTCTACCCTGACGCAGTGGTGGTTTTTCCCGGTTCCCAGGAGAAGAATCTCCGGGACTATTTCATGGATTCCACTCTGTACATCCTTTCAATAGAACGTGCCAAAGACATAGACCTGGAGAAAGTCGATCGTCTCATTTTGGTGGATACGCGCCAACGGAGCAGGATCGGCAGGTTTGCAGCGCTGGCCGAGTCTTTGGATGTGGACATCCATGTTTACGACCATCATCCTGATTCAGAAGACGACGTAAAGGGTAGGGTAGAAGTGGTCAAAGAGGTCGGGGCCACGGTGACGCTCCTCATTCAGATGATTCGGGAACGAGGCCTAGAAATCAACGCGGAAGAGGCTACCATACTTGCTCTGGGAATATACGAAGACACGGGCTCTTTCACGTTTTCTTGCACCACCGCTGAAGACCTCGCTGCTGCTGGGTGGCTGGTGGAAAGAGGGGCCAATCTCAACGTCATATCCAATATGATGAACAGCGAGTTGAACACCGATCAGATAGCGCTGCTGCACAGTCTCATCGAGGAAGCTCAAATCGTGAACATTGGCGGCATCGACGTCGTCGTTACCAACGCAGGCGCGGAGAACTATGTCGGGGATTTAGCGGTGCTCGTGCACAAATTCAAGGATATGGAAAACCTAGACGTGATCTTTGCGATAGTGAGAATGGAGGATCGGGTTCACCTCATCGGCCGCAGCAGTGTGGAAGAAGTCAATGCAGGCGAAATCGCGGCGGAGTTTGGCGGCGGTGGACATCCCACCGCGGCGAGTGCCACTGTCAGGGACATGTCTCTTTACGATGTTCGAGAAAAGCTGATCGGCTTGCTTAATCAAAAGGTTCGCCCCAAGCAGAAGGCGAGCCAGATAATGAGTCGCCCGGTAATAGCCATAGAGCCCGGACGCAGCGTGAATGAGGCCGCCGAGTTCCTCAGCCGTTATCAGATCAGCTCTATTCCTGTGGTAAGTGACGGTAGGGTCCTCGGCATACTCCACCGGCCCGCTGTAGAAAAAGCCCTTCATCACGGCCTTATGAGTCAGTCGGTTTACGACTTGATGAATCCGGGAGTGGTCTTCGTTACTCCGGAAGACCCCATAGAAAGGGTCCTGGCGGTAACGGTTGAAGGCCGCCACCGGCTCGTGCCCGTCATGGATGAAGGCCGAATGGTGGGAGTAATCTCCCGCAGCGACCTTCTCGAGCATATGAAGCTTCCCCGCGGGAGCGATTCATCGGGTCCGGAAGAATTTCCCGTGGGTAGAGTGCGGCCCAAGAGCGTGCGCCGTCTCATGGAGGAACGACTACCCAAACGCGTGTTGAACATCCTGAAGCCAGCCGGCGAAGTAGCGGAGCAACGTCACGAAGAAGCGTACCTAGTGGGTGGTGCGGTGAGGGATCTTCTGCTCCGAATTCACAATCTCGATATCGACCTGGTGATCGAGGGAGAGGGAATTCCGTTTGCGAGGGAACTTGCCGCCAGATTCCCCGGTTGCCGTGTAAGGAGTCACGAGAAGTTCGGAACGGCAGTACTACTCTTCGAGGACGGATTCAAGATAGACATAGCGACAGCGCGCCATGAGTATTATGCCAGGCCGGGAGCTCTGCCCACCGTTGAGATGAGTTCCATAAAGAGAGACTTGTATCGCCGCGATTTCACTATGAACACCCTTGCCGTTAACTTGAACCCCCGCTCCTTCGGGCAGGTCATAGATTTTTTTGGAGGAGGCAAGGACATTAAGGAAAAGGTGATCCGCGTCCTACACAATCTCGCTTTCGTGGAGGATCCGACCCGCATATTGAGGGCCCTGCGCTTCAGCAGCCGTTTCGGTTTTGCGATAGGAAAGCACACGCTCACATTGATAAGGGCTGCCGTGAAGATGAAGGTGTTTGACAGGGTCGAGGGGAAGCGGTTGCTCAACGAATTGATACACATACTCGAAGAGAAGAATCCGCTTCCGACACTCTCCCTAATGTCAGGATACGGGATTTTTCAGGCGCTCCATCCCGCGCTGAGCTTCAACCCGAAGAACAAGGACCTGATCGAGTCCGTCTCAGGGGTACTGTCCTGGTGGAAATACCTGTTCGTCAAGGACAAGGTAGAGCCCTGGACGATCTATTTTCTGGCGTTGACTGACACGCTGGCCGATGAGGAATTCGGCGATGTTGTGAAGAGGTTCTCTATCGTCCGTTCGCAAAAAACAGACTTAGGAAATGAGAGGCGGGAAATGAGCAACGTTTTGGCCCTATTTGCCAGAGGGCAGTTGGAGAAACCCGCGGAAGTTGTGAGGACTTTGCGAAGGCTCTCCCTGGAACCTCTTCTTTTCATGATGGCCAAAACCTCCAGGGAAGAGACGAGAATGGCCATAGCGGAGTACGTCACCAAGTTGAGGCATATGAAGCCCTTCCTCACGGGGAAGAAATTACTATCCATGGGATACCGGGAGGGTCCCCGTATCGGGTCGATCCTGGCCGCTGTTCAGACTGCCCGGCTTGACGGTCTTTTGAAGACG
>Ga0172371_10011775_pt1 | contig 11605 bp, 10 predicted proteins | sample Lak12m_FD_114543 | JGI IMG/M metagenome (GOLD analysis project Ga0172371, IMG submission 114543) | Freshwater microbial communities from Kabuno Bay, South-Kivu, Congo - kab_022012_12m | ecosystem: Environmental > Aquatic > Freshwater > Lake | place: Democratic Republic of the Congo: South-Kivu...
CCACCCTCTTCGGCACGCCATCCACATACTCCACTGACACCTGGCTCTTGCCGTCGGGCCTCAGCCACGGCAAAGCCCCTCCTTTCCTTGCCTCGGACAGCCCGCGCGTTATCGCATGCGCAAGCATGATGGGAAGCGGCATGAGCTGCGGCGTCTCGTCGCACGCGTAGCCGAACATCATCCCCTGGTCCCCTGCCCCCTGCTCGTGCCCGCAGTCATCCACGCCGACCGCAATGTCATGGGACTGCCCGTGTATGGCGGTGAGCACCCCGCAGTCCTTGGAGTCAATCCCGTATTCCGGGTTTGTGTAGCCGATTTCCTCAAGCGTGCCCCTCACCACTTTCTGCACATCCACATAGGTGCTGGTGGTGACCTCGCCAGCCACAATCACCGTGCCAGTGGTGACCAGCGTCTCGACTGCCACCCTGCTTTTCGGGTCGTCCTTCAGTATGGCATCAAGCACCGCGTCGGATATCTGGTCGCAAATCTTGTCGGGGTGCCCCTCAGTCACCGACTCCGAAGAGAATATCCTGGTTGCCATGAAAACCACCAAAAGAAGTCTCAGGATGGCAGGTTATAAACAGCGCTGCGCGCTTTATTCAAATAGGAATATCCCGCCTAATCCCGGATTTCCGGCAGGAGCGAGCCCCTCTGGCGCGCATAGCTGTTTATGGCATCCACCAGCCCGAACGCGCCGCCAATCCCGGCTTCCCGCCCCTGGCATTTTTTTCCCCTCTCCATATTCCCACCTTATTCCCACAAAAGATGGGCAACCAACGCCTTTAAAGCTTGCGTTCCGGGTGGGACAAAACGGAAAACGGCGCGCCTGCGGGCGGAATCAGCCCTTGAACACCTTTTCCAGGTCGGATACGCTTGGATACATGAGCATGCCCGGGGTTTTTTCATAAAAGAGCCGCCCATAGGCGCTCGCGTCTTCGTAGCCTATGAGTATCCTCTCGGAAGTTGCCACCTGCAAGCCCGCCTCCAAAAGGCGTTTCGCGGTTTTCAGGACGCAGTCAAAGGCATGGAAGCCTGCAACCACGAGCGTCCCCACCCCGTCCTTTCCCGCTTCGGAAAGTATGCCGTCCGAGCCGTCCCCTTCCCACTTGATTACGAGCTTCCCGCCCTTCCCGGCAATTGCCATGAGGTTCCGGTCAAAATGGCTTTCATAGCCCCCGACATGGCGCACAAGGTATATCGGTGCCCCTGCCCTCGCAGCCGTCATGGCAAGCCCGCATATGCTCCTATACTGGCCAGATGCCCATTTCCGGCTGCCAAAATCCCTTTGCATGTCTATCAGGGCAAGCCCCGCCCTGGGGGCTTTTTGCCTGATGCCCGCCTTGGCGCTTTGGCCGCCCCTGAATGCGATTTTCATGGGCATTTTCTGAAAAATCCATTTTTTAAAACATCATGCCCGGCCCTTCAGGGTCAGCAAATGCTTTCCGGCGGGGCCATCCTCTGCCTCTGGAACGCGCAAAGCCTCCCTATCGCCTCCATCCTGCCGGGTATTTCCGGGCGCACCGCAAGCACGTCGATTGTGCGCTGGGCAAGGCTGAACGCCTCCAGGTCCGCCAAATAGCCGCCCTTCGGCAATCGTGAAAGCGATTTTTCCACGCTCCTGGCAATGCACCCCATCGTGCCGGGGCCGCTTTCCGCGCCAAGCGCGCCTTGCACCCTTCCCTCCAGCCTCAGCACCCTGCGCTCGGCAATGCCAAGCTCATCCCGTGCGGGCCTTGCGTCCCCAGCCATTTTCTTCATGACCATTTTCCCACCTCTTTCCCACTTTCCCATTTTAGTGGGCAAAAGGTTTATAAGGCACTGGGCAGAGCGCCTCAGACCGGCGCAATTTCCACTTTCGCCGCCACCTTTTCCCTCAAAAGAAGCCCCTTTATCCCGGATGGCTTTGCCTTGCACCTGGAAATGTCGACGGTGGCGCGCCATTCCGCGCACCTTCCCCTGTCCGATGCGACGGATTCCGACTGCACCAAGTCCACTCCCGATTTTGCGAGAAGGGCGAGAAGGCGCGAAAGGGAGCCTGGCGCGTCCGACAGGGCGACATTCAGGCGGAAAAGCTCATCGCCCGCGGAGGCGAACGGAAGCAGCACCAAAACATTTTTCGCAGTGTCAATAGTGATGAGCACATTGGAGTTTTCCCCTATGTTCAATGCCTCCCGGTAGGCTGCAGGCACGATGAGCCTGCCTTTGCCGTCAATGCGCGCCACAGAGCTTGCAGACATTTTACCACGTGGGAAACTGGTGGGTTCCCAAACTTAATAAGGGTTTTCCCCCATATCATGCCGCCCTCGTAGTATAACTTGGATAGAATGCGAGCTTGCGGAGCTTGAGATCCGCGTTCAAGAACCCCCCTGCCCGCCGCAACGGCATTTGCGCCGGCGCGAAAAGCGCCCCTTTCTGCCTCGCGGCAAAAAGAGGGGGCATTCGCGGGAAATTTGCGGCTTTCGGCTGAAAGTGGGGCAGATGGGTTGGACAAATCGCGGCGAGGGCGATTTTTCTTACAAGAGGTGAAAACATGAAACGCGGAAAGCATTCGGCAAGCGGGAAGAGGCAATCGCGAAAGCGCGCGAAGAGCAACTGATTCTTTTTTTCCATTTTATTCTTGTTGTATATGTAAATCCTATCGGATTTCCATATGCGGACAAATTTCTCTGGAAATTTGTCCTTGTATTGTAAATTCCATGCTGCGCACTTCGCCCGCAGGCGAAGGCGCCCCTTTTTGCTGCGCAAAAAGTGGGCGGCATAGCCTTTACAATAGCTGAAAAATTTCTCTGGAAAATTTTTCATTCTTGTATTGCAAATCCCATGCCCGCGGGCAGCCGAGTTCTTTGCGCACAGGAAACTCCCGGCGCATTCTGCCGGGGCGGGCGCGCATATGCATTTCAAATGGCGGGCGAATCCCTGCCGGAACCCGCCCCCGATACGTCAATTCCCGTATAGAACCTTTATTAATTTCAGTCCCGTTTTCCCAACAGCGGCCAAGAGTGAGCAAATGGTTTCCATCAACAGGGTCAATTTTCTGGTTGGCGGCCCGGCAGGCGCGGGCGTGGCATCAGTGGGCACGCTTTTCGCAAAATGCCTCCAGCGCGCCGGGCTTTACGCATTCGGCACGAACGACTACCCCTCGCTCATCAAGGGCGGGCACAACACCTACGCGGTGTCCGTCTCGCCGGATCCGCTGCACTCGCTCGTGGGCTCGCCGGACATCCTAATCGCGCTTGACAAGGCGGCGCTGGAGCTTCGCGCGCCCGAGCTTGCCGCAGGCGGCGCGCTCATCTACGACTCCAGCAAGGTGTCGTCCGCGCAGGAGCTGGCAAAGCGGCAGGACATATTTTACATAGGGGCGCCGCTTTCGCAGATGGCAACGCTTGCCGGCGGAGAAATAATGTTCAACACGGTCGCACTCGGGGCGGCGATGGGCATACTTGCGCTCGATTTTTCCATACTTGAGAAGATGATGGGCAAGCTATGGGCAAGGAAGGGGCAGCAGGTCGTGGATGCCAACATCGCGGCCGCGCGCGCGGGCTACGAATTCTCAAAGTCCGCGCTGCCCTCGCCCTTCAAGGCCAGGATAGAATTCGTCAAGCGCGAAAAGACCGTTTTCATAAACGGCAACGAGGCTTCGGTGGCCGGGGCGCTTGCGGCGGGCTGCAAATTCGTGGCGGAGTACCCCATGTCCCCCTCCTCCGCCATACTGCACCTCATGGCCGGGCACGAAAACGACTACGGCGTCATAGTGAAGCAGACCGAGGATGAAATCTCCGCGGCGAACATGATAGCCGGCGCCGGCTTTGCAGGCGTGCGCGCAATGACCGCGACCTCCGGCGGGGGATTTTCGCTCATGGCCGAGGCGCTTGGCCTCATGGGGGTGATGGAGGCGCCGGCGGTCATATTCAATTCCCAGCGCGCAGGCCCCTCCACCGGGCTTCCCACCTACACCGAGCAGGCGGACCTGCTTTTTGCCATGCACGCCTCGCAAGGCGAATTCCCGCGCGTGGTGGTTGCGCCCGGCGACGTGGCCGAATGCTACTCCGAGGCCTTCAATGCATTCAACCTTGCCGAGCTTCTCCAGGTTCCCGTCATCGTGCTTCTTGACAAGTACCTTTCCGAAAGCTCGCAGACGGTGGAGGACTTCCGCAAGCTCCCCCTCAAGGTCGAGCGCGGCAGGATGCTCTCAGGCGAGCAGCTTGCAGCCGCCCCGCAGCCCTTCCGGCGCTACGAGCTTGCGGCCAACGGGATATCCCCCCGCAGCATCCCGGGGCAGGAGAACGGGATTTACGTTTCCTCTTCCTACGAGCATGACGAGACGGGCTTCACGTCCGAGGAAGGCCCCAACCGCGTGAAGCAAATCGACAAGCGCGCAAGGAAGCTTTCCGCGGTGCCGGAAGCATTCATCGCGCCCACCTTCCACGGCGCGTCAGAATCGCTTGCCGACGTGCTGGTGGTATGCTGGGGCTCCACGAAAGGGCCTGCGCTCGAGGCGCTCAGGCTATTGGAGCAAAAAGGCGTGGCTGCGCGCATGATGCACGTCCGCTACGCATCGCCGTTCGCGGCATCGACGGTGCTCAAGGCGCTTTCCAAGGCGAAGGGCACCGTCATTTTCGAGGGCAACTCGACCGCGCAGATGCGCAGCCTCATCTTCCAGAAGACAGGCTATTACATAGAGAAGGCATGCCTGCGCTATGACGCGCGCCCGTTCACGCCGGAGGAAATAGCGGCGCACGTTTCCGGGCTTGCCGGAAGAAAGTGATGGAGTGGTATTATGGTTACAGTGGCCGACCTGAACTCCGGGCACGCGCCCACATGGTGCCCTGGCTGCGGGGATTTTTCGATACTGATAGCGCTCAAGGGCGCGCTTGCCAGGCTTTCCATCCCGCCTCACGAAACGGTGGTCGTTTCCGGCGTGGGCTGCGGAAGCAAGCTTCCACACTTCATCAGGACGTACGGCTTCGAGGGGCTGCATGGCCGCTCCCTTCCGCCGGCTCAGGGCATCCACCTTGCCAACGACCGCCTTACGGTGGTGGCGGTGGGCGGGGACGGCGACGGTTACGGCATCGGCATGGGCCATTTCGTGCATGCCGTGCGCCGCAACATGGATTTCACCTATATCGTGCAGGACAACGAAATATACGGGCTGACGACCGGGCAGGCTTCGCCCACCACCCGCAAGGGCACGAAGACGAAATCCACCCCCAACGGGGCAATAGACCGGGAGGTGAACCCCATCATGGTCTCGCTCGCGGCAGGGGCAACCTTTGTCGCGCGCGGGTTCGCAGGCGACATCCCCCACCTGACGGGCCTGATAGAGCAGGGCATCTCGCACAGGGGGTTTGCGCACATCGACGTTTTCCAGCCCTGCGTCACATGGCGAAAGGACCTTCCATACAGCCTGTACCAGCAGAAAATCTACAAGCTTGAGTCGGACGGGCACGATCCGTCGAGCCTCGACGCGGCGATGAAGCGGGCGCAGGAAACCGAGCGCTGGCCAATCGGCGTGTTCTACAAAACGCAGCGCCCCGCCTACGCGGACGAAATCCCATCAATAAAAGGCGCGCCCCTCGCAAAGCACGACATTTCCCGCGTGGACATTTCAAAGTACCTCGAGGAATTCATGTAGGCAGCCCGCTTTCTTTTGCAGCTTCTCCGGTGCAGGCGCATCCCTGCCCGCCTTGCGCCGATTTTCACGCCGAAGAGCCCAAACACTTATATATTTTCACGCCGTATTTTTGCGCGTAAAACAAAAAATTTCCATCGCGCTGTTCTTTTTTTGGTGCGGTTCATAGGGGTGAATGCATGGCTGGATATATGCGGGCTTTCATGAAGAAGCACTACAGGCACTTCAACGCGGCGGTTGTCGCGGACGCGTCGCAGGCATACTGCGACATCGTGGACTCTGGAGGCAAGATGATGATAACTCTTGCCGGCGCGATGAGCACAGCCGAGCTCGGCAAGTCGCTTGCGGAAATGATAAGGCAGGGCAAGGTGCACGCAATCACATGCACGGGCGCGAACCTCGAGGAGGACGTGTTCAACCTGGTCGCGAACAAGCACTACAAGCGCGTGCCGCACTACCGCCAGCTCTCCCCTCAGGACGAGCTTGACCTTTACAACGACGGCTTCAACCGCGTGACTGACACCTGCATCCCGGAAGAGGAGGCGATGAGGCGCATCGAGAAGGAGGTTCTCAAGCTCTGGAAGAGGCATGACAAGGTGGGCGAATCCAAATTCCCGCACGAGTACATGTACGAGCTTCTCCTGTCCGGCGTGCTGAAGGAACACTACGAAATAGACCCCGCAGACAGCTGGCTGCTCGCTGCGGCCGAAAAGAACCTGCCAATGTTCGTGCCGGGCTGGGAGGACTCCACGCTTGGCAACATGTTCGTGTCCCAGGTGCTCAAGGGCGGGCTTTCAAGCTACGACCCCCTCAAGCGCGGCGCGCAGTACATGGAGGAGCTCATAAACTGGTACAAGGCAACCTCCGCCGGCCACAAGATAGGGTTTTTCCAGATAGGCGGCGGCATCGCAGGGGACTTCCCGATTTGCGTGGTGCCGCTCCTCATACAGGACCTGAAGATTGAGAAAACGCCCTTCTGGTCGTACTTCTGCCAAATCTCGGACTCCACGACAAGCTACGGCAGCTACTCGGGCGCAGTGCCCAACGAGAAAATCACCTGGGGCAAGCTTGACGCCACAACCCCGCGCTTCGTCATCGAGTCGGACGCGACCATAGTCGCCCCGCTCGTGTTCGCATACGTGCTTGACTGGTAGCGCGCCTACCGTCAGCCCCGCTTTGCCATCGCGTCAAGCACCCTCTCCTTGGCAAGCTCAAGCGCAGCGGCGCGGAGGTCGCCTCCCTTTGCCCTCCCAAACACCTGCCGCGTGTTGGCGGTTATTTTTTCGCGCACCAGCTTGAACATCTCCTGCTCCGAGCCGCCGATGAACTCCACGTAGGAGGAAATCACGCCGCCCGCGTTTGCCACGAAGTCGGGCACCACCACAATTCCCCTCTTGACAAGCGCAAGCTCGACCGCGGGCGTCATGGGTATGTTCGCCGCTTCCACCAGCACGCGCGCCTTTATCGCGCCCATATTGTCCTCGCGGATGACATTGGGCCGCGCGCCCGGGATGAGCACGTCGCATTTCATGCCGAAAAGGTCTGCCGCCGGAAGCACTTTCGCGCCAGGGTAGGCGGTGACCGTCCCTTTCTCTTTCTTGACCTGCATCATCAGGTGGTAGTCAAAGCCGCTTTCAAGGCATGCGGTGCCTCTCGAGTCGGACACTGCCACCACTTTCGCGCCCTTCTCGGTGAGGAACTTCATGGTGAATGTGCCCACGTTGCCGAATCCCTCAATCGCCACGGTTGCGCCGCCCATCGGAATCCCGGCATGCTCAAGCGCCACCTCCGTGGCAAGGAACACGCCAAAGCCGGTGGAGCCAAGCTCGTGCGGCAATCCCCCCAGGTCAGCGGGCTTTCCCGTCGCGGCTTTCGGCGTGCCAATCACGTCCTGGAAAATCGCCATCTCGTTCTCGCCCATGTTCATGTCCGGCCCAGGCACATAGTGCGAAGGCACCAAGGGTGCAATCTTGGCCGCGAACGCCGCGACAAGCGCAGCCTTGTTTTGCGCATTGCCCGGCGCCCTGATTCCAGATTTCGCCCCCCCGAACGGTATCCCTGCAAGCGCGTTTTTCCAAGTCATGGCGCGCGCAAGGCCGTACACTTCGTCAACAGTGATGTCCGGCACCAGCCTCACGCCGCCTTTGGCCGGCCCTATCGCGGTATTGTCGATTACCACGATGCCCTCCATCCCGGTCTTGGGGTCATAGACGCTGACCGTCATTTCCGGGCCGAATTCATCATTCTTTATGTTTGCCATTGTAGCTCATCTCCTAACGGTTGTAAAGCAGCTAGAGCCGCTTAGTAATAAAATGCTTGCCCTTTTCCTTTGCGTCAGGGCGAGCTCTTGCACTGGTGGTCCACCAGGTCGCAAAAGCCCCCTGGGCAGTCGTCGTTGGTGCCGCACACCGCCTTCACGCAGCGATACGCGCTGGTGGACAGCGGGTCAAGCTCGCAGCGCTCATTGTGCTTGCAGTCAGCGGACTTGGTGCAATATCCAACCATTGTCTTGCAGGCGTGCGCCGCAGTGTCGCACTGCTGGAAGGCGGTGTTGCATTCCGAGTTGCTGGAGCAGTATCCCGGGCGGCTGACGCAGCGGCGCGTGGACGCATCGCAAAGCTGCCAGCTCTCGCAGTCTGCAAGCGAGGAGCAGAGCCCGCGCTTTGCCTCGCACTTGTTCGTCTTGGTGTTGCAAAGCTGCCAATCCCTGCAGTCCTTGTCGGTGGTGCACGAGTCCGGCGCGGCAATGCAGCGGCGGAGCGCGCTGTCGCAAAGCATGTAGGAAGCGCAGTCCAAATCGTTGTTGCAGAAGCCATCTTTCACCATGCATACCTTGCCGGTGGCATTGCACTCCTGCCAAAGCTCGCAATCCACGTCCGAGGAGCACCTGCCCGGCAGGGGCACGCACCTCTTTGCCGACATGTTGCACATCTGCCACGAGTCGCAGTCGAACTGGGACAGGCAGCTTCCCGGCTTGGGGGCGCATACGTGCCTGGTGGGGCTGCATATCTCGCTCGCCTGGTCGCAGAAATCGTCGCTGTCGCAGTAGCCTGCGCGCGGCCTGCACGTGTTGTTGCCTGACGCGTCGCAAACCTGCCAGCTTTCACAGTCGCCGTCACCGCGGCACCTGTTCTTCTGGAAAGTGCACAGGTGGGTGCTGGCAGGGCATTCCTTCAGCGTGTCGTTGCATTCCGAATCGGAGTTGCAGTGGCCTTGCTTCAGCACGCACTGCTTCTTGGTTGTGTCGCACGTTTGCCACGCCTTGCAGTTCTTGTCGGAAGTGCAGCCGCTCTGCAGGCAGCCGGAAAGCAGCAGCACCGAAAACAGGCCCAGCGCCATCAAAACCGATGCGGAAAGAAATCCTTTTTGCGACAAATGACCACCCTGATTATGCCCCATTCACGCAATAAAACATTAAAAAGGGCAACCCTGCGGGCTGCCATCGGCACGGCGGCTTCTTCCTGTGCGCCGCGGCCTGGCGCAGTGCCGCCCATCACTGGCCAAGAAGCTCGCGCTTCAGCTTCGCCAGCTCCTCGTGCACCTCTGGGTGCCTTTTCAGCGGGTCCATGCGCGCCTTTTTCTCAAGCTCCTCCACCCTCACCTTGATGTTGGCGTGCTTCCTCGACAAATCCTTCTTGCTCATTCCCATGCAAATCCCCCCTGCAAATCATCATCCCATCAAAAGCCCGGGCGCGAAAAGCAGCATCATGCCGAGCGCAATCAGTATCACCGCGCCGATTGCATGCCCCCATGACGCCACCCTGCTGCCAAGCATGCCCCCTGCCGCCCAGAACGCGAGCGCGAACACCACAAGGTCGTCAAGCATGTACATCAGCACGTACAGCAATATGTAGAAATAACGCTCAAGCGGCCCCGCCCCGGACAGGGTGAGCACCTGCGTGAACACCGCGGGTATTGCGGACGAGCACACAAACTCAATGGAATTGACCGTGAAAGCCAGCACCACCAGGCCCGCAAACATGCCAAGCGACAATGGCGATGACAAAAGCTCCTGTATCTCGCCGGAAAGCCTTTTTTTCCCGCCGGAATCCCCCACTTTGCACACGATTTCGCCCCTGTTCCTCCAGAACTCCCGCAACGAGGTGATGCCCCAGTAAAGCGCAATCGCGCCCACGCCTATCATGACCGGGCGCACGTAGCCCACGAACAAAAACGCATTGAGCCATGCGGCCATGATGAGGAAGTACAGTGTGCCCGAGGCGAGCAGGAAGGTGCCCACCACAAGGAAGAATTTCCGCCTGTCGTGCAGCGTAAGCGTGATTGATATGAGATACACCAGCACCCACATTGCGCACGGGTTGAAGCCGTCAATCAGCCCGAGGACCACCGCGAGCAGGGGCAGGGAGAACTCCGACGGGTCAATGGTGCCCAATACGGGGAGGGCAATCTCATTCCCCTTCATGCCGTCCGGGGCGGTGCCATTGCCCGCGCCGCTTGAGGCAAGCGCGTCCCTTATCATCTTCGGCGTGCTTTCCTTGGAAAAGCCCACAATCACGGTCCGGTTGATTATGGTGGTGGGCACGCCTTCCGGCTCCCTGCCGCATTCGGACAGCATCTCCTCCATGAGCCTTGCCTGTGCAGGGTCGGCAGTGTCGTGGTAAGTCCATTTCGCAAAAGGGTAATCCTCCGCAAGCCCTTGGTTGTACGGCATCTGCTCCTTGCAGTGCATGCACGCGGGGTGGTAGAAGAAATGCACCTCGAGGGTGGCGTTGCCTGAAAACTGCTGGGGCGCGACCGGCTGCACGGTTGGCGCAAAGGCGAGCGCATAGCTTGCGGCAACCGCAATGAGCAGTATGAGGAAGCGGCTGAAAGGCTCGCGCCAAGCCTTTTGTGCGCCTTCTGCCAGGCTCTTTAGCATGCGCGCTATATGCGGGGTGCCATTTTTATTGGTTCCCGAATGGTTCGGCCGCGTGCAGCCCGCGCCCGTGGCCATTTGCGGCGCTCCCAACATTATTTAATTCTTGCCGGCATATTTGCCCAAGTGGGGGGGGAGTTAATGGAAATTTCAAAGCGCACGCAAGATTTGGGGACCGAGACTGCTTTTGAAGTGCTGGCCGAAGTGAACCGCCTGCGGCGCGAGGGCAAGGACATCGTAAGCTTCTGCATAGGCCAGCCTGATTTTGACACGCCGCGCAATATCAAGGACGCGGCGATAAAGGCAATCAACGACGGAAAAACAGGCTATACGGATTCCGCAGGCACGCTTGCCGCGCGCGAGGCGGTGGCGCGCTACCTCTCACGCACGCGCAAAATCGAGGTCAGGCCCGAGCACGTGGTGATAGCGAACGGGGCAAAGCCCTTCATCGCGCACGCAGTGGTGGCGACCACCGACCATGGCGTGGGCGACGAGATAATCTACCCGAACCCAGGCTTTCCCATCTACCAGTCGCAGATACTCGCGCACGGCGCGGTTCCCGTGCCATTGCCCCTCTTGGAGAGAAAGAGATTCAGCTTCGACATCGATGAGCTCAAAAGCCGCATCAGCAACCGCACCAAGCTTCTCATAATAAACACGCCCCAGAACCCCACCGGCGGCATATTGGAGGAGGACGACCTGAAGGAAGTGGCGGCGCTTGCGAAAAAGCACGACTTCTGGGTATACTCCGACGAAATCTACAGCACGCTTTCCTACGACAAGGAGTTCCGAAGCATCGCCTCACTGCCTGGCATGTACGAGCGCACCATAATATCGGACGGCGCATCCAAGGCATATGCAATGACCGGCTGGCGCATGGGCTTCATCGCAAACCCGGTGCTTGCGCCGCACATCGCTCGCTGGGTTACCAACACGGAAAGCTGCGCCAACCACATGTCCCAGTATGCGCTTGCCGAGGCGCTTGACGGGCCGCAAACCGAAAGCGAGAAAATGGCCTCCTCCTTCAAGGAGCGCCGCGACCTCATAGTGGGCCTTCTCAACGAGGTGGACGGCGTGCACTGCCTGATGCCGGGCGGCGC
>Ga0172371_10011776_pt1 | contig 11604 bp, 11 predicted proteins | sample Lak12m_FD_114543 | JGI IMG/M metagenome (GOLD analysis project Ga0172371, IMG submission 114543) | Freshwater microbial communities from Kabuno Bay, South-Kivu, Congo - kab_022012_12m | ecosystem: Environmental > Aquatic > Freshwater > Lake | place: Democratic Republic of the Congo: South-Kivu...
AAGCACCGAATCAACATAGCTGACAGAATCTCAGCTAGTTAGCCGATATGATGTCCAGATATTGGGGAAACTCCAGGTACGTTGGTACGTTGACGTCGGTTCCGCATCGCGAGCGACGCTTCTTCCGTCCTCGGTCCAAGCAGGAGCTCAACTCGGGCTTTCGAAGGCCACTTCCTCCATCGTTGCCCGTATCGGCCCAACTACTGGAGGACTCACACGTGCCGGGTCATTGCCGCCCGCTGCTTGACGCGGCGCAACCCGGCACCATAATCTGTTCATGCGCACGTTCGACCCGGACGATTACGAACACACCGTTGACCCAGACTTCGACGGAAGGCCGGATACGGTGTCCGCGTTCCGGGAGCAGTTGCGGCGCGAATACGAGGGCCTGCCGTTCGAGAAGGTGCTGCCGGGTAACGTGGTTGAGAACGACTACGGCGCCTGCTACAGACTGACTGCCAAGGCACGAGGAGCCCTCCGCCGCGGCGACGCCGAGCATACCCGGCAGGACCTGCTGGGCTCGGTCAATCTGGTACGAGGGATCCGCGACAAGACCCGCATGCGGCTGGAGGAACAGGGCTTCAAGACACTTGCCGACCTCGAAGACCATCCTCGGTTCTGCGGCGAGTCCAAGCGCATCCGCGAAATGCTCGAGGCCGGCAGCACCGAAGAGCTGACCGAAGTCATCGGGGCGCGCCTCTCCAAGTCTCATCCCTCGGTCCTCGGGCTGTCCGGACTGCACGATGATTCCGACTTCCTCTTTCTCGACCTCGAAACCATGGGCCTGTTTGCCGGCCAGCCGCTGGTGGTTGCCGGGATCGCACGCCTCGGTTCTGACAACACAATCATCGTCGAGCAGTACGTGGTCCGCGACTTCCCGGACGAACTCGCTCTCCTGTTTGAGGTTAATAGGCAGGTGGACACACACCCGGTGATGGTCACCTACAACGGTAAGTCGTTCGACCTGCCGTTCCTCATCGGCCGCTCGGCTTACTACGACCTCAAGCTCAAGCCACCCCGCGTCCACTTCGACCTGCTCCACTTCTCACGCCGTGCCTGGGGACGAAAACGGGGACTGTCCCACGCGTCCTCGCGCTCTGAGGGACTGTCCCCGCTTTCGTCAGTATCACTCCGCTCGATTGAAGAGGCAATCCTCGGCCTCAGCCGGGACACCGACCTGCCGGGCGAACTGGTACCCGAGTTCTACTACGACTACCTCCGCACCGGCAACGCCGGGTTCCTGAAGCCGATTGTCGACCACAACCGACAGGACGTCATCAGCCTGGTGAACGTATTCTCTTCATTGGTGGAGCACTGGAGCGCGCAAAGGTAGTGACCAGTTTCCAGGTACCAGTTTCCAGTGAGAGCGGAACCTGGAGTCTGACTGGACACTGGTCACTGGTGTCTGGTATCTCTCCTGGCCTTGCCTGACATCCTCTCCGCTCTCGACAACCTTCGTCAGCAGCGCTGGTATTCGGGCCAGATAGCAGGCATCGAACCGCTGCCCTCGCGCGGCCCGACCTACGCCGAGCCCGACCCGCCGTTGCCTGGGCCCCTTGCGAACCTGATCCAGCAACTCGGCATTCCCAGGCTCTACAGCCACCAGGTCGAACTCCTCAGGCACGCCCGTTCTGGCAGCAACGTCATCATCACCACTGCGACCGCCTCAGGCAAGACCCTCGCCTTCAACCTGCCGGTGTTCGAGACCATGCTTGAATCCGGCTCCGCGACGGCGCTCTATCTCTACCCGATGAAGGCGGTGACGCAGGACCAACTGAAGGTCCTGAAGGAGTTTGGGCTTGGGCTTGAGCTTGAGCTACACCCGGCAGTCTACGATGGCGACACGCCCGCGGACAAGCGGCCCCGCATCCGCCAGCGCTCACGCATCGTCCTGTCGAACCCGTACGAGCTGCACCAGATCCTCCCCTACCACTACCAGTGGCAGGCGTTCTACCGCAACCTCCGCTACTGCATCATCGACGAGGCGCACACCTACCGCGGGGTGTTCGGCTCCAACGTCGCCCAACTCATCCGCCGCCTCCGCCGGATTTGCGCCTACCACGGCTCGGACCCGCAGTTCTTCCTCGCGTCGGCTTCGATTGCCAACCCCCAGGAGCTGGCCGAGAAGCTGACCGGCAGGGAGTTCATCCACGTCGGTAGCGACGGCGCGCCGCGCGGCCGCACTTGGCTCGTTTTCTGGAACCCGCTCGCGACGGGACATGACCGAAATGTCCGACATTTCGGATCGTGTCCCAAGCGAGAAGAACCTACCCCTTCCATCCACTTCCAGACCCAGCAACTCGTCGCCCACTTCGCCAAGGCCGGATTCCAGACGGTCTGCTTCGTCCCATCCCGTCGCCTCGCCGAACTCATCTCCCGCTGGGTGAGGGAGCACACGCCCGAGCTGGCCGTATCGCCGTATCGGGCCGGATACGTACCAGAGGACCGGCGCGCAATCGAGGCCGGCCTCTCCTCCGGCGCCCTGCGCGGGGTCGTCTCCACCGACGCGCTGGAGTTAGGCATCGACATCGGCAGCCTCGATTGCATCGTCATCGCCGGCTTTCCCGGCTCGTTCGCCTCATTCTGGCAGCAGGCGGGCCGGGCCGGACGCAAGCTACAGGATTCGCTGGTCGTGTTCATCGGCTACGCCGACGCGCTCAACCAGTACCTCCTGCGCAACCCGGCGCTCATCCTCGAGCGCGGATTCGAGGCCGCGGTCATCGACCTCGCCAACCCTTACATCATCAAGGGACATCTCGCCTGCGCCGCATCCGAGCTGCCGCTCAGGAAAAAAGAAGTCGCCGAACGACGGGACATGCCCCAGGAAAACGGGGACTGTACCGCGCGTCCTCGCGCTCCGAGGGACTGTCCCCGTTTTCCAGATCAAGGTCCAGAGCCCGAAGTCCAGAATCCAGAGTCCTCCAACATCAGACTGGCTGCTGTGAAGGAACTTGAAAGAGAGCTAGTCCTGCGCCCGACACCGGTCGGTTGGATCTACGCGGGCCGGACCCGACCCCAGGAGGAAGTCGCGCTCGAAGCCATCGAGGAGAGTGCTATCGAGGTCGTCGCCGACGGCCGGGTCATTGAGACGATGGACAAGACCCGCGCCTGTCGTGAAGCCTATCCCGGCGCAGTCATGCTCCATCAGGGCGAGACGTACCTCGTGAAGACGCTCGACCTCGAGGCACAACGGGCCGAAGTCGAGCGGAAGGACGTGGACTTCCATACGCAGGTCATTACCCGCGAAGAGATGCAACTGCTGGAGACGCGACAACAGCGTAGCCTCAATCCCGGCATCACGCTGAGCCTGGGTCGCCTCGAAGTGACCGCGACCCATACCGGCTATCGAGTGAAGAAGTACGACCAGCTCATTTCCACTCACCCGCTCAGCCTCCCTCCGGTCAAGTTCCCGACAGTCGGCATCTGGCTCACCTTCTCCTCGTCTCCTCCCTCCTCTCTCCTCCCTCCTCTCTCTATCGGCGGGCTTCACGCCGCCGAGCACGCGCTGATTGCGCTTGCACCGTTGGTGGCCATGTGCGACCCGCTCGACATCGGCGGCGGCAGCTATCCGTACTTCCCGGACACGCGCTCGCCGGCGATCCTCATCTACGACGGGTACGAGCACGGCATCGGGATATCGGAGAAGCTCTATTCGGAGTTCGACCGGCTCAGCCGCATCGCCCGTGACCTGGTTGTCCGCTGCGGTTGCGAGAACGGTTGTCCGGCCTGCGTTCTCTCGCCCCGCTGTGGCGACGCCAACGAACCCATCGACAAACAGGCGGCCATCGCAATCCTCTCAAGCCTCCGCTGCCCGGCCTGACAGAATCCTCGTCAACAGTTCTGACTTCCAACCTCTGACATCTGGCTTCTGACTTCGTCCGCACCCGCGATCATCCTCTCCAGCCTCCAGCTCGCAATCCGCTGACGACCGTCTGCAAGTTGTCGCAGCAATCAGAAACCACGCCCCCAGCGCTCCGCAGGACGAAGACAGGCCTCGGAGCCACCCCCTCCAGTCGTGGGTTTGTGGTGGCTGGTAAGGTTCTTTCGTAAGTAACGTATTTAGGTGTCTTAGGGGGGGGCAGACGACGTTCGGTTCTTCTTGACTTCGGCTCGTGCGAACTAGTATATAGATGTTAGCTGGAGATAGTGGACGATGGACAGCCGATGTCATCAGCCAAGCAGCATTCCCAAGCTGAGGACTCCTACAGACCGGACGCCTAAGCCGGTCTACACCCATAGTCCGCGCGTTCGCATCACTCTTACACGAAAACCTAGCCACGCTCCGGCGGCAGTGCAGACCGGTTACGCGGCGCACCGCTCATGCCAGAACGTGGCATGCAAACCCAAAGGGCAGCACCCGAAACTCCCGGCTAGGAAAAATCGGGTTCAGAGATGAACTCTGTGCTGCCCAAGGGAATTATACGCCGGGGGAAAAGACGCGCAAGTGCGCGCAATCTGAGCAAACCACAAAGAAAAGAGGAGGTACCTATGCTCAGAACAGCTATCTGCTGCGTGCTAATCGCAGCAACATCGGCCATGGCTTGGAACCCACGGCAGGCAGTCCAAGCTCCCGCGGTAGTCAAAGACGGCTCACACATCGTCTATGGGAACAACGCCATCTGGGGTGTGTTCCCCAAGGAGGCCACCGGTTACACTTGGTGCGGGTACTTTGCGCCCCTCCCATCAAACGAACAAGGTGGCTCCTGGACCATGAGTCAATATGCCGTCGACTACCTGACGCAGACATCTGCAACGTTCGATTGGGTGGAAAATCGTCTCTGGGCGATCGGGAACGCAGGCGGCAGCCCCATCAGTCCCGGTTTGTACTCCTACTACAATGGTCAATGGCACAACGAAGCTATCCACAACTTCTTTCTCTACGACGGGGCCTGCCTTACCTTCGTACCAAACGCCAGCTACGACCGGCAGTTGTTCGCGGTGCCGGGCTTTCTCTATTGTCTACAGGATGCTAACCAGGGGTACCTATGGCGCTACTCGCTGGCGACGTCACTGCCCAACGTGACGTTGGACGGCATCTACCCAGGGCAGGGCGCCGTCATCGCGGACGCAACGCCGTTGTTCGAGTGGGGAAGCGCCGCGACTCCTCAGTTCCGCCTTCTGGTCTCAACTGACTCGCTCTTCACCGACACCGTTCTGGATGAAGTCGTCTCGAATCCGGAGTACCAGACCACAACTGCGCTCGCCAACGGGACGTATCACTGGCGCACGGCCGCGTGGGTCAGCAGCGCGTGGTCGTGGAGCGGCAGACACGACTTCGAGATTGACGCCGGCTGGACGCGGGTCGGTAGTTACTTCCCCGAGCCGGGGGGCACTGGTGCGGCGATGGTGTACGGCGGACACCAGTTTCCCCATCCTGCGCTTTTCGTGCTGGCCGGCAATGGAAGGAAGGACTTCTGGGAATACAACCTCACGCAGAACCAGTGGACCGATCTCGGCAACACGCGAGTAGACGTAATCGCTGGCACGTCCATCGTCACTGATGACGCCTGTGGAGGGAATAAGAATAAGGTCTGGGTGGCCTTTGGCGGTTCGGATCATTCCGACAACCTCCAGTATTACGCGTATGGGTCGGGTTGGACGGAGTGGGATCAGCAGGCGGGTCTCTTTCCCCAGTGGCTTGGGCCCGGCGCCTCGATGGCTTGGGGGCCGAATGACCTCAACTACCTGATTGTGGGCCAGGACCAGGGCGGCAATGCCAGAAACGACTTCTACTCAGTGGATCCCCCGCTGTACGACGGAGGTCTGGCCAGTGCAGCGCGGCCCGGAGATGTGCGAAGTCATGTCATCAGCCGTTTCAACGACATCGAAGCTGAGTATCAGCTACCGGCTTCCGCTTGCGTGCGAGCTACGTTGCACGATGCCGTTGGAAGGCAGGTCGGGGCGCTGGACTTCGGCGAGCAGACGGCCGGGACACACCGGCTGGGCTGGAGCCGCGATTCACAAGGACGCAAGCTCAATGCCGGGACCTACTTCGTGTTACTTGACATGGGTACGGAACGTGCTAGGCTGAAGGCAATCGTGAGATAGGTCTGTCTCTGTCAATCGGAGGGGCGGAGAGCCCGCCCCTCCGAGATTGGAGAAACCGGTGAAGCGACTCCTCTTGGTACTAGTTCCGATGGCTTTGTTCGCGCAGGTAGAGATAGATACCGTCATCCGACTATCTTCCTACTTGCGTAACGGGTTCTTCATCCCTGGACTCAACGGGCTGTACGTCCTTGGCGAGTACGAGCACTATGTGGTCAACTGCTCGACCTATCAGCTTCAGACGCAGTACCCGCGCCCCGAACAAATGGGCACCGGGTTGTACGCCTGGAATTGGCGTAGGGGGAAACTCTACATCAGTGTCAATCCGGGTCCCGAGGACAGCACGCTGATAGCTGATGCTGACGCCGATTCAGTAATCGGCTGGTTGACGCTCAAAGATGGGAGCTTTCACCTGACGTACTTGAGCGACGTTGACCGCCTGTACTGGAATGCAGTGGACACTGCGTACCTCTTCGATTGCGCTGCCGACACGGTCGTGCGTAGGATAACGTCGCCCCTGCCGGCGTACCACATCGGTCAAGCATCGTGGGACTCAGTTGGCCGCAAGCTGTACGTGTCGCTGGGCTATTGGATGGGGCCGTCGTTACTGGCTGTGTACGACTATGTCGCCGATTCCTTCACGAAGACCATAGATGTTAGCTCGGTCGCTCTTGGCAACGAACGCCTGGTCTTCGACCATGCCCGCCACAGGGCCTTCCTGGGTCCCTCGGCGATGGGCGGGTACGTGGGCATCATCGATACCGAGCACGATACCCTCCTCCGCGTGCTTCCGTCGTACGTTGGAGACGGAACCTCCGGTCCAATCGCCGTCAACGAACGCGAAGGAAAAGCCTACATCGCCAGCAACTTCAACCACCCGGGCTCTCCTGAAACATTGTGGGTTGTTGATTGCGCGACTGACTCTATTGTCAAGAGGATTGAGTACACGCATCGGGGATACGGCGCCCTGTGTGCTCGCTGGGTACCGTGGAGCAACCGCATCTACCTCGGCTGCCAAACCGACCTCAATCCAAGCACGCCCGAGACCAGCATAGTCGTGCTCGACTGCGAGACCGACTCGATAATCGCACGCCTCGTTCTGGGCCACGAGATGCTCGATGACATTCAGCTCGACCCTATCCGTGAACGTATCTTCGCAATCGGAATCGACAGCACCAACATCTATGTGTTGCGCGACAGCGGGTACGGAGTAGCCGAATCCAAACGGTCGGGACCGCGTCCTTCGGGGCTACAGGTTCAGATAATGGCGGGTTGGTTCGACATCCGGTATTCCGTGGCCGCGCCGTGTCGCGTGGACCTGGCGGTCTATGACCTGATGGGGCGGGAGGTCAGACGGCTCGTGGCCGAGCGACAACCTGCCGGTCAGCACTCGGTCGCTTGGAACAGCCAGGACCTCTATGGCAATCGCGCCGCGCGCGGGGTGTACTTCATCCGTCTCGACACGCCAGGCTTCGGTGACGTGAAGAAGGCTGTGGTGGCGAGGTAGCCACCAACTCGCCAAGCCACCACGAGGCAGTTGTTGGCTTCTGCGGTGTAGCGTCCAGCGTCTGACTTCGCCCGTTCCATCCGCCCTAGCTGGGCTTCTCTTTTCCGCTGACCACCGTATAATAGCCCGTGGCACGACGCAAGACGCCTGACGCTGGACGCAACACGCCGGACACCGGCATGGGCGTAGTGTCTGGCGTAATGCGTGGTGCGTCAAGCATAGAGCTTTCTTCGCCTCTCGCTGACCGCATGCGGCCGCAGACGCTCGACGACATCGTCGGGCAGGATCACCTGCTTGGGAGGGATAAACCGCTCCGGAGAATGATCGAGAAGGGCGAGCTTCACTCTATGCTGCTCTGGGGCCCGCCTGGCTCAGGCAAGACCACCCTCGCTCTCGCGGTCGCCCGCTACACCAAGGCCAGATTCGTCCAGCTCTCGGCCGTGACTTCGTCGGTCGCGGAAGTCCGAGAGATCGTGAAGCGGGCCGAGTTCGAGCGCTCCATGCACAACCGCCGCACCATCCTCTTCGTGGACGAGATCCACCGCTTCAACAAAGCCCAGCAGGACGCGTTTCTCCCTCACGTCGAATCCGGCCGCATCATCCTCATCGGCGCAACGACCGAGAACCCGTCGTTCGAGGTCATCGCGCCCCTGCTCTCTCGCTGCCGGGTCTACGTACTCAACCAACTCGGCCCCGAGGAAGTGAAGGCGGTGATGCGTCGCGCAATGGCGGCAGAGGAGGGTCTCGCGTCGCTCAAGCCGGGCGTTGCCGAGGACGTCCTCGACTACCTGGCAATGGTCTCGCAGGGCGACGCTCGCGCCGCGCTGACAGCGCTGGAGCTGTGCGTTTCCTCAGCCGAGCCGAACCGGCAGGGCACGCACCGCGTGAACCTGGAGCTGGCGCAGGACGTGGTCCAGCGCAAGTTCCTGCTCTATGACAAGTCTGGGGAGGAGCACTTCAACCTGATTTCTGCCCTTCACAAGTCACTGCGTGACTCTGACCCGGACGGCGCGCTCTACTGGCTCGCGCGGATGCTCGAAGCCAGCGAGGACCCCTTGTACGTCGCCCGACGGCTGGTCCGCTTCGCGTCGGAGGACGTGGGACTCGCCCAGCCCAACGCCCTCCTTATTGCCAACGCCGCCAAGGACGCGGTCCACTTCGTCGGCATGCCCGAGGGCAACACGGCTCTGGCCCAGGCCGTCGTGTATCTGGCTCTTGCCCCGAAATCCAATGCGCTATACGTCGCCTACGGCGAGGCCAAAGACGACGCGCTCCAGAGCGCAACCGAGCCGGTGCCGCTTCACCTCCGCAACGCGCCTACCGGCCTGATGAAAGGTATCGGTTACGGCAAGGGCTACAAGTACGCCCACGACTTCAAGGACGCCAAGGTCGAGCAGGAGCATTTCCCGCCCTCACTCAAAGGGCGCAAGTACTACCGCCCTACCGACCGCGGCTTCGAAGCCGAGCTCAAGAAGCGCGGTCGCCCTAGGTCCGACTAGCCCACCCGCTCCTACCCGGATTCTGAGACGGTTGGCCACGGATCAACACGGATGTTGTAGCTTGGCCGCGCCGCGCTCGGACAGATTCCCAGTCGAATCGGTGTTGGCCACTGCGGCCCCGACAGCGCATCTGTCCATCCGTGGTCGTTTTTCTTCCTGCTTCCGTGGCTCATGTCGGCTCTGGGAGCCTGCACCCAGTCTTGACATTATGGCCGGGCCCGGTCAAACTAGTGGGAGAACAACGACCCGAATGGAGTAATCGTGAGAATCGAGATTGAACGGGAAGCGGATGGACGCTGGCTGGCTGAGGTCCCGGACCTGCCCGGTGTGATGGTCTATGGCCCGGACCGGACATCAGCAATCGCCAACGTCAAGGCGCTGGCGCTACGAGTCCTGGCTGACCGTATCGAGCACGGCGAAGAAGTACCGGCGCTCCGGGAAGTATTCGCAGTACCCGCATGAGCAACTGGCCTTCCACCAAGGCCAGTCGAGTCCTCAGCGCCCTGCTCCGGATCGGGTGGGTCATCAGGCGCCAATCAGGAACGTCCCATCGTATGTTGAGCCGGCCGGGCTGGCCGGACTTCGTGTTCGCATTCCACGACCACGATGAGATTGGCCCGAGGATGCTGGCCCGAATCGCCAAACACAGCGGCCTCACCCCCGAAGACCTGTAGAATCAAGACAACTCACCCGCCTGCGGGCAATCCTCTTGACGTCCGGGAAGTCGGAGGTAAAATAGGTATGACGTCACGTATGACCGAATAGGAGTACACATGGCCAGACGACAGAAGGTCACGGTGACCATTGCCTCAGACCGGCTGGAGCAACTGGACGAGATTGCTGTCGCCCGCGACACCAACCGCAGCGCCCTGATTGAAGAAGCGCTGGAGGTATGGGAAAGAGAGCAACTGGATCGGGAGCTTGCTGCCGGGTACAAGGCGATGGCGAACGAAGACCGCCGTACCGCGGAGGAACGCCTCAGGAGCGGCAGTGAAACCCTCGACTGAGCCTCGTCACCCTGCGCGTGGCGACATCTGGCTCGTCAACTTCAATCCCGGACGCGGCAGCGAGCAACGAGGCATCCGCCCGGCCTTGATTGTGCAGAACGATGTCGGCAACCAGTTCGCGGCGACAACAATCGTCGCCGCCATCACCACTACCATCAAGCCCTATCCCGTGACGGTCGTAGTCCGCGGCGGCACGTGCGGTCTCCCCCGCGAGTCAATGGTCAACCTCGCCCAGATCCTCACTGTGGACAAAGAGCGCCTGATTCGCAGACTCGGCCGGCTGACCCCCGAACTACAGGCAGCAGTCAACCGCGCCCTGCGCATCAGCCTCGCCCTGGACTAGCACCCACCACCCGACCGCGGCTTCGAGGCCGAACTGAAGAAACGCGGCCGCCCCAAATCAGACTAGCCCGCCCGCCCGCGCCTGCCGCAATCCAAGGATGGTCCTCGCCCGATTCCGCGGCGCCTTAGGCGCTGACCTTCTGGAGCAACTCGGCGATGGTGCCGGCCCAAAACCGACGGTACGATTCCATCGCCTGGGCGGCGTCGCGGTTGTAGCAGAACGCCTGCACGGTGGCCGTGACGCCCGCCTGCCGGTGCGCGGGCAGGCCCTCATGGACGATGCGCCGGGGCTGGTCCTTCACCTCGAACAGGTATCGATAGTCTGATGTCGTCGGTCCGCTCGGGCTTGAGCTTGCGCTAGTGCTATCGCCGACTTGGGCTTGAGGCTTGGAGCTGGGGCGCTAGCTTCTGTCTTTCCAGTAGCCCGGACGCCGGTGCAGGTGCATCAGGGCAAGCACGAAGACCCGGTCCGGCTCAACGCTGTAGAGAATGCCGTACGGAAAGCGGTTGACCAGGCAACGCCTGACGTCTCCTTCCAGAGTCGGCCAGGCGTTCGGATAGGATAGGGCATTGCTCAGAGCGGCGAGAACTTCCAGCGAGAATTCCTCGCCGAGAGAGCTTTCAATCTTGTCGTAGAAGGCGATCGCCTCAATGAACTCTGCCTCGGCTTCCGGGTGGAAGTCGAGGGTCATCGGGCCGGGCGGTCTTTGATGCGGGCCAGGACCTCGTCGCCGGGACGCGCCTTCACGCGGCCGGATCGAAGCTCGGCAAGCCGGGCGTTGGCGACGTCGGACCAGGCTCTGTCGATCTCCGGGTCAGGGACGTTGAGCGTCCGAAGGAGCGAATCGACCACGGCCACGCGGTCGTCCACCGGAAGCTGCTTCGCTTCCTCGATGATGTCTCTTACTCCATGCATTTCACGGCCTCCCGGCACGGCAAGCGGCCTCGCGTAACTGCTTATTCACTTCGTCAGATTGTAGGTCGCCGCCCCACTGGTGTCAAACGCGGGACGCACTCATCGCCTCCGACCACGCACTGTCCGACAGGGGCCGCTGAGGCCAACAACGAAGAACGAACCAACGATGAACGACACCTGCCATAGACGCCCTTGGCCAAGAGCCCGGCGTTGTTCAGAAACTTCAGCCGCTGGCGCTATCCCTTGACGCGGCTCCGCTCAATAATCTTCGATTATGTCCCCGGAATT
>Ga0172371_10011777_pt1 | contig 11603 bp, 6 predicted proteins | sample Lak12m_FD_114543 | JGI IMG/M metagenome (GOLD analysis project Ga0172371, IMG submission 114543) | Freshwater microbial communities from Kabuno Bay, South-Kivu, Congo - kab_022012_12m | ecosystem: Environmental > Aquatic > Freshwater > Lake | place: Democratic Republic of the Congo: South-Kivu...
ATATATTGCAAATGGAGGAAATGTAGGAATCGGAACAACCGCGCCAATCAATGCTCTTGATATCAATAATGGCGGAGGAATACACATAGCGTCCGGAACTCCTTCAGCTTCAACTTCAATGGTTTTATATAACAATAATGGCACTTTAATGTGGAATAATACTACTCTTTTAGCTTCACCGAGTGGAGCTGATATCGCAGAATATTATGGATCAAAAGATTTGACAATTGAGTCAGGAGATCTTGTTGTTGCTGCGCCTGGCGCAGCAAGTGTTGGACCAAACAGTAAAGCATACGTTAATAAATCTGGCTCGAGCTATCAGGGAGGAATAATAGGGATTGTTTCAACTAATCCCTATGAAGCATTCGGTAAAAACTTTGACAAAGATGAGTATTTTTTTCCGGTTGCACTTATCGGACGGATTCCGGTAAAAATTAGCTTTGAAAATGGCCCAATCAAAGCCGGAGATCTTTTAACTTCTTCTTCAATTCCAGGGGTGGCAATGAAAGCAACCAAAACAGGCCCAGTTGTCGGAAAAGCACTGGAAGATCTAAGCACAATTACTGAATCAAAAATTGTCGGCTTTTATGATCCTGAAAATAAAATATACTGGAGCAAAACCAGTATCCCGCCTGATATCCCCAAAAAATCAAACATAATTCCTATTGTTAAAATCTATTCTTTCGTGAATATCTCCTGGCATGATCCGGGAGCTTATCTTGCTCAAAATGGAGACCTTATCATAAAAAGTACTGGTTCAAACGGCTATTCTGTCTCCAATTCCGCAAATGAAACTTTAACTAATGTCCAAGGATTCCTTGAAGTTATTTCAGCCAATATCAAAGCAGGTTTCATTCAGGCATCTGAAATTATTACAAATTCTTTAATCGTTACTTCTGACTCCATAATAGTTAACGGACAAAATCTTAAAGATTATATCGTCAATGTTGTTAAGGATTCCGGAATTCTTAAATCGGATATTATCTCTCCAATTGTTACTACTAATCAACTCTTAACAAATATAATTTCGCCTTTGTCTTCCCCGTCCTTAGTCGTAAAATTAAGCACACCATCAGGATCTTTAATTGTGGAAAATGCAAGTGGCTCTGCGGTTGCCAGAATTGACAATCAAGGCAATGCCTCTTTCAGCGGCACTATTAATAGTGACTCTTTAGAAACAAATGATGCGAGCATCAGCGGAACCTTAAGAGCTAATAATATTATTGCTGATTCTATTGAAGGTTTGGAAGCAAAAGTTTCTTCAATCGCAGCTACTACTCTATATAATAGTAAGTACCTAGATCTCGCAACTTATTCTGCCCAACTTGCCTATGTGCCTGATTTTGCTGCAGAAAGAGCTCAATTCAATCAAGGACTAATGGTTTTTGGTTCAACTAGTTTATCCGACCTTTCAATCGGAAGAACAATGTTTATCTCAGAAAATTCCATAGAAACTTTGGGTGCTGATTTATCTCTTCAGAGTCTTAGACAAGGAGCTCTTTCAATCATGGGTGGACTAGTTTATATTGATACTGACGGGAATATTAAGATTCAGGGAAGTTTAACTGTTACAGGAAAGCTAGCTGTAAATGTTATCTCCCCTCTCCCGACATCTGACTTAGTTGTGAAAAATGCCAGCGGATCAAGCGTTTTATCTATAAATCAGATTGGAGATATAATGGCCTCAGGCTCAGGTACGTTTACTAAATTGAATTTTAGCTTAATCGCGCCTGTTTTAGCTGTTTCTGCAACAGAAGTAATTGCGAGTTCATCTGCAGGAATTACCAATATTGCTCCATATCAATCAGAGGTTACCATTAAAAATTCTTTTGTAACAGATAAATCTGTAATTTACATCACTCCCGTTGGAACACCTAGTGCTGAAGTTCCATTTTTGATGCGCCAAATTCCTCAAGAGTCTTTTACTGTCGGGGTTCAGTCACCTACCAACCATCCACTTGATTTTAATTGGCTAATTATTAATTAAATTGGCAGACACTAAAATTTCTTGCTAAAAATATTCTATCCTATAGAAAGCTCGCAACAATTTTTCACATAATTATTAATTAAACTATAAGATTATTTTTGCTTAATAAAATTAAACGATTAGATTGTCAATAAAATCTATACTTACACTTGTAATGTTAGACAAGTTTATTTAAATTAATTTCATGAATAATTAGAATATATTATTACATCTCTATAGGCAAATTGGATTACTATGTAAGCACAACTTAAGCATTATTTTGATTGCAATAATCCGTCTAAAAACAATAAAATTTTAACCCCTTGACATTGCACAAAGTCCTTGTTAATCTAGGTTGGTGGAACAGAAGAGTGAGTTGAATCTATATATCCAAAATATCTCCATAATCATCTTGGGAGTATTTCTCATGGCTTTTCCCGTTGTTTTTACGACCATTACTACTAATCCCATTATTTTACCAAAACAGATATTGCTAGGAGGGGTTGTAGCTATCCTTTTGGCTCTTCAAATCGTAAAAATGCTTGCTCAAAAAACTGTGAGGATCAAAAGGACATCTTTTGACATTCCGATTCTGCTGCTTGCGTTAACTGCTTTACTCTCATGTTTTTTCGCAGTAAATAGAATAGATGCATTAACAGCATTTTTTCCCTATTTTTTTACCATATTAATTTTCTTCCTTATAGTTAATATCGTTAAAGACAAAAATTCACTTCTCTTCCTTATGTCCTCCTTAATCATAGGCAGCAGCTTACTGTCTATTTCAGCAGTCTTATCTTTTTTTAAGATATATATCCTACCCTTCCCTGGAACTCACTCTCAAACATTTACTCCGTTGGGGTCTTTACTGGAACAAGGAATTTATCTTGTTCTTACACTAACCATATCTTTCTATTATCTCAACAGATTTTTTAAATCTAAAGCAAAAAAGGGAATAGAGGTCTCCACCGAAAGTACAGCTATATCATCCACTACCAATCAAGAAAGAGTAAAAGTTATCAGTTTTGGAGTAGCATCTTTTGTTATCCTATTGGGTATAGTTGTAACAACTTATGCGCTTTTTAAGCTTGAGAAACCTTTACTTCTTCCGATTGAAACAGGATTCCAAACTGCTCTTTCAGAGATTTCTCTTGATAGCGGACGTGTAACACAAGGTTTTCTTCTGGGAAGCGGATTCGGAACATATGCAGTTGATTTTTCAAGATGGAAACTAGCTTCTTTTAATCAATATCAAGATCTATGGAATCTAACTTTCTTTAAATCATCTAATTTCCCGCTTGAACTTTTAGCAACAACTGGAGTGTTGGGATTATGCGCTTTTATCTTTCTCTTAATAAGAGTCATAAAAGAAATACGCATAAGCTCTCAAAATAAAATGCTTGTTTCCTTAATTACTCTATTTTTAATCTCAATACTTCTGCCTTTAAATTTTACCAGCCAAGTTTTGTTTTTTGTAATATTGGGATTGTTTGCCGCAAATCAAGGCGTAATTAGTAAAACTCAAGATAGATTTTTCGAAATTGAACTTCAACTCGTAGCGCTTAAAAAGGGACTTATTGCCATGGAAGTGCCGCAAATAAAGAATGACAAAAGCCTGATTCTTCCGTCCATTACCGGAGTAATCATATTGGCAATTATTAGCATAATGGGATATTACAGTATTCCTTACATCTCTTCCGATTTAACTTTCCAAAAATCGCTTGTTGCAGCATCTCAAAATAATGGATCCTTAACCTATCAATTACAAGCTCAGGCAATTCAAACTTTCCCATACAGAGATGGTTTTTATCGGGTGTTTTCTCAGACAAATCTTGCTTTAGCTAATGCTCTTGCATCTCAGCAGCCCGCAGGCGCCAAGCCAGACCAAACAGTTCAGCAAAATATAACTACGCTTATCCAACAGTCAATAAATGCTGCTCGACAAGCTGCAACAGTAGCTCCTCAAACCAACCTTAATTGGCAGAATTTGTCCTCTGTGTATAGAGGGCTAATTGGATTTGGACAAAATGCAGAAAGTTTTGCGATTGTATCTGCTCAACAAAGTATAAATCTTGACCCAAGCAATCCACAAGAATATATAATCTTAGGAGGCATCTACTATCAATTACAACAATGGGACAATGCCATGAGTCAATTCATGACTGCAATAAATCTCAAGCCTGATTACGCAAATTCACATTACAATTTAGGCCATGTACTGGAACAAAAAGGAGATACACAAAATGCATTAGCTCAATACCAAACGGTTAGAACCCTTGTTGCCAATGATAAAGCCAGTTTAGAGCAAATAGACAAGGAAATTGCTGTTCTTCAAGGCAAAGCACAACAAGCTAATGAAAGTGCGGTTAATGCTAGCCCAGAGAATCAACCTCTTAATATAAGCAAACCTCAAACGCAACTTCCTGAAACAACTCCAGCAGTTGAAATCCCAGCACCTCCTCCTGTCTCAACCGAATCATCTAAATAACCCAACTATGGCATCCTTGAAGGAAGTTTCTATAGAAATAAAAGGCTTTCCTTATCAGTTTTTTAAAAGAGTTGAACAAAGCGATACTCCGCTCTGGCGTAAAGATTATCTTCCTTTTGTGGTTACATTCACCCCTAAAAACAATCTGGAAGTGCTTTTTAACCAATCTGATGAGGTAATTAAAAAATTAAAAAATGAATATCCTCAGGAAATAGTTGCAGCAGGCGAGATAATTTTCCGTAATTCAGACAAAAAAATTGACAGAATAAAACTTCATGCAAAAAATGATTCAGCTTCGAAAGAAAGAAAAATTTGGGCTGAAACAGTAGTGGAGTGTGTCAATCCTATGGCTTTATATGAAGACGTTTGGATAGCAATTGATCAAAAAGAATTTTATGTTTACAAGCTTCCATTCGAGTGGCATTTAAGACACCGTACACCTGAAATCTTCCGCGTATTTCCCAACGCCTAATACCAAAAGTATCACGATAAGAATTAATTCAAATAATATATCTAAAACGTCCGCCTACACTAAAGTTTCCTTCTTCGCCGAAGTGGCTACGAAGGCCGAGTCGGCGAGACAGGCCGTGATACTTTCGACAGACAAAGAGATCTTATGCAGATTCCCTTTGTTTTCTAAAACAGTCCTTACAAAGAACTGGTCTATTTCCTTTCGGCTCGAAAGGCACTGTATCAGTCTTGCCACAGGTTGCGCAAGTTATCGGAAAAGATTGTCCGGAAGACATTCCTCCACGATTTCCATCCATACGGGCTTTCTTTAATGCGCGACATGCTGGGCATCTAACTGGTGCATTTTGAAAACCTTTGCTTTGATAGAATTCTTGCTCTGAAGCTGTCCAGATAAAAGGCTTACCGCAATCGCGGCAAGTTAAATTTTGATCTTGAAAATTTGCCATTTGCTATTCACCCCCTTCCAAAGTTATGTGATTTTCCACAAAAAAATTATTGAGCAATGTTTGATGTGGGATTTGTTGTATCATTTAATATCTCTAAATTCCCGCCTACCATTTTCTACTTGCCCCGTTCTACGGGGGAATCTAGAGAAAGGAGGATGGATTAATATATTGTAATTATACTCTATCTTCAAACGGAATAGCAATAGGCAAATTAAATCTACTGTGATAAAATGATTGAGTGTTGGGCCTGTGGTTCAACGGTAGAATATGGCATTCGCATTGCCAGGATCCGAGTCCAATTCTCGGCAGGTCCACTTAGCCCCGCCGTCAGGCGCGGGGCTCAGTGCAAGCACTATATATTTTAAAAGGCTTGCCCTGAGGAGCAAAGCGACGAAGGGCCCGTAGTACACCGGTAGTATAACTCCATGGCATGGAGTAGAAAGGGGTCCAATTCCCCTCGGGTCCACAATTATTGTAAGTATGGGAGTGGGTTCACTAGAACGCCTCCTTTACGAAGCTCAAAGTGAACGTGAGGTCCTGTGGTTCTTCCCGTCATTCCGATCCATCCTAGAACCGTTGATCCTGCAGTAACTGTTTGCCCAGCTGACACATTTACTCCGGATAAATGTGCGTAATGAGTTTCAATATCACCATTTTTGACATAAACATTTGTTCCGTAGCCATAATCCCATCCACCCACACTAACACTTTCTACTGTCCCGTTTTGGGCTGCAACAATGGGTGTTCCATAGGCAGTTGCAATATCAAGTCCCATATGATACCAAGAAGCAAATTGACTTACAATTCCGTGAACCGGCCAGGTAAAGCCTAAGCCGGAAATTGAAACAGGACCGGAAACTACGTACACTTGCCTCTTGTAAGTTGGCTGTTCGGCAGGCTTAATTCCGTCCGGCACTATTAATATCTGTCCTTCAACCAAAGAAAATGTTTCTGCATTGGCAAAATCATTAAAGGGAAAATCAACTATCTTCTGGGCATCGGAATTTAATTTTTTCGCAATTGAATAAACAGAATCTCCTTTTGCAACTTTATAAGCAATTCCCGTAACAGGCAGGATTTTCAAACTATCTCCAACTGTTATGTCATCACTTGATAGATTATTGGCCCAGCGTATGGTTTCTGTTGATATGCCAAATTTCTCAGCAATTGTCGATAAAGTGTCCCCTTTCTCAACAGTATAATCAATAATTTTATCCCGAGGCCTGACAGATTGAATTGTTTGAAAGACATCATTACTTACAGCAATTGATTCTTTGGAGTTGGGAGAGCTAATCTGAAGACCATTTTGTTGTCCTTCAAACAGAGGATAAGTGTCTGCCAAAAATGGCGAAATAATCACTCCGATTCCCAAAACTCCCATTGCCGCAATATGCATGAAGGGCCTGTTGTAACGGCCTCTTTTCATCATAAATAGTTTTACAAGGCTATTCTTATGCGTCTCAAAAACTACCGACAACGCAAGAATTTTTTTCTTTAAATAAAGGAAAAAGAACTGACAAAATTTAGAAAAATCCGAGAAACCTGCAACAAAAAAGTTAAAGGAGGGTTTAATCATGGCGATAAAGGTTAGGGTATCAAAATACTATGCATTAGTCAAACTCCCAAGTACATGTCCAAAAAACAGTTAATTAGTTCTTGATGCAGCGAACTGACGCGCCTTCCGAAAAGTTATTGGTCCATTCCAAATAACTGCTTTCGTTAAACAATATCATAGCTTTGGTATCATCGTATCCTCCTCCAGTAGTAAGATCGCTACTCCAATAGCTTCCCCATCGGCCTGCGCTAACTGCGCCATTTTGCCAATCTCTAAAGCCAGCTACTGTTAACCTTAAAATACTATACCAAGCGCCCGCAGAATTTTGCAAAGCCCAAGTAGACACCTGATTTCTCCATTCCGGCCAAGTTGGGACATGCCAACCAGAAGGACATGGATTATTCAGGTAACCCGAAGCAGCTTGCCACAAAGTACTTGTTGATGCAGTTGTCCAAACATCAGAGCCATAAATAAAATTGGCATGACCAGGAGTTATACCAGTAGCAACAACTGTAGTTGTACCACTGGTACGATTTTGATGCCCATCAGCCGCTCTTCCACGCTGGAAAAGATCACCATAAGAACTAGAATCATTATAAGTCGTCGCTACTTGCGACGCGCCGAGATTGCGATCCATCCAACATTTATTATCATAATAGCTTGATACTGTTCCATAAGTAACAGAAGCTCCTTTGTACGTAAATGTAACTGTATTGTTACCAGCACCACATATAGAAGGTTGGCAAGCAGGAACAGAGAAAATTCCTGTACAATATCCATCTCCCCCTGAAGTTACTCTAGAGCTAGTAGCTACAGAGCATGTGCCGTTCGGAGTGGCGATACTCTGACACAAACCTTCACTGCACCAACCAGAACAATTACCATAACATTGAGTTCCGGGAGAAGCAGTGTCACTGAAGCCCGAAATCGCATAGGAAGATAAAGAAACACCATCACATCTAACGCATGCACTAATAGAGCTATAATTTTGTCCATCTCCTCTAGCATTTTTTCCAGCTGACCTGGCAATACAAGTTCCGGCTAAAGTATTAACAGAACAAGAGCCATTGCAATTAGTATTTGGGTAAATTTGAGAGTTATTATCATTGTAGTCATAACCTGTGCCGACTGGTGAATAATGACATGTTTTAGTTCCTCCTGAAACTGGAGAATAAGTATCTCCATCCCCATCAACATAGCAATGATTATTGCAACAATCACCATTTGATCCACATATAGCTCCATCAGCAGTACAAGCGGGAGTTACGGTTGGAGTTATGGTTGGAGTTAAAGTAGGAGCAGCACAAACATTGACTGAGCAGCTTCCCCAATACCATTGAGTATATCCTGCCGGGCAAGTGATTTGATTTGGTTTGCTTTCACAGGAATTAGAAGTCCCATTCCACCCGCAGGTATATGGTGCACCAACGATGCAGGTTGAACAATTTCCATAGCTGGAGCAGCTTGGGGTTCCGCCAGGAGTTACAGTGGGAGTTAAAGTTGGGCCGCCGGGAGTTACAGTTGGGGTTGAGGTTGGGGCAGCACAAACATTGACTGAGCAGCTTCCCCAATACCATTGAGTATATCCTGCCGGGCAAGTGATTTGATTTGGTTTGTCCTCGCAGGAATTAGAAACCCCATTCCATCCACAAGTATATGGTGCACCAGCAATACAGTTTGAGCAATTTCCATAGCTAGAGCAGCTTGGGGTTCCGCCAGGAGTTACGGTTGGAGTGGAAGTTGGATCTCCAGGGCCTCCGGGGGTTGGAGTCAAAGTGGGTGTTAAGGTTAAACCTGGGAAAATAGTAATACCTGGCTCATCTCCAATAGCTCCCCCATCCTGAGTGCAAAATGTCCCGGCTTTCCCAAGTTCAGAAGACCAAACAAAATATGTATATTTAGTTCCGGGAGGACATTTTCCCAGCTCAGCTTGAGATTCAAGACGAACAGCTATTGTTGCCTGACTTCTATAACTATTTGTTTTATAACAATATCCATTTTGCCTATACCAACCATTTAACGAATCTTCTTGGCAATAATAATTATCATTGGTGGGAACCAATGGAGGAGCAGTTTTTATTTCACTTTCAGTTGCCAAAGACTCTATCCAATTAGATTTTGCTTCAGGATACATAATTCCGGTCACAATATCTACCAAGGAATATGCCTGAGAAGCACTTCCAAGCATTGATACCGCTGCTTTTCTAGTTGAATCTCTACTCTCTGTAAATTTATTCTGAGGATTGATAGCTACAATAATTATTACTGCCAAGATTGAAAGCACAGCTATCACAACCAAAAGTTCTATAAGAGTAAATCCTCTAAATTTTCTGGCAACAGATTTCGCAACAATAAATAGATGATGAAGATTGGTCTTTGCTTTTTTTCGCTTTTTAACGAGATGTTTTAAGTGAAAAAGTTTTGATTTTCGCTTCAAAAACCTGAAGAAATCCATACCTAATTAGTATGTATTTTACAATTTAAATTGTCAAGAAAAGCTAAAAACTGATAATTAAATTCTAGCCTTTGCCGAGTGCCTCGAGGAATTCTTCGTTGGTATTTGTCTTGGTCAGTCTTTCTACGAAGATGCTTGTTCGTTCTTCCGGCCCAAGCATGTCAATCATTCGGCGCATTGTTGAAACTTTTTTAAGGTCTTTTTCGGATAACAAAAGCTCTTCTTGTCTTGTTCCGGAACGGGCAATATCAATTGCAGGGAAAACTCTCCTATCAGCCAATCTTCTGTCTAAATGCAGTTCTAAATTGCCGGTACCTTTAAATTCTTCGTAAATTAAATCATCCATTCTGCTTCCCGTATCAACTAGAGCAGTTCCGATAATTGTTAAAGATCCGCCTTCCTGACAATTTCTGGCTGCGCCGAAGAACCTTTTTGCCGGCCAGAGAGCAGCCGGATCAAAACCTCCGGACAAAGTGCGGCCGGACGGTGCAACAGACAGATTGTATGCACGAGCCAAACGGGTAATTGAATCCAGAAGAATAATCACATCTACGCCCATTTCCACCAATCTTTTTGCTCTTTCCAAAGTTATCTCCGCAACTCTGGTTTGATTGTCCGGCGGTTCATCAAAATGTGAAGCAACCACATCCCCTTTTACTGATTGCGAAATATCAGTCACTTCCTCAGGTCGCTCCCCTATCAAAGCTGCCATTAAATGAGCTTTAGGATAATTTTGAGCGATTCCGGCTGCAATTTCTTTAAGAATTGTAGTTTTGCCAGCTTTGGGAGGCGAAACAATCATTCCTCTTTGCCCAAATCCAATTGGCGAAACCAGATCAATCATACGAGTTGATAAGGGAAGTTTTGCGGTTGAAAGCATAATCTGTTTTTTCGGATAAATAGGAGTTAAATCGTCAAAATATGGCCGTTTCAAAGAATCATCTGCAGGAATACTATTAACCATTTCTACTTTCAATAATCCGAAATAACGCTCTGTATCTTTCGGAGGACGTCCAACGCCTTTAATTAAATCTCCGGGACGAAGCATAAATCTCCTTATTTGAGATTGAGAGATGTAAACATCGCGTGATGACGGTATGAATTTTGGTCTTAAAAATCCGTGTCCTTCCGGCTGAATATCTAAAATTCCCGAAACATCCACAGTAACTGCAGGTTCTGACCGATAAGCAAAATTATTTGTGGTTTGAGGCTGAAACGGTGCGGGAGCCGGAATATTTGCAGTGACTACAGGTTCAGCAACAGGTTTCACAGCGGGAGTTGAAACAGGAGTTTTATCCTCCGAAGCCTTCTTGTCCGCCATAGCGTTTGCGACGGCGGAAACGGCAGACGGAGACCCAATTATTTCATCTACTGATTTTTCTTCTGTTGAAATTTTGGTTTTTACAGGATCTTTAGAAGAATCCTTCTGTAGCGTAGTTTTTTTATACGGCATATAAGATTATTTTTAAGTAAGTTCGTCGGCTGACGAATATTTAATCAACAACATGTTGTGGAACTTTTCTCCGAAGGCGACTAAGTCTATCTGTATTAGACCACAACTTTAAATCATTGTCAAGGAGTAATTTGTAAAATGACTTATAATTAATCTTAAAGCAAATTCCCTATAAAGAGAGTGTTTGCTTAAAATTTGAGGCTAAATTAACTATTGACAATATCCTATAATATGTGATAAACTTCCAACCAACAGTCAGGCAGGATATGAAAATCTCTTTAAAATCAGTATTGGTTTTGTCAGTTATTGCTTTTGCATTTCCGCTTAAAGCTTATGCGGATACTTCATGCCAGCCAATTTATGGAGGCGGGCAAAGCTGTATTACTACAAACAATATAGTAATAGATAAAACCGTGCTTAATCCCCAAACAAATCAATTCGTTAATAACTTAAGTATCAATGATCCTAAGTATCAACCGGGATTCATAACAACATTCCAGATATCCATAACCAATACCGGAAACAATAATATTTCAAGAATAGATGTCAAAGACATATTTCCTCAATATGTAAGTTTTAGTGCAGGAGCCGGAACATTCAATGCTAGTACTAATACTCTCTCTTTTAGCCTTGATAATCTTGCACCAAATGAAACACGCAAGTACAATATTGTCGGCAGAGTTTTTAAAGCAGAACAATTGCCAGGTGCTATAGGATCTGTGGTTTGCGTTGTAAATCAAACAGTCGCGATGATTAATAATAGCAATGTTGG
>Ga0172371_10011778_pt1 | contig 11603 bp, 7 predicted proteins | sample Lak12m_FD_114543 | JGI IMG/M metagenome (GOLD analysis project Ga0172371, IMG submission 114543) | Freshwater microbial communities from Kabuno Bay, South-Kivu, Congo - kab_022012_12m | ecosystem: Environmental > Aquatic > Freshwater > Lake | place: Democratic Republic of the Congo: South-Kivu...
AGGCATATATTTTATTGATTTTTTCACTCTCATTTTATCTTGGCATAATTGTCGTTTCATCGCAACATCGTTTGACGTTTTTTGGTTTTTTTGATAAAAAAAGCCATCGCTCTTTTCAATTCATACAACCCAAAGGAGGAAACATGAAAGCCATTGGTATTTTGGCCTTGTTTGCCACCCTGTTTGTATCCAACGTTGCGCAGGCTGAGTGCGCTAAACCATCAACGCTTGCAGAACTTGTCGCATCCAGTCAGGAAGGCGAAAAGGCCTTTTCGGACATGAACTTGGAGCAGTTGCTTGTGCACTCCACCCGCGCTCGCGAGGTGATTGTGCCATGCCTGTCGGAAAAAGTCCGTGTCAAAGATGCGGCCGGATTCCATCGGCTCATGGCGCTTGAGGCGTTCACGCACAAGCGAACAGATCGCGTGATTGCTGAGTTCCATGCCGCGCGCATGCTCGAGCCGGGCTATCAGCTTTCGCTTGAAGTCGCACCTGCGGATCATCCACTTCGCGCGCTCTATGAGCGGGCGGCGTTTGCTGACGAAGGCAAACTTGAACCGGTTTATCCGCCTATTGGTGGGTATATCTTGGTAGCCGGCGTTCGCAATGCTGGTCGGCCGAGCAAAACACCGGTCATCATCCAAGTCTTTGGACCCATGGATAAACTTCTTGAAACGCGCTATGTCCAGCCGGGCGAATCGCTTCCGAGTTGGGGCAAAAATCCCTTCGGCCTCACAGCCAAGGATTTGGGACTTGGAAAATCCGTTTGGGTGGAACCGAAAACCTGGTACATCTCATCCGGGGCTGCGGCCTTGCTCACGGTCGCGTTTTACAGCGTGGCTTTGTACAACAAGTCGCAGTTTTCAAACACATCCGCTCGCGACACCACAAATTCGGATCGTGATTTGCAAGGCTATGCAGATCGCGCCAATGGATTCGGTGTGGCCACGATTGCCACAGGCGCGGTTGCGCTTGTGCTCACAGGTGTGGGAGCCGGATTCCAGTTTGGGGTTAGCGACGACTCATCCAAAAAGGAGCAACCATGAGCGAAGGCCAAGAACTACTTGACCTGTTTAACTCCTACCAAAACGGTCGGTTTCGCGTAGATCGCGTTTTGGGTGTGGGTGGAATGGGCACGGTTGTTCGTGCGTTTGACATGCGGCTCAAAATGCCGCGCGCCATCAAGATTTCCAATCCTTCGTTGCATCAAGATGAAGAATTGCGTCGTCGATTTGAAAACGAAGCGGCCATCATGGCGCAAATCAATCATCCGCACATTGTTCGCGTGTTTGACAGTTTTGAGATCGGTGAACATTTGTGCATGGTGCTTGAATGGTTGGATGGAGGAACGCTCACGGATCACATCAGTGTGTACGGTCCTCTTTCTGCTCGCCAAGCCGTGCAACTCACCTTGATTGTGTGCGATGCCCTCGCGGTTGCGCATGCTCGCAAGGTCGTGCACCGCGACATCAAGCCGGACAACATCCTTTTCACAAAGGATGGAGTTCCCAAAGTAGGGGACTTTGGCATTGCCCATGTGGATCAAAACTCATTCAAGATGACCGGAGCTGCAACGGCTTTGGGAACGCTTGGATACATGAGTCCTGAACAAATCTATGATTCCGCAACGGTGGATGCGCGCTCGGATGTGCATGCAGTTGGGGCAACTCTTTGGGTGATGTTTTCAGCTTTGCGGCCACCAGGTCTGCCGTTTGTGAACGAACTCGATCGCAAGCCCGAACTCATGGATATGGTCCCGGTTCCCCTGCGTTCGATCATTCGCAAAAGCGTGGACTATGATCCAAACGCCAGGTTCGATTCCATCGAAGCCTTGCAAGCGGCTCTGCGTGATGTGTTTGATGAGCTGCCGGAAGATCCGGAGCATGTTGGCGCATTTGGATCCGCTCGTGAGATTTTGGATCAAGAGAAATTGGAACAGGAAGAGCCTGAACCAACCTTGGTGCCAAAGCAAACGAGCGAGGTTGCACAAGCAACTCTATTGCCAACCATGGTTTCGCCAAGACCACAGATGACGTCTGCCACGCCACAGGTTCTTGAAAAAACCGACCCTCCGGTTGTGGTTTCGCATCACAAGCGATTCTGGATCATCGGTGTTCTGGCAATTCTTTGTTTGCTAAGTGTGTTCATCGTCCTTGCACGTGATCATCCCACGGACAAAACCATCGCCTCTGTGCCAGTGGCTCAAGCTCCTCCTGCTGAGAAGCAACCGCTTCCAGCCACACTTGCGACAAGTGTGACCCCAACCATGGTTGTGGTCGCTCCTGTACCTGAGGCAACATCAACAGCGCCTGTTCAAGAGCCAGTGGTGGAAAAAAAGGATGTGCCCGCACCACCTTTGGTTCAAAAAAAGGTGGAGAGCAAGCCAAAAGAGAAAAAGATCGACAAGGTCGAGGTTGTGCCGGACAAATCAAAAGAACCCGAGCCGCTAAAACCTGTGGTCAAAGTTGAGAAAGTGTCCGTTGGGCTTAGCCTGCCAAGCGATGACTCAGCCCATGTCTTTGTTGTGGGAGCATCCGGAAAGGTGAGGTTGCCGGCAAGTGTGAAGCCAGGAACCTATCGGGTCACCGCCCTTTTCAAGGATCAAGAAAAAGAAGTGACGGTTATTCCATCACTTCTGATTCAAGAAGGGGTGAGTGTGAAACTCTCCTGCAATTCGGCTTTCGCCAACTGCAAGGTTCGCTAACGAGACAAACGCGTCTCGTTTTTTATTTTTTGGTTATGTCTCGGCGTGGAAACAACGGATCGCCACTTTGCACGTTTCCGTTTTGATACCGGCGTTTTATTTCATCTGAGGCGCTTGGCATGATGGGCCAAAGATAGGTGGCAATGCGATTGATCTGGGCACATGATTTTGACAAAACATTTTTTGCGGCTTGTTCATCTGTTTTCACAAGTGAAAATGGTTTTTCTTTATCAATATATTCGTTCACACCTTTCATCACTTCATACACCACATCCGTATATTCTTTGAGATTGAATGTTTGCATGGCTGATTGCAATTTAGATTCGGTTTCTTCATCTTTGGACAGATCAAACTCAATTTTTCCCTCAAAATATTTTTGTCCCATGGCAGCCACGCGATGCACCAAGTTTCCAAGTGTGTTGGCAAGTTCAGCATAGCGATCTTCCATGCGTTCTTTTGCCACGTTTCCGTCGGATGCGTATGGCATTTCGCGCAAGAGATAATATCGAACCGCATCCAAGCCATATTCTTGCACCAAATCATTTGGGTGGATGACATTGCCCAAGGATTTGCTGATTTTTTGACCCTCGACCATGAAAAATCCGTGCACATACATGTCGGTTGGCAAGGGAAGTCCGGCAGACATAAGCATGGCCGGCCAATACACGGCATGGAATCGAATAATATCTTTGCCGATCACATGCACACGGTGCTCTGCTTGTTCCCAAAAATGTTTGTATGTTTCATCACCATGGGCATACCCAAGCACATTGATGTAGTTACTGAGCGCATCCACCCACACATACATCACCTGGTTTGGATCATTCGGCACAGTCACTCCCCAATTTTTTGCGCGTTGCTGTGAGCGAGAAATGGAAAAATCTTCCAGACCACCTTTGATAAAACTCAAAATTTCATTCCGTTTTTCTTCCGGATAAATTTTCAGCTGACCGGATTCGATCACATCCAAAAGCGCTTGTTGATAGTTTGAGAGTTTGAAGAAGTAGTTTTCTTCTTCAATGATTTCAAGCGGAGTTTTGTGTGTGCCGCAAATACCATCCGGAAATTCTTTTTCTGTGTAAAATGTTTCGCATCCAACACAGTACAATCCTTTGTATTGTTTTTTGTAAACATCTTCCGGCTTAAACGATGACCATAGTTTTTGTGCGCCTTTGATGTGACGATCCTGACGTGTGGAAATAAAATCATCAAACGACAAATTTAAGGTCGTGTACAAATCATGAAACACTTGTGAATGTTCGGCAACAAATTCTGCAATGTTTTGCCCGGCTTTTTCCGCAGCCTGCACGTTTTTCAAACTATTGTCATCTGTGCCGGTTACGGCCATGACCTGATGTTCTCCCAGCTTTTGGCGCCAATAGCGGGCAATCATATCCACCTCAAAAAATTCCAGCGCATGCCCGATGTGTGGTTCTCCATTCACATATGGAATGGAAGCGGTTACGTAGTAAAAAGGGGTTTTTTGTTCCATAAGAATAGGTGTAGCTTAGTCTGTTTTTGGGTTGTTTGTCAACCACGATAATCACATAAAACCATGTCGAAATTTGCATGCAAACAACCGTTTTGGTTTAGACAAAAAGTAAAAATTAAAGCCTATTGAGTTCCTTTGGTGATTATCGTGGTCAAAAAGTCAAGCGAATTTTCTCTCTTCACAAGAAAATGGATTTGGGGCATGATGGGGTTTGTATGATTGATATCAAATATATTTTGGAGCAACCGGAATTGGTTGAAAAAAATAATCAAAATAGAGGCAAATCCATTGATATTTCCGTGGCCACATCATTGGCGGAAAAACGGCTGGTTTTGATTGACCAGATTCAGACCCTTCGAACCAAAGGAAACCAGATTGCTGAACAGATTCCAGCATCCGCGGCAGAAGCGCGCGCAACCTTGATCGAAGAAGGAAAAAAGGTAAAAGAAGATGCAAAAACATTGGAAGCGGAACTTTCAACGGTTGAACAATCATTGAATGAAGAATTGCACAAGTATCCAAACCTGTTGCGTGAAGATGTTCCTGTTGGAAAAGACGAAACAAGCAATGTGGTGTTGCGCACATTTTTGGAACCAACCAAGTTTGCGTTTGAACCAAAAGATCACGTGACCCTTGGCGAAACATTGGGGGTTATCGATATCGAGCGTGCCACAAAAGTTTCCGGCACACGCTTCACGTATTTGAAAGGGGATTTGGTGCTCATGGAATTTGCGCTCATTCAATATGCCTTTTCCGTTTTAATGAAACACAAATTCGTTCCCGTGATTCCACCGCACCTTATTTCCATTGATGCCATGTCTGCCATGGGATATTTGGATCATGGGGGAGAGGAAGAGGTCTATCACTTGAAAAATGATCCATTGGTTTTGATTGGAACATCTGAGCAGGCGATTGGCCCTATGCTCATGAATGAATTGATGGATGAATCCGCTTTGCCGCTTCGATACATGGGATTTTCTCCATGTTATCGCCGCGAGGCCGGAAGTTATGGTAGAGATGTGCGAGGGATTTTACGTGTGCACCAGTTTGATAAAATTGAAATGTTCAGTTTTTGCACGCCGGAAACATCTGATCAAGAACATACCCTGTTGCTCTCCATGGAAGAAGAACTGATGCAAGGATTGAAATTGCCGCATCGTGTCATGCAACTGTGTTCCGGTGATATTGGCGCGCCAAGCGCTCGCACCTATGACATTGAAACCTGGATGCCATCGCAAAAGATGTATCGCGAAACACATTCCACTTCAAACACCACAGATTATCAAACACGACGATTAAACATTCGCGTGAAACGAGAAGGGAAGAATACACTCGCACATGCATTGAACGGAACTGCCTTTGCGATTGGACGTGTTTTGATCGCGATCATGGAAAATTATCAGGAGGAAGATGGAAGTATTGTTGTGCCGGAGGTGTTGCGTCCATGGACTGGAAAAGAAAAAATAACATAAATTTGGCGGCTAACTTGTTTTTCGGCAAGAAAACGTCTCATCGTAGGTTTGTCTACGATTCGACGTCTTTCTTGCCTCCAAAACGGCGTTATCCATCCAAATTAATGTTATTTTCGCAATCACAAATTCCAAATGACAAATATCGTGTTTGTTCATTTAATACTATCTTTTTCTTTGGCATTTGTTATTTGGAATTTCAATGACTCCACAAAAATGTTATCCACACAAAATCATCCGAAAAGCATCGGGTGATTTTTTTATCTAAAATGTGAACAAAAAAATTGAAATAAATTGTTATCGCCGAGTAACATTTGTTTGTTTGATGCTCAATTTAGACAAAAAAGGATTGACAACATGAAAAAAACAGAGTGCAATAAACACATGATCAAGCACGCAAATATATTTCTGTCTTGATCGAACGATGTGCCGCACATAGAGAAGAGATGATCGCACAGACGTTCGACAACATGGAAACCCTGCGATGATTGATCGCTTCAAACGTTTATGGGCAACGAAAGGGAGGCGTTGCGCGTCAACATTCTCGAAGCGGTGCGCACAGATCTTGCGCGCCAATCGAGGAGGTTGACCACATGGGTCGGCTTTTCTCAAACCAAACCGTCTTGCAAGAGGAGAAAAGCCATGCGTTGTCAGACGTCCCCACTGTATTTCTTTGGAAGTTTTGTTCTTGTGATGTGTCTTTCGCTTTTGCTTAGCACAGGATGCTCAGGCGAAATCAATGCGCAGGCAGGAACCGTCAGTCTTGATGGTGCCACGCACAAATCCGGCTTCGGGTTTGGAAAAGACAGCATGTCTTCGCCTCAGGCGCCAGCCGTGGCGGATGCTGCGCAAGCAGACAACGCATCTACACGTGCGCCAAAGACAAATCCATCGCCGTCATCTTCTGCCTTGGACGTCATGTCGTTCAATCCACAGACCGGCAAAAAAGATGAAGTCTTCTTGGTTGACACAAACAACGATGGGATGATGGAAGCCGTGTTTCTTGCCTCAAACGCCTGGCTGGAACCATCGCTTACCAACCAAGACGCCTTTGTCTACGCCTATGGGCCATGCTTTGATGGCAAATTAGAGGAACAAGACCGCGTCTTTGCCTCAAACGGCTACTATGTGGTTGATTTTTCCAAGTTTGCCTTTCCGTGCAAGGCTATGTTCACACTCGTTTCCTCAATCGGAACCGATGGCAAGCCGCCAACCAAAACCATGTCGAACTGGTACTGGTGGCAAAACGCCCGTTTCTGTGCGCAGGGTTCCACTTTGTGCGATCTGCAACCAAACGGACAGCCGTGGGAAGAATGGTTGTTTGGGGTCTGGTGGCATCCGCAAATGGGACTTGTGCCAAACGGAAATGGGTATACGCACAACCGTCAGCTTCCGTAAAACAAGTCTACTCTTGGAACACGCTCCAAGAGTTTTTTCTTTTCCACAGGTTGATGTGATTTTGTGAATCACAAAATAATGATTGTGTGATATACTTTTATGTGAAATATGCGCAATTTATTTCCGCGAATCACCGCGGCGCTCTTGTGGCTCAAAGAGCGGCTGGATTTAATCACTAAGCACAAGTACGGTCGTGCCATTTTTGTGTTTTTGTTGGTTAGTGTGCTCTTGTTTGTAGCTTCGCCTGTGTATGCTAAGCAAGGAATCACAGAAAAAGTGATTTTGTTTTTAGCAGACTTAGGACTCACGGTCGCAGTTTTGATTTCAAGATTGATTGTGGTGGTGATTCAAGTGCTGCTTCCGATCATGATGTACAACAATTTTTCAACTTCGGCGGTTGTAAGTTCGGGTTGGGCAATTGTGCGCGATACAGTCAACATGTTTTTTGTGATTGTGCTCATCGCGATTGCCTTTGGAACCATCTTTGGCAACTCACGTTTTCAATGGCAACAACAAATCACCAAAATGATGATTTTTGCCATTGTCATCAATTTTTCCAAAACGCTTTGCGGACTCATGATTGACTTTGGCCAGGTGGTGATGCTCACGTTTGCAAACGCCATCCGTGAGGTAGCAGCCGGTAACTTTGTGCAACTCTTTGGTTTGGGGGATATGTATTCACTGAGCCAATCCAGCTCTATTTTTCAAAACGGGGCTTCAAATTCAGGGGCAGAAGGGGCAAAAGCCTTTGATTGGTTCTGTGCTTCAATTGCCAGTGTGTTCATGGCGCTTATTGTGCTTGCGACCATGCTCATGTTGCTTGCGATTTTAGTGTACAGAACCGTGATGCTTTGGGTTTTGATTGTGATCTCTCCTTTAGCTTGGTTTACGGGTGGAGTTGGAAAATTAGCCGGAAGCGCAGCTGGTGTTTACAGTGACTGGTGGGGCAAATTTATTTGCTTGATTTCCATTGGTCCGGTTTTGACCTTTTTTCTTTGGCTCACATTAGTTGTGGCCGGAGCTGGGAATGTGGCGGATGGGTTTAATGCGGATGGATCAGCCGGAACAGCCGGAGGCATGCTCACCACCATTTTTGAAATGGACAAGCTGATTAGTTTTGTGATTGCGATTGCTATGTTGTATGCCGGTTTTCAAGCAGCGCAATCCGCTTGCAAGAGCGTGAGTGCGTTAGGTGGTATGATGGCTGGAGGACCAACTGGAAGTATTGGAGCACGCGCCATGAAAAGTGTAGCCGGAACCGCTGTGCGTGTTGGGGCTCGTGGAGCAAGAATGACAGGTCGGGTTGGAGCGAAACTAGCAAAACCTGCCACACGAGAAATCAGTTTGGCAACAAAATCCGGAACAGCAAACGTCATGGACAAGGTGATAAAAGCTTCAGGAAATGGAACTTTTGGTCGAGTTGTTTCTGGTGTCTTAACACCTCAAAAAGAAAAATTGGAAAAAGCAAAATCACAAGAAATCGAAGCAGCTGGTGCCAAGTTTAAGGGTCTGTCAGATGCCGGAAAAGTAGATATGTTAAAGCGGTATGCGGAAAGTCCAGCCATGACCCCGCAAGGAAAACGAGAACAGGCGGCCCTCCTACAAGAGGTTATGGGTAATGAAAAAATGCAAAAAGAATTGCGTGCTTCCGGTCATCTTGAAAAATTATGGCAAGACAAAGGAGCCAGACAAACATTGGAAGATGCGGCAAAAACCGATTCTGGTTTGAAAGATAAATTAACCTCATTTAAAAAACAAAATGCGGATATTACCGGCTCATGGGGACAGATTAAGAATGCAAAAGATGCGGAAGGTTTGAGTATTCATGCATTGGCGGGTGAAGGAGCAAAAGAAAATCTCGCAAAGATTAAATCTGGATTTACAAACAAGGCAACGGGTGAAAATTATTCCATGGCAGAGGCTATTCAAAAAGGATTGTATGGAAACGATAAAATGGATGCCCTCATGAAAGGACACGGAGCTATTTTTGAACACATGAGTGATGATGAGCTTGATCGTGTTCCTCGTGAAGTGTTGGCTTCAAACATGACAGAAGATCTTATGAAGAGAGCAAAGTCTGAAGGTGGTCCAACCCTTGGACAACAAATGTTGGGAAATAAAGATGTTAATGTTCAGGCAAAACTGCATGAACGTTTGGGTAAAGAGGGTGGAGATAAAATCCGCGATGGTCTACTTGCTTCTGCAGGCGTGGAAAAAGGAAAGGTTAAGGATAGCAAAGCCTTTTTGGATGCGCTTAAATCCAATCCGGCCATGCTTGGATATTTGACCGGAGATCAGTTGAAATCCGCCAGACAAGACGAAGAATTGCATTTTGAAATGCAAAGTGCGCTTGCAAATCCAAACACACTTAAAACCATTACGGCTCACATAAAAGGTAATCCTGATTCTGCTCATGCCAAAGATTTGCGTGCACGAATTAAGGTTGTGCTTGATAATCCGTTATCCAACGAAGCCTTAGACGCGCAGCGCGCGTTTGGTGCGCAAATGGAAGTGGTGGACGCAAAAGCAGCTGGTTTTAAATCAGCAGGAGCAAAAAATAAGGCTGAATCGAATGCTTACATGGCAAACGCGGCTGCTGAGGAAAAAACCGTAAAAGATCAGGCTGCTGCTGCGGCTCGAAAAGCTGCGCAAGAGGAACGAGATAATAATGATCCGGTCATTCAATCACAAAGACAACAAGCTGTGATGAAAGCAGCTGATGAAGCAATGAAACAAGAAGCAGAAGCTGCAGCTGATCGACGAATGGCTCAACAAGCTGAGCGTTTGCGAGCGGATGAAGAGCGCGGCAAGGCGATTTGGGAAGAAAAACAGAAACAAACCGCAAAAGAAGCGGCAAAATCTCCAAAAGAAAAAGAATTTGATTCATTGGTGGCAAAATATAATGCCGCAACCGATCCAAAAGAACGTGAGTCAATCAGAAAACAGCTTGACTCCATAGAAAAATCATAAATATGGAAGACAATAGTTTGATAAATCAACCATCCGAAGACATTCTCGATTTCTTAAGTGATTTCGAGGCGGTTCGGTTTGCTCAAACCTTTGTCAAAACATTTTCTTTGAAAGATGAACACGTGCCACTGGTGATGGGGTTGGCAGAAGATGTGACGTATGGAGATGTCACAATCGAATCTTTGCCGCAAGAAATGCAATCTCGGTTTGGATTAGGAGAAGCGGATGCAAAAAAAGCCGCTTTGCAAATGGCAGAGGCACGATTTATTCCCATCAAGCAACACATCCCACATTTAATGCAAACCATTGGGTCATGGGGAGCGGATGTTTCCAAACAAGATGTTTCTCCGGAAAAAGAAACAGACCCAACCATTTTTTTACGTGAATTGATTTCCAAGTTGCCAATTGAATTGGATGCACATTTGTTTTCACGTTTGGAAAATATTTTAAGCGCTTACATCACAGGAAAAGCAGATGAGCAGAAAACCATTGAACAACTTGGCAAATCGCAAAAAACCGCTGGCATGGAAATCAATGAAGAGGACGCCAAGCGTTTGTTGGCGTATGTAAATGAAAAAAGACAAGGAATCGTGTTTGCCTCAGATGATTCTATTCAAAGAGCGCCAACAGAATCGATTGTACAACCAGTGGCAAATGTGATTGCGGCTGTGGCAGCTGAGATAAAAGAAGCATCACCAGTTCCCGTTGTTTTGCCAGAAGAAAAAAAGTCAGGATGGGGAACAGTTGAGAAAAAGACGGTAAATCCTAAGCCGCTTGCCACGTTCACCAAAGAAGATGAACAAGAAGTGGCGCGTATTGCTGAGCAAAAACAAGCCGTGTTTGATGTTTCCAAAGAACATCTACAAACCATTGCTGAAATGACAAATGTTGTTTGTGAAAACCCAGCTCTTGTCTTTTCAGACCCAACCCTCACAGATCGTTGTCGACAAGTGGTGGATTCACGTTTGCGTGATGCCCGAACCCCACAAGATGTTCGTTCCATCATGGAGCGATCTGTTGATCAAGGTGGGTTGGGTGTGAGTGGCCGCGCGCTCTCAACCATCCTTCAAGTGATCGAACAAGGATTTGATGCCATGCAATCAGAGCGGGCAAAACTTATTGCGGAAGAAAAAGAACAAAAAAAGATTGCAAGCCAACAAAAAGAAACAGAAAAAATCGATCTCGCCAAAAAAGAAACCCAACTGCTTGATCAGCGATACGCGTCTGTGACCGGAAAAGCGGTCACTGAAACCATTTTGCCGGTTGCGCCTTCGTCTGCGCGTGTGAGTATGGCACAAAAAAAAGAAGATGTGCTTGCGCGCCAAGAAGCAAAAATCGATCCATCAAAAGTTTTAAACGTGATTGAAGAGGTAAAACAGGTTGCCCAAGAACCAAAACCGCAAAATACCGTCAAACCACACATGATGGATGTGCGGCCTGTGCAACGGCTTGTTGGGCCGGTTGAAGAGTTAAAGTTTATGCAGCTTACGGATTTTCGTCGTTTATCAAAAGATCCGATGCATGCCATTCAAAAAATTAAGGACACCGTTGAATTGGTGGGGGATCAGGG
>Ga0172371_10011779_pt1 | contig 11602 bp, 9 predicted proteins | sample Lak12m_FD_114543 | JGI IMG/M metagenome (GOLD analysis project Ga0172371, IMG submission 114543) | Freshwater microbial communities from Kabuno Bay, South-Kivu, Congo - kab_022012_12m | ecosystem: Environmental > Aquatic > Freshwater > Lake | place: Democratic Republic of the Congo: South-Kivu...
AATTTTGCCAAATGTCCGCGAGGAATTACGGCGAAGTTTTTTATACTGTCAAGACTACCTACAGTATAAAAAACAAGCCGTAAACCGAAGCGGACGGCAAAATTTTTCTTGCGCCGAACGGCCCCAGCCTGGTCAAGGGCACCATGCCCGCTCGAATTGGCGAGGCTTTTCTCCAGGCCTGCCAGGCTGGCAAAAGCTGAGCATCTTTTATCAAAAACCTAGCTGCAAGAAATACACATTGGATTACTTTTTAAGAAAGACCAGGATAGCTTTTATGATTGCGGCCGGATTAGGCGGACAGCCCGGAATATGGGCATTAACCGGCAAAACATTTTTAACGCCGTTCTCAACATAATAGGAATCCTTGAACACGCCTCCGTCAAGTGCGCAGTCGCCGCAGGTAATTACAAATTTCGGATCAGGCATTGCTTCGTATGTCTTTTTTAAAGCAACTCGCATATTCCTGGAAACAGGCCCTGTAACTAAAAGGCCGTCCGCGTGCCGCGGGGAAGCGACAAAACTTACGCCGAACCTATGGATATCGTATATGGGATTTGTGGCAGCTATTATCTCCGACTCGCAGGCGTTGCAGGAGCTGGTATCCACCTCTCTTATATAAAAAGACCTGCCGAATTTTTTATGTATAAGGCTTTTTAGTTCAGCGCCCAGCTTTTCAATCTCCAGATCTTCTTTGAGAGGCTCTGCAACAACGCCTTTTATTATTCTATTTTTAAGCATATTTATCATAGGTCATTCCCGGAATAAGAAAGATCGAAGCTTTTATTGCACACCGGGAAATCCGGGATAATGTTTCCGAGCGCCGAATAACACAATCCCTCCCAGTTATGAAAAGACGGGTCTACTATTTTGCATCTTTCAATAACGCCGGATTTGTTTAGCTTGATCCAATAGAGCAATGGCCCTCTCCAAGCTTCTACATATCCAAGCCCGGCGCCGCAAGTAAATTCAATTTTATTTTGAAAATCAACATTTCCAGCAGCAATTTTATCAACAAACTGCTTTACCAAATTCATTGACTCTTCAAACTCGCTTAATCTTATATTGAGCCTTGCCATCACGTCCCCGCTATGCCCCTTTGCCGCATTGAATTTAATTTTACCGTAAATCCCGGGGAAATCTTTTCTCAGGTCTTTTTCAATACCGCTGGCCCTTGCCGCCAGCCCCAAGACCCCCAGGTCTTCGGCTGTTTTCTTTTTCAATACACCTGTCCCATCCAATCTATCCATAAATGAGACGCTGGAATATAACATTTTTTTTAGCTCTTTAAAATCTTTTTCCATGGCCTCGAGAGCTTTTAGCAATGCCTTTTTCTTCCAGACGGTTAAATCCAGAGAGACGCCTCCTATGATATTTACGCCTTTAAGATACCTAGATCCTGTTAACTTTTCATTCAGGCGCAGGAGGGTTTCTTTCATAACACTCGCGTACATCGCGGGAAAGCTAAAACCTACGTCTATCGCAATTCCGCCTATACCGCTAAGATGATTATACATCCTTTCCAACTCAAGGAACATGGCTCTTAAAAACATCGCCTTTTCAGGCGCATCTATCCTGCATATTTTTTCAACAGCGTGACAGAACGCGTTGGAATTGGCAAACGCCGAATCCCCCGCGACGCATTCTGAAAATCTGGCTCCTGAATCCACGTCTTTACCCTCGAAAAGTTTCTCAACGCCTCTATGCGTCCATCCAAGCCGCGCCTCCAGATGTATTACAGGCTCTCCAGCGACGCTGAACCTGAAATGACCCGGCGGAATAATACCTGCGTGGACAGGCCCGACAGGCACCTCGAATACGCCCTCCCCTTCAACCTTATTAAAAACATATTCCTTGTTTTCCGCGCCTGAAGATTCAGGGACGTTAAAATCTTTCCTTAAAGGGTAATAGCCTTCCGGCCATACTTCGTCATGCAGCCTAAGGCTTCTCAAATCAGGATTGCCTTCGGGCAATATCCCGAACATCTCTTTTATCTCCCTTTCAAACAGCCCAGCCGAATAAATATCTTTCGCAATAGACTCGAATCCAGGCGCAGGTTCCGCTGTATCCATCGCCACAAAAACCCATTTCTTGTATTTTATCCCCATAAAAACACAGTAAATCCTGAAACATTTATTCTTCCGCCTTTCATCGCAGGCAAACATCATGACTACCGGGGAATTGAGCTTTTCATGGAAATATAAACATGCTTTTTTAAAATTTTCGGGTTTTACGTATATATAGGCTTCGTCCATTTAGGCTCCCCCTAAGATCGCTACGCTGGATGCTATAATTTTGTTTAAAAACCCGGGCATTGCCAGGCCAAGAACAACTGTCAGGATAAATAAAAATATAAAAACTATTTTTACACTTGCGCCTTCCTTTGCGCATGCCATGCCGTCCGGCTTGTCGCCAAACAGAACCTTGCTGAAATGAAACAAAATCCCCCCGAATATAAGCGCAATAAAAAACAGGTACAGCCCCGAAGCCAGATACAACCCCTTACCCAGGCCTGCCATCAGTATCAGAAGCTCGCTAAAGAATATTGAAAAAGGCGGCATGCCTATAAGAGCGAACATTCCAAGTATAAACATGGTGCCCGTAAAAGGCATTGAGCTTATAACGCCCCTCATTATATTCATATTATCTTTCTTATATTTTTTAATGATATTGGCCGCCCCGAAAAACATAAGGGATTTAGTGACGGCGTGGTTCAATACGTGAAACAGCGCCCCGTACAGGCCTATCACGCCCCCGAAACCGAAACCAAGGAATATAACGCCCACGTGTTCTATGCTGCTATACGCCAGAAGCCTTTTCATTTGTTTCTGTATAATTATAAACCCGGCTGAGACGCCCAATGATATAAGAGCAAATATGATAAATAATTTTGAAGAAAAATCGCTCCCTACGCATTCGTTTGTTATTATAGTAAACCGCAATATCGCATATATGGCTGTTTTTAACAGCACGCCTGAAAGAAGCGCGCTTATCGGAGATATCGCCTGGCTATGCGCATCCGGAAGCCAGGTGTGCATCGGCGCCAAGCCCGCTTTTGTGCCATACCCAACCAGGATAAATAAGAAAGCTATCTTTATCAGATTCTTATCCATGCTATGGCTCGCCGAAACCATGTCCGCCCAATTAAGATTTTTTACACCGACGCAGGAAGACGCGTAATAAAAAACTATTGTGCCGAAAAGCGCGAATATTATGCCGACGGAGCAGACCATTATATACTTCCATGCAGCCTCGATAGACGATTTGGTATTATAGAACCCTACAAGAAACGCCGACGCGAGTGTTGTCATTTCTATCGCCACCCACCCAAGCGCGAGATTCCTGACCATCGGCACAAAAAACATGGAAAGCGAAAATATATTAAAAAATGTGTAATATGCCCTCGCCTTGTTTCTTGAAATAAAAAAGCTTGATATGTCTCGCTCGATATAATCTACCGAGAACAGCGCCGCGGAAAAAGTAACTATTGATATAGTGAATATAAAAAATATGCTCAACGCGTCTATATAAAAAAACCTGGAAGGCGAAACGACCATATCCGGTTTCAAGACAAGCCACAAGGAGCACAATAATACAAAAAGATAGCCGACGGAATTAAGGATGCCGAGAAGCCTCGGTTTTTTAACTACGCTTGGCAAAACAGCCAATATAAAAGGAACTATAAGTATAAATAAGATGTTCATCCTACCTTCTCAATGTGTTTAATTTACTGACGTCTATGTGCGTAAATAATTTATTTATCCTGTATATGAAAATACCGAAAATAACAACGCTTACGAATACGTCCATAAATATCGCTATCTCTACAAAAAACGGCATCCCTCCGGAAACCGTCGAAGCCACCAGGAACAGCCCGTTCTCCATTGCTAAAAACCCTATCACCTGGCTAAGCGCTTTCATCCTAAAAATCATTATAAAAAGCCCGATCATGGTCACCGAAAGCGACGCGCTGAAAGAAAATGCCTGAGAAGCTGAGGCAAAGGTTATGACACGCGTTGTAAATACATACGATATGTACGTTAAAAATACCGCTATTAAAAGCGAGACCAGCGGATTCAGAAAAAGGCCTATCCCTTCTTCCATTTTTAATTTTCTTATGATATCCGATAAAAACTTGGGTATTAATATTACTTTTAACAATAAAAGAAGCCCCGCCACAATATACAACTCCGCACTTTTTTCTTTCATTGCCATAAAAAACGTCGCCAGGAACAAAAATAAGGACTGCATCCTGAATGAAGCGACAAGAGACGTCATCCTCTTAGCCATCACCATAGTATAAGACATTATAATTATGCCTATCAAAAATATATACATGTTCACGCCCCCATTATCGATATGACAATAGCCGCAAGGCTTATTACAAAAGAAAATGCCAGAAAATCAACTACCCTAAAAAGCCTCATCTTTGCCACACTTACTTCTATGAAACCGACCACAGCGCTGATTGCCAGTATTTCCAAGATATATGCGGCAATGCCAAAAACTATATTGCCCCCTAAAACAGCGAATGGAAACAGGATATTCGCTATCAGAGAGAAAAATATCATCTGTTTTATGTGCGAGGCAAGCTCTATAAAAGCAAGTGAGCGGCCCGAGTATTCAAGCACCATCGCCTCGTGAATCATAGTAAGCTCGAGATGCGTCTCCTGATTATCTATAGGTATGCGTGAGGTCTCGGCTATAGCCACCATTAAAAGCGAAAGCCCAGCAGCTATGGAAGAAAATTTTACCGCATGGGCGCTTGAGATAGCCCCGAGATTTGTCGTACCAGCGTTTAAAGAAACTGCGAAAATAGATAATATCGCCGCAGGTTCCGCCAAGCTGGAAATAAACATCTCCCTTGACGAACCCATGCCTCCGAACGAACTTCCGGCATCAAGCCCTGCAAGAGCCAGAAAAAACCTGCCAAGCGCCAATATAAATATTATTAAAAGAAACTCTCCCACATGATGAGCGTATGGCGTTATCGTAAAAATAGGGACCAATAAAGCCGCCAGGACAACCGAGGCCAAGACTATGGAAGGCGCTATACTGAATATCCAGGAAGTTTTATCGGAAACAACCTCCTCTTTATAAAAAAGTTTTATCAGGTTATAATACGGTTGGAATACGCCCGGACCAACCCTCATCCTGAGGTTATTTTTAACCTTGGTGATTATTCCACTTACCATCGGAGCTATTATGATGATAAATAAACTTTCCATAATTTAGAATTTGTTCATAAAAATAATAAGCACAAGTATTGTAATAAATATATAGGAAATATACATGTGTATACTCCCGGACTGAAGCCTTCTCATAAATTTTGCGGTTGTAAATATCATCCCAATTAAAGGATAGTACATATATTTTTTAAATACAGGCGTTGTAAATGTTTCGTATTTGAATGATCTGATGTAATAAAAAGATTTGCGGAGCTTTTCCGTCCTGGTGTAAGGCATTAGAAAGAAATTAAACGCTATCCTGAACGGCTTTGAAAATCCTGTCGCGGTATATTCATTCCTTGAGCCTAATTTATAATAACCGCAATCCCAGGTATTATATTTTCTGATCTTATTTCTGCCAAATCCCAAGTAAATCCCGATCATAACAGCGCCTAATATAAGCGCGACTAAAGGTGTTGAAAGGTTTACGCCGCTAGCTTGCCCTTCCAGAAACATAAAGTCGTTTAGGCTTAACTTTACAGCGCCTATATCACAGCTAGCAACGCTTTGCGCCACAACTTTCAATAGTCTGAATACAAAACCCGCCCCTAAGCCAAGCGCTATAGTAAAGAAAACCAAGAACAGCATACCCGTTTTCATCGAAAGAGAAACCTCGCTTGCGTTTTCCGGGCTCTTGCTTCTGGGCATCGCTAAAAACACCATGCCGAATGCCTTTACAAAACATGCCGCCGCCAAGCCGCCTGTCAATGCAAGAATAGCGGCACATAAACTGAAAAATATCTTTAAGCCCGCCGTGCAGGCCGTAAGGCTTGCTACAAAAAACGCCTGCAGCGTCAGCCATTCGCTTACAAAACCGTTCAGCGGGGGAAGCGCCGAGATTGCCATCGCGCCTATAAGAAAAGAAAACGCCGTTAAAGGCATTTTTTTAATAAGCCCCCCCAGCCTTTCAATGTCTCTTGTGCCTGTAGCGCTGTAAACGCCGCCCGCGCACAGAAACAGCAGGCCTTTAAAAACCGCGTGGTTGATCAGATGGTACAGCCCGGCTATCAGGCTGAATATGGCTAAGCCCGGCATGTTTAATTTTAAAAATACCATCGACGAGCCCACGCCCAAAAGTATTATTCCTATATTTTCTATGCTGTGATACGCGAGAAGTTTTTTTATGTCATGCTCCATAAGGGCGTATATAACGCCTACGAGGCACGAGACGCCCGCCAGAACCAGGATAAGGCTTCCCCACCACATTGAATCAACCCCGAGTATAAATATGACAAACCTTATAATGCCGTAAATCCCGGTCTTTATCATGACGCCTGACATGATGCTCGAGATGTGGCTTGGCGCTTGCGGATGTGCATAAGGAAGCCATATGTGAAAAGGCACAATGCCAGCTTTTGTGCCGAATCCTGTTAATAAAAATAAAAATACGATATTCTTTACGCTGGACGGCATAATAGCCGAGGCTTGCTTCAAAGATATAAAATCAAAAGAATTCGCATATTTATGCATGATTAAAAAACCCGCCATGATAAACGCGGTTCCAACGTGCGTCATAACGAGGTAGATTACTCCGGCCTGCACGGATTTCTCTTCCTTGGAGTCGAATACCACCAGAAAATAGGATACAAGCGACATGATTTCCCACGCTATGAGGAACGTCAGGGCGCTGGCAACACTCACTACAAGCGCCATGGAGATAATAAACGCCGTTAAAAGAAACCAGGCGTACGCTATTTTTCTGGGGGAATATTTCTTCGCCAGGTACCCAATGGAATAGACTGCGGAAGGCAGAGACACCAGGAATATGACGGAAAGAAAGAATACCGCAAGCGGATCAAACAAAAATGACATTCTGATATCAAAAAAGTTTCCCATTTTTCAATAACCTCGTAAAATACGTTTATTTTAAGCCTATGCTAAATTATTGTCAAAGGAAATCATAGGAGAAAAATGCAATGCCGTCAGGATTCATGGATTCTATTATGCGCAGCTGCTCGGATAAGAGCTGTGGGTCGAATTTCATCAAAAAATTTCCTACTCCTATATAAACCCTGCCTTTCCCACGCTGGGAAAGAGCAGATCTTGTATTTTCCTTGGCCAGCTGATTATTCGTCGTATAATTCATAATCACTATGTAATCCACTATGCCGTTCTCAAGCCACAAGGGCCAGTCCTGGAATGCCGCGGAAAAAGCTGTTTCGGGGGAAGGGATAACCGCGCAGGAGACAAGCATTTTTGGAGACTTGTTTTTTATAAATTTCGCGAGCTTGTCTACAAGGCCCGTAACCTGGTCCCTTTTCCAATCATCCCAGATAAAGGAATTTTCGTTATTATAATTCATTGTTAAAGAGTCCAGGCCTGTTTTTTCCTTGAATCTTTTTATATTCTCCTCGCCATAGCCGTATGTAAGGCCATATTTATTGAAGCTTGAGCGCGGGACGTACGGCACGGGATAAGGGTAGCGGATATAATCAAGGTGTACCCCTGATAAATCCGGATATCTTGTTATAATCTCATCTATTATAGAAACCATATAATCGCCCACCCTTGGGTCTCCTGGCTCCAGAAAAAGTTGGTCATCTCTCAGGTAATATTTATCGGACTCGTTTATATCCTCGCTTCTCATAGGAGAGCGGAGATGCTGGTCTTTTGTCAAAATAGCTTCTCCGAATTTTTCAATGACGCCTATTTTTCTGGTTTTACCGACGCTTATGACATTCATCCATGCAAAAACCTTTACATCGCACCTTTTGGCCTCTTTTAAAATCGTGTCTATCGTATCTACGCCTGCCAGCTTAAGCATGTATTCGTATTTCAACCTGTTATTAATCTTAGTATCATAATAAGATAACCCTGCGCGGTAAATCTGGAGGTATATCTCGCTTATCCCTGATTTTTTGCAAAATTTTATAAGTTCAAGTGCGGATTCTTTGGAATAAAGCACTTTCTTTTCGGAAAAACAAGTAACCCATACGCCCTTTACGGGAGAAATTTTATCTCTTGCATAGCCGGAAAAAGGCAGCATTAAAAAAATAATAAAAAATATAAGGGCTCTTTTTATAGGAGTCATTTTTCTCCTTTTATTACAATAATAAATTCGCCGCGCGGCTCATTTCTGGTAAAATGCCCTATAGCCTCTGAAATCTTCAGCCTGACAGCCTCTTCAAAAACCTTTGTAAGCTCCCGGCATATAGCTATATCCCTGTCCCCCATTATATCCAACATGTCATTTAAAGTCTTTAAAATCCTGTGCGGAGATTCATAAATCACCAGGGTTCTTTTTTCCTGGCTTAAGGCTTTTAATTCATTGCGCCTTTTGCCGGGCTTCTGACTGAGAAACCCTTCAAATACAAAACTATCGGTAGGCATGCCTGATAAAACAAGCCCTGTTATAATAGCGCTTGGACCAGGAATAATCGTAACAGGTATCTGTTTTTCAATCGCAAGTCTTATGATGTTAAACCCTGGGTCGCTTATACCAGGGGTGCCACTATCCGAGACAAGCGCAATATCCCTGCCTTCCTGAAGAAGCTTTAACAGGTATTCGCCTTTTTGAATTTTATTATATTCAAAATAGCTCGTGGTAGGCGTAGTTATACCGTAATGCGAAAGGAGCTTTTTTGTATGGCGCGTATCTTCGCATGCGATAAGGCCGGCTGATTTAAGCGTCTCTACTGCCCGAAACGTTATATCCTCAAGATTTCCTATTGGCGTAGCGACTACAAAAAGTTTTCCTGTCATATGCGCTATATTATAGCACATTTTTAACAAGATAAAAACTTTACATTCTAATATTGTTGTATTATTCGAACACTATAGTCTTTTTGCCAGCTCTGGCAGGCCTTCGAAAAGACGTCCCTAGGCTTCGCCTCGGGACTTGCGCAATCTTTTAAGCTTGACGAAGGGCGCTCAAACGCCCCAGCGTGGCGTCCTTCGCTCCGCGCCAATTCTCGCTCGAGCTTGACCAGGCTGGCAAGAAAAACCAAGATCTTGACAAAACTTACATTGTCAGAGTGTCAAGTTTATTGCGTTATTCTACGGTGACGCTTTTCGCGAGGTTTCTGGGCTGGTCCACGTCACAGCCGCGCTTGAGGGCGATGTAATAAGCAAGAAGCTGCAGCGGCACTATTGTAACGATCGGGGAAAAAATTTCATCTATCCTGGGGATATACATTATTTCTTTTGTAAAGCTTTCTATGAGTTTGTCGCCTTCGGTAGCAATGGCTATCACCTTTCCTTTTCTCGCGCATATCTCTTCGATGTTTGAAACCATTTTTTCATACACAAACGATTCCGGAGCAATGCAAACTACTGCCCTGTACTCGTCTATAAGCGCAATAGGCCCATGCTTCATCTCTCCGGCTGCGTAACCTTCCGCGGGAATATAGGAAATTTCTTTCAGTTTCAAAGCGCCTTCAAGAGCCGTCGGAAAGTTCAGGTTCCTGCCAAGATATAAAAATGAGCCGAAGTTAAGATGTTTTTCTGCGATCTTTTGTATGCGGTTTTTCTTGCCAAGGATGTTTTCTATTACCCCGGGTATGGCCTTAAACTCTCCTAATAAAAATTTTTTCAGATTATTTTTTAACAGCCCTTTTTTATCCGCGATATAAAAAGCTAACAGGTAAAGGATCGCGAGCTGGGCCGTATACGCCTTTGTGGAGGCAACCCCTATCTCGGGCCCGGCGTAAGTGTATAAAACCCAGTCCGAGGCGCGGGCCAAGCTAGAGCCTACGACATTGCATATTGATAAAATCCTGGCGCGCTTTTCTTTCGCTTCTTTAACGGCCGCAAGGGTATCCGCTGTCTCGCCTGACTGGCTTATCGCAATAGTAAGCGTATTTTTATTTACAATAGGGCATCTGTACCTGAATTCTGACGAGAAATCGACCGATACGGGTATCTTCGTAAATTTCTCCAGTATATACTTCCCTACCAGCCCAGCATGGTACGCGGTGCCACACGCGATTATGACGATGTTTGATACGTCTTTTACAACCTCGTCCCGGATATTTATGCCCTCCAGGTTAAGCTCGGAATCGCCTTTTACCCTGGAAGATACGATCTGCTTCAAAACCTTGGGCTGTTCATGTATCTCTTTCAGCATAAAATGGCTAAAGCCTGATTTTTGCGCGGAATCAAGGCTCCATTTTATTATATCTACGTTCTTTTTTCTGGCTTTCCCGTCCGGGCCGAAGACCTCCGCCTTGAATTTTGTTAAAAGAGCTATCTCGCCGTCTTCAAGATAGATCACTTTCTTCGTATGCCTCAATATCGCCGGCACATCCGAGGCGATAAAATTCTCGCCCTCTCCTATGCCGATTATCAGGGGGCTTTCTTTTCTGGCGGCGAGGATCCTATCAGGTTCGTCTTTGGAAATTATGCCTAACGCGAAAGAGCCCTTCAGGTCTTTGATAGTTTTCGACACAGCCTCTTTCAGGTCGCCTTTATAATATTTCTCCACAAGATGGCTTATGACCTCCGTATCCGTCTGGGACTTGAATACATGGCCTTCCGCAATAAGTTGTTTTTTTAATTCGCTGTAGTTTTCTATGATACCGTTATGGACCACCGCTATGGCGCCTGAACAGTCCTGATGAGGATGGGCATTAATATTTGTAGGGGCGCCGTGCGTTGCCCACCTGTTATGGGAGATCCCTACGCGGCTTTCAGAAATCTCCTCTCCCTTAAGAAATGCCTCAAGGCCTTTTATCTTGCCTTTGCATTTCTTTACGATAATTTTATTTTTCGGTATGATAGCTACGCCTACGGAATCATAACCTCTGTATTCCAGCCTCCTGAGGCCTTCGATTAAAACAGGCAAAGCGTCTTTATTTCCGATATAGCCGACTATTCCGCACATAAGTACTCCTTTTGAACTATTATATATTACTCTCCTGCTTGTGCCAATAGAAAAGATATGCTAAACTTATAAACAATGAAGACAAGCTTGAAATTAACTATCAGCGCTTTCACGCTCGGCCTTACTTCAATGATAGGCCAGATAATAATCATCAGAGAGCTTCTTGTCGTGTTCTACGGCAACGAGCTTTCCCTTGGAGTAATACTCGCGTGCTGGCTTTTCTGGGTAGCATTCGGCAGCCTTGCTTTAGGCAGGCTGGCAGATTTCATCACTTCCAAAGAAAAATTCCTCTCGTATATACAGCTGGCAATATCGATTATTGTGCCGTTTAATATCTTCCTCATACGCCTTATAAAACCTGCATTAAAAATCCAGGCCGGAAAAATTATAGGATTAACACAAATGCTGGGCGTCTCTTTCGCGTCCCTGTCTATAGTCTGCGCGTTGTTAGGCTTGGGCTTTATCTTAATAGCCAAGATCGCCTCAAAAGATAACAACCTCCCGTCCGGGCAGGTAGCAAGGATTTACTTATTTGAAAGCCTGGGAGCCTCTGTAG
>Ga0172371_10011786_pt1 | contig 11595 bp, 11 predicted proteins | sample Lak12m_FD_114543 | JGI IMG/M metagenome (GOLD analysis project Ga0172371, IMG submission 114543) | Freshwater microbial communities from Kabuno Bay, South-Kivu, Congo - kab_022012_12m | ecosystem: Environmental > Aquatic > Freshwater > Lake | place: Democratic Republic of the Congo: South-Kivu...
GCACGCTGGACGCGCACGCTGTCCACCATGTTCGCCGCTGGCGTGCCACTGGTCGAAGCGCTCGATTCCGTCGCCGGCGCTGCCGGCAATTATGTTTATATGCTGGCGACCAAGCAGATCAAGAACGATGTCAGCACCGGCCAGAACCTGACCGTATCGATGCAGACCACCAATCTTTTTCCGAGCATGGTGATCCAGATGGTGTCGATCGGCGAGGAATCCGGACAGCTTGACGGCATGCTCGGCAAGGTTGCCGACTTCTATGAGGCGGAAGTCGACGATGCCGTGGAAGCGCTTTCCAGCCTGATGGAACCGCTCATCATGGTGGTCCTGGGTACGCTGATCGGTGGCATGGTGGTTGCGATGTATCTGCCGATCTTCAAGCTTGGCGCCATCGCCGGCTAACACGACTGTCCCCGATCTTCCTGGCGCATGAATTTTCCGTTGATCTTCGAAACTCTCAGGCAACCCGCTTACCTCGTTATCGCCTATCTGCTGCTCGGTCTGATGGTCGGCAGCTTTCTCAACGTGGTAATCCATCGCCTGCCGCAGATGATGCAGCGTGACTGGCAGGCGCAGTGCGCGGAACTGCGTGGTGAAGACCCGCCAGCAACGGAAAAACTTACGCTGGCAACGCCCCGTTCGCGCTGTCCACAATGTGGGCACATGATTTCGGCTTGGGAGAACATTCCCATCCTGAGCTGGATCATGTTGCATGGCCGCTGCCGGCATTGCCAGGCACCGATCTCCTTGCGCTACCCGCTGGTCGAAGCCGCCTCGGGTCTGCTTTCGGCTTATGCCGCCTGGCATTTCGGGTTTGGCCTGGCAACCGTCGGGGCCTTATTGTTTCTGTGGTGCATGATCGCCTTGACTTGCATTGATTTCGATACCCAGTTGTTGCCCGACGACATTACCCTGCCGCTGCTGTGGGCCGGCTTGCTGTTCAATCTCGCCGGCGGATTCTGCGACCTGCAAAGCGCAATCATTGGCGCCATGGCCGGCTACCTGTCGCTCTGGTGCGTGTATTGGGGTTTCAAGCTCGTCACCGGCAAGGAAGGCATGGGCTACGGCGACTTCAAACTGCTCGCGGCGATAGGCGCTTGGCTGGGCTGGCAGATGCTGCCGCTGACCATCTTGCTGTCCTCCTTGGTCGGTGCCTTGGTCGGCATCAGTCTGATCATTTTCACCCGTCGCGGCCGGGATACCCCGATCCCGTTCGGCCCGTACCTCGCGACTGCCGGAGCAATTGCCTTGTTCTGGGGAAAACCCCTGACCCAGGTTTATCTGCGACTGATCTAAGCGCTTGAAAAAGGGGGTTGGTGCTCCCATATAGTGCTCTGCGTATCTTGCCAAAACCCTTTTGGCTTAAGAGCTTAAGTTATACGCTTAAGCTATAATCGCCCTTTTGAGGAGGCAGCCATGCCCATCTATGCCTATCGTTGCAGCAGTTGCAACCACGAAAGCGAAGTGCTGCAGAAGCTCAGCGACGCCGTGCTTACTGTCTGCCCGGCCTGTCATCAGGAAACCTACACCAAGCAATTGACCGCCCCGGGTTTTCAACTCAAGGGCAGCGGCTGGTATGCGACCGATTTCAAAGGCGGCAAGAAACCAGAAACCGAAGCCGAACCACCGCCTTGCCAGGGCGGCAACGGCTCTTGCGCCTGCAATTGACGCAGCGCTCGTAACACTCGGCCCAACCGGGCACTCAATGAAAAAATATTTCATCACCGGCTTGCTGATTTGGGTACCCCTGGCGATGACGGTCTGGGTCTTGTCGCTGATCGTTCGTACCATGGATCAGTCGCTGCTGCTCCTGCCAAACGCAATCCGTCCGGAAACCCTGCTCGGCTTTTATGTTCCCGGCATAGGCGCGATTCTCACTTTGCTGGTAGTTTTTCTTACCGGCCTCGTCACGGCAAACATCATCGGCCAGCGCCTGGTGCGTTTCTGGGAAAGTGCACTGGCAAGAATTCCGGTGGTGAAATCGGTGTATTACAGCGTCAAGCAAGTTTCTGACACGCTTTTCTCCTCGTCGGGCGAAGCATTTCGCAAAACCTTGCTGGTGCAGTATCCGCGGCCCGGCAGCTGGACCATCGCCTTCATGACCGGCCAGCCGGGAGGCGATGTCGTTGAGCATCTCAAAGGCGACTATGTCAGTGTGTACGTCCCCACGACGCCCAATCCGACTTCCGGATTTTTTCTCATGATGCCGCGCCAGGACGTCATCGAGCTTTCCATGAGCGTTGATGAAGCACTCAAGTACATCATCTCCATGGGCGTCGTAGCACCACCGCAGCGGCGAATTTCAGAAACTCTCGCGGGGCAAAATCGACTTCAATAAGCCAGCCGCTCGCTGCGCGGGCGGTACTCTTCAAATCTTCGGAACCGGAAAAATGCGAACTCATTATTGCGGCCAGGTGAATGCCAGCCATGTCGACCAGATTGTCACCCTCTGCGGCTGGAACCATCGCCGTCGCGATCATGGCGGCGTGATTTTCATCGATTTGCGCGATCGGGAAGGGCTGGCGCAAATCGTTTGCGATCCGGATCGCGCTGAAATGTTTGCGCGTGCCGAAAGCGTACGCAATGAGTTTGTCCTGAAAATCACGGGTAAGGTGCGCCGGCGCCCGGAAGGCACCGTGAATCCCAATCTGGCTTCCGGCGAGATCGAGATTCTGTGTCATGAGCTGGAAGTGCTGAACACCGCAACAACCCCGCCTTTCCAGCTCGATGAAGAAAATCTCTCCGAAAACGTGCGTCTGACCAATCGCGTGATTGATCTGCGCCGGCCGCAGATGCAGAAGAATCTGATGCTGCGCTACAAGACCACCATGGCATGCCGTCGTTACCTCGATGCCAACGGTTTCATCGACATCGAAACCCCCATGCTGGGCAAGAGCACGCCGGAAGGCGCGCGCGACTACCTGGTGCCTTCGCGAGTTCATCCGGGCCAGTTCTTCGCCTTGCCGCAATCGCCGCAGTTGTTCAAGCAGCTCTTGATGGTCGCCGGCTTCGATCGCTACTACCAGATCGTTAAATGTTTCCGCGACGAAGATTTGCGCGCTGACCGGCAACCGGAATTCACCCAGATCGACGTGGAGACTTCCTTCCTTGACGAAACCCAGATCACCGGCTTGATGGAAGGCATGATCCGCTCCGTTTTCAAGGAAGCCATGGCGGTTGACCTGCCCGAACCGTTCCCCCGCATGACCTACGCCGAAGCCATGCGTCGCTTCGGCTCCGACAAACCGGACTTGCGTGTCACGCTGGAACTGACCGAACTCACCGACGCCGTCAAGGATGTCGCCTTCAAGGTCTTCAGCGGTCCGGCCAACGAAGCAGGCGGACGTGTCGCCGCCTTGCGCATTCCGGGCGGCGGAGTTGGCAACACTGCGCTGACCCGCGGCGAAATCGACGGCTACTCGGAATTTGCTAAGATCTACGGTGCCAAAGGACTGGCCTACATCAAAGTCAACGATGCCAGCCAACCTAATGAAAGCGGACTGCAGTCGCCGATCGTCAAGAACCTGCACGAAGTCGCTTTGAAAACCATTCTTGCCCGTTGCAACGCGCAAAACGGCGACCTGATTTTCTTTGGCGCCGGCCCGGCCAAAGTGGTCAACGACGCTCTGGGGGCACTTCGCGTAAAGCTTGGCCACGAAAAGAAGTTCGTTACCGGCGAAGCCTGGCGTCCCTTGTGGGTTGTCGATTTTCCGATGTTCGAATACGACGAGGAAAATCGGCGTTGGTCAGCCTGCCACCACCCCTTTACCAGCCCCAAGGACGGTCACGAGGATCTGCTCGAAACCGACCCGGGCGCCTGTCTGGCCAAGGCCTACGACCTGGCCCTGAATGGCTGGGAAATCGGTGGTGGCTCCGTGCGGATACATCGCGAGGCGGTCCAAAGCAAGGTATTCCGCGCACTGGGAATCAACGCCGAAGAGGCCCAGCTCAAATTCGGTTTCCTGCTCGACGCCTTGAAATATGGCGCGCCTCCCCACGGCGGCTTGGCTTTTGGACTCGACCGCATCGTCACCATGATGACCGGCGCCGAGTCGATCCGCGACGTCATTGCGTTCCCCAAGACCCAGCGAGCCCAATGTCTGCTGACCGATGCGCCTTCGGAAGTCGACGAGAAGCAACTGCGCGAACTGCATATCCGTCTGCGTCAGAAGGTAGAGACGCAGGTTGAGGTCGGAAAGGGTTGACGATGGATTGCGAATTTTGCACTTCAGCCGGAGGTGACATTCTTTGGCAGGATGAGCGTTGCCGCATCATTCGCGTCGGAGGGAAAGAGGCTGTTGATTTCCCGGGTTTCTGCCGGGTCATCTGGAAAGAGCACCAACGCGAAATGAACGATCTTTCGGTTGCGGATCGACGGCATTTGATGGGCGTGGTGTTTGCCACGGAAGCGGCACTGCGCAGCTTGTATCAACCCTTCAAGATCAATCTCGCCAGCTTGGGCAATGCCACGCCACATGTGCATTGGCATGTGATCCCGCGCTTCTCCGACGACCCCATGTTCCCCTCGCCGATCTGGTCGAAAGAAGCGCGCAAACCCGGCGAGCCGCCCCCTCGCCCAGCCATCGATAACCAGACGATAAGCAAGGCCATACAGCAAGCGCTGACTGAAGCATAACTTCATCGGACGAATTAGGCGCCGGATCTGCGCGCTTCTGCGTTATGATTGTCCGACTTACTTGATCAGGATTAACCCCATGGCAGGCCTCGACAAACACACCCCGATACCCACTGAAATCAAGTTACATAAAAAATCCAGACAACTGGAAATCGCTTTTGATGACGGCAAGACGTTTACCTTGAGTCATGAACTGCTGAGAATTTCCAGCCCCTCGGCGGCGGTGAGGGGACATGGCCCCGGCCAGGAGACACTGCAGACCGGCAAGCGCAACGTCGAAATCAACAGCATCGAACCGGTTGGCAATTATGCGGTCAAGCTGGTTTTTTCCGATGGTCACGACAGCGGCATATATTCCTGGGATTTGTTTTACACCCTGGGCACACACCAGAACGAGATCTGGCAAAGCTATCTGGCCAAGCTGGATGCGGCCGGCGCCAATCGCGACGTCGACACCACCAGCCCGCCTCCCAAGAGCGGTGGCGGTTGCGGACATCACTGAAACAGTCTGACCATGGCTGAACAACAGACCCACTTCGGATTCAAGCAGGTTGCCGAGAGCGACAAGGCGCGCCATGTCGCCGGCGTGTTTTCGTCCGTGGCGCAGAAATACGATGTAATGAACGACCTCATGTCGTTCGGTTTGCACCGGCTCTGGAAGCAATTTGCCATTCAGATCGCCGGCGTCAATAGCGGCGAACGCGTGCTCGATGTCGCCGGCGGCACGGCCGATCTGTCGCGGGCTTTCGCCAAGCGGGTCGGCGCGTTCGAGCAAACCGGTGGCGAAGTCTGGCTGACCGACATCAATAACGCCATGCTCACGGTGGGCCGTGACCGCCTCCTCGATCGCGGCATGGTCCTGCCGGTGGCGCAATGCGATGCGGAGAAACTGCCCTTCCCGAATGATTATTTCGATTGCGTCACCGTGGCTTTCGGCCTGCGCAACATGACGCATCAGGTGCTGGCGCTGGCGGAAATGCGTCGCGTGCTCAAACCGGGCGGGCGCCTGCTGGTGCTGGAGTTTTCCAAGGTATGGCAGCCCCTCACGAAGGCCTATGACCTGTATTCCTTCAAGCTGCTTCCCTGGCTGGGCGCCAAGGTGGTCGATGATGCAGAAAGCTATCGCTATCTTGCCGAATCGATTCGCATGCATCCCGATCAGGACACGTTGAAAAACATCATGGAACAAGCCGGCCTGGAGAATGTCGAATACTTCAACTTGACTGTTGGTGTGGTTGCTTTGCACCGCGGGTACAAGCTGTGATCTGTTCCAATTTTTTGAATTAAGCCGGAGGTAACAATGAAGAATTTTTCAACCGTTTTGCTGGCGCTCGTGCTGACGGTAGGCATTGCCGTGTCGTCCCAGGATGCAGAGGCCAAGCGCATGGGCGGCGGCATGTCATCGGGCATGAAGCGTGACAGCAGCGTCATGAAGCGCGACGCTGCACCGCAAGCCCCGAGCGCACCGAGTCAGGTCGCTTCCAGACCCGCCGCACCCGCACCGGCAACTGCTCCCGCCCCATCGGGAATGAGCCGTTGGCTGGGTCCCCTGGCCGGCCTGGCCGCAGGTATTGGCATCGCTTCGCTGTTTTCGCATTTCGGCATGGGCGAAGGCATGGGCTCCCTGCTCACGATATTGCTGATTGGAGGCGCAGTCTTCCTTGTCGTGCGCATGTTGATGCGGCGCAACGCCGCCCCTGCGGGCAGCGTGCAATACGCAGGCGCCGGAACCGGTACGCCGGTGCGCTTCGAGCCGCAGGTCATCCCTGGCGGCAGTGCCCAGACAGTTTCATCAGGCGCGACGCCCAGCAACATCCCGGCTGGTTTTGACGTGGATGGCTTCGTTCGACAGGCGAAACTCAATTTCGTCCGCCTGCAGGCCGCCAACGATGCCGGCAACATGGAGGATATCCGCGTTTTCACAACGCCTGAAATGTTTGCCGAAGTTCAACTGGAATACCAGGAACGCGGCAAGTCGGTTCAGCAAACCGATGTGGTCGAATTGAACGCCGGTCTGCTCGACCTATCCACCGAAGGCAACCGGCAGATCGCCAGCGTGCGTTTCTTCGGCCTGATTCGTGAAACACCCAATGCTGTACCGGAAGCCTTCGACGAAGTCTGGCATCTGGTTCGTCCGGTGGATGCCAGCAGCGGGTGGGTCATCGCCGGCATACAGCAATTCAATTAGCGTCGGCTTTGTATCGTGCTTGACCGGGCCGCACTGCTCGCGCTCAACCATTTGCTTCAGGATGCCGGTTGGGCAAAAAGCCGTCTGGCGCCATTCGCCGGGAAATCGTTGCGATTGACCATACCACCGCTGAAGCTTGACCTTGCCGTCGATGCCGAAGGCATGTTCACCCCTGCTGAGCCAGAGACTTTAGACGTCGAAATTTCCTTCCCGGCTGACTCCCCCGTGCTGGCTTTGGCCGGGACGGAGAATCTCTACAAGGCGGCAAACATATCCGGCTCGGCGGAGTTTGCCGATGCGCTTGGATTCGTGATGCGCAATTTGCGCTGGGACTACGAGGAAGATCTGAGCCGTTACGTCGGCGACATCGCTGCCCACCGCATGGCCGGCCTGTTTGCCGCCTTTGTTGCCTGGCAGCGCCAGGCCCGGCAAAAGCTTGCGGAAAATCTCGCCGAATACCTGACGGAAGAGCAGCCGACGCTCGCCAAAACAGACACGGTCAAGACATTTGCCCTGGAGATCGAGCGTCTGCATGACGATCTGCAGCGGCTCGAACAGCGCGTTGCGCTGCTGGGCGGTTAATTTCCGCTGAGACCCAGCTCCGAGAGATACGGATTGCTGGGGTACTGAAAGGCAACCGGGCCGTCCGGCTTGGCATGAACAAACTGATGCACGAAGGGGTTGTCGGAATCGAACATTTCCGCCGCCGGTCCCTCGGCCACCACAACGCCATCGTGAACGAAATACGCGTAGTCCACGACTTTCAGTGACTCCGACATGTCGTAAGTTACGACGATTGAAGTTACGCCCAGCGCATCGTTGAGCCGCCGGATCAGGCTGGCAATCACGTTCAAGGAAATCGGATCGAGGCCGGCAAACGGCTCGTCGTACATGATCAACAACGGGTCCAGGGCAATTGCCCGCGCCAATGCAACACGACGCGCCATGCCCCCGGATAGTTCCCCCGTCATCATTCGGGCGGCGCCGCGCAGCCCCACCGCATGGAGTTTCATCAGCACCAGATCGTGGATAATTTCCTCAGGCAGGTCCGTCAGCTCGCGCATCGGGAAGGCAACGTTGTCAAAAACCGAAATGTCGCTATACAGTCCGCCCATCTGGAACATCATACCCATGTCGCGCCGCAGCGCGTAAAGACCGTCGTCATCGAGTTCATTCACGATCCGGCCCGCGACCTTGACGCTGCCGCGCTGAGGTTTCAGCTGGCCACCCATCAGCCGCAGCAATGTCGTCTTGCCGCTGCCGCTGACACCGAGGATGGCGACCACCTTGCCTCTTTGAATGTCCAGGTTGATGCCATTCAGAACTCGCCGTTCGCCATAGGCAAAATGCAAGTTGCTGATGCTGATCAGGATTTCATTGGATGCGGGCATACTGTTCATCTCCAACGAAGTTCAGTTGGCCATGGCGGCAGGCTCGTCCTGCTTGCCGCCACCCAGCGCCTTGAACAAGAGTGCTGCACTGGACAACTGGTTGCGCCAGGTCTGCACCAGCGTCTGCTGGGCTGCGAACGATTCACGCTGCGCATCAAGCACTTCCAGATAGCTGGCGACACCCGCCTTGTACCGCGCTTCCGCGAGCTTGAGCCGTTCGCCCTGCACCTTGTCCAGGCGCTCCTGGGCACGCAATTGCTCGGCCAGTCGTTCGGTTGCGGCGAGCAGGTCGGCGACTTCACGGAAAGCCAGCTGGATGGCTTTTTCGTACTCGGCCACAGCGACATGCCGACGCGCTTCGGCCAGATCGGTTCCGGCGGCGGCGCGGCCGGCATCGAATAGGGGCAGACGCAGGACCGGCTGGAAGTTCCAGGCACCTTGTCCGGAATCGAAAAGGCCCGACAATGACTTGCTTGCGGTCCCAATCCCTGCCGTCAGCGAAATGCGCGGCAGGAATGCCGCACGCGCCGCGCCGATATTGGCGTTTGCAGCAATCAGCCGGTGCTCGGCAGCCAACACATCGGGGCGTTGCAGCAATACCTCGGCGGGCAAGCCTGCGGCAAGATTGGCGACAATACCCTGATCAGCGAGCTTGCGACCGGCGGGCAAATCATTCGTTTCCTTGCCGACCAGCAAGGTGAGCGCATTCGCTGCGGCAGCCTGCTGTCGTTCCAGATTGGCCAGATCCGCACGCGTCAGTTCATAAGCGCCATCTGCCTGCAGATAGTCGAGATCCCCCGCCAGGCCTACATCGCGGCGTCGACTCACGAGTTGCCGGGTCTGTTCCCGGCTTGCCACGGTGGCACGCGCCAGCGTACTGCGCTCTTCAAGTTCGAGCAGGCTCAGATAAGCATTGGCAACATCGGCAATCAGTGTCAGACGCAGCGCCTTCCTGGCTTCCTCGCTGGCAAGATAACCCGCCAAGGCCGCTTCGTTCAGGCTTTTCACGCGACCCCAGAAATCCAGCTCGAACGACAGCAAAGACAGTCCGACGTCGGAGCGGTGACCGGTTGCGGCACGCCCGCTCAAGGAAAGATCACCCGGAGTACGCGCCGAGATTCCACTGGCGACGAAATCAACATTCGGCAATCGGTCGGCACGGGCAATGCCGAACAAGGCGCGTGCTTCTTCGACACGCGCCACCGCACCACGCATGTCGCGATTATGCTCGATAGCCGTGGCTATCAAGGCCTGCAGGCGCGGATCGGGAAAGAAGCTGTGCCACTCGAGCGAACTTGCCAAGCGCATTTCATTAACCGGCGCAGCCTGCGTCCATTGTGCCGGGACAGGAACAGCAGGACGCTGGTAATCGGGCATTTGCGAGCAGCCGCTCAGCGCCAGGAACACAACAAGGAGTGCACGCTTAAGCATGATCGCTCTCCTCATGATGACGGGCGCGCCCGGGGAAGATCTTGCGTACCACCACGAAAAACACGGGCACCAGGAAAATTGCCAAGATTGTGGCCGCAAGCATGCCGCCGATCACGCCGGTGCCGATCGCATGACGGCTGTTGGCGCCGGCGCCGGTTGAAATCGCCAACGGCAATACGCCGAGTATGAAAGCAAATGACGTCATCAGGATCGGCCGGAAACGCATCCGGCAAGCTTCAAGAACGGCATCGATCGCCGTCATACCGCGCTCCTGCAGGTCGCGCGCAAATTCGATGATCAGGATGGCGTTTTTGCTCGACAAACCGATGATGGCGATCAGACCGACCTTGAAATACACGTCGTTGGGCAATCCGCGCAGAGTCACCGCCAGCGCCGAGCCGAACACGCCCAGCGGCACCACCAGCATCACGGCAAAGGGAATCGACCAGCTTTCATACAACGCGGCCAGCGCCAGAAACGCTACCAGCATCGCCAGCGCGAACAATAGCGGCGCCTGGCTACCAGATAGCTTTTCCTCGTAAGAAGTCCCCGACCATTCGAAACCGAAACCCGCCGGCAAGGTCTTGGACATGGCTTCCATGGCCTGCATCGCATCGCCCGTGCTGCGGCCAGGCGCCGGGCCGCCAGCGATTTTCATCGAGGGGAGGCCGTTGTAGCGATCGAGCTTGGGCGATCCGATAATCCAGTGCGGCGTAATGAGTTCGGACAGCGGCACCATTCCGCCATCGCGGTTGCGCACCGGCAAACGCAGCATTTCCTCGGCCGAGACGCGCAGCTTCGGGTCGGCCTGCATCAGCACCCGCAAAATGCGTCCTTGCCGTACGAAGTCATTGATGTAGGCGATGCCAAAGCTCGACTGCAGGGTGTCGTTGAGGTCGGCCATCGATACGCCTAGCGTTTCCGCCTTGCGGCGATCGATATCGAGCAACAGTTGCGGTGCGGCTTCCTGACCTTCGGGACGAACACCGGCCAAGGCAGGGTTCTGGCTTGCAGTTCCCAAGGCAATATTGCGCGCTTCGAGCAGTTTTTCGCGGCCGATTCCGGCGCGATCCTGCAAGCGAAAATCAAACCCGCCGGTCGAGGCAAGCTCTGGGATCGGCGGCGGGTTAATGGCAAAAATCATGGCCTGCTTGATCTGGAAAAAGACCATGTTCGCCCGCTGCACCAAGGCGGTCGACGATTGCCCCGCGCCCGGACGCTCGTCCCACTCTTTCAAGCGCACGAAGGCCAATGCTGCGTTCTGACCACGGCCGAAAAATGAAAATCCCACCACGCCGACAACTTTGGCAACTTCCGGCTGCTTGAGGTAGTACTGTTCGATCTGTGTCAATACTTCGATCGTGCGTTCCTGCGATGAACCAGGTGGCAATTGGACCATGTTGATAAAGTAGCCTTGGTCTTCCTCAGGCAAAAAACTCCCGGGCAGGTGTACAAACAGCCATCCGGTGGCAGCGATAATGACTGCATAAATCACCAGATACAGGCCTGTCCTTTTCAATATTCGGCTCACCCACGTTTGATAACCCGACCGGACTCGATCGAAGAAACGGTTGAACGCACCGAAAAAACCCTTGCTGGGGAGCAGTTCCTCGCCCGCCTTATGCTTGAGCAATGTCGCGCAGAGGGCAGGCGAGAGAGTCAGCGCCATGAGAATGGAGAATCCCATGGCGAGAAGCAGCGTCATGGCGAACTGCCGGTAAATTACGCCTACCGAACCGCCAAAGAAAAGCATCGGAGCGAATACCGCAGACAAAACCAGGGTAATACCGATGATGGCATTGAAAATCTGATCCATTGCTTTGCGTGCAGCATCGCGCGGACTCAATCCCGCCTCGGTCATGATGCGCTCGACGGCCTCTACCACCACGATCGCATCATCGACAACGATACCGACCGCCAGCACCATGGCAAAGAGAGTGAGCACA
>Ga0172371_10011787_pt1 | contig 11595 bp, 6 predicted proteins | sample Lak12m_FD_114543 | JGI IMG/M metagenome (GOLD analysis project Ga0172371, IMG submission 114543) | Freshwater microbial communities from Kabuno Bay, South-Kivu, Congo - kab_022012_12m | ecosystem: Environmental > Aquatic > Freshwater > Lake | place: Democratic Republic of the Congo: South-Kivu...
GAGTAAGGGACTGTCCCGGTAAAAAACCATATCCGCCCCCAAACAACCCTCCCGCTATCACCCTCCCCGTTCTTAAAATACCGGCCAATCCAAAATCTAAAATCCAAAATCCAAAATATATTTCGCCACCATCACCGTCCCCACCGCCAGCGCCGCCAGCGCCGGCCACGCCCACCCCGGCAGCGGATTTCGCCGCACGGGCGAGCGCATGATTATCAGCCCGATGAGCATGCCGCCAATCAACCCGCCGGCATGCCCCGCCAGGCTGATGCCCGGCAGCAGTGAAATCACCCCGTTGATCAGCAGCATCCGCGGAATCCAGCCGAAAAGCTGCTTGCGCGTCTGCTCCGGATAGTCTTTCCAATAGAGCAATGCGATCACAATGAAGCCGCCCAGCAGCCCGAAGATCCCCCCGGACGCCCCTAGCGTAATGGCCTTCGGTGTGAACCACAGCGCGGCCATCGAGCTAGTGAGCACGCTGAAGAGGAACAGCGCCGCCATGCGCGCCTTGCCCTGCCAGTGCTCCAGCACGACCCCCAGGTTATACAGCGCGAACATATTGAAGGCGATATGCATGATGCCGCCGTGCAGAAAACCGGCGGTGATCAGCCGCCACCACTGCCCGGCGTTAACCTTAACAGCATCCAGTGCCCCCCACTTGCTCGCGGTGGCGACGCTGAAGTTCAGGTTGAATTGCGTGCTGCCCAGCATGAGGATGAACAGGGCGATGCAGATAGCAATAATCCCGTAGGTGACCATCGGCAGGATGCGCGGGCCTTCTTTCAGGCTGGCCTGCCGGGACTGAAGAGCGGCGCGCAGCGCCTCCGCCGGGTAGATGTGCGGCGCCCCTTCCGGTAGCCCCGAGAACAGCGCGCCGAGAGTCTCCTCGCGTATTTCCTCCGGCCCGCCCGGTTCCCGCCGCACCCACAGTTGTCCGGTAGCCGCCTGCAGATAGGCAATCGTACCGCCCGCCGGTCTCAACGCGTGCCCCAGCATGGGGTCATCCGGCGCCGTCATCCCCACCAGCAGCAGCCCGGCAATGCCCGTTTTCCCCCGCAGTTTCTCCCACGCCTCCAGCAGGTGCCCGACGTGCGGCCACGGGGAAACGAGCAGGAAGGCATCTTCCTTCGCCATCAGCACCGCGGACAGCGGCCAGCTCTCCGCATCGCCGTCGAGATACCTGTACCCCCGCGCCAGCAGTCCCTGCTGCACCCTCTCCATCGTCGCCCGCAGCGCATCGGCCGGATTGCGAAATTCTTGTTGTAGCGCGTCGTCCATCACCCGCCATTATACGCGAATAGAGCATGATGCGCGACGATAAAGGAGGAATTGCCGGGAGAGCGATGATGGCGATCGCCCTTGTCTCGATCACTGTAACCATTCAGGGGAGTCTTTCTCTTTCTCGCCAGCGTGAAAAAGAACGCTTTGAAAAAGAACGGATAAAGCTACGATATCTCTATCCGTTCCCCTCTCATTCATCAGTCATCCTCTTCGAAATCATGGAACCAGTTGTTGATCGGGAACGTAATCGGCGCAGCACCGGGCAGCAGCAGGCACATGACGCGCGCCGTCCTCGGCACTCCGAAAATGGCGCGCACCCGCACGGAAGCGTTTTCACCCGCGTTCGTCTTCCAGGTGCCGGGAAGGACTTGCCTGATCGCATCCGGCTTTACCACTCGCGCAACCTCCATACGGTTTAATACTCCATCGTGCCCGGTCATATAGATGCAATCACTTAAACGGCTACCAAAATAGACGACAGAGCAGAGATTCGGATGCAGTAAACGCTGTGGTTTGGTGAAGTCGACATTAGGATTGAGGGCGTTAACCAAGTGTCGGGAATAAGCGTCAGCAACGTAAGAAGCATACCGTGCATCCGATTCCGGACTTATATTGGTGGCGGTAAATCTAACAACCAGCAAGCCCCAATCGTCATTACTGGATAACGTATAGCCGAAACCTTCTTTAACCTGCACATAATAACTTTGAATATTATACCCCCGCACATCCGACACTCTCCAAACTTCCGGCCCTTGAAGTCGCTGGCAGGCTGTAAGCTGCAGGGGGTCGAAGGCTCGCTGTCGTACCGGGTTCATCCATTTCGGGTCTAGTTTTTGCGCCACCTTGGAAGCGATATATGCTTGCCGATAGTCACGCGCTTTGATCGCGGCCTCGAAATCGGCCGTGAGCTTCGCCATCGCGATGGGGGTAGTATCTTTCAGGACTTTTTCTTGCAGCCAGACCCGCTGTTCCGGGGTAGGCGGCAACTCTTTGTTCTCCAGTAAATCTTCGAGGACCATCACCACCGAGCCGACCGGATCCTCTTTCCAGAGTGCGACCGCGCGCTGGTTGATGGCGATTTGTTCTTTCGACCAGACAGGTTCCGTCAACGCATCCGCCGCATACGCGTGTTGCGCGAAACCGGCCAGCAGTAACAGGGACAAGGTAAGCAGGAGCGGTTTCATCATTGACCTCCAAATTGTCTGTGCGTTGTTAGGTAAATTATTCACCCCAGCGCGCCGCATCTGGTCTCCGACGGATTGACCGGTTATTGCTGCGGTTGCACGACGATGCTCGTCCAGACCGCCGTGTAATAGTTCGCCTTTTGCTTCAACTCGTCCCAGGTCTTGCGCTCTTCAGCGATTGCCTGCTGTTGCTCGGGTGTCAGCGATATGCCGTGTTCCATCCTTATTGTATATTCTGCCCGCTGGAACTTTTCGTTCCGCAGTTCGGTGGGCAAGCCAACTTCCGCTCTAAGGGGGGCATAAACAGCGTCTATTTCGGTGCTGAGCGCCTTCCGCTGCTCCGGCGTCAGCTTGGCTTTTTGATCGAGCAGATCGTAGACAGGTTTTGCGCGGGTATACGCATTATGCCACAGGACATTCGCACGCATGCCTTCCGCAATGCTCGCAGGCGGATGATCTACGAAAATGCAGACCAATTTCACTCGCCCCACGATCGGATCAACGGGTCCGTTAATCTTAAGCTTCGCATTCAGCATGTTCCCGTCCACTTTCTCCTCGATAACTGTGATGTTGTCATACATCATGCTGCCTTTTCGGTAATCCGGGGCGCCGGGAAGCTGTCCGAATATCTGGTGGAACATGATGAATGGGAAGTCGACGCCGTTGACATTGCCTTTGCAAGGGGTGTTGCTGGGGTGATAATCGGCACGAATCACGAACCAGCGGCGCGTACCGGGCAGACTCGCCAGGAATGGGTTCAACGTGACCGATACCGGCAACTCCTGGCCGATCGCGAATGGGCCGACAGCATAATTGGAAACGATCCCTCCATCATCGAGATTTGCCTTCTCATCGGCGAGTGTAGTGACTCCCGCCAGCGCCAGGCATAACAGAAAAAGCAATCCACGCATACGGCACATCCTTTTTATCTTACACAAATCTAAAAATAAGTCGGTTTAATGAAAATGCGGCTACTATCTGTGTATGAACAACAAGCCATTTCCATTTTGCAATTTTCATTTTTCATTCCCCTTTACTCCTCCTCCGCCTGCATCTCCGGCATGCTTGGCCGCCCCACCACCGACCCCGCCGGCGCGAAGATCACTTCCCGCGGCTTGCTGCCCTGCCCGGGACCGACGAACCCCCGCTCCTCGAAGATATCCATCAACCGCGCGGCGCGCGTGTAGCCGATGCGGAATTTCCGCTGCAGCATAGAAGTGGAGGCGTATTTCGTGGTGCGAATGTAGTCGATGGCGCGGTCGAAAAGCTCGTCCTCCGGCTCGTCGTTGTAACCGTCGTTATCGCCATCCACGCGCATGGCCTCCTCCTCGATGGCCACGATCTCGTCGGAGAAGTGCGGCTTGCCCTGGCCTTTGACGAAGGAGACTACATGGTTGATCTCCACCTCGGAAACGTAGGCGCCCTGGATGCGCGCCGGCTTGCTCGCGTCCACCGGCAGGTACAGCATGTCGCCCTGCCCAACCAGCCGTTCGGCCCCGTTCATGTCCAGAATGGTGCGCGAGTCCACTTGCGAGGCGACGGCAAACGCGATGCGCGAGGGGATGTTCGCCTTGATGGTGCCGGTAATGACGTTCACCGAAGGCCGCTGGGTGGCCACTACCAGGTGAATGCCGGTGGCGCGCGCGAGCTGCGCGATGCGGCAGATCGACGACTCGAACTCCGCCGCCGCCTGCATCATCAGGTCGGCCAGCTCGTCGATGATGATGACGACATACGGCAGCTCCTCCAGCGCTTCCAGCCGCGACTGCTCGTTGAAGCCCACGATGTTGCGCACCCCTTTGTCGGCGAACATCTGGTAGCGCTCCTCCATCTCGCGGATGGCCCAGCGCAGCAGTCCGGCGGCGTGCTTGGCATCGTAGGCCACCGGCGCGATGAGGTGCGGGATGTGTTGGAACAGGCTCAGCTCCACCCGTTTCGGATCCACCAGCAGCAGCTTGACTTCCTTCGGCGTAGCCCGCATGAGGATGCTGCACAGCAGGCTGTTGATGCACACCGACTTGCCGGAGTTCGTCGCCCCGGCGATCAGCAGGTGCGGCATCTTCGTCAGGTCGGCCATGCGCGGATGCCCGGCGATGTCGCGGCCTAGCGTGAAGGCCAGCGGCGACTTGTTCTTGCGCATCACCTCGGAGTCCAGCACCTCGCGCACGCTGACCAGCGTCAGCTCCTTGTTCGGCACCTCGATGCCCACCACGCCCTTGCCCGGTACTGGCGCCTCCACCCGCACGTCCAGCGCCGACAGCGACAACGCGATGTCGTCGGCCAGATTGGTGATCTTGCTGATGCGCACCCCCGGCGGGGGCAGGATTTCAAAACGCGTGACCCGCGGTCCGCGCTCGACGCCCACCACCTTCGCCTCGATGCCGAAGCTGCTCAGCTTTTCCTCCAGCAGCATGATCTTCTCCGCCGAATCGTCGCGGGCGGAAGACGCCGGACGCGGCGGGGTCGCCAGCAATTCCAGCGCCGGCAGCGTGTATGGATGGTTGCCGTCCGTCGTCGGCGCCATCGCCCCGAATTCGAGCTGTTGCGGCTTCTTCCGGCTGGGCACGCCCGTCACCGGCTCCGCCTCCTCTTCCTCCTCCTCGACCGGCTGCGGGGTGGGAAGCTTGATTTGCGGTGTCTTCACCCGCGCCGGAATGACGGGCTTCTGCTCCGCCTCCAGATTGAAGCGGCTGTGCAGCTCCGCCTCCTGCAGCGCCGCCACCAGCGCCGCCCGCCGCCGTTCCCGCCGTTCCGTCATCCGCTGCCGCAGCTTCCGCGCCCACCAGCGTAGCGCCAGATAAACCAGTTTCACCGGCCACAGAATCAGCGCCCACAGCGGAACTCGGGTCACCAGCGCCACCCCGCACAGCAGCACGAAGATCAGCGCCACCCATGCGAGCTGCCCGAACTGCAGCGCCAGCAGCCCCCCCGCCGCCGCGCCGCCCAGCATGCCGCCCGGCGAATGCTGGAAATTTGCAACATGCCAGGGGTAAGGATTGGCGAGGGTGGGGTAGCTGAGCTGCAGCATGCCCAGCGCGGTGAGGAAGATCAGCGCCGTCCCGGTCGCCGCCCGCGGCAGCGGCATCCGCTCCCGCAGCGCCATCACCGCGATGCCCAGCAGCATCAGCACAAAGGCGATCCCCCACGCGCCGAATTCGCCGAACGTCCACTGGAATCCGAAAAGGAGAATGGAAGAAAGCCTGCCCTGCAGGCGAGTCGCCACCAGCAGCATGATGCCGAGCATCACCAGCCCCAACCCGGACAGCTCGTACCCGAGCGGCGTGCGTGGAGATCGTTCCCTTATCTTCGTTTTGCGGCGCGCAACAGGCCTGGCGGCTTTCCCCCTGGCCCGGCGCGCGGCCGGCAGCCCCATGCTCCCTCCGATGACGGCAAAGACGTTGACGAAAAAGTCACCGTGTGCTTGTAAGCCACAATTATCTTATCACTCCTTGCCCCATTCTGCAACTAATCCCACGGCGCATGTATCTGGCGTTCCGCTATGATGAAATTCTGCGACAGGCTGTCACAGAATTATCCTGGGGACATATCTTGCTGCTCTTGAATTCGGTAAAAATGATACAACCTGAGCCCTCTCGTAATCCGCACATCAGGAAGGCGTGAACTTTGGCCTCCCCGCGTACCCGCCACTGTCTGCGTCTGCTGTCGCTGCAGGCGCTTCGGCTCCGGCGACGGAGGAGGCTCGACTCCCGCCGGTCGCCGACCGCGTTTTCGCGGCTGCGGAGCCTCCGCTATCGCCTCCGTGTCTGCCGACGCGTCTTTAGTCTTCGACTTGACCACCCGTTCGCGCACCGTAATAGCCGTAGTATCGTACCCCACATGTTCGGTGATGCTGTCCCCAAGGTGGATCGTCACCAACTCGTCATGCCGCCGATCCAACACGCGGGTCTCGGCGAATTCGGCAAACGCCCGACTGAACGTAGATAAACTCGGCAGCCCGACTCCCTCCTCCCAACCACATATCCGGCGCAAAGTCCGGTCGGTCTCCAGACGATGATAAAGATCTTCGGACTCACTTATGCGCAACGTGACCTTCACCAGGTAGGCGCGAGCCAGTTTCCGCCGATCCAGTGGAGGGCGCCCACCTCGAGCGGTGGTCTGGGGCGCCGCAATAACGCGTTCAATCTATACCAGTTCTTAAATAGCGGCTACCTGCTCGTGCTCTTTAGTCACCGGATCAGGACTCACCGCTGCCAGCGCCGGGAATAATGTCTGTTGCAGATCAGCAAGGAATGTACTGATACGTAGGCGAATAGAGATCATCGGGTTTCCTTGTCGGATAGCGTTGGCGATACTTCACTATTTCGACAGGAGACCTAACATCACCTCTTAGGGGAGGTTTTGCAATCACCTCGAAAAATATTGTGATTGGTATTGACACGAACGTTGCGTCAACGGTTACACTTTAATTAGGCAGTAACATATTACTGTACTTTAAAGGGAGAAGGACGGTAATAATGGCTAGATTAATCAAGGCAGGTGACCTTTCAAACTGTTATGGCGTGACAACACGGACGCTCCGCTATTATGAAGAATGTGGACTTCTTCAAAGTCAGCGAACAATGGGTTATGCTTACAGAATGTATGACGATGCCAATATAAAAAGGCTGGAGCAGATTTTAATCTTGCGTAAACTCAATATCGGCATCAAAGATATTCAGCGTATTTTCAGCACAGCTGGATCTGAAGTCGTTTTGGAAGTATTGGGGCAAAAAGTAAATGACATTGATGAAGAAGTCGCGCTTTTGCATGAGTTGAAGGAGATCGTATTAGCTTTTATTCGACAGATTGAACAGGCCGATTTTAGCAAAGATTCCGACGTAAAACTGCTGTATGACAAGGCAAAGGAAATTGAAACACAGCTCATCAATGTGGAGTATACCGGCAACCCCTCTCCCGTGCATCGATTGTTTGAAGTGGCAGAAAAACTCGAGGAAAAGGCCGCATCCAGATTGTCGATACCCGAAAATGTCATGAAGCGGTTATTACAGAATGTTTATTTTATATGGGGGGACGGAGTAGATGTGGCTGATGAACTTGGCCGCAGATACGGCCTTTTCGTATATCACACGTGCGAAAACCGGTATAAGCATTCCCAAAACGCCGACCCTCAGTTTCAACCGGGATTATGCCGCTTCGAAGAGAAAGTATCGGATTATTGGGCCCAAGACCCTGAAGATGCTATGCAGAGGGAACGTGAAATTGTACATGATTTTACGCCAATGGTTATAATGGATTTGATTCAGCTTACTGCACAACATGAAAAAATAATCTGTGAAAACGATATTGACATTGACTGTATAATCCAATTTGTAACTCATGCGATTAAGATTTCCAATTATAGAGTTGGGGATGATTTTTTCGATCAGTATGAAAATGAAATTCGCCGCCGTGATATTTCTGAAGATGAAAAGGAAAAACTGATTCGCAAAGTAAATGCATTACGTGGAAAAGCCAAACGCGAAATATCTCGAGAGACAACACAATATGGGGTAAAGCAAATTATCTGGGATGATAATTCGACAGTTGAACAAACGGCAGATGAAATTGCGGAGTATTTCGGCTTGCCTCGCGCCTGGTGAAAGGGGTGGTGAAAAGGGGACAGCCTCCGATTCCATGCCCCCCAAACCATTCCCTAGTATACTGCTCCCCTGCCAAACACCGCTCGCATCGTCTTACCGGGATACTTCGAACTTCGAGCTTCGAACTTCGAACATCAAAAGGTTTCCCCTTCCCTCCGTCGAATTCGTCCGGGGTGAAGTAAGGCGCCGCAAGGGTGTTGACCCCGCGGCGAAGGGGTATATTCTTTTCAGCATGTTTTCCCGCCTGTCCGACGATTTCGAAGCCGGCTATTTAACCCACCTGGACGAGCTCCGCGCCCGCCTGCTTTATTGCCTGGCCGCCGTGGTGGTGGGAATGGTTGCCGCCTGGTTTCTCGCCAGGCCGGCTTACGATCTCATCTCCGGTGTGATCGTCAGAAAGGTCACCGAGATTGGCGGCCAGATCATAACCCTCCACCCGGCCGAGTTCTTCACCACCCAGATGAAAATCGCCGGCGTGCTCGGGCTGATACTGGCGTCGCCCTTCATCTTCTGGCAATTGTGGGCCTTCATTCGTCCCGGACTCACCCCCCGCGAGCGCCGCGTCGCCGGCCCGATCCTGCCCGCCGTCGCCGCCCTCTTCCTCTTCGGCGCCGCGGTGGCCTGGTTTATGATGCCGAACATCATGAACTTTTTCTTGAGTTACAGCCATACCTTCGATATGACGAAGGTCACGGTCAGCTTCCAGCAGACCATCGACTTCCCCCTGAAGATCATGCTCGCTTTCGGCATCTCCTTCCAGTTGCCGGTGGTGCTCCTCGGCCTGGTCTGGCTGCGCGTGCTGACCGCCAAAACCCTCCTCGACCAATGGCGCACCGCGCTGGTGGTGCTGGCCGCGCTCGCGGCGGTGATTACCCCCACCGGCGATCCGCTGACCATGATGTGCATGCTCATCCCGCTGCTGTTCCTCTATTTCGGCACCGTCTGGTTCGCCCTGCGCATCCAGCGCCCCGAGAAGATCCGCGAAGCGCCGGAAGTTGACCGATGATGACCTGTTGGCTGCAAAGATGCATACCGGTCCTCCTGCTGCTCCTCGCCCTTGCCGGGCGGGCGATGAAGGTCGAGCAGCAGGGCAACGCACTGCTCGTCGATGGCCGTCCCGTCACCCTTACCTTCGCCCGCGGCTGCACCGACCCGGCGCAGGTCCCCGCCTACCGCGACCAGGGCTTCAATACCCTGCTCGTGCGCGTGGATTCTCCCGGCGCCATCGCGCTGGAAAACGCCCAACAGCTCCTCGAAGCCGGCGAGCAGGCCGGCCTCTACCTGCTGGTCGAAATCGCCAACGGCAACTGGTCCGAAGGCGATCTTGCCTGCCTTAGCGACAGCGACGGATACCTGCAAACCGCCGAATATTTCGTTGACAGCGTGCTCGCCGACCTCCGCAACTATCCCCGCCTCCTCGGTTGGATCGTCGGCACCGTCGAGGAAGGCCGCTTGATCACCAATATGATGTCCATCGGCGAGTTCCTCGAGCAGCGCTACCGCACCGTCGAGGAATTGAACGCCGCCTGGTCGCAAAAAGAGAAGAATGGGCGGGTGTTCAATTCCCACGTCGTCTCCTTCGGCATGTTGACGGAAAAAGAAGTCGAAAAGCTCGCCGCCTCTGCTCCGCCGGAGGTTGCCGTCGTTATCCGCCGCCAGCTTGATGATTACCGCCGCCTCCACACCCTGCGCGACACCGATTTCCGCCTTTACCTCAAGCGGTATTATGGGTCGGTTAAGGAAGTTAATTCGAAATGGGGCTTTAAATTTCCGGAGTGGGATAAAATCAGCGTGGATGTGATCGAGCAACGCGATCAGCAGCAGCCCGGCTCCTCCCTTCCCTCCCAGCTCGAGCTCGCCCGTTATAAAAGCGAGCTGCGGCGCTATCTCCTCGACTGGTGGGCGACGCAGATCCTCATCCGCGACCCCGATCACCTGATCTTTGCCGGCGGCATGACGGATTACCGCGGCATGAGCAACCTTCCGCCCTCCATCAACGGCGTTTTCACCGAGTGCTACCCCGGCGTGGCCGAAGTAGACCCCGAAGGCCATAATCCCCATGCCATCGACATCGCCCGCCACGGCAATCGCCGCATCGTCCTCGCCGGCATCTCCGCGCTCGATGCGGAGCCTTCCCGCTTCGTCTATTACCTGTATGGGGCCGCCCTCCACGGCGCCGCTGGCATCGGGGTGAACGATTGGGCCGCGGTCAGCGGCTCCAACGTCCTCGGTGCCGCGCTGGCGAAGTCCCTGCGCGATATTTCCGATCGCGGGCTGCTGGGCCGCGCTCCCGCCCCACGCATCGCCGTCGTCTATACCCCGTTTACGCCCGGCCTTTACACCTCCGGGAGGCCGCTTTACGGTTACCTGCCGCCCTTCGTCAGCGACGGGCCCGGCAACCTTATCTTCCGCCTGCGCAACGGCACCAGCTACGGCCAGCTCGATTATCTCTCGCCCGAAGACCTTACCCAGGGGTCGCTGGCGCAATATCAGGTTCTGCTGCTCCTCTCCGCCCTCGACTTGCCGCGCCCCGCCATGCTCGCCCTCACCCGCTACGTCGCGGACGGCGGGTGGCTCCTGGCCGACATCGGCGCCGGCACCCTGCAGGCCAATGGCAACCACCTCTCCCTGCCGGTCGAGCTCACCCAATTGTTCCGCGTGGAAAACTACGACAAGCAGTTCACCGAGGACCGCTTCAACCTGGAGGTTTACCGTCCCACGCCGTATTTCCCCCGCCTCGTTGCCGGCATGCGCACGCTGGGGCTGTTTGAAGGTTTCGCCGTCCGCTATAGCGCTCGCTTCCGGCCCATCCAGGGTTCGGATCTGCTCTTTTCTCTCGTCCCCAAGCGCGGATTCGACCAGCCGGTAATCAGGCCGTATAAACCCCTTCCGCGCGTCCCCACCCGCGGCATCTTCATCTCCAGCTACGGCAATGGCTTCTCCATCTTCGCGCCACTGCCGCTCTATCAATGCTGGTTGCCCGGCAGCATGCTCTTCGAAGAGTTCCACCGCGATCTCTTTGGCCGCAACGCCGATATCATGTTCCGCCGCCCCATCGACTTCCTCCCCCCCCGCGCGTCGCTGGCCCGCTACGCCGACGGCAGCGTGGCGATGTGGACCCAGGATGAAGTCCAGCCGGTGGTCTGGGTGCGCAATCCGGAACGCCGCGTGTTTGACGTGCCCGGCGGCTCCTCCGAAATTATGGCGGGCGGAACTAACCTGTCCTGCGGGTCGGCCGGCTATCACCTCGCCCGCCCCCTCCCCGTGCGCCTCGCCCGCATGGACCTGCCCGTCATCGTCCGCGTGTTGCAGGCGGATCAGGCCGGCTTCGTTCTCCAGTTCCGCACTAAAGACGACCTTGCCGGCGAAGTCATTACCCTCGAAATCGGCGATGGCGCCTACCGCGTCGCCCCCGGCTCCACTCACCGGTTAATCTGGCTTACCGATGCCGACGGCGGCGAAACCGAAGTAGTCGCCGATGAGGACGGCCTCCTTCATATCGACGTCCCGCTCTCCGAAAAGCTCACCAC
>Ga0172371_10011791_pt1 | contig 11593 bp, 11 predicted proteins | sample Lak12m_FD_114543 | JGI IMG/M metagenome (GOLD analysis project Ga0172371, IMG submission 114543) | Freshwater microbial communities from Kabuno Bay, South-Kivu, Congo - kab_022012_12m | ecosystem: Environmental > Aquatic > Freshwater > Lake | place: Democratic Republic of the Congo: South-Kivu...
CTTCAGCGCCGTATATACCGAATCTCTCTTCCTGCTGATGGTCGTGCTGGTTTTTTATTTTGCCAGTCGCAGGCAGTGGGCCTGGGCGGCGCTCTTTTCCGCGCTTGCCGGAGCCACCCGCCTGGTGGGTGTGCTTACCATCCTCCCCTTGCTCTATTTGTATTTTGAATCGGTCGGGTTCAAGATTCGCAACCTGCGCGCCGGTGTGCTATGGCCCGCCATTGGTCTGCTGGGACCCGGCGGCTACATGCTCTTTCAGAAACTTCAATTCGGCGACCCCTTCCTGTTTGTAAAAAGCCAGAACGCTCCGGGCTGGAAGGAAGGCGTCAACCTGTTTTCAGCCCTGGACGCGCTCAGGATGGCATCCTCATGGGATGCTCTCAAAACAGGTCAGGTGCCTGTAATTTACGTTTTCCACGTGCTGGCGTTTCTGCTGTGTTTAAGTCTCTTGATCGTGACAAGGCGCAAGCTGCCTTTTTCCTGGTGGATTTGGGCGCTGCTTACCCTGCTGGTCTCCTTCTCGGTTTGGATCAGCATGGGGCGTTTCATGATCGTCATCTTCCCCCTCTATGCAGGTACTGCCCTGCTCTTCAAGGAAAAACCTTTCAACGCCGTCCTCTACTTCAGCGCCCTGTTGCTTGCATTATTTACGATCCTTTTCAGTCACTGGTATTGGGTGGGATGACTTCTTCCACCGCTGCTGAAGGTTTCTGGCCGCGCAGGATATATACCGACATCCAGACTTCAAGCAGCAGCACCCAAATATATTTATTGCGAATAAAGACCAGGCTCCTGTCAATATAGGCATAAGAGCGGCTTAGCATGAGCAGCACAACCAGGAGCAAGACCAACTGGATCACGTCAAACCAGGTGAATTTTTGCGCGAACTGTCTGAGAACCAGCGCCAACAGCAAAACAACCACCACACCTAAAATGACCAATTTATAATCCATGCTGACGGTTGGCAGCAGGTTCATCAAAGGCACGCTGACCATGAAGAACAGGATGGCGTTGTAAGAGGAATATTTCTTCATGACCAGCGCTATCGCCGTGATCCCCCAGATAAGCAGCGGGATCAAAAAGGTGGCCGCCCAGATCATGAAAAACGTGGTGGTCAGGGTATCTCCCCCTGAGGGATCGATGCCCATGGTGAATGAGTAGGAGGCGTGGTTCGCTACATTGGACCAGGCATTGCCGATCCCCACTCCTTCGCCGCCCGAAGAGAACGACTTGATAAATGCCAGGGCCATTTTCGGCCCAAGCACGAACAGGAAGGCGACATTGACTGCTAATGCAGGCAGGATCAATTTTTTTCCGTGTTTGAAAAGTAAAAGCGCGAATAACACGATCGGGTAAATTTTAAAGTGCACTGCCACCGAAAGCAGGATCACCTGCAGCCATACTGCGCGCGGGCGCTTGATTAACACCATCAATGCCAGCATGCAATAGAACATGGCAAAAATATCTGTGTTGCCGCGTTCAATACTGTACACGAAGAAATAACTGCTGAAAATGTAGAAAGCCGGTCCGAAGAACAGGAATACGGAAGTTACGTCCACCAGCAACGGACTTAGACCGATCTTGTTCAACAGAAAATGCCTGGCCATCCAAACGGACATCCAGATACAGGCCAGGTTGGCCAGGATCAGCAGCACCACGTGCAGCACGTAGGCGGTCATGGGGTCGAACAAGGCGTATGGCAGGCTGGTCAGCGCCACAAGCGGTGGATAGTTGCTGGGGTAAGATCCGTTTGGACCGATACTGGCAAAGTGAGTACTGACCAAATAAGTCGCCGGCCAGTAGTAGCCAACCCTGAAATCGTTCCCCACCGGCGGGTAATGCGGGAAGATTTCTTTGTCTTCATAGGCCCAGGCGGTAAGATCGATGTGTGAAACCACGTTATTGATCAAAAAAATAGCCAGGAATCCTGCCGCCAGCAGGATCACCATCGTCATAAGTCTGGATTGGGAGTCCGTCCGCCAGTTTTCCGTCCGAGACAAGCCTGTTTGGCCTCTTTTTTGAGAATTTTCGTCCGGGTTTGAGCTTTTTTTCAATACAGCAACTCCATTCTGGTCATGATAGAAACAAAGTTCTTGGAATGCTTTATAATACTTAAGATTATAGCTTTAAACACAAAATCTTCTCAATGAAGGACAGACAATGAAAGTAATCATCCTTGCCGGAGGATTGGGAACCCGACTTCAAGAAGAAACCACGGTCAAACCGAAACCGATGGTTGAGATCGGCGGTAAACCCATCATCTGGCATATCATGAAGATCTATTCTCATTTTGGTCATGAAGATTTTGCCGTGGCGATGGGCTATAAAGCAGAAATTATTCAATCCTACTTCATAAATTATTACCAGCAGCACAACAATCTGACCGTTCATCTTCGCAGCGGGAAAATCGACATACAGGACATGAATGACAACCAGATCGAAAATTGGGATGTTCATCTGGTGGACACAGGTCAACAGACCATGACTGGCGGCCGTATCAAACGCCTGTCAAAATGGATTGACAATCAGCCCTTCATGATGACGTATGGAGACGGTGTATCAGATGTGGATGTTAACAAGTTAATCGCATTCCACAAATCGCATGGCAAACTGGCCACCATTACAGCCGTAAGGCCTCCTGCCCGCTTCGGCGGCATCAGCTTTGACGGGAATCAGGTAACCTTGTTTGACGAAAAACCACAGATCGGAGAAGGCTGGATCAACGGCGGTTTCTGCGTACTTGAACCCCGCGTGCTCGATTATATCGAAGGGGATGAAACCATATTTGAGCGCGCTCCCCTTGAAAGACTCGCCGCAGAGAACCAGTTGATGGCATATAAACACGAAGGTTTCTGGCAGTGTATGGATACACTGCGCGAACTTCAACTTCTGGAACGGTTGTGGGCAACTGGTGAAGCGCCGTGGAAGGTATGGGCATGAAAACAGAATTCTGGCAGGATAAGCCGGTCTTTGTTACCGGCGGCAGCGGATTGTTGGGGGGCTGGCTGGTGAAACGGCTGGTCGATTCCGGCGCGGATGTGGTTTGCCTGATGCGAGACTGGGTGCCGCAATCCGAATTGGTGCGGAAAGGGCTGCTCGACAAAGTCAAAGTAGTCCGCGGGGATGTCTGCGACCAGGCTCTGATGGAACGCGTCCTCGGCGAATATGAAATTCAAACCGTCTTCCACCTAGCGGCGCAGACCATTGTGACCATTGCCAACCGCAATCCCGTCTCGACCTTTGAAACCAACATTGCGGGCACCTGGTCGCTGTTGGAAGCTTGCCGTCACAGCTCAAAGGTCGCGCAGATCATTATGGCTTCTTCTGATAAAGCTTATGGTGACCAGCCCAAATTACCCTATGACGAGAATACTCCGCTGCAAGGTCAGCATCCCTACGACGTCAGCAAATCCTGCGCTGACCTGATCGCTCACAGCTACGCGGCAAGTTTTGGGTTGCCGGTGGCGGTCACCCGCTGCGGCAATTTCTACGGCGGGGGTGACTTGAACTGGAACCGCATCGTTCCGGGCACCATCCGTTCTGTGATGCGTGGACAGCGTCCCATCATCCGTTCGGACGGCTCCTTCGTGCGTGATTATTTTTACGTGGAAGACGGCGCTGCCGCCTATACACTCCTGGCAGAGAAATTGGCCGAAAAACCCGAATTAAAAGGGGAAGCATTTAACTTCTCTAATGAACTTCAGATCAGCGTTCTTGACCTGGTCAACAAGATCTTGCAGCTCATGGATTCAAAATTAAAACCGGAAGTCCTGAATGAAGCCAGCAATGAGATCCGACACCAATACTTGAGCGCAGAAAAAGCCCGCCAATTGCTGGGCTGGACACCGGAATTTACTCTTGAAGAGGGTCTTAACCGCACCCTTGCCTGGTACACATCCTACCTCTCGGAAAATACTCATGAATACTCGCAAGCAAATCCTTGATCTCGTACGCCAATACTATCAGGAAAAGTTTGCTTCGCGTACTTTTAATCCATCAGGAGATCTGGTCCATTATGCGGGAAGGGTGTTTGATGAGACCGAACTGGTTAACCTAATCGATTCCAGCCTCGATTTTTTCCTCACCGCCAACCGCTATGCCGAACAGTTCGAAAATGAATTCGCCGAGACGCTTGGGCTGGCCAATGCCATCCTGGTCAATTCAGGATCGTCTGCCAACCTGGTAGCCCTGTCTTCGCTTACCTCAGAGAAACTTGGGGAACGCAGACTCAAGCCCGGCGACGAGGTGCTTACCGTCGCGGCCGGATTTCCGACCACGGTGGCGCCCATTGTGCAGAACCGGCTTGTGCCCGTCTTTGTGGATGTGAACCTTGCCGATTACACAGCCGTTGCGACCCAAATGGAAGAGGCAATATCCCCCAGGACCCGCGCCATCTTCATGGCGCACACCCTCGGCAATCCCTTTGACCTGGATACCGCAAAGCGGCTGGCAAAAGAACATGACTTGTGGCTCATTGAAGACAACTGCGACGCGCTGGGTTCCACCTATCGCGGTAAACTCACCGGCACATTCGGTCACATTGCCACCAGTTCGTTCTACCCTGCCCACCACATCACGATGGGAGAAGGCGGCTGTGTGGTTACAGAGGATGACCTGCTGGCTCGCATTGCCCGTTCATTCAGAGACTGGGGACGCGATTGCTACTGTTCAGGCGGAGAAAGCAACACCTGCGGCAAACGCTTTTCACAGCAGTTTGGCAGTCTGCCTTCCGGATACGACCACAAGTACGTTTACAGCCACATCGGCTATAACCTGAAAGTCACCGATATGCAGGCTGCCGTGGGCTGCGCGCAGTTGAAGAAGCTGGATGAATTTACCCGCAAGCGCAAAGAGAACCATCGACGTCTGATGGAGATCCTCAGCCCTTACGAAGAGCGCCTGATCCTGCCAAAGGCGACCGAACATTCCGATCCCTCCTGGTTCGCCTTTGTGCTGAGTGTCCGCGAAGACGCAGGTTTCAACCGCAATCAGATCACCCAATTCCTCGAAGCCAACCGCATCGAAACGCGCAACCTCTTCAGCGGGAACTTATTAAGGCATCCTGCTTTTGAAAAGATCGATTGCCGTGTGGCGGCAGATTTGACCAACACCGATTTCATCATGAACAATACCTTTTTCATCGGCGTTTATCCGGGCATTGGCGAACCTCACCTCGAAAAGATCGCCGACACTTTTAAACGGTTTATGGACGGTGAGAGGATCTAATGGCTACGCCTCAAAAGATCTGTTGTACGGTGGAAAGTATTCTCGACCACGGAGGCCACGTGTATACGATCGGGCTTATCCCCGATCAGCCGTTGCCCCGTTTCAAAGCCGGACAATTCCTGCATCTGGCGCTCGACCCTTACGACCCTTCGGAATACTGGCCGGAATCCAGAGTGTTTTCGATCGCCTCTTCCCCCTCGGAACGTGAGAAGCTGTTCATTACCTATTCGGTGAAAGGCCTTTACACTTCCCGTATGGAAGACGATTTGAGTGTGGGCCGTGAGGTTTGGATCAAGATGCCCTACGGTGAATTCATCATTGACCCCACCCTGCCCGTGGTACTGATCGCCGGCGGCACAGGCATGACCGCTTTTACAGCCTTCCTTGATAATCTCACCGGGGAGAACGCTTGCCCCATTACGGTTTTTTATGGCGCAAGGCATCCGAAATTGTGGATTTTCCGTACTTTTCTGGAAGAAAAACAAGCCAGGTATCCGAATCTGAAAGTTTGGTACTACGCTGATGAGCTTGAAAACCCTGCCGGGAATGAAGAAGAAGGCCAGCTTTCGGTGGATTCCATGTTTCCTAAATTGAATGAACCGCTAGGGGCGGATTATTACGTATCAGGTCCGCCGTTGATGCTCAAGAACATCACCCTCGGATTGAGAGAGTTTGGGATCCCGTCAGAGAACATCCACGTGGATGCCTGGGAATAAACAGGACTGGATACATGAAAATTGCCTCCCTAAAAACAGAAGGATGTCTCCTCTTACACCTTGATAAAAGGACCGATCAACGCGGCTATTTCATCAAGACTTTTCAAGACTCGGTTTTTCAAGATATGGGGTTTTCCATTACCTGCCGGGAAGATTTCTACACCTTATCAAATAAAAATGTGATCCGTGGAATGCACTTTCAATTACCGCCAAAAGCCTTGAAAAAAGTGGTTTATTGTATGTCGGGCAGCATTCTGGATGTGTTGCTTGACTTGAGGGTAGGCTCCCCAACCTATTTACAGACCGAACATCTTATCCTGGATTCACTGGATCCCTGCGCGGTATGTTTGCCCGTCGGGATTGCGCATGGTTTTCTGACCCTCTCGGATGAGACGGCTGTCTGCTACAAGGTAGACCAGGAATATGACCCGGCTCTTGACAGCGGCATCCGTTGGGACTCTTTCGGCTTCAAATGGCCGGTTGATGATCCGACCCTTTCAAACCGTGACAGCGGGTTTTGCAGTTTACAAGAGTTTCAAAATCCATTCCTCTTCGGTGAGGTGATGGGTGGCTGAAATCCGTTCCGTACTGATCACTGGAGCCAGTGGATTTATCGGTTCACATTTAACCAAAGCTTTGGCGGCTGCCGGCCAGGACGTGCACGCGTTGGTGAGAAAGGATTCTGACCTTTCGGCATTGACAGGCAATGAGCATAAGATCAATTTGCACACCCTTGATGGATCGATCGAAACGATCATCTCCACCATAAAAAGTGTTCAACCGGAGTTGGTCTATCATCTGGCAACACATTTCCTTTCTTCTCACGGTTCGGCGGATGTCAATGACCTGATCAACGCAAACGTCCTTTTCGGAGTGCAGCTCCTTGAAGCCATGGATATAGCCGGAGTGCGCCGAATTGTGAATGCAGGCACTACCTGGCAACATTATCAAAACCGCCCTTACGATCCGGTGAACCTCTATGCCGCCACAAAGCAAGCCTTCGAAGACCTGCTGAGATTTTATACGTCGGCAAGGGGCTTTCATGCCGTCACACTTGAACTTACCGACACATACGGGCCCGGCGACCTCAGAAAAAAGTTGTTCACCCTGCTGCAGGAAATTGCTCAAAGCGGTGAAAAATTATCCATGAGTCCGGGCGAGCAGCGGTTGGATCTGCTGTATATAGACGATGTCATCCGGGCGTTCATGCACGCCGGAGAAATGTTATTATTGGATGATGCAAACGGTTTTGAAAAATACTTGCTAGCTGCGGCAGAACAAAAGAGCTTACGGGATGTCGTTCAGCTATTTGAATCACTTGCAGGCGTGAAACTGCAGATACAGTGGGGCGGCAGACCTTACAGGGAGCGCGAAGTGTTGATTCCCGCAAATCAGGGTAAAATACTGCCGGGCTGGAAACCGGAAATAAACCTTGAAGAAGGGATCAAACGGATGCTGGATCAAAAACAGGTTGCCAATTAATGAAAAAAAACAACCCGAAAGTGTCGGTATGTATTCCTGTATATAACTGTGAAGCATATATCGCCAAAACCATTCGGTCCGTGTTGGCACAAACGCTGACAGATTTCGAACTGGTGGTTATTGACAACGCATCAACCGACAGGACGGCGGAGATCATCAAAGAATTCAATGACCCCCGCATCCGCGCCATTCGCAACGAACGTAACCTGGGTATGATGGGCAATTGGAACCGCTGCCTTGAAGAAGCTGTCGGAGATTACATCAAGTTACTGCCCGCGGATGATCTGATTTATCCAACCTGTCTTGAAAAACAAGTGGCAGCTTTTATACAGCACAAAAATGTCGCGCTGGTATGCAGCAGTAGAGATATCATCGATGTAAATGGCAAGAAATTGATCAAGCGTTCTTTTACGGGCCTGACTGGATTGGTCAATGGACCCAAGGCCGTCAGACGCATCGTTCGTTCAGGCACCAACCGCCTTGGTGAACCGGGCGCAATCCTTTTCAGGCGCGACCTGATCGCCCGGGGAAATCGCTTCTCAGACCGCTTCCCTTACGTGATCGATTTGGGGTTATGGATTAAATTACTCGGCATGGGTGACCTGTTTATTATTCAAGAGAGCCTGTGCGCTTTTCGGGTTTCACCACAGTCAGAGAGTGTTAATTCACGTCACTTCCACCGGGATGATTTCTCCACCTTCATCCGTTCAATGGATAGAAACTTGTATCAGCTTTCTTCTCTGGATGTATTCAGCGGTATTGCCAACAGCAGCCTGCTGGAATTAATGCGGCGGGTATTCTACAAGCTGACCAAAGTAATTGACCTGGTCAGGAAGTAAGAGGGTAAAAAATGAACAAAGGCGTCCTTCAGCAGTTCTTTCGATCACTGGCGCGCCGCCTTTCTGACAACCGTACCTTTTTCATTCTGCTCCTAGCTGCTTCAACGGCCTGGGTTATTAAAGCCCCGCTCAACCGCCTGCTTTCCAATCCACAAGACAAAAACTCGTTCCTTCAACTGGCTATTTTTTTGCTGGCATTCATTTGCTGCGCGCTAATATTTTCAGTATGTGCCTGGTTTGGAAAAAGATTCTCTTCCCGTGTATCGCATGGAAAACCAATAAACACAACCCTCAATATCGCCCCTGACACGCGCCTTGTTAGCATTCTGGTTATTTTGGTCGGGGGGATTACGGCAATCCTGCTGGTGAATCAGGTCCTTCCCAAAATCGATATCCAAAATCGCACATTTATTACTCCAAAAATCATTCCAACCATGGACCCGGTTGGCAACGACTTCCGCACCGGACTTTATGAACCGCCTCACATGCTGCTTGCGGATCAACCGATCTATTATCTGAACGAAGACGGATCCAACCTGACCCAGTATCCTCCCCTGCTAAACCTGCTTTTCATGCCCTATCAGCTTTTTAGTGAAGATACAGCTTACCTGGTCCACGTGATCCTGCTGTTTGTGGCAAATCTGGCCTGCCTTGCCCTGGCGGCTCATTGGGCAAAGGATTTTTTGTTCCCGCTAACTGGTTTTGAGGCGCGTACACAGACCCTGTTTGCGTGGCTGCTTTTTCTGGTCATGGCTGCTTTCACATTAACCGGCTACCCTTTTCTTTTTAGCGTTGAACGCGGAAATTACGACATCCTCGCGCTGTTCTTCGCCATGCTGGCCGTTAATAGTCTTATTTATCACCCAAACCGTATCTGGCTGCAGGTGATCCTGCTCTCGATTGCGGTCCATCTAAAAATCTATCCGGCAGCCTTGTTTGTCTTGTTGCTTTTCAAACACGGCAAAAAAATGATCCTGCCCGCATTGGCTGTCAATGTTGCCTTCCTGTTGGCATTGGGGCCTGCAAACGCGCTGACCTTTCTGCGCATCATCCGGCAGAATGTGGCCACCGGCTTCACCTGGGTGGGAAACCATTCCGGCTTTTCGTTTGCCACCTAGCTGTCGTGGGGATATCAATCTGCCGTGGGAAGTGTGGATTGGTTGAGAGATCTCTTCACTATCTTGCCGGTCACATTTTGGGTGGCTGCTGTTTTTTGGGCTTTCAAACACAAACCCTTTGAGACAAAAACGTACCTGCTTCTTTTTATGGCCACCCTCCCGCTGATGGACGTGGTGCCATCCATCAGCCACGATTACAAATCTGTCATATTGGGGCCGTTCATCTTGCTGCTGCTGTGTTGGCTGGGAATAAAAGCTTATCAAAATTCCAATTTTTGGGATTACGTTCAACTCTTGCTGATTATGCTTTTCATGCTGGTCTTGGGGCGTTCCTTTGCCCTTAATGCGGATCAATCTCTTTTGCTCAACCATAAATATCCCGTCATCATGGCTTCATTCGGTATCTTATTGTTCAATTATAAAAAGTTTTTAAAGGTAACCAAAGAAGAGAATTGATTTCACAGTCATTCTTCCGCACCCCTTTTAAAGTTGGTGACTGAAATTGATGATGCGAAAAAAAACTTTTATGATAGAGTAGGGGATATGAACGACTATTCACGTTGCGGCATTCAACCGGTAATTCCTTGAATAATAAGAATGTTCAATCAACAAACGGATATACGGATCAAAAAAATGAAAAAGATTCCAAAATCTGAGCTCCTGAATGTGATAGTTCCGCTCTATGACGAAGAAGCCTGTATCCGCGAATTCCATCAGCGCCTGATTAATGTGTTGGATGGTTGCGGCTATCCTTTTCGGGTGATCTACGTTGACGATGGATCAACCGATGCCACCTATGAGCAATTGGTCGCCTTGGCCAGCCTTGACGGGCGTATCACCATCATCCAACTGAGCCGAAACTTCGGACACCAGGCCGCCCTGGCTGCGGGGCTCGAAAATTCAGATGGCCAGATCGTCATCACCATGGACGGAGACGGGCAGCACCCGCCTGAGATGATACCCACCCTGCTGAAAAAATATGTAGAAGGGTATGAGATCGTACAGACCCGGAGGCAGGAAACCGCCAAAAGCTCGACCTTCAAACGCCTCTCTTCTCGCTTCTTTTATTGGTTGATCAATAAGCTGGGAAACACCAAAATCAAGCCCGGTAGTGCGGATTTTCGCCTGATGACGAAAAAAGTGGTACGCGCTATTTGCGCGATGCCCGAATATCACCGCTTTCTGAGAGGCTTGATCCCCTGGCTGGGTTTTAAAGCCTGTTATCTCGATTATGAACCTGAAAAAAGGATTGGGGGCCGCAGCAAATACACGCTGGCAAAAATGTTTAATTTGGCTGAAAACGCCATTTTTTCCTTCTCGCTTGTCCCATTGCGCATTGGGCTGCTGCTTGGACTGCTCTTTTTCGTCCTGGCCCTTCTTGAATCCATCTATGTATTATCTTTTTGGTTCACTGGAAACCAGGCCAGGCTTACACCGGGATGGAGTTCGACTATCTTCGTGATCCTGATCACCGGAGGGGCTTTAATGGTAATGATCAGTCTGGTTGGGATCTATGTCGGCCAGATCCACCAGGAGGTCAAAAAAAGGCCGTTGTTTATCATAAGGACAGTCTACCCGCCACATGAAATAAAAAATTAGAACAAGAAATATTGTTGAATCAGTTCATAAGAAATACGTTTCCGTCAACGGTCCATTGACACTGTATGGGAGCGGGGTGGTCAAAGAACAGGGTAAGCAGAATACAATTACTTTGGTCCTTGTTCAACTCGGATAATGGTGAGATCGTCCATGCGGGGTCACCCAGAATGGTCTTCTCCACCAGCTTATCTTCAAGTGAAGCTGCGAAAGTCGAATATTTGGAAATATAATCCACAGGTGGGTCGCGCAGGATATAGAATTTGTTGCTCACGTCCCTTACCCTGAGAAACTGTTCATAACTGTCGATAGGCTCATAATCCAGCCCCGGATTCGTCCCGTAAAAAACAAGGGTCCGTTGTTCATCCGCTTTCAACAAAGTTTCCAATGTATCCAACTTTTCCGCAAATAAATGTGTTCGGGTCACGTTAAGCTGACTCTGCTCACGGATAAAGCGCCATTTCACCGGATTCAACGAAGCCAGCAAGCCAAGGATAATGACCAGGTTCAAGAGGTTATAAAGCAAGTGATTTTGTCGGATCAGCGAATATTGCTGAAAAATGTAAATCAACAGGCTGATCGTAAACGGCAGAAAAAGGAACATGGGGAAGAAATA
>Ga0172371_10011794_pt1 | contig 11590 bp, 12 predicted proteins | sample Lak12m_FD_114543 | JGI IMG/M metagenome (GOLD analysis project Ga0172371, IMG submission 114543) | Freshwater microbial communities from Kabuno Bay, South-Kivu, Congo - kab_022012_12m | ecosystem: Environmental > Aquatic > Freshwater > Lake | place: Democratic Republic of the Congo: South-Kivu...
ATGCCTTCTGCCATAATTGCTTCACCTCGTTGGTGATAGATTACTTGTGACAAAGGGATTCTATCTTCTTGATCTCTCAAGAACAACGAGGTTTTTCTATTTTTTTGATCCGCGATCAGGGTTCCGTGAAAAGACCCCGGCCGCCATGGTTTTTCCCGGAAAAAAGGCGGCCACAGGAGCCGCTTGTTAGAAACAGGCTTGCTTTTTTTGCCCGAATTCCCTAAAATGCGACAAAAAGTGTATGCTTGATATCAGGCATTTATCATTCACGCTTCCCGGCCTCGAGAGTGAACCTCTTACAGGGAACGAAGGAGTCTGAGCATGAAGATCTTGATTATACTGTGCGCTGCTGTGGCGGTGGCGTTTGGCGCGGTCGGAGACGCCCTTTGCCAACAATATTACGGCTACGGAGACCAGGGCTACGGTCAGCAGCAGGCGGGTTACGGGCAGCAGTCGGGCTACGGTCAGCAGCAGGCAGGCTACGGTCAGCAGCAGGCAGGCTACGGTCAGCAGCAGGCAGGCTACGGTCAGCAGCAGGCAGGCTACGGCCAACAGCAATATGGTGGATACGATCAGCAGCAATACTCCGGGTACGGCCAGCAGGGCCAGTCCGGTGACACTCGGAGCCAGACGGCCGCCACGGGCGACAGCGGCATCTATTGGGACGGCCGAAGCGGTGACTACGAAGATGGCGAAACCCCAACGGCAGCGGCGCCCCAACAACCACGTCAGCAGGCGCCCGCAAGGCAGGCTGTGAGGCAGCAGCGCACCACTCCTCGGGCCACAGCGGTCGCCAGGCCCGCGCGAACCCGTAAGAACGTGGTTCCTCGGCAGCAGCCCGCGGCCGAGGCCCCGGCTGCGGTCGAGACGGTTCCGAAGCCTGAGACGAGGCGTTCCTTCACGTGGGGACAGCAGGGAAGCAAACCCTCGATAGTGGTTTCCGAGCCCGGCGCTGCGCCGGTCGGGCAGACCGCGGTTCCCCAGGGTGAGGTCGTCGCAGGGGCTCAGGCCCAGGCTCAGCCCCAGGCATCTTCGACCGGAAAGAAGTTCCAGTGGGGCCGGACCAACTAGCGATCATCTTACGAAAATGCACCGGGAGGAACCTTTTTGGAAAAGTTCCTTCCCGCCTGTTCAAGACCCGTCCCGCTTGAATCAGATAGAACGAAGTTGTACGGCGCGACCGGCTGGTCGCGCCGTACCCTTGAGCCCGTGAGCGGGTCCACGGGGAGTGTTTTCAGCGTTCGCTGTGACCGAAAAGGTCGTGTAGGTTATTCAAAGTCTTCCCCCCGCATCAGTCTTTTCAGGGGCGCAACAGTGCACGCCGCGTAAGCTCTCGTTCACTCCGGTATGGTCGCAGTCATCTCCTTGTCGATCATTGTTCCGACCTTGTCCGCATAACCCACGAGCTCTTTGAGGAGAGGCCGAATTACGAGCGCCCACTCCGGGCGCCCTTTCAAATCGATGGTCCCGGCTTCGAGGACCTTGGCAATGACGAAGAGCTTCGTGCGCGCATCGTATACCTCGGAGTGAATTCTCTCGACGTTCCACTTTTCTTTTGCTTCCGACATTGATGCCTCCTGGTTCCGGCCCCTCATCGCGCCGACCCCCGAAGGGACAGACGGACTCCGGGGTCCGGATGTGACTCCCGTGTGGTATACTGAACAATGTGAGCTCGCGCAAGTAAGCACATGAGAAATCCAGTTCCGGGGGCGACCGCGGTCAACCGTTCATCGGCAGGCGCCACGCGCCCTGACCGCGTGGGGAAGAAACGGAGAAGAGGCGGGCTCTCCGCTCCGTCCTGGCCGAGGGGACAGCCGTAGCGAGGCCGAGCTACACCTCGGGGGACGGGTCGGCGATAGCGGATTCTTGATAGAAGTTGTGAAGCTTGCTCCGGTCGTCGTCGACGGTCAGCCGAGGACCGGAGCTCGATGCTGCCGCACCCCCGCGGCCAATTTCGGAAAGTCAGTCCCCATGTTACGGAAACACCTGACAGCCCTTGGCCCCATCGGCTGCATCGTCATCTTCGTGCCGGCGCTTGCCCTTCTCTGTGGATCCGGGGCAGCGGCAGACGATTTTGACCAGGGTCTGGCCGCGCTGTTCGGCGGCCGGTACGATGCGGCGATCCGGTCCTTGACGCAGGTGATACGAAAAAATCCGAAGTCCTACGCAGCCTACGTGAACAGGGGCACGGCCTATTTTCGGAGCGGACGAGTCTTCAAGGGCGTGCTCGACTGGAACAAGGCCCGCGATCTCTCGCCGCTGTTTGCCTACGGGGTCTATACCGGGGAGGTGATCGTCCGGCCCCCGGGAAACCCCGACGTGATCGGTTTCGCGGCCCCGGTGGAACTGGACCCGGAATACATTCCCTCAGTGGAAATGACCGGGATCATGCTCATGGATCTCGGACGGGACAAGATAGCCGCCGAGCTCTATCGCAAGTCGATGGACCTTACGAAGAACCCGCTCCTGAAGACCCATCTCGAATACTGGGCCGCCACGCTGGCTCCACCTTCGAAGAAGGGGAGAACAGAGTCTCAGTGAAGCTTGCCGCCGTGTTTTCTTGTTGACACCCATCGGACCGAGCGCTATGCTCATAATTTACCCCAGGCCAGGAGAAGAATCGTGAAAGGCCGCATTGTGATTGACAGAGAACGATGCAAGGGCTGCGGCCTCTGCATCAACGTTTGCCCCAAGAAGAACATCGAAATTTCCGACCAGTTGAATACCAAAGGCTACTATCCTGCCCGCTTCCAAGAGGAAGACATCAAGGACAGTGAGACCGCGGAATGCACCGGCTGCGCCCAGTGCGCGATCACCTGCCCCGATGTCGCCATTGAAGTATACCGTCAGTCCAAAGATGAATCCAAACCTCGAGAAGAAGACTCAAAGGAAGAGTAATATGGCAGCCAAAGTACTCATGCGCGGCACACACGTGCTGGGCGAGGCCGCGATCCGCGCCGGTTGTCGCGCCTATTTCGGCTATCCCATTACTCCGCAGAACGAACTGCCGGAATACATGGCCGAAGCGTTCTCAAAAATGGAGAAAGCAGTTTTCGTGCAAGCCGAGAGTGAGCTCGCTTCCATCAATATGGTGATCGGAGCCAGCGTGGCCGGGGCGAGGGTGATGACGTCGTCGTCCAGTCCCGGCATCAGTCTCAAGCAGGAAGGCATCTCGTACCTCGCGGCAATGGAGCTCCCCGCGGTGATCGTGAACATGATGAGGGGTGGACCCGGTCTCGGGAATATCGCCCCGGCTCAGGGTGATTACTTCCAGGCCACCAAAGGAGGCGGCCACGGGGACTACCGGGTCATCGTGCTGGCTCCTGCTTACGGCCAGGAGATTGCGGACATGACCCGCCAGGCCTTTGATTTGGCCGACCGGTTCCGCACCCCGGTCATGATCCTCGGCGATGGTATGATGGGACAGATGATGGAGCCCGTGGTCTTTCCGGAGCCTGTCGATCTTGCGGACCTGCCCGCCAAAGACTGGATTGTCGACGGCGCTCAAGGAAGACCGAGTCGCATCGTCAGGTCGCTGTGGCTGGACACGAACCTCGAAGAAGAGCTCAATTGGAAGCTCATGCGGAAATACGACATTATTAGCGATGAGATTCCCGATCAAGAGATTTCTCTCGTCGATGATGCCGAAATGGTCATCGTCGCATACGGCACCGCGGCACGTATTGCCAAAGGTGGGGTTCATCGCGCCCGAGAGATGGGACTCAAGGTGGGGCTCTATCGCCCGAAGACGCTCTGGCCTTTTCCCTCGAAGCCTCTGGCGGATCTCAGCCGCAACCTGAGTCACATTCTCGTATTTGAAATGAGCACCGGCCAGATGGTTGAAGACGTCCGACTGGCAGTCGAGGGACGATGCCCTGTCTCCTTTTACGGCCGCCCCGGAGGCGTCGTATCGACACCGGAAGAGGTGGCCCGAGTCATTTCGAGCACATACCACCGGGTGACCGCACAACACTGACCACCGCCCGGACAACACGACAGTCCTGACGAAGAGGCCGGTATCGGGAAGACTTCCCCAACTCCGGTGACCTGACGGCTGCGACATGCGGCCAAGAATCACGTCGGGTTTGCCTCTGTTCGGGCTTCCCGGAATGCGTCGAAGGTCCGCGGCCGGCATCGTCTCCCCAGGGAGACCGTCGGTGTTCGATCCTCCGGGGCTGCGCGGTTTTCATCGGGCCTTCAGCAAAGAACAATCTCCGGACCGAACCCGGAAAGGAGCTGATCACGTGAAAAAGGTATTTTCCCGACCGGAGTCTCTGAAAGACACTCCATTCCACTACTGTCCAGGGTGCGGGCACAGCATCATTCATCGGTTGGTTGCCGAGGTCATCGACGAACTTGGGATCAAGAATCGTGCCATCGGCGTCCCGCCGGCCGGATGCGCGGTGCTCGCCTACAACTACTTCGACGTGGACATGGCCGAAGCTCCCCACGGTCGTGCCGCAGCCGTTGCCACAGGGATCAAGCGAATTCTCCCCGACCGTGTGGTCTTCACCTACCAGGGAGACGGCGACATCGCGGCCATCGGCACCGCGGAGACCATACACGCTGCGAATCGAGGCGAGCGGATTACTGCCGTATTTGTGAACAACGCGGTCTACGGAATGACCGGCGGCCAAATGGCGCCCACCACCGTCACCGGTCAGGTGACCACCACGTCACCGGGAGGGCGGCTCCCGATTCGTGACGGTTATCCCCTTGACCTGAGCGAGATGCTGGGATTGGCGGCAGGAAGCATCTACATCGAACGGACGAGCGTGTCGAGCCCGAAATTCATCATGAAGACCAAGAAGGCACTCAAGAAGGCATTCCGGGTTCAGCTCGAGGACAAGGGGTTCGCTCTCGTCGAGGTCCTCTCCCCCTGTCCCACCAATTGGAAGATGACCCCTTCGGAAGCGGTGCGCTGGGTGGAAGAGGTCATGGTAAAATTCTTTCCTCTGAAGGTGATCAAGGATGTTGCTTAAGATAGTTTTCTCGGGGTTCGGCGGTCAGGGCGTGCTCATGATGGGATATGTCCTCGCGGTGGCGGGAATGAAGGAAGACAAGCACGTCACATTCCTGCCCGCCTACGGAGCTGAAGTGCGCGGGGGAACCGCGAACTGCACCGTGGTCGTCTCTGACGAGGAAATCGCATCTCCCATCGCCTCATCGCCGGAATTTGTCGTGGCAATGAACTATCCTTCGATGATCAAGTATCAGAATACGGTCAAGTCGGGCGGAGTGATGTTTCTCAACAGCGACCTCATCGCGGATCCGCCGCCGCGCACTGATATCAATATCGTCAAGATTCCCGCGAATACCTTGGCTCATGCCATGGGGAACGACCGGGTGCTCAATATGATCATGCTGGGCGCGGTTGTTTCGGCGACCGGCATGGTTTCCAGGGAATCGCTGGCCGAGGCTGTGGAAACCGTGCTCCAGGGCAAAAAGCAAGCCCTGGTTGAAGTGAACCAAAAGGCCCTGGCCGAAGGCGCGGAATTCATATCCCAGCAGAACTGACTTCGGTGAAGCGAAATCCCGTATCTCACCGGTTGGCTGAAGCGGTCGCCGGAACACGAACCTGGAGGTCTTGATGAAAACGGTCAAGGAGGTATCCGTACGGCTCGAAAATCGGTCCGGGGCCTTGTCGGAAATCGGTGAGCTTCTCGGAGCCAACGGAATCAACATCCTGGCCCTCACCGTGAGGACGGAAGGAGAAACGGGGACGCTGAGCTTTGTCGCCACCGATCCGCCGCGAGTGATGAACATTCTGGAAAGCGCCGGGTACGACGCGGTCACCCGAGAAATCATCGCAGCCGAGGCTCCGCACCACCCCGGGGGACTCAACGCGATTCTCAAGCCTCTGAAACTGGCCGGCATAAATATCGAGTACCTCTACTCGTTTCTCGGTTCCTTGGGCAGAGCGGACCACGCAATCATCCTGCTGGGCGTGAACGATCCTGCCGCGGCCTATGACGCTCTGGCGAAAGAATGGATTCGCCTGCACGGGGAGGAGATCTACAACTACTGACATCGGCCCCACCCGGCCGCCTCCGAATACTTCCTCGAACCACTGAAACGGATGCTTGGGTCACTCGGCCTTTACGCGGCCGTTGAACTGTTCGAGCGCGGCGTTGACGAACTGGAGGGCTCGGTCGGACAACGTTCTGGCAACGTGGACCGCATCGAGTTGTTTCTTGACCCCGGATTCGATGCCGTCAAGGCACACGAGCGCGGCATGGATCAGCGTCTTGAGCGTCTGTAAAGATTCCTCATCAATTTGTGTCTTCCGTTCAGTATTCATACGACCTCCGATAGAGAAGGCGGCGCTTCAGCCGTGAGGTCCACGAGCCGTCACACCGAGTTTCGTCCATGAGCCTGAGCTTCGATGAACATCAGCGCTCTGTGTGGCCTGCCCTGGTGCTTCTGAGGATGGGCCGGGAGCAGGTGTCTCCTGGGCCGCTCCTGGACAGGGCTCACAAGTGGTTCAGGATCCATCGGCTCTGCTCCGGCCGTGCCGTCGGGCCCGAACGCCTCAAGAAGCCCGCGGGAATGCGGGACATCGCCGACTGGGTGGATAGCGTCTGGCGAATTCTGTCGACCGCTACCTGTTCTCAGCTCGTGACCGAGAGGAGATCCCTCGTCGCGCGGATCGTCAATTCCGGTCTCGCGGATGACGAACAGACGGTTGTCCTGACAGCCTTGGATTACCTGTTCCGATTGTGCTCCGCGCGGAATGTGGCTCAGACTGCGAAGGGTTCGGTCAGGGTGGAAATTCCGTCCTTCCGCAGCCCTCAGATGCAAGCCGCGTACCGGAGAATTCTGAAACTGGCCGCTATTGATCTCCCCATCTGGCTGACCGGTGAAACCGGCACCGAGCTGGAATGGACCGCTCGACTGATCCACCGACTGCGGGGGCTCCCCGAGGAATCCCTTCACATTTTCAATGCCACCTGCTCCGAGCCGGATGATCCGATCCCCCTTGCGCGGGTCGTATCCGAGCCGGCATTACTTCGGTCTGAATGCACCTTGGTCGTGACCAACGTGGATCATGCCTCGGCGAGCGTGCAGGGCGCACTTTATCGCCGTCTCGTCGAAGAGCTGGCGAGTCCGTCCGCTCAGAGAATCATCCTGACCACGCTTCCCATCGAGTATCTCGATCTCTGGGAGTCGAGGTTCATCCCTGAGCTCGTTGCCTTTCTGGCCCCTGCCCGAGTTGAAATCCCGCCGCTCAGACATCGCCGCGAGGACTTGGAGGGGATGATCAGCTTTTACGGCGCCCCCTTTGCCCAAGGAGAGCCACTGATCCGGTTCCAGCCGGAAACCTTGCACCTGCTCAGGTCGTACCACTGGCCTGGGAACACCTCGGAGCTCGAAGTCGTCCTGGCCATTGTCCTTAGGACGAGGCCGACGGGCCCCATTCGCCCGAAGGATCTCCCTGCAAACGTCAGGCCCGACCACCGGCAGGCAGACAGTCTCCTCACACAACTGGAAAACGTGGCTTCCCAACAGACCTTTCGGGTTCTCAGAACCGAGGGGGGGCGCGTCCGACTCGCCGAGTTCCTCCGGAGCCGTGGGGACGGCAAGTTCGGGGCCGCGGATCTCCAACGTCTGTTCGACATTGGCCGGGAAACGACAAAACGCCTGCTGAAGTGTCTGGAATCCTACGGTCTCATCTCGGGGATCAAGGGGGCCAAAGATCAGAGGACGACGAGGTATCGCTGCGAACTGTGCAACCGGATCGCCTCGGAGTGACTGCCGCGGCGAACATCGGAGTTGCCGAAAACCAGGCATGAAACATCTTCTTCGATAGAGATAAGCCTTCTTTTGCACTCATCCTTTCTCGATAGGACCTAATTCAGCCCCGATGACACACCGCGTGAAATCGTGGTAGACTCCTCCCCAGTCGTTCGAGACTCTTCCAATGCCGTGAGGGGGACGACGGGCGGGCCGCTGGAACGCGTGAAACGCCCCATCAAGGACATGCCATGGCTCCCCAACAACCAGCCGGTTCGTTCCGCAGGACGGTGTCGGTTCGGGCAGGGGCCCTCCGTGACGCGGCTGTCCGCCGATCCCGCGTCATGCCGACGTGCCTCTCCGCAGCGCGTGCTTGCCTTCTCATTCTTCTCCTGGTCCCATGGCCGGCCGAGGCCGCGGAGCTTACGAAGATTTCGTTCCTTCCTCAATGGATTCCCCAAGCTCAGTTTGCCGGTTACTTCATGGCCAAGGAAAAGGGATTCTACCGGGCATCGGGCCTCGATGTGGAGATTCTGAGGGGAGGCCCGGCCTCGCCGGCCTTTGCGGCCCTCGAATCCCGCGGCACCACGTTCTGCAACGACTGGCTTCTGACCGGCATTCAGAAGAGGGCCGCGGGCGCGACCGTTGTCAATGTTGCCCAGATGTTCCGGCATTCCGCGATGATGCTGATCGCGCGGAAGGAAAGCGGTATCAGATCTCTCACGGACCTCAACCACAAGCGGATCGGTCTGTGGGAGGGTGACTTCAGGATACCGCCCATGGCGCTCTTTCGGCGGTTCAACCTCACCCTCACCATTGTGCCGCTCTATTCCACCATCAACCTCTTCCTCAAGGGCGGCGTCGATGTGGTTTCGGCCATGAAGTACAATGAATACAACACGATGATCCAGAGTGGAATCGATCCTGACGAACTTACGACCTTCGATCTTCGTGATTTCGGTTTGGATTTCCCCGAGGACGGACTCTACTGCCTGGAAGAGACCTACAACCGGGATCCCCACGTCGTGGAGCACTTTGTGAGCGCCTCAATAGCGGGTTGGCTCTACGCCTTTGACCACGAAAAGGAAACCCTCGATGTGGTCATGAGGTATGCCGACGAAGCTCACACCGGTACGAACCGTGCGCACCAGCGCTGGATGCTCGCTCGGGTTCGTGAGCTTATTCTCGGAAATGGCGACAAGACGAAGGTGGGGGTCCTCAAACGCGGTGACTACCTGCGGGCCGCGGAGGCATTGCGGGACCAGGGACTGATCCGGGAAATCCCGCCGTTCGACCGATTCTATCGAGGCCCCCAATGATCGGAGCCTTTCGAAGCAGCATCGGACTGAAGCTCGCGGTCCTTGTGCTCGGCGGAGCGTCCATTGTTCTCGGGCTGATTATTGGCTACAGCTATTTCTGGTCCCGTCAGATTATTCTCCGAGAGGGCGAGCAGAGGGCTCGTTATCTCACCGTATCGGTCGCCAGGCGCATCGAACAGGAATTTCGGGCGGTCTCGGAGACGACCGATCACATGGCTCTCACGCTGGAGACCCACTCCTATGACGACGCGGCACTGCGACAACTCCTGCGAAGGACGGTCGTCAATAACCCGGAACTGTACGGTTCGGCCGTGGCATATGTCCCGTTCGCTTTCAGGGCTGACGTCCAATTCTACGCGCCTTACTTTTTCCGCACAAAACAGGGAATAGCTTCGTGCGACCTGGCCCCTCCTTCTTACTACTACGTCCAGCATGATTGGTACCAGATCCCGATAGAGCTGAAGACCCCCGTATGGAGTGAGCCCTATTTTGATGAGGGCGGGGGTGATATCCTCATGACCACGTATTCAAGCCCTGTCATTGAGCGAACATCCGCCGGTTCCCCGGCCAAGGTCAAGGCGATCGTGACCGCGGACGTATCCCTCGAATGGTTGACGGGCCTTCTGTCGTCCATGAGCGTGGGCAGCCACGGCTATTTCTTTCTGATCTCCGGCAAAGGCAGGTTCGTGAGTCATCCCCGCACGGAATACATCATGCGGGAGTCCATCTTCAGCCTGGCGCAGGCATGGTCCAAGCCGCAGCTTCGAGCGGTCGGCCGGTCCATGATCCGGAACGAATCAGGATTCGTGGATCTCGAGATGGATTTCATGGGACAGCAAGCCTATCTGGCCTATGCCCGCATACCTTCGACCGGTTGGTCGCTGGGGGCGGTCTTTCCCCGTGAAGAGCTGTTCGCCGCTATCACGAGCCTCCATCGGGAAACGCTGACCATGGCGGTTGCCGCGGTCGTGCTCTTGGTCGTCGTGAGTCTCCTGGTAGCGGGATCGATCGCGAGACCCCTCCGCCGCATGGCCGGCGCCGCGATGCAGGTTGCGGCCGGAGACCTCGACGTGAATCTTGGGGATATTCGGAGCTCCGACGAGGTCGGGCAGCTTGCCGGCGCCTTCGTTCGCATGACGGCTGGGCTGAAGGAACGCGACTTCATCCGTAACACCTTCGGCCGGTACCTCACGAAGGAGGTGGTGAACCGTCTGCTGGAGCACAAGGATGGCCTCCGACTGGGTGGGGAAGCCCGCGAGATCTCCATACTCATGTCAGATCTGAGGGGCTTCACCGCGATGACCTCTCCGATGCAACCCGAAGACGTGATAGCCTTCCTGAACCGGTACCTCGGCAAGATGCTGGAAATACTCATCGATTACCGGGGAACCATCGACGAGATCGTTGGTGACGGCATCCTGGCGTTCTTCGGCGCGCCGGAATCGCTCGACGACCATCCTGCCAGGGCGGTGGCGTGCGCGTTGAAGATGCAGATCGCCATGGACGAAATCAACGCTCTCAATGAGGCCGACGGCTTTCCGCGTCTCGAGATGGGGGTTGCGGTGAACACCGGCAGGGTGGTGGTCGGTAACATCGGCTCTGAGCAGCGAACAAAGTACGGAGCGGTGGGAGCTCAGGTGAACTTCACCGGCAGGATCGAATCATTCACCGTGGGCGGGCAAGTCCTCATCAGCGAGTCCACGTTCCTGAGGCTCAAGGAGTCCCTCGACGTGAAGAGGACAGTACACGTCGAGATGAAAGGGATGCCCGATAAAGTGACGCTGCACGAAGTCCGGGGCATTGCCGGACTCTACGAGGCACACCTTCCTGAGAGATATGACGCTCCCGTGCGGCTCGATCAAGGCATCGATGTGAAAGTGTATCGGCTCAACGAGAAGACCGTGGACGGATCGGTCATGTCCGCCTTGATTTCCGAGGTGTCATTGACGAGAGCCACGCTGGTTTTCTCCGAGCCGATCCGTCAGTGGGAGGATCTGAGGATGATTCTGCTCGACGGGCCGACCAAGGAGACCGCGGGAGAAGTCTATGGCAAGGTGGTTGCGGTGAAACAGCAGGAAAACCGCTACGAGGCACTGGTCCGGTTCACATCGGTCTCTCCGGAAGCGTACGGGCTGTTCCGAAGGGTGGCTCCGCAGCGGTAAGGCCATGGAAAATCCTATGAAAAGGCGCCGGGGAGGGACTTTTTGCAAAAAGTCCCTCCCCGGACCCCCATAGACGCTAACATAAGGCTCTGTTCCCCCATTCGCTAAAAGGGCCCGCACCGGAAAGCACGTAACGTCACCCCGGCGGAAGCCGGGGTCCAGTGCTGTCAAGCTAGTGTAGTGTCTTCGTGATAGCTTTACGGCTTTGTTTGTACCGCATGCCATGGAAGCGGGGGCCTGGGCCTATCAGGTGTAAGGGGTTTGCCGAGACACTACACTAGGAGCCTGTCGCGAAACGTTTCGGTTTTTTGACGTCAGTGGCACGTAGTAGTGTGACGTGGCATGTTGTGCCACATTCCGTAACGATTGGCTACG
>Ga0172371_10011796_pt1 | contig 11590 bp, 10 predicted proteins | sample Lak12m_FD_114543 | JGI IMG/M metagenome (GOLD analysis project Ga0172371, IMG submission 114543) | Freshwater microbial communities from Kabuno Bay, South-Kivu, Congo - kab_022012_12m | ecosystem: Environmental > Aquatic > Freshwater > Lake | place: Democratic Republic of the Congo: South-Kivu...
AGTAAGAGTCGAACACGGATTTAAGCATACTGCGATGATTCACACCAAAGATATTGGAAGGATTACAAAGTTTGGCCAGGAAATAAACAGCACCATTCTTGTTGTAAATGGCCCTTCCCAATCCCTGGCGGTTGGAGTTTCAAAGGGCGGTACGACATGGACGATAGCAGGCGCAACAGGGGAAGGGACAACTTCGCCAAAAATATTTACAAGAATGAGAAGATTGGTTGTAAATGATGCCATGAATTTCGTTAAATAATAATTTAAAATTTTAAAGATACTTCGAAAGGAGAAATATCAGATGGAAGAAGCAATGGGATTGATAGAAACAAAAGGGCTCGTAGCAGCAATTGAAGCGGCAGATGCCATGGTTAAAGCTGCAAATGTAAAACTTGTTTCAAAAGAATATGCCGGCAGCGGTCTGGTGACAATGACAGTAAGAGGCGATGTCGGCGCCGTTAAAGCTGCAGTTGATGCAGGTGCAGCAGCAGCAAAAAGGATCGGGGAACTGGTCAGCGTACATGTTATTCCAAGACCACATAGTGAAGTTGATAAGGTTTTATCCGGCAGAATGGTCAGATCGGGAAGCGGCCAGATTCCAAAAACAAGAGCAGCATCTCCAAAACCTAAATCAGAATAGGCCAGGGATCATAAATTGGAAGAATCCATAGGTGTTGTTGAATTCAGGAGCATTGCAGTAGGTATTGCGGCTGTTGACAGAATCGTAAAGGCTTCAGAAGTAAGAATAATGGACGCCAGAACTATTTGTGCCGGAAAGTACTATATTATTTTTGCCGGTGATGTCAGCGCAGTCAAGAATTCAATAACCATAATTCATCAGGAAATTGACACATTTATAATTGATTCTGTAGTTATACCTAATGTATACCGGCAGATATTTGCGGCAGTCAACGGTACATCAGAGGTTGCCGAACTCAAATCAATCGGAATAATTGAGACTTTGACCGCGCCTTCAATAATATGGGCCGCTGATGCAGCAATCAAAACAACTGAAGTTGATATTGTTGAAATAAGAATAGCAAGGGCATTGGGCGGGAAAAATATATGTATTATAAACGGAGAGCTCTCACCGGTTACGGAATCCGTAAAAACAGCAATCCGATATCCTGAAAGCAAGGGATTTCTTGTAGATTATGAAATTATAGCTGCTCCGCACCAGGATTTATACAGAGCGGTAATGTAATTGTAATAAAGCTAAGATTAGTAATTATAAAAATTTTAATAAAAAATATTAGATATAATAAAAATAATAAATAATAGAAATAGAAGCAAATACCATAGATGAAGTTAATACACAGGTGTAATCAATGATTGTAGATCTCGAATACGGCGAAGCTAAACTGAAAGTTGAAATTAACGAAAAGAATTTACTTCAAATAATCACGGGCAAACCTTTAAAAGCCTTGGAAGATCCGCGCCAGTCTTTAATTCAAAACTTAAGCAACCCGATTGGTAGTCTTCCAGTGCCGGCCTTAATAAAAGGTAAAAAAAAGATATGTATTGTAATTTCCGACAATACAAGAGCGGTCCCTACAAAACTTATTCTTGAAACATTGCTTGCAGAACTTATAAAAAGCGGAATCACTAAAGAATCCGTCACCATACTTATTGCAACAGGATTACACAGGCCCAATCTTGGAGACGAGCTCGTCAGATTGGTCGGAAAAGATATCTTGGATCATTACAGCGTTGTGAACCACAATGCCAGGGACAGGGAGAGTTGTAAATTTCTAGGTAAGACAAAACGTGGAACACCGATAATTATAAACAAAATTTTTGCAGAATCTGATTTTAAAATACTTACGGGATTGATTGAGCCTCATTTCATGGCTGGATTTTCAGGAGGAAGAAAAGCTGTTTGTCCGGGGATAAGTTATGTGGAAATGTTCAAGCATTTTCACGGACCCGATATTCTGGAATCACCGGAATCTGCTTACGGTGTACTTGAAGGCAATCCCTTTCATGAAGAATCAACCGAGATTGCAAAAAAATCAAAGGTAGATTTCATTGTTAATGTCACAATTGATAAAAATAAGGAAGTAACAGGAGTTTTTTGCGGAGATCCCGAAGAAGCTTTTTATGCGGGAACAAAATTCTGTATGGATGCAAGCAGCTGCCAGATAAAACAGGAAGCCGATATTGTTCTGACAACCGGAGGTGGATTACCGCTGGATGCAACGCTATATCAGACCGTAAAAGGTATTGTGGGTGCAATGCCTGCGGTAAAAAAGGGCGGCATGATAATAATTGCATCTGAATGCAATGAAAAAATCGGCAGCCCCGAGTTTGTAGAAATTGTTGAGCAGGAAGCGGATCACGATGCATTCATGGATAAGATAAAAAGAAAAGATTATTTTAAAATAGACCAGTGGGAATTCGAGGAACTTATTAAAGCCAGAAAAAAGGCTGAAATTTATTTATACAGCAGCTGCATACTTGCAAGTAGTTATAAAATACCGCCTGTAACTTTAAAAGTTGTCAATTCGGTTGAGGAAGCAATAGAAATCGGCTTTGGTAAATACGGTCGAAATGCAAAGATAAGTGTAATTCCCGAGGGTCCTTATACTATACCGGTAAAGATCTGATTGTCTTTTAAAATAACATTGCAGAACAACTATTTAAGATTTAGAGATTTTATAAAATGAAAAATAAACACATAAGATGAAAGAAGAACACGTAAAATATTTAGAAGAAATTGCGGGCCCGGATAAGGTAATAACAGATATCGAAGATAAAATATGCTTTGGCTTTGATTCCACAAGACTTCAATATCTGCCTGATGTAATAGTAAAGGTAAAAGACAGCCGGCAGATAAGCAGCATACTTAAGTATGCAAATGAATATAAAATACCTGTGACCCCAAGAGGAGCGGCAACGGGACTCAGCGGCGGTTGCCTGGCGGTCAATGGAGGAATTCTGCTGGTACTTATTGAGATGAACAAGATTTACGACGTAAATCCGATAGATTTACTTGTAGAGGTCCAATCCGGAGCAGTCACATTTAATGTGGACAAGGCTGCGTCAAAATACAAGCTTTTTTATCCTCCTGACCCGGGAAGCATGAAAACTTCCACAATCGGGGGAAATATTGCCGAAAATGCCGGCGGTTTGAGAGGTTTAAAATATGGTGTAACCAAGGATTATGTTAATTCCATGGAAGTCGTCCTGCCTACGGGCGAGATTATTAATATCGGTACAAAAACTGTTAAAAGTGTTACGGGATATAATCTTGTTGATTTGATTGTGGGTTCTGAAGGCACACTTGGTGTGGTAACCAAAGCAACACTTGGTTTGATGCCTGTTCCACCTGCAAGAGCGAGCCTTCTTGCACTGTTTAACAATCTTACAGAGGCCGCAAAGACAGTCAGGGATATTGTGGCCGAAGGTGTAATCACTGCAACACTTGAGCTTGTCGATAATGTGACAATAAATGCGATTGAGGATTATCTTAAAATCGGACTGAACAGAAACGTTGGTGCCATGCTTTTAATTGAAGTAGATGGTCAGCAGGGTTCGGTTGATATTGAAGCTGAAGTCATAAGAAAAGTATGCGCACAGAATAATGCTTTATCCTGCGAGTTGGCAACATCTGAGAAGGAGAGGGATGTTTTATGGTCGGCAAGAAGAGCGGCACTTTCTTCGCTCGCAAGAATAAAACCTTCAACCATACTCGAAGATGCAACTGTGCCGAGGAGCAGGATTGTGGAACTTGTTGAAGCTGTGAACAATATCGCAAAGAAATATGACATAATGATAGGTACCTTCGGTCATGCAGGTGACGGCAATCTTCATCCTACGATACTTACGGACCTGAGAGACAAGGAAGAAGAAAAAAAAGTCGAAAAGGTAATCGAGGAGATTTTTATTGAAACCGTTAAACTTGACGGAACTCTGTCCGGAGAGCATGGGATAGGACTTACCAAAGCAAGATTTTTAAAGCTTGAGATTTCAGATGAGGTATACAAGCTTATGAAAAAGATAAAACAGGCATTCGACCCTAAGAATATATTAAATCCCGGGAAATTGTTTGTGGATCAGTAATAGACGGTATTTTTTAGAAAATCAGTAAGGGAAAAAATTAAATTAAAAAATTTTAATAAAAAAATTAATCTAGGAAAAAAATTACAGGAAAGTAAAAGATGTCAAAAACTAAAATTTCAGAAAAAGATGACGAGTTATTCAGCTGCAGCAGATGCGGTGCCTGCCTGGCGGTTTGCCCGGTTTACAAGCAAACACTGGATGAAGGAGTTGCCCCGAGGGGCAAGCTAAGTCTTATAGAAGCTGCTGCAAATAATAAGATCGATGTTTCCGAAAAGCTTTCTCAAAAAATTTACACGTGCACACTTTGCAACTACTGCACAAAGGAATGCCCAAGCGGTGTAAAGGTCGACGAGCTTTTTAAAGCAGTCAGAGGTGATCTCGTTGAAAGTAAAAAATATCCCGAAGTTTTGGATTATCTCAAAAGCAAGATAGAAAAAGCATACAACATTACATTTGATACCAATCAGGGAAGGCTTGATTGGATAACGCAGCAGCCCGATGTAAAAGTTGAAGATTTTCTTAAGGAAACTGCAGAAGTTGTATATTTTGTCGGCTGTGTTTCTTCATTTTCGCCACGTTCCTTTACCATACCACGCTCGATAACACAAATTTTTAAAAGAGCTGGAGTAGATTTTGCATTGCTTGGTGAAGATGAATGGTGCTGTGGTTTTCCCTTATACAGCTCCGGCATGAAAGACGAAATTATAAGGCTGGCGGACCATAATATAAAAAAAGTGAAAGACAAAAAAGCAAAATTACTGATTACTTCCTGTCCATCCTGTTATCATACCTGGAAGCATGAATATCCGGCAATTGCCAATGAAAAAATAGATTTTGAGATAATGCATATATCTGAGTATTTATATAAACTTATCAGAGAAGGTAAAATAAAGCTGAATGCCGTAAATGCCAGAGTGACTTATCATGACCCTTGCGACCTGGGTAGAAATTCAGGTATTTTTGAAGAACCAAGGGAAGTTATCAAAAGCATTTCAGGAATGGATCTTGTTGAACTTCCATCCTCAAAACTCCAGGCAAACTGCTGCGGAGGAGGCGGTAATCTTGAATCCTTAAATCCGGGGCTGTCATCAAAAATTGCGGAATTCAAAGCTTCGGAAATCATAGGTACCGGAGCAGAAATAGTGGTATCATCATGCCAGCAGTGTGAAAGAACAATCAGCACTGCATTAAAGAAAAAGAAAGACGAGACAGATTACAAGATTAAGGTAATGGATATTTCAGAGCTGGTTTTGCAGAGCATGATGGGTGAAACCAAAAATTAAATACTATGCTATAATATCTTATTTGTTCTAATGATTTAATGTTCCAATTTTGGATTTATAAAAGAATATAATAAATTTCTATAAACCAAGGAGACAAATTATGAAAATCGAAAACTATAATTTTCCCGATGATTTATATTATGAAAAAAATCATTTCTGGGCAAAGAAGGACGCTGCCGGGAATGTTGTTTTTGGCGCCACCGATTTCTTTCAGAAACTTGCAGGAGAGATAGTATTTATAGAACTTCCGGCCAAAGGTATAAAAGTACAACAGGGCCAGTCATTTTCTTCCCTCGAGTCAGGCAAATGGGTTGGTAAGATTTTTGCGCCTGTTTCGGGAGAAATCATTGACTCAAATAGCGAGCTTGAAGATTCACCTGAGCTTATAAACCAGTCTTGTTATGATGAAGGATGGATCGGCAAAATCAAACCTTCGGATTTGGACAAAGAGCTTGCAAACCTCATGAAAATCGGGCCCGATTTTGAAAACTTCATAAAAGATGAAATGCAAAAGCATAAAAAATAACCAGTGCCGGCGATGAAAAAAAATAAAATTAAAATAGACATAGAACCTGTCGGGAAAAGAATTTTTCTTGACGAACCTGAAAATGCTTTGGATGCTATCAGGGAAGCTGGTATTGGGATAAAATCTGTTTGCGGGGGAAAGGGGACATGCGGAAAATGCAGGATAACAATACTGGATAAATCCAGGGATACCCCTACCGAAAATGAACGGAAAATACTTAGCAATGACGAAATCGAGCATGGTGTCAGGCTCGCGTGCCAGCAGACTTTCAATAAAAATACCATGATTTACATACCTGCGTCTTCACTTACCGAAGAACAAAAACTGCAGGTTACAGGTGTTGAAACAGAATTTGAACCGGATCCACTGTGCAGAAAATATTATATTGAGCTTTTACGGCCGTCTCTTTCAGATATGGAATCAGATTTCAGCCGTATAAAAAGATACCTGCATGACAAATTCGGGCCCGATATTAAAACGATTGATTTTAAGGTATTGCATGAAATGCCTGTGGTGCTGAGAGAAAATTCCTGGAAAGTTACTGTTTCTGTCAGGAACAATGAAATAATCCTGATAGAAGGCGGCGACAGATCCGCAAGAAATTTTGGTGTGGCAATAGACCTGGGAACAACAAAAATTGCTGTTTTGCTTGTTGATATGCTTTCGGGAAAAACAATTGATAAAAAAGGTGTGATGAATCCGCAGATAAGTTTTGGCGAAGATGTAATGAGCAGGATTAATTTTGCCATGCAGAGTATAGAAAATCTGCAAAAGATACAGAGTGTGGTTATTGAACAAATCAATAAAACTATTGTGGAACTTGCGGGTAATAATAATTTAGGCACAAATGAAATACTTGAAATAGCACTTGTCGGTAATACCGCGATGCATCATCTTTTTTTGGGTCTGCCGGTAAAGCAGCTGGGACTTGCCCCGTTTGTTTCATTAACCGATAAGCCTATAGACGTAAAAGCAAGGGACCTTGGCATAGTTATTGCAGCAGGCGGTTACATTTATCTGCCGCCGCCAATTGCAGGTTTTGTCGGATCTGACCATCTTGCGATGTTAGCTGCAACAGATATAGCAGAAATGAAAGGCAACTATCTGGGTATTGATATTGGTACCAACACGGAAATTGTTTTAAAAAGCAGTAAAGGACTTGAAAGTGTTTCAACTGCATCGGGACCTGCTTTTGAAGGAGCATATATAAGGTTTGGAATGCGGGCGGCCCCCGGAGCTATTGAGCGGGTAATTATAAACCCAAAAACATGTATCCCCAAAATCCAGACAATTAATGATAAAAAACCTGCCGGTATCTGTGGTTCCGGAATTCTTGATTCTGTAGCCGAACTTTTAAAAGCGGAAATTATTGACAGGCGAGGAAAATTCAATCCGGAATCAGAGTGCATCAGCAAGGATCCAAAAGGAATCTCGCAGTATATTCTTGACCCTGAAACTGAAATTTCCATTAACCAGAAAGACATAGTTGAAATACAACTGGCAAAGAGTGCAATCAGAACAGGGATAAATATTTTGCTTGAAAACGCCGGTATTGGTTTTGAAGATATAGATAAAATAATAATAGCCGGGGCATTTGGCTCATATATCGATCCTAAAAATGTGGTCAATATCGGAATGTTTCCCAATGTGTCACTTAAAAAAATAATTCAGGTCGGCAATGCCGCAGCTGTGGGAGCAAAAATGGTGCTGCTGTCTAAGAAGATCAGAGAGGATACGGAAATTATTGCAGAAAAAGTAAAATATCTTGAATTAACGGTTTTTCCTACTTTTGCGGACCATTTTGCAAAAAGCACTCTTTTCCCTGAAATTAAAGAAATCATTTGAAAGAAGAATAATTTGCAAAAAAATTCAGTAAAAATTTTAAAAAACCATGCTGCCGGAAACAAGATTAACTTAAAAAGAAATCGCGTCATTATTTTAGCTATTTCCATAATGTTGTTTTTGACAGTTGCAGGGCTCACCGGACTTGCGGGTTGCAACAAATTCGCAGAGACAACTGCATTAGAGAATAGCCAGGACAGCAGCCAGGAAAATAAAAAGATTCTTGTAGTAGGCAGTGACACTACTTATCCCCCCTTCGAATTTATCGAGGATGGAGATATTGCCGGATTCGATATAGATCTTATCAAGGAGATAGCTTCAAGGATGAAAAAGGAAATTGAAATTACCTCCAATTCCTATGATTCCGAATTTAAAGATTTAATAGACGGGAAACTGGATATTGTAATTTCAGCTGTACCGGTTGACGCAGAGAAAGCAAGCATAGTCGATTTTTCCGAGCCATACTATACTCTTGAATATCTGATGGTTTCTTTAAGTGGCTCTGAAATAAGAATAAAGGAAGATCTTTCCGGTAAAAGGATTGGAGTTTTAAAAATGGGTAAATCGAATATAAGTAACGATTATCTGATTAATTACGATGTTTCGGATTACGAAGATATATTGGATATGCTTGATGCCTTGGGAGATAAAGAAATAGAGGCAGTTCTAATTAACCTGCCACTTGCAGTAAGCTTACTGAAAGAAAACAAGGATATGTATTTGGTATTGGATAAAATTAATTCAAACAGGGAATTTGCGATAGTATTTAAAAAGGGGAGCCCGCTGATTCCAGAAATAAATAAAATTTTAGATTCTATGGTAACGGATGGGGAATATCAGAGTATTTATGATAAATGGTTTAATTATAATTTTTAATATATATTAATATCATACTTTTTGTATTTATTAAATATTTTATAATAGATTAAAAAAGTATAATAAATTTAATAAAAAGCTATTGATTATTTTTATTAAAGTTGCTAATATATTTTTCGGGGTAAGCTAAATTAGGCGTCCAGCTGCATGAAAGTTTGCCCCCTTTTTTATACTCCTGTTCTATTCATATTTAATTAATTTTTATTTCGTTTTTAAATTTAAGTTGTATATAATTAAATTCAAGCAACTGTGTCCCGAGACAGTGAATATAAAATTTATGGAGTATACGGATGTGAAGTGAGAGTTTATTTTTAAGAATATTTAACATTAAATGTCTGAAGAGATTAAAAATAATAAAATAATGAAAAAAATTGGGATACTGCTTATAGTAACAGTATTCTTATTGGTAGTAACTTTAATACTTGTTAAATTTACTTCAGTAAAAGAGGCACTTATTCTTGCAACTAGCGTGAGGCCAGAAACATTTACGGAACTATATTTTGAAAACCACTTATCCCTTCCAAACAAGGTTACTTTATTTAAAAAGAATAACTTTAAATTTACGATCCATAATCTTGAAAATAAAGATATGAAATATCCATATGAAGTTTATATCGATATAAACGGAGAAAAAAAAATAATTTATATAAATTCTGTTTTTATAAAAAATAATGAATATAAAACAATTACTGCAGATTTCATAATCACGATTCCGATACAAAGAGCTGAAATAGTTGTAAACCTGATTAATAAAAAGCAACAAATTAACTTTTGGATAGAAGAGAAATGAAAAAATAATAATATTTATCTCATCAATTTTTTAAAAATTAAGGTTTCCGCTTATAGTTTAAAAATCCAAAATAAAAATAATAAACAAAAAAACTCCCGGACCATTGGGTATATTGCGTTCTTACCGGAAAGTTAGAGCTTTAGGTGAATATTATTAATAAATATATTAAATAAGTTATTGATACTTATAATATAAAATTAATTATAAATTTAACAATAAAACTATTGACATATATATTATTATATGTAACAATACAAATCAATAAATAATTTTATAGTATATTGAAAGTGTTTAAAAGAGAATTGAGGATTTAAGTAGATGGCTAATTTAAGTGATACTATTGTAGAAACTACTAAAGAGGTCGCCTCTGAAGACAAAACTTTGATGGAACTATATCTAAGTAGTGATTTAACCCTTCCATTTAAGGATAGAAGAATATCGGATAGAAGAGCATCGGGTGGAATGGGTGGCAGGAGAGCATCAGATAGAGGAATACCGGACAGGAGAAAAATTAGAACCTGTGATATGAAAAAAATAACTGTTCTAATTCCCTGTTATAATGAAGAAAAAGGCATCGGAAAAGTTATCGATGATGTACCCAAAGAAAAATTGGCCCATCTTGGTTATCATACTGAAATTATTGTCATAAATAACAACTCAAAGGACCGTACAAGCAAGATTGCCCATGAGAAAGGTATAAGAGTAATTTCAGAAAAAAAACAAGGTAAGGGTAATGCCATAAAAACTGGTTTTAACAGTATCGGCAATGATACTGATTATGTTGTTATGATTGATGGGGATAATACTTACAAGGCCAAAGAAATACCCAGACTGATTGAACTTCTTGAGGATAATTTTTGTGATGCAGTCATTGGTTCCAGACTTGAAGGAAAACTTAAAGAAGCTTCATTAAGTTTCTCACATAGACTGGCCAACTGGTTTTTTACTTTCCTGGTCAGGAGATTTTATTTTGTAAATGTAACCGATACCTGCACAGGATATTTTGCCTGGAAAAAGAAAGTTGTTGATGAACTTAAGTTTTATTTAAAATCAGAGGGTTTTGCAATTGAAACTGAAATGATAACTAAAATGGCCAAGCTTGGGTACCAAGTTTTTTCAGTTCCAATAACCTATGATAAAAGAGAAGGAAGTTCAAAACTTTCCCCATATATAGACGGTATAAAAATTGTCTGGATGTTAATTAAAAACATGAGCTGGAACCCAAAAAAGAGAGCAATTCAAAATTATTCCCGTCAGTACGATAAATATCTTGATGCCAGTAAACAAGCCGATGCTAAGGTTTAAAAAATGAAAGCGGCTTTTGTTTCTGACGCCATCTATCCATATAATGAAGGTGGAAAAGAAAAAAGGATATTTGAGGTAACAACACGGTTATCCAAGAAGGGTTTCGATACCCATCTTTATTGCATGAAATGGTGGAATGGGGCAAGAGATAAAAAAGAAAATGGCGTTAACCTGCATGCAATCTGCAAGAAATACTCACTATATTCGGGAAAAAGAAGATCAATGATTCAAGCACTGGTGTTTGGTTTAGCTTGTTTGAAACTTATTAAAGAAGACTTTGATATTGTCGAAGTGGACCATATGCCTTTTTTCCCTCTTTTTTCATTAAAACTTGTATGTCTTCTAAAGAGAAAAAAAATGATTGCTACGTGGAATGAAGTTTGGGGTAAAGATTACTGGAAAGAGTATCTTGGCTGGAAAGGAATTTTTGGTTATCTGGTAGAGAAGCTAAGTATTTTTATGCCCGATGAGATAATTTCCATATCTAAACATACGACTGATAAATTAAAAGATAAATTAAAATGCAAGAAAAAAATCTATACTATTTCATGTGGTAATGATTTTGAAAAAATTCAGAAAATTAAACCTTCTGTGGAAAAAACCGATGTTATTTTTGCGGGAAGATTGCTAAGTCATAAAAATGTTGATTTACTGATAAAATCAATTCAATTAATTAAAGAAAGAGAACCAAAAATCAAATGCTTCATTATTGGTGACGGTCCTGAAAAAAAGAATCTTGAATTATTAACCAAAAAACTGAAGTTGGAAAAAAATATTAATTTTTTAGGTTTTTTAGAAAATAATGATGATCTTTATGCCCAGATGAAGTCATCAAAAGTTTTCGTTTTACCGTCAACACGGGAAGGCTTTGGAATCGTGGTCATCGAGGCCAATGCCTGCGGGATA
>Ga0172371_10011799_pt1 | contig 11588 bp, 10 predicted proteins | sample Lak12m_FD_114543 | JGI IMG/M metagenome (GOLD analysis project Ga0172371, IMG submission 114543) | Freshwater microbial communities from Kabuno Bay, South-Kivu, Congo - kab_022012_12m | ecosystem: Environmental > Aquatic > Freshwater > Lake | place: Democratic Republic of the Congo: South-Kivu...
CTTGCCTGCCGACACCAGATAGGGACATGGTCGCATGTACGGAGAGTCGACGTTGTCGGTGCTGCCGGGCACCGTGTAGGACCAGCGGTGCTCTCCCCGCAGCGTCATGGCGTACAACTTGCCATTTCGACATCCAGCATACAGCAGGTCCTCGGCGATCATTATCTGGGATATGGCATCGGGCAGACGGACGGTTGCTATCTGCTCGCCGCTCTGATCGTAGAATCTCAGGATCGTCTCACAGGTTCCCACTGGTCCCATCTGAACATAGGTAATCACGACGCCCTCAGCCGCCATCAGGGCATGCACAGATTCGGGCAACTCGACGCGCCAGACCTGGGCGGCGCTCTCAATGTCCAATGCTGCCAAGGCTGGGTTTTTACCACCTGTCGTCACGTACGCGATGTCGCCTGAGACCGCCAGGCTGCTCGCTTGCACAGGTAACTTCACTTGCTGGATTAGAGTGACAGCTGCTTCCCCGAAACGGATGGAGAACGCGGGGATTGTCTTCTTGCCCTCCTCTTTGGGGATGCCGCCGACTTTCAGCTGAATGCGCTGTTGGCGTTTCCGCAGGTCCAACTCCCATGCTGCGTCGTGCTGGACCCGGAGAGCCTGTTCGATGACGCGCAGCTCCGTTTCGTACTCCTTCTGGTGCTCCAGGTTGATGAGGTGCCGGGTGTAGGTGTTTCTGTCGGTGCTTCCGGCCGCGATGGCATCGGCCCAGAGACGCATTGCCTCACTCACACGTTCTGCCCGCTCAAGAGCTTGCCCCAGCGCGCCCAGTGCAGACCAGTAGATCTCAGGATGTCTGTCAGCGTGAATAGAATCAACTGTCCGGGTGAGAAGCGTAGCCGCCGCCTCATGGCGACCTTCCCGAGATAGCCCCTGACCCAGGCCGATGAAGACAGTGAAAGCCGTGGCGCCTGCTTGGGCATACCCTCGCCTATCCCAACTGGCGGCGACCGTGAATGCTTCGTCCAACTCGCCTCGATGTGTGAGCAATGAGATCAAGGAGTGGAGGGTGGCCGGTATATCGGTACCGAGTTTGAAGGCTTGGCGGTAGAGATCCATAGCCTTGTCATCTTCGCCATTGGCTTCATAAGCGGCGCCCCACCGACCAAGAGCATACCACACGCCCTCGCGATCGCCGGCCTTTTCGTAAATGCGAATCGCCTGTCTGAAAGCCCGTTCAGCATCCGCAGTTCGTCCGGCAGCCGCAAGCTCTTCTCCCTTTGCGACATAGTCATATGCTTCGGGCATGGTTCCCTCCGATCGTGGATTCCCGTGGTGATCTCCACTCAAGGGTTCCGTGTCGAGAGCGCCCCGGTGAAAGGTCCCGACGCTCGTGCGCGACGGAGAATGGGTGTCGGAGCTTGTGCGTGAGTTGCTCTCTCACCAGGAAATTCTCTCAGAACTCGAACGATAGCCGTCATTCCTTGCGATCAGTGGCTGGTATCACGCGGTGACTAGCGTACCTTGCTTTTGGAGTCTCAAGTTCACTGCACGCGCTCCGCCGCGCGGGCCAAATCATCCTCGCTGGGTCGCGAGTAGCGCGCCGTAGTATCCAGCCGACTGTGTCCCAGAAAGGTCGCAGCGGTTACCATATCCACCTGCGGATCGCGCACCAGGCGGGTTGCGACGCTGTGCCTGAAGGTGTGTGGCGTCACTCCCTCGACCTCGGCCAGACGCGCGTATTTCTTCACTGTGTACCAGAGGGCATAGGATGTGAGCGGCTCGCCGGCTCGGCTGCGGAAGAGCGGCTCGGTCGCACGTGCAGCGCGCACAGTGGGGTCAGCGAGTTGTTCTTTCTCCAAATAGGCGTTCAGCACCTTGCGTGCTCGTAGATGGATTGGGACTCTGCGCCTTCTCCGTCCTTTTCCGAGCCGTACAGTGACCCAGCCGCTCCGCTCGCCGAGTGAAAGGTCACCTAGGGTCAGACTCGCGGCCTCAGCTGCGCGCAGCCCGGTTGCGGCCAGCAACTCCAATAAGGCATGATCGCGCAGGCTGCCGCTCTCTTTGGCCTTGCGGAGGATCTTGTTCACCGTGGCCTCGGAGAGCGCTTTGGGCGCGACGGCCTGCTGCTCGACCCCGTTGATGTTGGTCGTCGGGTCGCTCGTGACCAGTTTGGCTTCGATGGTCCACCGGAAGAAGGTCGAGAGGGCAGCCAGTTTCCGGTTCACGGTCGAGGGCATGGCCCCCTCTTCGAGCCGATCGCGCCAGTCTTGCACATGTTCATCGATCACTGCAGTTAGAGTGAACGGTTCCCCGGCGTTTTCGACAAACCATGCTGTGAACTGGCGAACATCCGAGAGGTAGGCTCGAATCGAGTGGGCGCTACGATCGCGCTTGATAAGCCATTTCTCGAATCCTTCTAGCAAGACGTCGGTCGTCGCATTATCTTGGGTCACGGAACCCCTCCGGCGGCTCGTACCGCATTATCTTGGGTTGAAAACGGGCGTTAGCGGGTCATTTGGAGACTAATTATAGCAGATTCACGGCTAAATGCCCAAGATAAGCAAGGTTATCTTGGGTACCCGTTTGCCCTGATCCTTGCAGATTCGCGATAGACGTGCCCATTGCGCCTTGATGCAGCGTACTAGCGCCTGTTCAACGACGATCAGAATTACCCACCGAGTGTTCCTATGGGCTCTTCAGCCCGGTTCGACCATCGCAGTCCACGCTGGCCGACACAAGGCATCTCCTCCAGAGATTGCAGCAACGAGACCGCTGGTTCCTGCCAGAGGTTGTCCTTTGCTATCTCGGTGTTATGGATGCAGCGGCCGCCAGCAACTAGCTGTCAGCGTTCCCCCACACGACGGGTGTCTGAGCGTAGCCAGAAAGGCAGCGCACTCAGACGTACGTGCGGGCTGCCCGGCTAACCTCCCTGCCACTGGACGTTGCTGATGGTGTATTCCCAGATATCCTGCGACTCAGCCAGCAGCTGCCTGTCCTAGTGATTCTACGCGACGACGGCCTAGCAACTCTTCCACTTGGCTGTGCGTTTGCATGTCGTTGTGTCCGGACCCTATCTGATTCAGCTTGCTCCTTGACTTGCGCCGCCCACTGTTGTGCTGTATAATCAAGGCAATTCACCTATTGGGTGAATCGGTGAATGATCTCATCATGGTTCAGCCTACGCCTTGTATTGGGAGATGCATCGGTGCGGTATCTTTTCGACGACCCTGATCTTGAGGGGTTGTGCATCCGTGAGGAAGGCGCTTCTGCGTATCCTGCGGTGCTCGTAGATGTCTTTTTTGATGTCATCTCCATGATAGGTGCCGCGAGGGACGAGGCTGACATTTCGTTGCAGCAGCAACGACATTCCGATCAGTCGAGCAGTGAGATTAGTGGTGTGATCACGCTGGTAGACAGTTGGGTCTTGTGCGTCAAGCTTCAAGGCCTGGGTGAACACAAGTGCGTCCTGATTGAAAGAATGCGTGGTGATCACCGGCCTACATGTCCGCGGAGTGGTGTAAGATGAATGATGACCCAAGGCCAGCGCGCGTGTCGCCGCCCGGCCGCGTTATCACTCGAAAACTCGAGGATTTGGGCTGGAGTCAGAAGGACCTTGCTGAGGTCACTGGTCGTCCACCTCAAGCCATCAACGAGATCATCCAGGGCATCAAACAGGTAACACCTGAAACCGCTCTTGAACTCGCAGCTGCCTTCGGTACTTCTGCGGAGTTGTGGATGAATCTGGAAATCCATTATCGCTTGCACCGCGCCCGAAAGGACGACCGGGAGGCAATCATCGCCAGGCGCAGTCGGCTATACGCCCTCGCGCCCGTCCCCGAATTGATTAAGCGTGGCTGGGTGGACAAGGGGTCATCGCTGGATGATCTTGAGCGCTCGGTGTGTGCCTTATTGGAGATTTCCGCTCCGAACGAAGCACCGCCGTTGGTCGCAAGCTTGCGCAAGAGTGCTCAACGTCCGGCAGAGATCGGGTCGCTAGCGGCGTGGATACGGCGCGCCGAGCTGCTGGCCGAGGCACAGTCGCTTCCCACCTTTGATCCTGCTAGGCTGCGCCGGGGTCTGCCTCGGCTTCTAGAATTCTCCAGACGCGCTGAAGGAGTGGCAGAAGTTCGATCGTTTTTGCATTCCTTGGGCATACACTTCGTGATCGTCCCTCACTTGAGCAAGACCTATCTTGACGGCGCGGCGTTTTGGATTGGTGATCGGCCGGCAGTAGCCTTGACCTTGCGTTTCGATCGCATCGACGCGTTTTGGTTTACGCTGCTACATGAGCTGGCCCACATAGTGGAAAGGCACGAAGGCAATTTCCTGGACAACAGCATCGAGGAGAGAGTGGCGTCTGAGGAGGAACAGATCGCCGATCTACGGGCACGCGAGTGGCTGATCCCGTCCAGCGTCTTCAGCAGCTTCGTCACTACGAACCGAGGGCGTTTTGCTCGAAGCGTAATCGAATCCTTCGCGAGTGCGCAGAACAGGCATCCGGGCATTGTCGTCGGCCAGTTGCAGCACTCAGGCGACATCGACTGGTCACAGCATCGCGCTCTCTTGGTGAAAGTGCGTCCGTACTTGGAGGATTGGGTAGACGAGCCTGGGCCACCAGTGGCACATTGAGTTGAGTTTGTTAGCCAAGACGTAACTGGCGATGGCCAGTCTAGTGTACATCTTGATTGTGAAGGAGTTGTCTATGAACCAAGGTTCACCGCTGAGACGTGAAAATGGTTCGTAGGCAGCCCGGCATTTTCAAGGGAGAATCTATGAGCAAGTCGAAGTCGAACCCCAACCACACTCCGCTGAAACCGGGCCAGCCCGCTCCAGTGTCGGGACAGTATGAAATAGTCGGCCCGCGCGGCGGGCGTACCGGCATTGAGCGCACCTCCACCGAGGGGCACCCGTTGCCACCGACACTCCAGTCTGGTCAAGGGTATATTCCGGTCGATCCAACGAAGACAAAAGGGTAACCTCGTGCAATGGCGGAGGCGAGCTAGCTTGCTAGCTTCAGCCGTAGATGCGACTGAGTTGGCACCCGCCTTACTTTTCAGAAGGAGAATCATGATCCGTACGCCTGTCGCTTCTAGTAATCTCTGTGCGGTGGGATATGACTTCACATCTCGAACCCTTGAGATTGAATTTAACGACGGAAGCGTGTACCGGTATTCGGGCGTGCCTGAGAACGTGTACCGAGCGCTGATGTCAGCCGGGTCTCACGGCCGCTATTTCGCCGCATTTATCAAAGATTGCTATCCATACCGACGCGTCCTGTAGCTTGCTCACGTGGCGTTCGCTACTATTGCCGGCTAGCTAAGCGCCGAACGAGCGGAGCCTTTGGTTGCCCGCGGTGGATCAGCGGCAGCCAAGTCGCCCTGAAGGTATGGATCGCTTGCGGCACAGCGGCTCGCGCTTCCAGAAGCGCTTCGGATTGCGCGTAATGGGTATAGCATACTCCAGCTAGGCGGTCATAGCTCTACTCGCACAAAAGGTAACGCGACGACGCTGTCTCACACGTGTCTTTGCTGTTGGACCGAATCCGAACCGCTCTTGCGCGATTACCAGACGCTTTGCAGTCGTTAGGGGAGAGACGAGGCATATGATTCTGACCGATAACGAAACCAAGGTTGACCTCCTCAACAACGAGGCTATTGCAGCGACAATCATCGCCCTGTTGCGAACGAAGCCTGACCAGCCAGTGACGATCGGCGTACATGGGGATTGGGGCGCTGGCAAGTCGAGCGTCTTAGAAATGATCGAAGCCAAGCTTGAGGGTCAGAAGGGTGTTCTCTGCCTCAAATTCAATGGCTGGCGCTTTCAGGGCTTTGAGGACGCGAAGATCGCGTTGATCGAGGGCATTGTGACCGGGCTCCTGGAGAAACGCCCAACTATCACCAAAGCCGCGGGCGTGGTCAAGGACGTCTTCCGCCGCATTGATTGGCTTAAGGTTGCGAAGAAGGCGGGCGGCTTGGCGTTCACGGTTGCCACCGGCATTCCCAGTCCTGATCTCATCCAGTCCGTAGTCGGTTTTTTTGAGACCCTGGTGGCCGACCCAACGAAGGGCATTACCAGGGAGAGTGTCGAGGCCGCGGTTGGTGAGGCAAAAAATCTCATCAGGTCCGATGCTGAGAGCACGAGCGTTCCCGAAGAGATCGGTGCATTTCGCAAAGCCTTTGATGACCTCCTCAAGGAAGCCGGGATAGACCAGCTCATTGTCCTCATCGATGACCTGGACCGTTGCCTGCCAGAGACGGCCATCGAAACACTTGAAGCGATCCGGCTGTTTGTCTTCACATCGCGCACCGCATTTGTCGTCGCTGCTGACGAAGCCATGGTCGAATATGCGGTCCGCAAGCATTTCCCTGATCTACCAGACACCACCGGCCCGCGAGACTACGCGAGGAACTATCTAGAGAAGCTTATCCAAGTACCATTCCGTATCCCGCCACTTGGGGAGACGGAGACACGCATCTACGTGACACTCCTCCTCATTGGTGCGGAGCTCGGCGAGGACGATGCCAGATATGGGAAGCTGATCAGCTTGGCGCGCGAGCGCCTGAGGCGGCCCTGGACGAACTCGGTGCTGGACGATGCGGCCGTCAAGGGCGTCCTACAGGACAACGACTCTGGAATCCAAGACGCGCTCGTAATTAGCGACCAGCTTGGCCCGATCCTGGCGGGTGGCACCAGCGGTAATCCCCGGCAGATCAAACGCTTCCTCAACACCCTGCTGCTGCGTCAACACATGGCGGAAGCGAGAGGCTTTGGGACCGACGTGAGGCTCCCGGTGCTGGCTAAGTTGATGCTAGCGGAGCGCTTTCTGCCGAAATTGTTTGATCAGATCGCCGTGACCGCGGCTACCCATCCGGAAGGACTCTGTGCGCACCTCGCCTTCCTCGAGGAGCCAGGCGACAGTGAGTCCGAAGATGGACTGCCCGGGGTGACGAGTCCCGAGTCGGAAATAAGGACGGAATCGGCCCGCGATGGGCAGAGGGTTTTGGAAGCGGAGGGCCCGACCAAGGCGAGCGAGAGCCCGATCTTGAGGGAATGGCTATCATCCCAACCTATCCGTAACTGGGCGCGGGTTCAGCCGCCTTTGGCAGACGTTGACCTGCGGCCGTATCTGTTTGTTGCCAAGGATCGCAAGGACTATTTCGGCGCGACGTCGGTCCTGGGGCATCTGGCTTCCGTCGTTGAACGGCTCCTCGGTCCGAAGCTAGCCGTGCAGGCGTTAGAACCCGAACTGAGGCAACTGGCGCCGCCGGAAGCGGCGCAGGTGTTTGAAGCCCTACGGAGTCGGATCATGGCCGCAGACAGTTTGGAGACGCAGCCCGCTGGCATTGACGGGCTTTCCGTGCTCGTGAGAGCACAGCCGGGCTTGCAGGCCAACCTGTTTGATTTCCTTGAAGCTCTACCGTCAGATCGCTGCGGAGCATGGGCGGTGGCCGGCTGGGAGGGTGTGCTTAGGGACAGCGAGGTATCCAGCCGCTTTGACGGCTTGGTGCATACCTGGTCCACCTCGGCCAGGAATAAGTTTTTGCGGGCCGCTGCCGGCGGTGCGTTAAGAGTGCGACAAGGCAGGCGCTGATGGGCACATCTAGCTCGTATGGTGGACCAGGGGGAGGTACGCCGCTGGTACCGAGTTGGCTCGATGCAGACGGCACCGACGCGCCCGGTGTGCCAGGACCTGACGACGGCCAGACGCCAACGGACGGCCCACCGTCTCGACCGCTCGCACCGCTGACCCCAGAGGTCGGCCGGTTCACCTCGGCGCGCAGCAACTTTTCACGGTTCGCGTTGTCGGGTGGCAGTGATCGCGCCAGTCTGGGCCGAGCGGTGGCGCACTACGTCTCCGCGTCCTCTGGCGGCTCGACTCAGGCCGCACGACGGATGGGATCAGCGCGGGCCGCAGGTGCACGCCTGTTGGGCTTCCTGTCGGACGCGCAGGCCCGTGGCCCGCGTGAGGCGCTTCGGGCGCTTGATCTCGAAGGCTTGGCGGGGAAGCCAATCGAGGACATCTTCGTCGGATTGGCTGACTATGTCTGCCCCGAAGTCGGGACAATCGATCAAGGGATCGCACGCGACGCCTTCATCGAGACCATCGCCGATCTCGCCGAGCTTGGCATTACGGACCTTGACGCACTCACGGCTGATCAGATGCAGACGGTGTTTGAGCATTACGCGACGCACGCAATTGAGGCTCGCATCCTCAACGATGTGGGCGCAAAGGCCGTGATGATACCGACCGATGTCCGTGCGGCCGAACGCGTTCAGGCACAGCTCTACGACTTCGTACGACGCGGTGTCAGTGACGCCTTGAGCGCTGCACGCACTGCCCTGCAAGCGCTTACACCCGGTCGTGTGCTTGGCCTCGTTGGCAGCATCTATGAAGCGGCCTTCGGTATCCTGCAGGCGCTCGGTGACGCGGAGGCAGCTACATGAGATCGCATCTCATCGTTGGGCGCTTCGGTCCGAGTGATCGCGCCACAGTACCGGCCGGGACCGATGAAGTCGTGACAACGCTCGACCTCGTCGCGTCTGCGAGACGGCTCGACCATGGCATCGGACAGGTGCTGAAGCAGCTTGGGGCGCTCCCGCTGTTTCCCACTGAGGTTGGACTCGATCTGCTCATCATGGCGGCTCATGTGCATGCCGCGGACACGCGCATCTCTCGTGCCAGCGAGTCGCAGGACAGCTGGACCCGTGAGATCCGGCTAGTAGTCCCGGTCAGCGATCCAAATCGCTGGGAGGCTGCCACCCATGTCCTTACACGCATGCTCAACTTCTTGACAGGAGACCGCTGGACACTGGGTTTTCGGTCACGACCCAACGCGTTTGCCAGACTGGTTCCCGCCCGACTGAGTCGCAGTAGAGGTGCGTCCTTCGATAGCGTGAGCCTGTTCTCCGGCGGCTTGGATAGCCTCATCGGCGCGATCGATCTTCTTGAGGCAAAGGACGGGCCGCTGCTGGTCAGCCACGCAGGCGACAGCGCGACGAGTAGCGCCCAAGACTGCCTCGCCGAAGCGCTATCGGCCCACTATGGAGGACGAGCGTTCGGCCGCCTTCGGCTTTGGATGGGTTTTGACCAGGGCTTGATAAAGGGGGTCGGGTCCGAAGACACGACTCGTGGCCGCTCGTTCTTGTTCTTCGCGTTGGCGACGTTTGCCGGCACCGGGCTCGGCGGGGAGTTCTCCGTGCGAGTTCCGGAGAACGGGCTGATGGCGCTCAACGTTCCCCTCGACCCGCTGCGCTTGGGCGCGCTCAGCACCCGCACCACGCACCCATTCTACATGGCGCGTTGGGCAGACCTCCTGGCCGCCCTTGGCATTCCCGGACGGATCGAAAACCCCTATTGGAACAAGACTAAAGGCGAGATGGTTGGCGAGTGCGCCAATCCTGAGCTCCTGCGACGAGTGCTGCCCAATGCGCTCTCCTGCTCCTCGCCGACCAAGGGCCGGTGGCATGGACATGGTATTGAGCACTGTGGCTATTGTATTCCGTGCCTAATCCGACGGGCTGCACTCCATGACGATGACGCGACTGTTTACACGCTGGTCGACCTCTGGGGAAGGGAGTTGGACACACGACAAGCGGAGGGCCAACAAGTTCGCTCGCTGCAGCTTGCAATCGGACGGCTGCGAGCTCGACCGAGCTTGGCCAAGCTCCTGGTCCACAAACCTGGCCCCTTGTCGGATTACCCCGAGCGGCTTGACGATTTTGCCGACGTCTATCAGCGGGGAATGGAAGAGGTTGCGGTATTGCTTGCTGGCGTTCGCACAGGGACGACATGAACATCGGGACAACACGCGGGCCTCTCATTCTCCCGATAGGATGAGACCGTAGAAACCCCGATCAATACGGCGGGAGAGATTCGATAACGTGAAGGTATCCCAGCAACCAGCCAACGGCTTAGTAGACTTCCATTGCCATCTCGACTTGTACCCCGATCATGCAGCCGCGGTGGCGGAGTGTGAACGCGCCGCGGTCTTCGCTCTCGCGGTGACCACCACCCCGAGAGCGTGGCCTCGCAACCAGGAGCTTACCGCCCCAACCCGATATGTGCGGGCTGCTCTTGGCCTTCATCCTCAGTTGGTGGCTGAGCGAGCGGGCGAATTGCCACTGTGGGAGGAATACCTTTCTGAGACTCGCTATGTGGGTGAGGTTGGACTCGATGCCGGGCCACGCTTCTTCCGGTCACTGGATCTGCAGAAGCAGGTGTTTGACCGCGTACTGCGGATGTGCGCTCGTGCGGGTGGTAAGATCCTTACAGTGCATAGCGTGCGGACAGCCAAAGCAGTTCTGGATATGGTGGAAACCCACTTGCCGCCATCACGAGGGCGCGTCGTGCTCCATTGGTTTACGGGCAGCAAGGCCGAGGCGCGTCGTGCCGTCGAACTTGGATGCTACTTCTCTGTCAACGGAGAGATGTTCAAGAACGATCGCGCAGGGGCGATGGTTGCGACGCTTCCAATGGACCGAATTCTGACTGAGAGCGATGGGCCCTTCACCCAAGTTCTTGGACGACCTACCCGTCCTGTCGACGTGTTCGTATCCGTCGAACTCCTTGCGCGTGCCCGCGGAATCGATCCCTACGTGGCTGCCTCCCAGATTCGGGCGAATCTCGGACGGTTGCTATCTGAAGACCTTTGAATATCGGCTGCGCCCGGAGTTAGTGGTATTCCCACGAGCACTTGGTGCCAAAGCCTCGAGCGGAGCGCGTGTCCACGATGGACGACACCCTGAAGCCCAACGCGCTGGCACGCTCCCGGGGTCACCGCTGCGACTGCGTACGTAGGTTTGCCAGTAGCCCAGCCAATGCAGAAACGGAGGAAAGCAATGAATCAGCCTGATCAGTTGGAAAACCTTGCTTGGGTCAAGTACGCGAAGGCGAGATTTCTATACTATGTATGCCCACCTAAAGAGACGAGTATGGTACTCACTGAGGGTATCACCGCACTCAGACCGATGGCGACTGGTGGACCCAATGCGATTCCCCTGTTCGTTGGTCGGGAACATGCAGCCGACATCGCTCGCTCCATGGGATTATCAGATTTCGCGCTCTTCCGAATAACGAAGAAGGCCATTCCCAAGTGCCTGCTAAAGTGGGACAACTCCGCAAGGGCTCACGCCATGGTGTCATTCTATCTCGAGAGCGACACGATATCCGCTTCGGCCATCTCCGGCTACGAGGGGCCAGGCTTACGGATTCGCATGGGGTGAATGCGGTTGCACACGGCTCACGTGGTGATTCGGCCACGCCACTGCCTTTTCCGGCAGAAACTGGAACCAAGCCAATCTGTACGCGTCGTTAGGGAAGGTTCACACTACTCCGCTCTTCAGCATCGCCGAACGAGTGCGGGCCGCGATAGAGAGGCCCATTTCGCATGATGCAAAAGGCCCGTGCCATCGTTTGCCACTTGGCGAATGCAAGGCCGATAGGCGCGGGCATAGTTGGGTAGCAGTTGACGTTAGCGATAGCTGTCCAGGGTGTGATGAGCCACTTGTGCTACGCGCCAACGATGCTGCTGCTCCTGATCGGTGTGGAGGCCTTCCACTAGGCCGTCGTACTTCAGCAGCCAGAGTCGGCGCTCCGCAACCGGCCGCGCCACCTGCCATAGTGGCGCTGCATC